>ERZ857955.60-NODE-60-length-162411-cov-9.752932_pt1 | contig 162411 bp, 124 predicted proteins | sample MGYA00519956_ERZ857955 | MGnify/ENA primary metagenome ERZ857955 (study PRJEB31778, sample SAMEA3449378) | human gut metagenome | biome: human gut; feature: human-associated habitat; material: faeces | place: United Kingdom | collected 2010/2012 ...
TCCCTGCCAGTCAGGTTGTCCAGCAATTCAAAGTTCTGGAATAGATAACCAACTTCTTTGCCACGGTACTCGGCAAGAGCCTTTTCCTTGAGGGATTGCAGAGTATCTCCCTCCACCTGAATGCTTCCACCTGTAGGCTGAATCACAGTTGCAATACAGTTGAGAAGCGTGGATTTGCCGGAACCACTGCTTCCCATAATACCGAGAAACTCTCCCGGCATGACCTGAAAAGTGATTCCGTTCAGTGCTCTCGTCTGGTTTGGCAACGTCCCATAGACTTTGGTAAGATTTTCAATATTCAAAATTGGTTTCATGTGAATGCCTCCTATCCATTTCTGGGTAAATGATAGCACAGAAGCACAATAAATAACACTTACAGTCGCTGTAAGGATTCTGTTCCTGTTTTCAGAACAAGAATGACGCATCAAGCGGAATAAGTATATGTTTTGTAAAAACGTCGGGTGACAATGAAAAAATATGCTGGACTACCGGATTGGCTAACTTGCATTTCTTTGTCAATTCTGGTAACCGCTTCAAACATGGAAGTTTCTGTTCTTACTTTTATTATACTCAATCAATAAAATCAACACGGTTCAGCAAATTTTAATTATTTCCAATATGACAAAATTGCTTCCTGTTATATTTATCTATTTCTTTATTTCTCTATTATTCCGATCCGGTCTTCCAAAGGTATAAATAAGGTGTAAATTATTCGTCAATCATCAAAAAATCCTTTAAAGCCTAGGCTTTCACAGCATCCATTAAACACTGCCGTGGCAGATGAAAAGTATTTTTATCATTGTTAAATTTCTCCTGTTCTGAGATGCCCTGTCTTACCGAGTTTTGCGTTGGTTTGTCAGAATTTCCTTATATCATCCAGACCGGTATGATATAGTTATCCCTATCAATTGCACCAAGTGCAGGCTTCATGCAAACAATCGCTCCTTTAGAACGTGGTGTTGATGCCTTATCAAGCAACCTAAATATCTTTGTCAATTCTGTTCCCGGATTTGAGGTTTTCTTAATTTCAATTGGATTTAATATTCCATCATGTTCCAATACAATATCAATTTCTTTGACATCCTTGTCGCGGTAATAATACATATATGGTTCCTTTCCACAGTTCAGATACGTTTTCCTAATTTCTGCAACCACGTAATTTTCTAAAATTGCGACATTCATAGCTCCGCTTTCTAATGTTTCAGCACTGCTCCACTTTGTCAAGTAACAAACCAATCCCGTATCGTAAAAATACAACTTTGGAGTTTTTACAAGACGCTTTAGCAGATTGTTGGAATACGGATGTAAGTAAAAAATAATTCCCAGAGTTTCCAAAATCCCCAGCCAATTCTTTGCCTGTGTTTGATTAATATCCGCATCTCTTGCAATTTCTGCCACATTAACCATTTGACCACATCTTGCAGCAACCGCGGTAATAAATCGAAGAAATTTAAGTGAATCAATAGCATCCGACAATTCTTTAACGTCACGCTCAATATAAGTAGACAAATAACTGCTGTAAAAAATCTGGCTGTTGCTGTTCACACCACTTACAATAGCAGGCATGGAACCTTTATAAATACGTTCGAAAATTCCTCTTGTATCAATTTCTGTTCTGCCTGCCTTTCTTGTAACCAATGCTTCCATCTCTATGGTAAATGGCTCCATATCAGCGCCTGCTATTTCTGCCTGTGATAGAGAAGTAAGAGAAAGCACTGCCACTCTGCCTGCCAGTGACTCCTGTACTCCTCCCATCAGTTTAAATATCTGTGAGCCAGTCAACCAAAAAGCCCCTGGTTCATGATTTTTATCCACATTCATTTTAATATAAGCAAATAATTCCGGCGCATACTGAACTTCGTCAATTAATACAGGAGGCTTGTGCAATTGCAGGAATAATTCCGGGTCAGACTTAGCAAGAGCCCTTTCATTCAAATCATCCAGGGTAACATATCCCCTTTCTGTTCCTTCCATTAACTTCTGCAACATTGTAGTCTTACCCACCTGTCTAGGTCCTGTAACAAGAACCACCGGGTATTCCTTTGTAACCTGATTTACCACATTCTCCAGATTTCTTTTTATATAACTCATATGCAAAACCTCTTTTCGGCTAATTTCTAATCTGAATATATTTTAGCCGAATTATCATAAAATAACAAGCACTTCTCGGCCAATTTATATTTTAAATATATTTTAGACAAAATGCACTTGTTTTATTCTGTTCATTTTCATTATGAATCCAAATAATTACTATTAAATAATATCGGCAATAATTGTATTGTTTGAAATTTTTATTTTATGTTTTTTTGCCTTTATTTTTGTAAATGTGACTAATTTTATGTCACATTTATAATTTAGAATACATTTTCTTTATTTCTTCCATATCTTTTGTAGCACAATTCTTAAACCCATAAACACAACTTATAATTACAACTATCAATATTACTATAGGAATAAGTAGACATGGAATAAGCGAATAATCTTCTCCATATACAATTTCCAAACTCATAATTCCAATGATAAATAGCGCAAATATGCATATAATTGTTGAAAATATACTTACTGCTATGGACAGTCTTTGTTTTACTCGAATAATCACACCACTATCATGTTCTTCAAATTTTCCAACATTTACCGGTTTAAAAGAATTTTGTTTGTAATAGCTGTTTGTACTTGGATTAACTGTTATTTTAAATCCCTTATCATTAACATGACCAAGATACTTGGATTTTTTCAACCATCCTGATTTAGGCAAAATGTCTTTTGTATATTCTATGCACTCTTCCTTTGTCATTTTTGTTTTTATACTATATTTCATGTCTTCCTCTTTCAAAATTATTTATTATTCATTGTAATGTCATTAGCCGGAAAAATATATTCCTTTAAATATTTTTGCATATTAGGATTGCATGCATACACATAACACCCTTTTATTCCTCTTGCTAATATAGTTGTATATGTATTCATAATCAATTTTTTCAGAGTATTCTCATCTGTACCTGCTTTTACTTTTGAATCTTTATACTCATCCAAATTCACTACAATTGATTTCGCATCAAAATCATAATCAATCTCTTTTCCAAATATAACACCAACATAGTTCATATCATATCCCTGAGTGGTATGAATGCATCCAATAGTATTGTGAGAGTCCTGTCTGGTTACCCATGAATCATTTGTCAAATTCCAAATATAATGATTTCCATCAATTAATATGTCATATTCTCCATTTTGAACTAATGTATTGTAATATTCCATATCATCTTTAGGCTTATTGTTAGGTTTAGTTTTCCATTCCCAGGAAAAACCTGCAACAGTTTTACACAATCCCATCTCATCATCCTTCTTACGAATAGACTCAACAAGGGTATTTACATTATCAAAAATAAAGAAATCATAATTTTCTATTTTTTCACGTTTTTTACGCAAACAGGACATCACATCTTTTATGTATTGAAGATATGTCCAACCAATCCATTTCCACAATCTCTAAATACCTTTTTAACAGTGGCACGTATTCCCGGCATTGGAAAAACAAAACCTACTTTAAACGGTTTCCCACCTCTATTTACTGAAATATGTTTTTTTAATCTTAGCAACGCACTTCTTTTATTTTCATCTATGTCATCTTCGAAATTTTCCACTTTACTGTCCAATAAACTGTCGTCTATGTTTATTGCATTTACTATTGAATTAATAATACTAATAGCCAGAACTGTCTTTCCTGTTCCTGCGCATCCATTGATTAAGCTAACACATTTATTATCATTCTCAAATGTATCCACAATATCATTTATTATAGATATGCTTACTTCATTTTGTTCCCCTGTTAACGCATTGTATGGAGAAAACTTAAAAATATTTTCGTTTTCAATAATATCTAAAGAGTTTTTGGCAAGATTCTTGTTAAGCAATTCCTTCCATAGAATTCTGAATTGACTACGATATTGTTCTCTTTGATAATAATCGTGAATAGCTTGCTGACCTTTATTCTTATTAATAATTTTTTTAAATCTACCATCTACAGAACAGTATTTTATAAGCCTTTGTTCATAATCTAAAATAACAGATTTGTTATATCTGCCATCAAATATAATTTCTATACCTTTTAAATTTTTCTTTTCGTCATTTTTTAGATGTTGACTCATTCTTACTGCGGCACTTGTAGTTTCACCAATGTAAAGATTGTCCTCATCATGTATAAGGTAAACCACCGGCCAATTAACTCCTTTATCGTGCACTTTCAATTGTGAAAGTCCGCTCTCATTAAAATCAAAATGTTTAATCTCATTTATAATAGGCATATTTTTCTCTCCCACTTATAACTTATCGTATTTATCACTTTTTCCTTTTGACTTACTTACCGGGTATTTCTTTTCATTAATTTTTATTTTTTTCTGAACTATTTCGTCAATATCCAATCCACATGCATCTGCCATAAGCACACAATAATTAAGCACATCCGCCAGTTCTTCTTTTATTTTTTCCTGCTTATTTTCATTTGATGTATCCGAACCACTCCACTGAAAAACTTCAAGTAATTCTGCTGCCTCCAGCGAAATTGATATTGCCAAATCTTTTGGATTATGAAATTGCTTCCAATCTCTATCATCTCTAAATTTTAAAATTTGATTAATTGTCTCACTTGTCATTTATCCACTCCTTATTAATATCAAACTGCATAGCCTATTTACATTGCTTCATAGCATTTCTCCATCTTTAACTAAATTTGTTAGCAATTTCAGGAATTAACAATTTCTACATAACTATATGTCTCTCATTTAATTACGTCATTTTTAATTTAATTTAGTCATTTCATATCCAAATGACTAAATTAAATTTATTTCTTTTCCAATCTTTTCAATTAACGTAACATCGGCCGGCAGCCACTTAACGTCATTCAACTGTTTCTTTGTCAGCCATCTTGCAGCCTCATGTTCCTTTAATACAAGATTGCCACTTACAATTTCACACCAAAAGCAATCCATCGACAGGTGAAACTGTGGATAATCATATTCAATAGTATCAATCAGTTCTCCAACGGATATTTCTGTATCAAGTTCTTCCATTATTTCACGTTTTAGTGCCTGCTCCGGTGTTTCTCCTTCTTCTATTTTTCCACCGGGGAATTCCCAGCCACCTTTAAAATCACCATATCCACGCTGTGTTGCAAATATAATTGGTTCTTTGTTTTCGTTTGTAGATTTTATTACTGCTGCAACAACTCTGACTGTCTTCATCTACTGTATCTCCTTATCTTCACTACTTTGTAAAATACTCATATATATCTTCCCTTACGCTGTTCTTTAACTTAAACAAAAAGTTCATTATTGGAAGTTTCCTGCCCTTATTATTCTTTATTGTTGTCTGTCTCCAATCAACCGGATTCACTTCACCCATATAATAAAAATCAGTTCCTTCGCCGTCGCTTTTCTTTATAAACAAAACAATTTTAAGACCTGACTCTTCACTATTAATAATTTCCTGACTTTCACGGCTGTCAATTGCAACACCGTTTCTTGTCATCCAGCTAAATGTTTGCTGATTTATAAACTGGTCCTCATACTTTGTGCTTTCTGATATATCGTCTTTCTTTTCATATGTAACAAAAATAGGACATGTACCATGTTTTATTCTGTAGCCATACATTGTAGAACTTTCATCCCTGTCCCAGTTCATAAGACGACATACATCTTTCCTTGAATACTTTCCATAAAGAACAAGATTATTTTCATCATGGTTTGAATACATATCTTTGTAACGCATCATTCCATACTTAACAAGATTTTCCAGCTCTTCCCTAAATCTTACATTTCTAAGTTTTTCCACAAATGCTAATGAACGTTTTAACATTCCTGATTTTAACTCTAGCGATGATACTAATTCTATATCTGAAAACTTTGTTGCATCACTACCTGTTACAAAATCAAGATTTATTATTCTTATTGCTGAATCATAATCTGTCTTTTTAAATTTTTCACCAATATTACTTAACTGCTCTGCGAATGTATTTTCTTCTATATTCGTTCCTTCCAACATCATCTTTAGCATTAAAAGTTCATGGGGTCTTTTTCCATCAATTATTAATGCTGAAACAAAAGCTAATATTTGCTCTTCCTTATCTGTAAATGTAATATTGTAGTCTTTGTCTACAATTCTTAAAAAACTGTCATATGTTTTTGCATATTTTATAAGCAGCATAGGATCAATCTCACCAAGCTTATAAAAGTCCATAATAGTAGGAATACGTCCAAGCTTATATTTCACCTGATTGTACTTTTCTGTAAGCATACGCTTTGTTGTTGTCATTTTATCAATGGATTCAAAGATTTTCTTTTTTGTAATCTCATCAAAATGAATGGTGGAACTGCCAGGAATTACCCTTGCCCCTTCTCTTACATATTTTCGTACATTATCCTTGTTGTATGTTCTGTCACCTGACAAGGCTATTGGAATCAAAAAGTTGTTGTTATAGTTTCCAATAAAATCAAGTACTACCACATATTCCTTGCCATCTGCCTTTCTAAGTCCACGACCAAGCTGTTGTACAAAAATAATAGCTGACTGTGTAGGACGAAGCATAATAACCTGATTCACCTGTGGAATATCTACACCTTCATTAAAAATGTCTACTGTAAAAATGTAATCAAGTGCCTGCTCTGAATTTGGTCTTCCGTTTTCATCAACATCACATCCCATCTCCAGTCTTTCCACAGCTGCTTCTCTTTCACTTTGACTATTTGAACCTGATAATGCAATTGTATTATATCCACGCTTATTGAAAGCATCTGATAAAGCCTTTGCTTCATCATTTCTGCTACAGAATACCAATCCCTTCACTCTATCTCCATCATGTCCAAAGTATTCAACCTTTTCAATTACATGATTAACTCTTTCTTCTGTGGCAAGATATCTGAATTCTGTTTTTTCATCGATTTCTCTGCCCTCAATAGTCAAATCTGATATTCCAAAGTAATGAAAGGGACAAAGTAAATCATCCTTTAAAGCATCCTGAAGCCTTATTTCACTTGCAATATTGTGATCAAACAATTTATAAATGTCGAATCCGTCTGTTCGCTCAGGAGATGCTGTCATTCCTAAAAGAAGCTTAGGCTTAAAGTGATTTATGATTTTATGATAGCTTTCCGCTCCTGCTTTGTGGGTTTCGTCGATGATTATACAATCAAATCTGTTGTTTGAAAATTCGGAAAGAATATTGTCTCTACTTAATGTTTGAACTGTTGAAAAAATATAGTCAGCATTCATATCCTTATGATTTCCCGAAAGAATACCTGTAGAAATGTTACTGCTAAAAACATTCTCATATGACTTTTTTGCCTGCTTTAGTATTTGTTCACGATGTACTAAAAACAGAACTTTCTTAAATCCCAATTCACGCATGGCAAATGCAGAAGCATATGTTTTACCGGTACCTGTAGCAGAAATTAATAATGCCCTTTCTTCACCTTTTTCCATAATTTTCCTAAGATTTACAATAAACTCTTCCTGCATAGAATTTGGTTTTAAAGTATATTTTTCAAAAGATGGGATTCTATCTTTTTTTGCAACTTCACGCTGGTGTTTAATAATTTCATAACGTGCCTTATAAATCTCATAAAAATAATCAAAGTCCAATGCATACTCAGAATTCCAAAGTTTCTGAAATTCTTCTACAATATCCTCTGCCACTTCTCCATGTTCAGTGGATATTATTTTTGTATTCCATTCTATATTACTTGTAAGTGCAGTCCTTGTCATATTCGAACTACCCAGAATGATTCTATATACTTCTTCCTTTTTAAAAATATATCCTTTAGTGTGAAAACCATTGTTTGCACTTTCAACGTCATACATTTTTAATGTAATATTCTCAAGTTCATTTAATTTTGCAAGTGCTCTCGGTTCACTAAAGTCCAAATAATTAGTTGTTAAAATTTCTCCCGGAATTCCCTTTTTTTCAAGTTCCTTTAATGTTTGCAAAAGTGGTGTAATTCCACCCATGGTTATAAACGCAACACTGATTTGAAATTTCTCACACCTTAGCAACTCTTCTTCAATAGAAGAAATAACTTTCTTTCCTTCCTCCGGATTGTTTGATACAAAACCTGGTTTATATTCAATATTTGAAGCAAGAGAGCCATTAATATACGCTGTTTTTAAGCCCTGCGTTATGTCTTGTATTCTTTCCTGATTCATTTATCTTCTCCTTTTTCTTATGGTCCCTGAATATTAATCATGCCATCTCCGTCACATCCCCAATAATAATTTAGTTGAGTATCTGACCACTCAATTAAAACATCATAAAGATGCGAAACCTGATATCTGTGTTCATATAAAAATTGAACCGGATTATTTTTTATTGTATCAAAATCTGTGTTTTCGTCTTCTAGTACATATAAATTGAACTTTTCAATATATGGTAGCAAATCCGGATTAAATGTGTCATTTACAATCATTTCTTTAGCTTTTTCTAATCGTCTGATAAATTTTATCCACATTGCAAAGGGTAAATGATTTTCAGTAAGATTATACCTATCATAAATGTAGGGATAAACATCCTTAACGAATGGAAGAATAAAACTAGCTGTTTCTTCCTCAATTTTCAAGGATGATATATGCGATGCCATTACACATTCAGGAACTACATTAAATACTATTTCTGATTCATAGTACCCAAATCCACTATATCTAATGTCAAATATTTCTCTTCTCTGCCACTTTGTTATGTTCACACTTTTAGCCAGACGGTCCCCTGGATTTTTATACTTATACACCATTTCTGTAAAACACATTCTATTTATTATGTCTTCTTTTTCAATTTTTCTACACTGTTCTATCCATTTAATAGCATTGTATGTGCTCATTCTACGAAGAAGTGCAACACTTTCCTTTCCATTTTCTACAAACCCTATCATATTTGCATGTTCTTTGTATCCCTCAAAAAGAAATGATATTGTATAATCCGTTCCGCAAACTTTAAATGTTCTGTCTTCACATTCCAGCGTTTCATCTTCAGTCAACGCTGACAATAGGCATTCATAAAACCACTTTGTACGTTCTGCAAAGATCACACCTTTTATTCTGTATACTGTAATAACAAATGCACTTTGATTTTCCTCATTTACCGAAAAAATTTTGTTATAACGCCATAGTGCTCTTGTATTTTTTAATATTGTCTCTTTTAAAGTCTTTTCTCGCAGTTTTTGAGTAATAAAAGCATCGTCAACCAAATTTTTATAATATGTTTTATCTCTTTCCACGTCATACAAAGCCAATTTATTTTTGGCAGCTATGTATTCCAACGCAGGAAGTACTTCCTGAACCACTGAAAATGCAGTTGAAATATAAAGATATGGCATTTGCCTATATTTCTTCGCTGTACAAATTTCTCTGCTCTGATAATTCCAATTCAATTTGATTAATACTAAGATCAAATAATTCTTCTTTTGTCATTTTTCCTCCGTTTTGTTGTATAAGGTATCATATCTCCATCGACTACTTAACTGGTAAAATCTTATTTTATTATATACTAGATTTTAACATAGCACCACACTATGATTCATTTCATAGTATAGCACGTGTATTTTCTATATAATAAATTTTTATTTAACAAAAGCTGTGAGTTTTAGAACATATAGGCATTTCCAAACATCGTTGTCAATACTTTATATGTACCACTTAACCCACAGCTTCTATGTATCTATTCACTTAAAAAATATTCTGCTATTTCATTATAATGCTTTCTTAATTGCATCCATTAATTCGTCATATGTTTCAAATGCCGGAAGTTCAGGATATTCTTTCTTAATTTCTTCTGTACTTCTGAATAAGAATCCTGCCTTGCTTGCCTTAATCATGCCAAGGTCATTGTGGCTGTCACCGCTGGCAATTGTATCATAGCCGATTGACTGTAATGCCTTAACTGTTGTAAGTTTTGAATTTTCTATTCTCATCTTAAATCCTGTAATTTCGCCATCATCAGCAACTTCTAATGAGTTACAGAAAATTGTAGGATAACCTAACTTCTTCATTAAAGGTCCTGCAAACTGTGTAAATGTATCACTGATAATAATTACCTGAGTCATTTCTCTTAATTCATCTAAGAACTTCTTTGCTCCTGGCATTGGATCAATCTTTGCGATTGTTTCCTGAATTTCCTTAAGACCTAATCCATGTTCTTTTAAAATATTTATTCTATAATTCATAAGCTTATCGTAATCAGGCTCATCTCTTGTTGTTCTCTTAAGTTCACTTATTCCTGTTTCCTCTGCAAATGCAATCCAAATTTCAGGTACTAATACTCCCTCTAAATCTAAACATACAATGTTCATTTCTCATTTCTCCTATCTGTTTATAAAAAAGTTTAAGGCACGCTGTACCGCTGACATTGTACCATAATTTCATTATTTTGTCTAAAATGCCAAATGTAATCTCTAACTCCACTCATCAAATCCACAAAGCTTTGCTGAATCATACACTGGCTTTAATATATTACATAATCTTTCACTAAATTGTTCCAAATCTAATCCATCTGCATATAAACTGCTTCTTACTTCCTGACTATTAATGTGACGTTCTGCACATTTTTCAAATTGCTTTCTGGCAGTATCGTATGTATGACAAATTTTATAAGCCTTGTATTCAAGCTCTGCCAGTTCCTTATAATAGTCATCCCAATTTGGCAGTTTGTTTCCTTTTTTACTGTTTATACTTGGTGTAGTTGGACTTAAATTCCACAATTCATCATGTGCCACATACTGCCATGGTACAAAATGATCAATGGACATTTTTTCGTTTTGCATATTTATGTTTCCGTATATATCTTTAATAGTTGGGTTTAGCGTTATAATTGTCTTCCAATATTCAGTAACTTTCGCTAAATCACGTTTTTCCGGCTTTTTAAGTTTATCCGATATTCCCGGAACATTTGGATTTCTAGCCTGAAGATAATTTATAAGATTAAAATAAACCCAGTCTGTGAGAATTTCCTTATTTCTAACCAAATACTCTACCCATTCATCACTTATTTCAATAACCGTTTTTAATTTATTAAATTCCTTAAAATAATACAATAAATGCTTCTGTTGATTTATCTCATTAATTTTCTTTTCGCCTAAATCTTTAATATTAGAATAGAAAGGACTTTGTAAACGATAGGGAACGTTACGAATCAAATCTCGTTTATGTTTTATTATTGTCTTATCGTCATTATTTTCCAAAAATTTTAAAATATCTTTTTCCTTTGCAGTAGGTGGAATATTGTATGCTGAAGAAATATATTTTACTACTTCTTCCAAATTATCTGTCACATTACATGGTCCAAGGGTTAAATTAAATTCTGTAACCATATACCACGCACGCTTTATCATTCCATTTAACAGGTCATTATATGTAAATGCTGTCTTCTCAAAAGAAACTGCATCTAAAATCGCAAGCGTCCAAAAATATTTATAACAATTTGTTACTCTCTTTCGGTCAAGTATACGGCTTAAATGCCCTATATCTAAATATTCACTATCCGGTAATTTCATATTCCATTCCTTTCTTGTTGTTTAGGCACAAATGGCAATGAAAATTTCTATTTTTACTTTATCCCAAAAGTTCCAACAGTTCTTCCTTATTAAAACTTGCATTTCCTATGCCTTCTCCACCAAGAACTTTATCTGCCAATTGCTGCTTTCTTTCCTGTAAATTTACAATTTTTTCTTCTATTGTTCCTTTTGTTATTAATTTATAAACATTCACAACATTCTTTTGTCCAATACGGTGTGCTCTGTCCGTTGCCTGATTTTGTACAGCAACATTCCACCATGGATCATAATGAATTACAATATCTGCAGAAGTTAGGTTTAGACCTGTTCCTCCTGCCTTAAGAGAAATACAAAATACAGACACATCATCCTGATTAAACTGCTCAACCATTTGCGCTCTCTTCTCCTTTTTAGTAGCTCCTGTTAATGTGTAAAAGCTTATTTTTTCTTTCGCCAATCTTTTTTGGAGATTTTCAAGCATTGATGTGAACTGTGAAAAAAGCAAAATTTTATGTCCGTTTTCCACTGCGTTTTTTATCAAATCAATACACATATCAGACTTTGGCCGATTCCCCTTTATATTTGTCAAATAAAATTGACGGGTCACAGCACAACTGGCGAAGCTTTGTTAATTCTGAAAGTATCTGGATTTTACTTGTGTTAAATTCCGCATCGTCAGTTTTCTCTAGCATCATTTTCATTCTTTTTACCAGATTCCTTAATAATCTTATGTCTCTCTTCTACATTTCCTGACGCAATTTTCACTATCAGATTAGGTGCAAATTTTTCAAATTCATTTTTCCAGTTATAAACAAGAGATGCCGGACACTCACATTCTGAAAACACGATAAATTCGTCATCTATTCCTACAGTTGCCTGGTAAATATTCCTACCACTTCCTCTTACATCCCCTTTTACGTTTATCAAACCACTTTCTTCATCCTTTTCAATGTCAATACTTAAAACTTTTCCAATATTATATAAATCTCTTCCTCTTTGAAAAAATCTATCGTTAGTACATTTCTTAATTTCATTAAGATCTATCATTTTATCCTCATCCTATATTCAACGTTATTTAAGCATTTTTATAATGCTTTTGTTTATAAATTTCCTTCAAATACTCTATTGCTACTTCCTGAGCCATTCTATTAATTTATGCATAATATTGTCTCCTTATATAACATTTGCTATAATTTATATCATAGCAAATGCTATATTTGAAATCTATTATCCCCTCTACTTGCTACGTTTCACTAATTAACCTAAAGAATTATTTTTTTACAAACCAATATTCTTTGTTTACTTCTCCTTCTTTATCAACACTGCAGATTTTTATTCCATAATCTACTACCTTTTTCTTAATGTTCTTTTCATATTTGTACTGATATTTTTTCCCTGTTACATCTTCGAACTCTAATTTTTCCCCAGACTCAATATCCTCCAAAACTCTCGTAAATGAATCTATTCCATAGATTGTCATGCCCTCAAGGTCCCATGGCATTTTATCTCCACTTCTGCACAAAGAATAAGTATTTGTATTGTCATTAAAAGTATTTATTACAGGATATTTAATTTGCTTATTTGGTAAACTAATAAAGCCAACTACGACCTTATTATCTACAGTTATAAAAGTATTTCGGTCCATTTTAGGGATTTTCTTTTTTATACTTACAATTTCATTTTCTGCTGCCTTTTCCAATTTTTTTGCTCTTTTTCTGTCTCCTGTTCCATTTTCAACTACAGTAAAAAGTACAACAATTATTATAAATAAAATACCTATTGTAAAATACTTAATTTTTTTATTATTTCGATATTTTTTCAAAAATTTATTTATCTTGCTCATATTAAATCTCCAATATATTTTTTTATATTTTGTTTATTGAATTTTACTTATTATTTTTCGCTTATTTTTTTACCTATTATTCTTTTTTATAATTTTATTATTCCTCATAATTAAACTGGTATTAATTTATCACAAATCTATTATAGCATTAAGTGTCTCTAAGAGTTCACAACTTTTAGAGACACTTAACATTTTTAACAATATGGTATTTATTTCTTCAGTTACTTAACCTTCATTGTCTTTTTAACAAAGCCAATCTTTTTATTAAGTTTCTTTTTGTATTTTTTTCTGACTTTCTTTGGTACTTTAAATACTGCTTTTTTACTAATTCTCTTAAATGCATTTTTGCCTATCTTCGGTACTTTAGTAGATTTAAACTTAATATTTTTTAATTTCTTTTTCTTGTAAAAAGCTTTCGCTGCTATAACTGAAACATTTTTTCCTATTAAAACACTTGTTAACTTCTTACAATTCTTACATACATTTGCTCCAATTGCTGTAACCTTATATGTTTTTCCTTTCAATTTTATGCTATCAGGAATAACAAGCTTTGTTGTATTTTTATTTGTGCTTCCAATGTATGTAACTGTGTTAGTTGAAGTTACTCTATACTTATTCTTTCCTATTGTATGAGTACTTCCTATTTTTACCTGTTGTTTATCTGTAGGAGTTACATTTCCTCCTGAAGATGAATTTTTCCATATTGCATATAATGTAATATTAGAACTAATATAAAATTTATCTCCCGGCATATAGGTTGTTCCTGTTCCGTCCTTTTTGGTATTCCAGGATACAAAAGTTTTTCCTGAATATGTAAATCCACACTTTGGAACTAATACAGAATCATATTTTTCATAAGGACTGTTAGGATCTATCATAGCTCCCTTTCCACCATTAGCATTATAAACAATTTTATATCCATTTTTCTCGGTTTGTCCCTGTATTTCCGCACCATATGTAAATGATGCTGACAATGCTGCTCCATTTAACAGAACAAGTCTTCCTTCAACAAAACCATGACTGCCGTTTTTTATAGTCAACTTATTCCCTGTGATTTCTGAACTTCCTAAAACGCTTTCCACATTCCACTGAACATTGTCCATATCATTTAAAATAATATAGTTGTCATTATTTGTTATAGCCTTCAACTGAACTTCCACAGACGTATCTCCCTTTTCATTAAGGAAAAGATTTTTATTTGAATAGGAAACCCACTCTTTATCTGTGTTATCAGTTGTATCTGCACTTAATGCCACATCAATGTCTTTTACATTTCCCATTCCATTGTTGTAAACTTCACATTGTGCCTTTGTAGAATTTCCGATTTCGTCACTTACAATTATTTCAACATTCTTCTTGTAATAACCACTGCCAATATTTACATCAAATGAGAAATCACCTTCTTCATTTATTTTTGCATTTAAGTCTTTTAATGTTTTCTGTCTTATTACCGACTCATTGTTAATATTTACGGTAATATATGCATCTTCCTCTGTGATTCCGCTAACATTTAATGTTCCATTTTCATCAAAACCTGAGCCATTAGTTGGTGATTTAAGAAGTAAAGTTGGAGCAGTTGTATCCACATTAAATACAAAAGATTCATTAAATCCATCTCCATTCTCGTTCTTACCATATATATTAATTGTATGGTCACCATCTGATATATTGGTTAATTCAACTGGTATTGATTTTGTTTTTGTAAATGTTCCTGTTTTTGTTTCATCCCCATCAAGTGTCCATGTTCCAGTTACGTCCATATCTGATAAAGCAACAAAATTAATGTTTGACGAATCATATGTATCATACATTACTGTTTTTTCTGTTACATTTCCATTTTCATCTTTAACATTTTCTACTCTTCCAACCTGGTATTTCTTTTGGTTAGCACTAAGAGTTAAAGTTGCTTTGTTAGGTTCATTTAAAGTAATGTCATTAGAAAATGTTTCTTCACCATAAATTAATCCTGTTACATTATTATTTTCGTCAACTACTTTATTGAATGGTGTAGCAGAAATTATATATTTACCATTTGCTTTTAAACCATTTTTCTTAACAACATTTTTTCCTTTTGTATCTTCAGTACTACTGTCACTACTTCCACCTAAAATTGCATAAATTTCGTTATTCTGATTTTTAGTTGCTGAAACACTGTAATCTGACAATTCAGTTTTTTCACCCTTTTCGTTTACTTCATATACTTTAAACAATGCTCCTGCACATTTATCGTCTTTTGAATCAACAGATGCTTTTAATTGTAAATCACCAGCATTCATTGCAGTAATATTAGTAATTTTTTCCGGTTGTGCCTGATTTTTATATTCAAATGTACCCTTTGTATTTACAATTCCTGTAGTAACATCCTCCTTACTATATACCGCTCTTATGTAATACTTACCTGCAGTAAGTGTTTCAGGTAAATTAATTGTTGCTGTTTTCTTTGCAATTTCTCCTTTGGTAAGTGAAGCAACTAATGTTCCTCCATCCTTTTCAATATCTGTATTATTTGTAACGTAGATATCCATTTTTTCTAATTCAGACATATTAGCATTTCCGTCCCAGTTAATTGTCACTTTATTATCAGTGTTGGAATACTCTGTTTTCTCCATGCTTATATCGTTCACTTCAGGAAGTGGATCAACTGCATATAATATAAGCTCTGATGCTTCTTTAGTATTTACCTTATACATTTTGTTATAAAGATTTCTGTCGGTAAATGAAACTACAATTGTTCCCTGCTTTTTGTCCTTGTCATAAGAGAAATTTGCATTTGCATCTTCGTTTTCAACATCGCTTTTTGAATTATCATAATATTTCAAAGCAATCTCTTTATCATTGGAATCCTTAATTGAAAATACCTCTTTAGCTTCTTCTGCCTGTTCTAAACTCTCGCTGCTAAATGATACACTCAACACCTGTGCACCACCATCTTCATAACTTCCTAATGTGAAATCATGATATTTTTTTGTAATGTCAGAATGAAGGTTTGAATTGGCATTTCCGCTGTCATCTGCTAAGAGATTTCCACTGTCTGATGAAGATAATTCTCTTATGTTTGAGCCTAGACTCATATAAAGAGTATCTTTCTTATTCTCATCATAACCTACAGGATACCATGTTCTTCCATTTATATCTTTTGTTCCCGCTTCCTCTAAATATTGAGGATATGTTGGTTCAACATTAGCCTGAGAACCAAAGGATAAATCTCCACCATATACATAACATATTCCTGTTGAAAATCCTAACACTTTAAGTGCTCCCCATATACGTGTTGTATTAAGACCAAGTGCTGCATTTCCTACCTCAATTCCTCCTATTAGTGGAATAGCATCAGGAATTTTAATGCCAGCCTTAGCATAAGCTTCAAAAGCTTCTTCTGCACCTGTACTTGTATCTACCACTATATAGCCTTTTCCTTCTATTATTCCCAAATACTCTATGCTACACTGCACTAGCATTTTGTAATAAGGTATCCAGTCAACTTGAATATTTGCATAATCCATTAATACTATGTTTGTATTTGAAACCTTTAAATCTGAAATTTTCACTCCAAATCCTGTAAGTCCCAAAGATAAATCTGCTCTCGCGTCTAATGCCTGAAATAGTCCAAAGTTTACACTTAAAAGTAACCTAATCGGTGGAACTTCACTGGCACAAAACAATGTATCATACATGTTTTCAAAGCCACCACCGCCACCCATTAGCCAGCTGACTCCTACTGAATCTAAATTTATTCCAGGCTTTATTCCCTGAATATAAAAATATAAATTGTCAACTATAGGTACATTATTATGACTTTTAAAACCAAGTTTAACTTCAAGTGTAATTGATTTAAGGAAAGAAGCATTTCCTTCAACGCTAAATGACCAGTTATTAATTGTATTTACTTCTAATTTTCCCACAATATTAGGCATGGAATCTGTATACCCGGGAACTTCTATTTCAGCATCAAAATTAACCCCAATAAATCCCTGATTCATTCCATAAAGGACATTCTTTACCTGAACTGTTCCCTTTGTTTTCTCTTTATCTTTTTTATTTTTTGCAATAGCTCCTGATGTTCCGGTTTTCTTACTATATGTTTTATTCCATTCACTTCTAAGATCTGATGCTTTGGCTCCTGTGTCAGAAAATACGTCCGACCCTGCTGCTTTATCGTCATTTGTCACTGCATTTCTTTTTGATACAGGTATAAGGAAGCTTAAATCGAGACTTGCCGAAAAAGACATTACAAAACCTTTAGCTTCGTCTTCCTTTACATCTGCTGCATTTTCCTCATCAGTATCATACATCATTCCAAGTCTTGCAAATGATAAATTAAATGCCATTCCTGCAATTGTCATTAATCCATTTAACGCAGTTGGATATACCAGTGTAATAACCTGATCCTCAAAATCTTCTAATTCTTCTCCATTTGTATTATATGGTACAAGACTATATTCTTCTCCATTCACGATAGAAGTAAAACCTGCATTTCCTTTATATATTCTTGTATTTTCCACCGATGCATTTAACGTAACATCATCAAAATCTGTATTAATTTCTCCATCTTTTTTTGTTAATGTAATTGTACCGTCAAGAGCATCAATACATCCATTTATAACAATCTTGTCTTTATCTCCATCCAAAGACTTTGCTACATACTTTACATTTTCACCATCTTCACCTTTATCGTAAGTATCATCTTTTATAAAGTCCCCTTTAAATAAAAGTAATACTTCCTCATATTTACTTTTATTTTTCTCATACTCTGTCTCATCAGAAAATGATTCTATGTTGTACTTTGCACTGTCACCTTTTGTATTTTTTTCCTGAACCACAGCTAATAACCCATAGTAGTCATTTCTATATTTAATGTCATCTGACATTACTATTGAAAGAGCATCCCCTGTAGTTTTTTTATCTACACCTGCAGGTGGTTCAATCCAATCAAAAACCAACTTGTATGTTCCAGGTTTCATTTTTTCATTAAATAGAACATCTATTTTATTTTCTTCTCCATATACGGTTATGTTTGAAGAAGGAATTTTATATTCCGTATCTTCTCCCTTAGCATAAAGAGTGTATCTGCTTTTATCCTCAAGCATTGAAAAATTCTTTCCCGTAATATATAAATGTCTTGATAAATCATTATACAAAATCTTTGGAGATGCACTATTAAATGTTATTTCCGGTAACTTACCGTTACCTCCCGGACATAGTACATATGTGGACCCTTCATATAACATATTTTCATACAAAAGATTCGAATCTGTTTTACTTGTAATTTTGTATACTCTAAATGTTATTTTTCTATAGGTTGCTGAAGTATCTACATCCGCTTTGAAATAAAACGGAATATTAATATTTGTACCTTTTTTGAAATCTACATAAGAACATCTGTAAGGCTTGGCATAGCTTGTCTCGTAAGACAATTTTTGCTGATGTTCATCTAATGGTGTTAAACCTTCAGACGCATACGCTGCAACAACCACCTCGTCATAATTTTCCTTGTCAGATATATTTTTTAAAGATGTCTGTATATTAAATATTCCATCTTCTTTATATTTACCATTTGTATCTTTGTTACAATTAGACACATAATTTTTTCCATTGGTTGATAAGCTTAATGTTGCCGGCGCTGTTATGTTAAACGCAACTGTATTGATTTCCGGTTTAACCTTCTCATTGGAAAAAACACCATAATATGTATTTACAATTCCTTCTTTACCTGCATTAACTGTACCTAAATCATAGTACATTGCCATAGCACTATCCGCAGTTCCATATTGATCATTTCCTTCATTTGTAAAATCCAATGATTCATTTGGTGCAAAATCAAAATCTGTTGCTGCAATGGAATTCCAATGTGCAAAGGCAATTTGCTTTAGCATTCCCTTTGATGAAATAACAGTACTTGCTGTTGCCTGTGGATTTTTTAAATCATCATATGCATAAAATGTTGCAGGAATCTCTTCCCCTTTAATTACACATTCCTTTTCAATTGTATTACTACTATAAGATGTGTCCGGTAGTTCATAATATGCAAAATCCTGATTTCCAATTGCTGAATCTAACAGCATTCTTGCTTCTATGCTTACATTATCTGTTCCGTTATTTTTTACATTGTATGTAATGCATACCATTCCATGCTCATTTGATCCGGAATTTGCCAGTTCCAGACGCTGGGTGAATTCTAAATCATCCAGTGTCCACTTTGCTGATAATCCAGTTTTATCCTTTAACACTGTAACCTTACTTGTTTCGATTCCTTCATATGAGTAATCCTCTCCAAAAATGTATACAGCAGTTTTACCATTTCTTGTTATCTTAAAAGATGTAAATGATGTATCATAATCGTCACTGTGATACAATAATTCCTTATTATTGTCAGATTTTATTGTCTTATCACCTTCTACATTTGATATGTAAAATCCACCATTCTCACCTGACATTTGAACAGATGTATATTCATTTTCCAAAGATAAAATCTGACTGCTTATCTGAAATCCATTACTCTCCTTTGACGTAGTTTCGCTTAATGGGCTTTTAGCTGCTGCCATATAATCTGCTGGAATTGCAGTTATTACTAACGCCAATGAAAGTACTAAACAGATAATGCTTTTAGCTATTTTTTTAGTAATAATATTTCCCATCTTTGTCCTCCTATTTTCCTATGAAGAGATATGTTAGATATGACTCTTTATTTTGCGTAACAACATACAGTGTATAGAAACCTATATCTAAGTCTTTTAATTTTCCATTTTTAGATACTTTGGCGTTTTTCATTGAGCCTGCTTTTCTAATTCCTTTTTTGTAGTAAACCTTAAAAGATTCACCACTTCGCTTAGACTTTTCAAGAGTAATATCCACATTGTTGTCAAATAAAATTGTAGTATCACATGATTGTGTTAACTCTCCATTTACCCTAACTTTCAAGTTCGCAGAACTTATAACCTTTACATATCTGTTTACTGTTCGTTTATTTCCAACACTATCTGTCAGGACATATTCCACTTCATAAATGCCTTGGTTATTTAACTGTTTTTCACTTAACATATTTTTAACAGTTACTGTTGGTGCCTTATCTATGTTATCCCATAAAACAAATGTACTATCATCTAATAATTCTTCCTCAAGTTCCTTTGAAGTTGTTCCCTGAGATACATTTAACACCGTTTTGTTAAATTGAATATTAGGTGCCTGATCATCTACATATTTAACTTGTAGTAATTTGTATGAAACAAGTCCTGCCTGATCTGTTGCCTTTACCTGATAGCTTCCATTTTTACTAATCGGTAAAGTAATCCAATCTAACTCATCACCAACTAATTTTCCATCATTATTAGAATCTACCGGTGCTTTCACACTGTAATCTTTGCCTTGAAAGGTAATTGTTCCTTTTTCAGACATTGTTACTTTAACTTTACAGTTTCGTGGTGAAACATAATCTTCAGGTATTCCCACTGCATATACGCTTGGTGGTGTTTCATCTATTGAATCCACAGTAACATTCTTAGTTGTAATATTACCTGCCATATCAGTAAATGAAATTTCATATGTTCCATTACTCTTTACTGTTAAAGGTATATCTGTATTTGCTCCGTATGTTGTATCATGGTCGCATCCTGTTACAAGAACTTTTTCGTTTGATTTGTAAACGAATTTGACTTTATTGTTTTCACTTGTTTTTGTAACAGTTACCTGTGGAGCTTCCTTATCAACTATTCCCTGAAGATCAATATCTGTCAATTCATTGCTCATACCATTAGGTGACGTTGCTACCACCTTGACTATTCCTGGAACTTTTTCCTTAAATTCTACTTTAGCTTTTCTTCCTCCAAGTTCTATAAGAGTTGAAGAAAAACTACCATCATCTAAGATCCAGGAACTATCTTTTTTATAATATACCTTAATCTCTGACACAGTCTTATTAAAATCTAATGCTAAAGTTACTGAAACTCTAACAGGTTCTGTTGGTGCTATTTTTTCATATAATTTTCCATCCTTTGTATAACATGGACTCCATGAAGACACCTTAATTTTCGGTGCATCACTATCAATTTCAGTAACATTAGTTGTTACAGTAGTTTTGTTTCCACTTTTATCCTTGAATGTTGTGTTGTAACTTCCGTTATTATTTACATCCATATAGTAATAATAACCTTCGTCATCTAATCCCATTTTTAATCCATTCGTTATGGGCAGAATTGTTCCATTTTGATTTTTTGTATCCGTATTATCATCTGTATAGAATTGAAGTCGCATTTGTGTAAAGCTCTTTCCAACTTTTTTTACTGTAACCTTAGGCTTTTCTTTATCAAACTTAGTTGCACTAAAGCTATGGGCAACTTTGTTACCAGCCTCATCTACAGCCACTACAGTAATTCCACATTCCTCCGTAATCACTATGCTATTATCAATCTCCGATACTTTAACTCCACTTATATTTTGCGACATACTATTATATGAAATTTCATCTATTGATTGATTTAATCCATTAAGAACAACAATTTTTGATTTACTTACATCAAACAAAGTATACTTTATTTGATATCCTCCTGTATAACCAATATCTTTAGAAATTTCTTCAAATGTATCACTTAACGGATTCCACGAGGTTTTATACTCTGACATTCCATCATATACAGCATATATTTCCGCCGATACCTTTGGTGCTTCGATATCAGTTATTTGTTCCCCATCTTCAGGTATTGGTGTTTCGTAATCTGTTAAAATCAATTCATCCGGTAACTTTACTGTAATTGGTTCTCCTGAATTTCCACATTCATCTGCATACTCAAATGTATAATTTCTTTCTGTTCTATTTGAATGTTTAAATGTGTGCTTAAGCTCTTTTCCATTTATTCCGTATATTTCCTCAGTTGGTGATGAAATATATACTTCAACATCATTGTTTGTAGAAAGTGATAACAATTCTTCAGTATTTAATTCTTTCCCTTCTATAATATCTCCTGTTTCTTTAAATACCCATGTTACTTCCACATCGTCTGGTGCTTTCTTATCAATATTTCCAACTGAAACATTATACTCAACTGTTTTTTCTTCAGCAGCACCCTTAACAGTAAGATTAAATGTTACGGTATCATTAGCACTGAATTCAACAATTGCTTTTGACTTATTCTTATTCCATGTTACCGTATAGTTATCACTTTTCTCCTGACTCTCTTTAAGCGTCAATTCCGAATTCTTATCCACTCCCGTAATTGTTGCTACTACATTCTGATTTGTTTTTGACAATGTGCTATATTCTATATTGGCAGCATAATCGCCAAAGAAATCCTTAACTTCAATTTTTTCTGTATATTTATTATTGTAAACGTCCACATATTCAATATCATATGTTCCATCCTTACATATACCGAAATAATCCTTTAATACAATTCCTTTTAAATCTGCTCCCTCAAAATAATGCTCCATTCCCTCTCCTCTTGTTATTGGAAAACGATCCATCATATCCATTGTTCCATATAACTCTTGAGGAACATCATTCCCATTTATTTTTGTTACTCTTACCTTTCCGGTAAATTGAACATAAATTGCTTCTCCTTCCGGCTCACTTTCTACACTTTTAATTTTAGGAACATTGTTAAGTCCATAAAACTCTTCGCCATCAGTAGTTAATTCTTTTTCCATTTCGTGTCCGACTTCATCAATAACATTAATTATTACTCTATGATTAATCTTTTCTCTCAAAGATTTACTACTATCAATGTCATCATTCATTTGAATATACATATATATATAGTACCCACCATCAGTTTCCGGGCCATAAGACACCTGTATATTATTTATTCCTGTCCCTTCCAGTTCAGTTCTACCTATATATGCGCCTGCATACCCATCACCATAATCCCACTTATCTGTAGCATTAACAGTAAAAGCATCCCTATCATCTACTGCAATTTCAATTTGAGCATTGTTAAGCGGCTTGTCATCTTTTACATCAACCTCTAAAACTGCATTTTCTAAATATCCTTCATCTTCATCGGCGCCTTCATATGATTGGAATTTTGCCGGAGATATAGATTTAAATGATGCCACCGGTGTTCGACAGTCTATATTTTCAATATAGAACTGTGTATAAGCTAAGTTGCCGTACCCATCTATCGCATAATATAGATGTCTGCCATTTTGTATGTATTCAAAAGTCCGTTGACTAATCGGGTTCACTTTTGACTCATCACCTTTGAAATCTGTTTCATACAACGAAACATCCTTTGTTACAAGCTCACTTCCCATATTCACAACTCTTGCTTCCATCTTTTCAACAACACTAGTGTTTTTATCAACATCAATGTCAATGGTTGGAGCTTTTGTATGATACATAATTTCTACTTCATGTACACTTGATTTATTACCACCTATATTCATAATCCTATAAGAAATAGTATTAGAGCCTTCAAATACCGGAATTTCACATTTTTCATCAGAATTATCTAATGCATAAAACTCTTGCGCTGTTTCTATATTTTTAACTTTTGCAGCATCAATAGGTTTTACTGTTATTGTCATAGTGTTGTTATTGTTGTTAAATTCTTCAAATTTAAACCATTTAGCTTTATTCTCATTTGAAGAATCGCCAGTCCACACCTTAATCCAATAATCATTTAAGTCTTCATTTGTCATTTCATTTACTGCTAATTCTATTGTTCTGTCATATGAAATAACTTTATTATCATCTGTATCTGTATAACAATTTCCAAGATATAATGTGTCTGTATCGTAAGCATCCTTTGTGTTTAATGTATAATCATTTTTTCTCTTATCTTCTAATGTTCTCGAGAAATTATAATCACCTGTTTTTTCAAAACCTTCATATGGAGGACGTTCAGTATTTTCGTACTCGTCTTTTGCTGTAAAATTAATTTTTGTAGATACACTATTAATACCAAAAGCTTCTGTCATTTTATCTGAATAATCATAAACAAATATATTGTCGTATTCAGCCGTTGAAACCATCTCTGTTTTGCCTTCTTCAGCATAATTTGCCAGTGATACTTTTAACACATATTTTCCATTTGCTAATTTCAAATCTTCCGGAATTTCGATGTTTTCTGTTGTTACCCCCTCAGTAACCTCCCACTGATAAACAATATATCCATCTACATTTTCCAGTCGTATATATGAATTTTTTGAACTGTAATTTATATTTTCTGTGGAAAAATCTTTAGTCCTTATATTAGATATTTTAATATCAAACCCGGCACCTTCTAGAGAAGATAAATACTCCGCTTTATTATCCTCAGGATTATAATTAATGTAATCCTCTTTGTTTACCTGTTTACCATAATTATCTTTTGGATTAATATCTATTTTATTTGTATCACCATCATAAGTTATAAAATCATTTGCAGATACATCCTTTAACTTTGACAGACCGTATTCATCGGGCATCATAGTAAATTCATCACTTATTAAACTTCCTTTTGATGAATCAAAATTTATAATATTTCCATTTTCAGAAAAAGCTGATGCCTTAAATCCTGTGCCTGCTAATACTCTAACTTTTCCATAATACATATTTCCTGATATTGCAAGGAATCTATCTCTGTATTTTTTGTCTGACTGTTGGTTAATATTAAATTCCTTTGTTATCGTATATGTACTTCCACTTTTTTCTATTTTTCCATAACTCCATTTGTTTACTTCTGTATCTGAAAATTCAGAATTAAATGGAAGTTTTTTATTATCTAGATACTCCTCCTCCTTTGATGCAATTTGAGAAGCCTGTCCTGAATTATCCCTTATGAAATAATTTTCCGGATTCAGTGGATCTTCAATTACCACAAACATACTCACATCATTATTACTTGATGTAAATGGGCCATTTACAACTAATGATGATTTTTTGTTAGAAATATTACCGGGAACTGAAACCTGAAGTGTTGGCATTGTCATATCTATATTTGCTACTACTAATTTTTCACTTACGGTCTGATTTCCTGTTATATCACTGGCGCATACATATAATCCTGCATTATAAATCTGATTTTGTGAAATGTTTTCTGTGTTAATTGTAGCAACACACTCAATTACTTTACCATTACTTTCTTTTATGTTCTTTACATTTTCTGCCTGAAGAAGTTTGTATGATTCTACAGATGGAACTTCATTTCCCTCTTTAACCCAAATATATTTGATGTTATTAGTGTCAATTCCTCCTTCATCTTTTATTCTTACCTTTGCTTCCTGGTAAGCTGTATTGTCAGAATTCTCCTTTAACGTAATTCCCTCATAAGCTAAAGTTGGATTAATTTTATCTTTTGGTTCATATTCAAAATTCGTTATTTTAGTTATGCTGTTTTCATTTACATCTGCAGATGTCATCTCTATATTCAATCCTGAACTCATGTCACTGTAATCTACATTGTCAATAAATTTTATATATAAATATACATAACTTGTTTTACCTGTAAGAGAGAATGTTGTATTTCTTTCATCAGTTCCATCTAATGCCAACTCTCTGTTTGATTTACCGTTTCTAAAAGTTTTCTTCGATAAATCCCTGTTTGATATTTCTTTAAGCGATAATATGTATTGAAAATCTGAAACTGTGCTTGATTTCAAGTCAACACTTATAGAACCTTTTCCGCCAATTACTCCTGAGGCAAAAGGAAATAAATTACTTCCACTTTGTGTATCTACATCTGTTGTGTTAAATACAACTCTATACACTTCTCCTTCTGTCTCACATCTTGCCATTGAATATTTTTTTGAAGAATCAATCTCCTCATCTCCGATTCTAATAACTGGTGACTCATTATCTAAAAAATACTCTGTTCCCGTATTTGATCTTAAATCTCCAATTTCTGTTAAACTATTATCTGAATAGTCCTTTAACATATTTTTATTTTCAATGTCTGTTACCGTTATTTTGTATTCTGATTTTTCACTGCCTTTTGATATGGGTCTTATTGACATATTTTTGTCTATTGTAACCTGATTAAATTCAATTGTTGTTGTTTCTCCATAAGAAATACTCTTAACTGTAGTTGTTATCTGACTTCCATTTGAATTATATACATTTAACTTTGCCTTAATTTTAGAATAATCCCCACTGGCAATTGTTTTTATGTTTTCATCAAGTACAACTTTCGTATGTAATTTTGTTCCATTTTTTAAATAGTTATTGGCATTGTCGTTGTTGCTGTCTTTTTTCTGATTTGTTGAAAATATTACATTTTTAATTCCAGGATTAACCGCATCAAGATATGTTCTGTAAATACCTACACCTTTCTTATATGCTGAGTCTACCCTAAAGCTGCTAACATCTACTGGATTTCCTGCAATATCTGTAATTGCACATGTTGTTTTCTTTATATTACTTTCAACTTTTGTTTTATCATTTACTCCACTTTCAAGCTTTTTCATTGTTCCACTTGAATATGAAAGTGTATTCCCCTTATTATCCAAAAATACTCTATCAAACTTATTGTTCTTATTAGCAGAAGATGTAACTACAAAACTTTTCTGATTATTAATATCTGCAAGTCCTGATATAAAAAAGTCTGTTTTGTAGTTTTCATTATCAATTTTCATTGTTGCAGGAACCCTATAAGAAAAAATGGCTTCATCATTTTTCAAACTTATTAAGTCAGCATATATCTGTGTAACTTCTTTTGTATTTTTTTTGCCTAATGCCAAACCTAATTTAATTCCCGTTGATTGTTTACTAGTGTCATTATTATCTGCAAGTCTTACATATTCACTAAATTTTACCTTTGCATAGATTGTCTGACCTGCTTTAAAATATTTTGTTGCTGTATCTGTGTTCTGCGCTGATGTAATTGTTATTTTTGAAATAGTTGGTGCCTTTGTATCCTTTAATGCTATAGATACATTTTCTACATATGCACCACTACAATTCTCACAGCCTTTTCTGGCAGTCATATATACCGCTAACTGGTTTTTATATCCTTTGTCCGGATTCATTGTATTCCAATAATCGTTTCCACCTATAGTTGAATAGTCTGAATTATTGTTTGATTCAAATAGTTTACCGCTAAACCAATCATTATTACTTCCCAAAGGGTATCCAAAAATAACCTTGCAATATTGTTTTATTTTGTTCCAATGTCTTTTGGTACTTCTATGATTATGGTTTTTAACATTTGCAGAAATGCTTTGTTGAATTTGTCCTTTCTTAGCTAAATCATACAGTCCTGAATATTTTTCGTCTTTTAAACTTGCTCTGTAAGATTTTCCTTTATCACCATGACGATTTTGATATGTAAGTCCCAACATATTTACATTATTAAAAGCGCTACCGTTTTTGGAGTCTTCTGCTAATGAATTGGTTCTTAATAAAGCTTTATATACATTATCACCATAATTTCCAGACAACATATCACTGCATAATAGAGATACTCCAATTTTTTTGGGAGCATATGTAACTGCTGCATTTACATTTAATGCACCCTTAAAAAAATTCATTGCCGGAATACTTGTTATAATCATTGCCGTCGCTAAAACTGTACTTAGAATTTTTTTACCTTTTCTCATTGTCACTAATTTGTGTTTTAACATAATCCTTTCTCCTTCCCTTTTACAATATATTTATAATTTACGTTTCTTACTAAGGTATAATTTTCTAATTAAATTATAAATTAAGTAACTATTTTCCGCATCGTACATTTTTTCAAAAAAATGGACATTTTTCTCTGTTTAATTCCATAATTTCAAAATTAATTTGAAATAAAAAATGGAAAAACATTAAAAAATGTCCATTCTATTAGTAGTACTTTTTCTACTACATTTATACAATATTCTGTTTTCTATCTTAGCATGAAATCTTTAAGCTGTTTTCTATTTGTTATATTTAATTTACTAAATACACATGTTAAATGTTGTTTTACAGTTCTTGTAGTAATATCCAAATGTTCAGCAATTTCCTTATTTGTCCATCCTCTATTAGCAAGCATTGCTATAGTAAACTCTGTGGTTGTTAAGTTATCTGCAACATCTTCATTTGTATCAGGATTATGAATTCTTCTCCAGCCGGCACTAAATTTATATGTAATATCAATTATTCTTGCATAGTCATCGGGATGTTCTTTCTTCATACAAGTCTCTATAAGTCCCTGCAAAAGTCCATGATGCTCTCCTATGCCTTCTATTAAATCATCTGGTTTTGAAATTTCCCATGCTTTCATAAAATACTCTTTTGCTTTTTCTTTTTCCATCATATTCATGCAGTCCATTGCCGCAACTAAATTTAAATATATAAAAGCTATTGGATATATTTTATCTGAAGTCATAATACATGCCTGTACTATCCCAAGTGACCTTTCATATTCTTTGTTAAGATATGTCTTATGCGCTAAAACATAAGCTCCCCACAACTGCATTCCTTTAGTAAATTCATTAAGATACTCTGACAATGGTGGAATATTTCCTACAGGTAAATGAAGCAATGTATGAGCAGCTGAAGCTACAAACACACAGCATGCACGGGTCTTTTTATCAATTTCCATTGACATTGCTTTCTCTAAATATTCTCTTAACCGATTTAATCCTATTCTAGCAGAATTTATCCTATCTAAAGATAAATTTGCAAAAGTGTATATAAGACTTGCAGAAAGTTTTAACATTATGTCTTCATGATTTAAATACATTTCTGAATATTTTACGGCTTTTTCATGCTGTCCACTAAAGTAGTAATATTCTGCATATGCCATTTCTTTTTGTGGAACATCTTCAATACTTTCTATAAACTCTAAGCATTTTCCAAGTTGAAATGAAGAGCTCATAAGTAACATCGGTATGCGTACAACCTCTTTATTTTGTGGGTTATAATCTATATGCACATTTCCTTTGTTTTCGTTTTCTTTTTTTTCTGTAAGGCCTAAAATATAATCTGCTGACACTCCAAATTCTTTTGTTAATCCAATAAGAATTTCGCTGCTTATGGTTTTAGTCTCTTCATTAACTATTCGACTAATCTGAGATGGAGTTACATTTAATCGCCTTGCCAATTCGCGCCTTGTAATTCCTTTTTCATTACATAAGGACATAATTATTTGTGCTGAAGTTTTATGTGATTCCATAGTTTTCTCTCCTTTATAAATTAACTATAGCACGTATAAAAAGCTGTTGCAAATTTGCAATTTTCCACGATTCATCGTTTAACATATATTCCTTTACTACTGATTTTCAATTTTTTTTGCTAACTCTTCCAAATATTCCCAACGATCCATTTTTTCCATCAACAGCATTTCCGCAGCTTCCTTTTCTTCCAGTAATTCTCTTAATTTTACAGAATTGGTTGCATTTTTGTTCATTTCCATATCAAGGTTTTCCAACTTTTCTTCCAGTTTTGCAATATCCTCTTCTATTGTTTCATACTCTCTTTGCTCATTGTAAGAAAATTTTAATTTTTTATTTTTATGTTTATAAGATTCCTTTTTTTCATTACCGGATAACTTGTTTTCTTTACCACTTCCCCATTTTTTTGTTCAGGCAGACTTTGGTTACTATTAGCTAACTCTTTTTCAGCTTTCTTCTTATTAATATAGTCTGTATAACCACCTTCATACTGACTAATTACTCCATTTCCCTCAAATGCGAAAATTCTTCTCACCACTCTATCAAGAAAATATCTATCATGGGATACTGTAATTACAATGCCATCAAAACTATCCAAATAATCTTCTAATATTGTCATTGTTTCAATATCTAAATCATTTGTAGGTTCATCTAAAATAAGTACGTTAGGTGCCTCCATAAGTACCCTTAAAAGGTTAAGTCTTCGTCTTTCTCCACCGGACAATTTTTCTATTTTGCTATACTGTTGAGATGATGGAAATAGAAATCTTTCAAGCATTGCCGATGCCGATACAAGTCCATCCTCTGTACGAACAAATTCCGCTGTGTTTTTTATGTAATCAATAACTTTTTCCTGTGGATCCATGTAAGCAATTCCACCTTGTTGGTCTGTCTCAATTTCCTGTGTATAGTAGCCGATTTTGATAGTCTGTCCAATTGTTACAGTTCCACTGTCAGGTTTAATTCTACCATCTATAATTTTCATTAAAGTTGTTTTACCACAACCATTTTTTCCTACAAATCCTACTCTGTCACCTTTTAAAAAATTATAAGAAAACTCTTTAATTAAAATATTATCCTGCCCATAATTTTTTGAAACTTTATCAAGTTCAATGGTAGTTTTTCCCATCCTTGATTTAATACTGCTTAATTCAATTTTATCATCTTCAACTATTCCTTTTTGATTCTTAAGATTTTCATAGCGCTGTATATGAGCTTTTTGCTTTGTGGACCTTGCTCTTGCGCCACGCTGCATCCACTGAATCTCCTTGCGGAGAATACTTTGTCTTTTGCGTTCACTTGCCTTCTGACTGTCTTCTCTTTCTGCCTTACGCTGTAAAAATCCAGAATACTTTTCGTTATAGCTGTAAATTTTTCCTTTGTCTAACTCGATAATTCTATTAGTAACGCTATCTAAAAAATATCTGTCATGAGTTACCATAACTAAGGCCCCTTTAAATGCGCGCAACTGATTTTCCAACCACTCTGCCATTTCACTGTCTAAATGGTTTGTAGGCTCGTCTAGAATTAAAATATCGCAAGGTGTAATAAGCACAGAAACTAAAGCAAGTCTTTTTCTTTGACCACCGGACAATTCACCTGTTTTTTGTTCAAAATTATTTATACCAAGTCTTGTCATCATGGCTTTTGCCTTAACTAACTCGTCTTCGTTTGCATGATGATGTACCATATTCTGCACACTTTCAATTACTGTGTCGTCTTCATTAAACTTCGGGTTCTGTGGCAGATAATGTATCATCAAATTAGATGCCTTTATGACATTTCCACTGTCAGGTACTTCTAAGCCTGCCATAATTTTTAGCAGTGTTGATTTTCCTGTCCCATTTATGCCAATGATTCCGACTTTTTCGCCTTCATGAAGGTAAAAGCTTGCGTCATCAAATAATTTCCTTTCTGTATATGAATGTGTAATGTTTTCTAATGATAAAATATTCACTTAATGCCTCTTTTCATAAAATTTTTGTTGTCTATAATTCACTAAACTTTTTTGCTATTAGTATAACACATATGTAGAAAACCGTAACAATAAACAGAACCGTTTTAGCTTAATTTTATGCTGGGAAATATTTAGACAGTTGTATGATTTTTGATAAATTCTTCAGGTGCCCATTCAACTGATTTACAGTCACCTGAAACTGCGGAACATTTATGTTCTAAATGTGATAAGTACTCTGAACATTGGAAACCTGTTGCAGAAAAATTATGGAATAAAAATAAATAGCTTTTAATTCATACACTCTACTGTGCCCTGTATGTTGTCCACAAACATACGGAGCACAAAAAAACCTAGGACACATTATTGTAGTCCTAGGTTTTTTCATTTATTGCTTATTCTCTAAACAACCATATGAAGAATTTATTTATCCTTCAATTTCTATAAATTTTTCTTTTTCTTCAACCTGTTTGTTTTCTTTTGGAACTGTGAAAGACAAAATTCCGTTTTCATATTTAGGATGAACATCCTGAACAGTTACATGATCACCAACATAGAAACTTCTTGTTAGGCTACCTGCATAACGTTCACGTCTTACATATTTACCCTTCTTATCTTTCTCGTCCTTGTCTAATCCTTTAGCTGCATTAATTGTTAATACACCATTTTCAAGTTTCATCTTTATTTCGTCTTTTTTGAATCCTGGAAGATCCATAGAAACTTCATAGCCATTCTCTGTGTCCTTAACATCAGTCTTCATTAAATTTTTAGCATGTTTACCATACAATTTCTTGTCAACATCTGGGAACTCTGGGAATTCAAAGCCTCTTGAAAAATCATCCATAAAGTCATCAAATAAGTTTTCTCCAAAAATACTAGGCATCATCATAAGTCATCTCTCCTTCCATATTACATAACTAAAACTTAATTTGTCATGCGCTACAGCGTAGCGACTAATTTGTTGTGCGCCATCACGTTGAGACCTTTTAGCCTTTTTGTATTTATCTTTGTACCTTTTTCTTTGTACAATTATGTTATAGTCCTTTTTGTTAGCACTGTCAAGAGGTGAGTGCTAATTTTTTTGTGAATTTTTTGTGAACTTTCCAATTTGTGCTTTCAGCCTGTGAGTCTATTTTCCGTAAACTGACACTAAAATGTCATACGCCTTTCCATATGCTGCTTCCCAATTAATTATAACCTTGTTAATCATGTATGTTTTCTCAAGGTCAATTATAAGCCATGCATCATCTGCAAAATTTGATGACCATCTTGAATCATTATTTCCACTTCCATCTGCCCCATAATCCTTTGCGTTATAGGCATAAGCAAAAGCACCGGAACGCCCATTTTATAAGGGTTTCCCAGTGCTTTTATTAATAAATTTGTATCCTAATATGCCCGTCAAATCCGATAAAAACCAACCAATTGGTATGGCTACCCAAATACCAATTACTCCTATAACCGGTATTTTTGATAAATAATATGCTAAAACAACTCGTGTTCCAAGAGAAATTATTGTAAGAATTACTGACATTAATGGCTTATTTATAGCCCTATAAAAACCGTAAAGCATAAATAAAATTCCAATTCCTACATAAAAGGCACCTTCTATTCTTAAATAAGTCACTCCCGTACTTATAACTGCTGCACTCTTACTGCTTACAAATATTGACATAAGTGGTCTTGCAAATATAAATACCAAAGCACTTATTCCCAGGCAAAATAGGACTACACTAATACCTGCTTTTTTTACGCCTTCTTTAATTCGCTGCTTTTGATTGGCACCATAATTTTGGGCTACAAAAACAGAAAAGGCATTTCCAAAATCCTGTGCCGGCATATAGGCAATGGTATCAATTTTCACCGCCACCGCAAATGCCGCCATTACATTTTGTCCAAATCCATTAACTATTCCCTGAACCATAAGTATGCCCAGATTCATTACTGACTGCTGAATACAGGTGTAACCTGAAAGTGACAAAATGTTTTTGAAATTACTTTTGCTCCACCTGAAATCTTCTTTTCTGACCCTGTACTCCGGATATTTGATTATGTAATATGTCAATATCCCAAGCCCTGCAACATACTGGGAAATTACCGTAGCAACTGCTGCTCCCATTATTCCCATGCCAAGTCCAATTACAAAATATAAATCGAGTATTATATTTAACACCACTGAAACGCCAAGAAAAATTAAAGGTGTTACAGAATTGCCAACTGCCCTTAACAGGTTGGAACAATCGTTGTAAATATACGTTGCAAAAAATCCTATAAATACATAAAACAAATATGTCCGCATATCAGCAAATGTGTTATCTGGCACATTTAAAGCCTTTATAATTTTATCTAAAAAAATGTATGAAATTATTATCAGTATTATTGTCAGACCACAGGTAATTTCTGAAGATATAACAATTCCGTTTCTAATTGTTCTATTATCTTTGTTTCCAAATGCCATTGAAATAAATGTGCTACTTCCCAATGATAACCCCATAATAATGGATGTTAGAAACGTCATTAACGTATATGACGAACCAACCGCTGCTAAAGCAGTGTTGCCAATGAATCTTCCCACTACCCATGTATCGGCTAAGTTGTAAAACTGTTGCATTACATTTCCAAGCATCAATGGGATTGCAAACGCCCACAAGCCTTTTGAAATATTACCTTTTGTTAAATCTATGTTCTTTGCCATTATGTGTTCCTTATTTATTTTTTATATTTATAATCACATACTCCGAATGCTTTTCAGTTCTTATTGGATAGCCCCAACCTGCAATTCCTGATGTGACTATTTCGTTTAAATTACCTTCCTTCACATAACCATAATTCAAATCATTCATATGTAACATTGGCGAAATTAAGCCTATTGGTAAAATCTGACCTGCATGTGTATGACCTGATAAAATAATATCGCCACCGGCTTTCTTCACTTCACTATATTCACATGGCTGATGGTCTAAAACAATCCATTGCTTATTTTTATCCAGCCCTTTAGTCAAGGCAGTTATGTTCTTTCTAATGAAATTTCCATCGCCTCTGTCAGCTCTTCCAACAAGCACTAAATCATTGTTTATTTTTTCAACATTGTCTTCCAAAATTGTGATTCCATCTTTTGTTATCTCTTCTGCTAATGCTTTTGGTGTGTAATATGGTTTTGATGTATAATTATTTTTGTCATGATTTCCGTAAACATAATAAATTCCGTATTTATTATGTATACCACTTAAAGTCTTAAATGCCTCTTTCATTTGTGGTAACGTGGTACTTTCATCAACAAGGTCACCATCCAAAATAACAATGTCAGGACTTTCTTTATTTATTCTCTCAACAACTTTTTCCAACTGCTCCTTATTTAAAGTTATTCCATAATGAAGGTCTGAAATCAATGCCAGCTTATAGCCTTCACTTCTAATATTCTTCTCTGTAGTAACAGTATAATTTGTGGATATAACATTAAAAATATTAAAATATCCGTATGTTAAAATTGCCACTGTAAGAGCTATTGCGACTATGCCTGTTCTATGTAAAAAGCTCACAGCCTTCGGCATGTCATCATTCTTTCTCACTTTTTTTCCAATCCACATTATTAGATCTATGATAAGCAGGAATGCTGCCAAATGTAAAAGAACAAAAAACCAAGTTCCTTTCAATGCAACTGCCGGTGTTAAAATTAATACCGTACCAACTATTGCTGCTATGTTCTTTTTAGACTTTTTCATTTCGCCTTTGCAGAAATCAACTGCTCTGTAAATTTTTCTAAAAAGGTAAAATATTACCACTCCAATTGCAATAATTGGAAGCACAATCCAAATAAAAATCATAAATTCTTCATCCTTTTATAGTTTAACCATATTGCATAAATATTTTTAACCTTGGCAATTAAAACCAAGCCTTAACGCTTCCGTTTAATAACTTTCCTTTTCCCCAATTAATATTAGGGTATTCTTTTTGTAAGTTCTTTTCTACATTTTCGATTCCACTTCCACCTGATGTAGCAAATGGTATTACTGTCTTACCTGAAAAATCATAGCTGTCTAAAAATGTATCAATAATCTTTGGTTCAACATACCACCAAATTGGGAATCCAACTAATACTGTATCATACATGTCCATATTTTCAACCTGCTTTGCAATTTCAGGTCTGCTTGCAGGATCATTCATTTCTACAGAACTACGACTTTTCTTATCCATCCAATTTAAATCTGCTGATGTGTATTTTTCCTTTGGCTCAATTTCAAATACATCACCATCTACCTCTTTTGCTAACTTATTAGCTGTTTTTGCTGTTACTCCGCTTGCACTAAAATATGTTACTAATACTTTACTCATATGTATCACTCCTTCTTTGATTGATTCTATCAAAACCTAATCCCACACCATATTCAATATAACACTGACTTCTTTACCATGTCTAATACCTATTATACATATATGGATATGCCTTTTGTGTATCTTATTTGTAAACATTTTTTATGGAATAAACATTCTTCCATAATTCTGTTGCACAAAACTGTTCTACTATGAATGTGTACTCATTTTTCTCTATCTCATAGGATGCACACTTGTTCCCAGTTCTCTCATTTGACAAATTTTAACTCGTCGTTTATATTTAGTTAGGTTTCTAACAATTAGATTTCTAATTAAGGAGGTTACTATGCAGGAAACACTTCACTACCTATTGATGTCTGATCATCTAATGGTACAAAAAGCTTTGGTTGCAAGTGTAAAAGACACCGGGCTAACTCCCGGGCAACCGAAAATACTTGACTACTTGCTTCACCATGATGGGGCTATTCAAAAAGATATTGCCATGTTCTGTCACATTGAACCGGCATCTTTAACATCTATTTTAAACGGTATGGAAAAAAAGGGATATATTGAAAGAAAAACAGCAGGCAATAATCGCCGCTCACTTCATGTATACCTTACAAAAACCGGGAAAAAATACGCTGACCGTCTAAACCTTGAATTTGCAAAAATCGAAACAGATGCATTAAAAGGTTTTACTGAAGCAGAAACAAATCAGTTACATAATATGCTCTATCGCGTATATGAAAATATGGCAAATACTAAAAAGAAAGAAGGCTTGAATTAATGAAACATTTAAAAATCAGAATACCAATGTATTTTATTGGACTTTTTATAATGACTATTGGTATTGCACTTTCCGTAAAATCTAATCTTGGTGTATCACCTGTTAGTTCTATTCCTTACACTATTACCTGTGTATGGGGTATCGAAATGGGAAAGGCAACTATTCTTTTCCACATCATACTGGTAATTCTTCAGATTTTACTACTTAGAAAAAATTTTAAACCGGTGCAGTTATTACAGGTTCCTGTTGGCGTAGTATTTGGATACTTTACAACTTTTTGTAACTATATGGTATCTTTTCTTCCAACACCTGAGAATTTAGCAATTCGTATTTTTATGGTACTTTTAAGCACTGTATTTGTGGCATTTGGTATTTTTCTATATTTACCGGCAGATTTGATTCCACTTGCAGGAGAGGGCTGTATGCAGGCTGTTTCTTCTGTTACCCGTATTGAATTTTCAAAAGTAAAAATTGGTTTCGACTGTACAATGGTTGTAGTATCAGCCGTTACATGTCTTGGTGCATTACATAGCCTTGGCAGTGTTGGTATAGGTACAATTATTGCTGCCATCTTAGTTGGTACATTAGTAGGTGTTGTTAATCGTGCTTTCGGTAAACAGCGTGATAAATTACTTGGTAAAACCGACGAAGCCGCTGTATCCGATGATGAATTTACTTCAAATTATGTAATTACCATTTCACGAGAATTTGGAAGTGGTGGTAGAGAAATTGGTAAGATTTTGGCAAAACAGCTTGGTTTTGATTACTATGACTCAGAACTCATACGACTTGTTGCTGAAAAAAGTGGTTACTCACCTGAATTTGTAGAGAAAAATGAACAGGTTCTTAAAAATCCTGTTCTCCATGATTTCTTTGCCTGGTATGGCGAGCCACTGGAAGAAACAGAACTACCTAAAGTAAATCAGCTTTTTATTAAAGAATCTGAACTTATACGTGAGATTTCACAGAAAGGTCCATGCATTATTGTTGGTCGACTTGCCAATTACATGTTAAAAGAACTGCCTACTGCATACCATGTATTCATCAGTGCTGATACTGCCGCTGAAATAGCCAGAGTTTCAGCTCGTGATAACATTTCAGAAAAGGCTGCTAAGGCTAAAGTTAAAAAAGTAAACCATGAACGTGCTGTTCACTGTAAATATTTTACTAAAACAGACTGGGGTAATGTTAAAAACTATGATTTGTGTATTAAGTCCGATGACTTTGGCGTTGATGAAACAGCACAAATTATTAAAACTCTTTTCCAAAAGAAAATGAATATAGAATAAAAAATTATAAAGAATATAATTTACTAACTTACAGGTCAAATGCGTGTTTGCTAGTGTAATTATATTTTTAAACAACAAGCATTCATAAACTACTAACAATAATGGTTAAGTATTCGTACCATTTTAGTAATTTATGACTGCTTGTTTTTTATCTATTGTATTCTTCCCATTTATGAATTAACAACCTGACCTATTTTCTTATTTTCATTTATAACAGATTAACAACCTATTCTGTTATCTTTTCATTTATAATAAATCAACAACCTGTCCTGTTTTACACAATGTTTCCTAATACAATATTAATTAATTTCTTATTTAGCATTATTGTTTTGTTCCATGGATTAAAAATTACACCTTCAATATCATTTGCACTTAAAGATGATTTCAACAATTGATCCATGTCTGCAAGGAATGTGGACATTACCTGATTTCCACCTTTCATTTCCTCATCAAAACTTGTAAACGCTGCCCACCATTTCTTGCCATCAGGAGTTTCCACAACCTGTAATCTTATCTGATTATCTCCCCTTGGTGGCTCCACAGCTATAATCATCTGTGCTTTCTTTGTCATTGTTCTACGAATAACCGTAAGAGTATGTGCCAACATTTCATAGCTGCTTTCTTTTTGTAGTGCCTCAATAGCTTCCTCGATTCTGTAGTTTTCTTTTAACCCTGCATCGATTTTTTCATTGTCCCTGTGCATAAAATTTCACCCCTTTGTACTTTCATTTCTTCCGAAATTTACCTTTGCTATTTAAATTTGAATCCGATAAAATCCAATATTTTTGCAACATTATTGTTTAAAATTAAATCCTGGTTAAAATTTAAATCATACTTTTTTATTATGATTAGTATACCACCAACAGATGTTTTTTTCAGCAGAAAATCTCACTATTTTGCATTTAGGTTGTAATTATTTTATGCAATTTTTTAAATTTGTAAATTAATATTATTTTATTTTTCTAATTAGATTTACCATTTCAATAGCGCCAAGTGCACACTCGTATCCTTTGTTTCCAGCCTTGCTTCCTGAACGTTCAATTGCCTGTTCAATATTTTCTGTAGTAATTACACCAAACATTACAGGTATATCATTTTCCATTGAAACTGCTGCAATACCTTTTGATACTTCATTGCAAACATAATCATAGTGACTTGTGCTTCCTCTAATAACAGCTCCTAAACAAATTACAGCATCATATTTTCTGCTTTTTGCCATTTTTGATGCAACAAGTGGAATTTCAAAAGCACCTGGCACCCATGCAACGTCTACATCATCTTCGTTTACATCATGTCTTACCAAACCGTCAATTGCTCCACTAAGCAATTTTGATGTAATGAACTCATTAAACCTTGCCACTACAATTCCAACTTTCATGCCTTCTGCTACTACTTTTCCTTCTAAAATATTCATTTTCTTTCCTACCTTTCATATCTTAATATGTCAACACTATCCCCTATTCTCTGCCCAGCTAAATACTTTATCGAAAGCACGCTCCCGCTGCGTTCCGCTCGTAGCGGTCCTATAAAGCCGACTACGCTGCCTTTATGGACCGACGGCTCCACAGCACTTTCTTATAAAGTCTTTAGCTGTGCAGAGAATATTTTTAGTTGTTGTTTTTACTTATTTATTTTTGTCTTTGATTATTTATTAATCTTCTCTTTTATTATTTGTACTGGAGAATATGTCCCATTTTGTATTGTTTTGTTTTTAAGTAATATAAGTCATATTCTGTTGCGTCCATTTGAATTGGAACTCGTTTAGATATTTCCATTCCAAATTCTTCTAACTGGTATACTTTGTCAGGATTATTTGTTAAAAGTTTCAAATCTTTTACGCCTAAATCTCTTAGTATCTGAGCGCCGATATAGTATTCTCGCTCGTCTCCTTTGAATCCTAATGCTAAATTTGCTTCCAAAGTATCCATGCCTTTTTCCTGAAGCTCGTATGCTTTTAATTTATTTATCAAGCCAATGCCTCTACCTTCCTGTCGCATATAAAGTAAAATTCCTCTGCCTTCTTTTTCAATTTGAGTCATTGCGGCAGCAAACTGCTGTCCACAGTCACATCTAAGGGAACCAAAAGTATCACCTGTAAGACATTCTGAATGAACTCTGCAAAGAACGTCTTTACCATCTCCAATATCACCTTTTACTAACGCAATATGGTGTTCACCGTTTAATTTATTTACATATCCATATGCTGTAAACTCACCATATTTTGTTGGCATTTTTGTAACTGTCACTCTATCCACTAATTTTTCGTGTACTTTTCTGTAGTGCTGTAAATCTTTAATGCTAATCATTTTGATATTCATATCCTTAGCCAACTGAACTAATTCTTTAGTTCTCATCATTGTGCCGTCTTCACGCATAATTTCACAGCAAAGTCCACATTCCTTTAGACCTGCCAATCTGCACAAATCCACTGTGGCTTCTGTGTGGCCGTTTCTTTCTAACACGCCATTATCTTTTGCCAAAAGTGGAAACATATGTCCCGGTCTTCTGAAATCTTCCGGTTTTGCATTTTCGTCAACACACTTCATAGCTGTAATTGAACGTTCTGCTGCTGAAATTCCTGTTGTTGTATCTACCGCATCAATTGAAACTGTAAAAGCTGTTTCATGATTATCTGTATTATTTGTAACCATTTGAGGAATTCTAAGTTTTTCCACATACTCCTTTGACATTGGCATACAAATAAGTCCCTTTCCATAAGTTGCCATAAAATTAATATTTTTAGTTGTGGCAAACTCTGCTGCACATATAAAATCTCCTTCATTTTCTCTGTCAGGATCATCTGTTACTAAAATAATTTTTCCATTTTTTAATTCTTCTAAAGCTTCTTCTACTGTATTAAACTGATACATTTTCTACCTCTCTTTCTATCAAAAACCATGCTTACTTAAAAACTCCATAGTTATTCCTGAATGGCTTTTTGTTTGCTTATTGTCTGATGACTCATTATTTTTTAATGATTGATTATGACACTCAACCACACCTCCGCCAAAGCTAATCAACCGTTCCACATATTTTCCAATAATGTCATTTTCCAAATTAACAACATCACCAACTTTTTTATCTTTTAAAATCGTTACCTGAACTGTATGTGGAATTGCTGAGATTGCGAAATTCTCATTACTCACTTTTGCAACAGTAAGGCTGATTCCGTCTATTGTTATGGAACCTTTTTCTACGATATATTTAAGTATTGTAGGGGCTGTCTTAATGGTATACCAAATTGCATTATCGTCTTTTTCTATTTTTGCAATTGTGCCTACACCATCCACATGACCTGAAACTATGTGACCACCAAATCGTCCATTAGCAGCCATTGCTCTTTCTAAATTTACCCTACTGCCGGTTTTCAGATTATTTAAAGATGAACGTCTCAAAGTTTCATGCATTACATCAGCTTTGAAAAACTGACTTCCTATTTCAGTTACCGTTAAGCAGATTCCATTTACTGCAATGCTGTCACCAATTTTTGTTTCTTCTAAAACTTTTGTAGCGCCAATAGTTAATATTGCTGAGTTGGCAGATTTTCTTATGGTTTTAACAGTCCCCATTTCCTCTATAATTCCTGTAAACATTAGCCTCACTCCTTTATGTAACTTTCAATTAAAATATCTTCACCAAGAATGCTGACCTTACTTTTTTCAAGTTTTAAGCTTTCGGCTGGCAACTTAAATCCCTGTCCTTCAACCGGTGTCTTGGCATCTTTCCCGCCAAAAATTTTAGGTGCAATGTAAATTTCTGTTTTATTAACAAGTCCCTTGGATACCATTGACCAGTTAAGAGTTCCACCACCTTCAACAATGACACTGTCAATATTCATCTCCCCTAATTTTTTCATCAGGCTTTCCAAACTTACTTTGCCATTTTCATCAGGTAGCTGAAGAATTTTGCATCCTAGCTCTTCATAAATTTTCACCTTTTCTTCTTCAACATTTCCCGTTGCAATTATTGTTTGAATATCTTTTGCTGACTGTACAATATTCGATTCAATAGGTGTTCTTAAATTAGTATCACATATAATTCTTGTTGGATTTACACCTTCAGGGATTCTGCAGGTAAGCATTGGATTATCTTCCAACACTGTTTTAACCCCTACCATAATTCCACTGTATCTATGTCTATTATTATGTACATGCTCTCTGGCTTTTTCCCCTGTAATCCACTTAGACTCTCCTGTGTAAGTAGCAATTTTCCCATCAATAGTCATTGCATATTTTAAAATTACATACGGTGTTTTTGTTTGAATATAGTGGAAAAAAACTTTATTTAAACTGTCACATTCTTCTTTTAAAATATGGGGTTCAACTTCTATTCCATTATCCTGTAAAATCTTAATTCCTTTGCCTGCTACTAATGGATTAGGATCATCTGAACCTACACAAACTTTCTTTATACCAGCCTGAATAATTGCCTCCACACATGGTGGCTGTTTTCCTTTGTGGCAACAAGGCTCCAATGTAACATACATGGTAGCTCCCGTCACATCATCAGTGGCGTTTGCAAGAGCATCTCTTTCCCCATGCAAATCACCATACTTGTGGTGGTAGCCTTTGCCAATAACTTTTCCATTTTTCACAATAACGGCACCTACCATTGGATTCGGTGATGTATAACCCATTCCTTTTTTTGCTAAATCCAGTGCCATTCTCATATAATATTCAGAATTCATTTTTCACCTCCTGATTTTGTGTAAATAATGAAGATTGTCGCTTGTGACATTCTTTGCGCTGAGTGCGTGCCCGTCTGCAACTATTTTCTTATTACATAAAAAGCCCTGAGCATATGCTCAGGGCTTTTTTCAATCTATGTTATCTAATCAATTCCTGTTAATACTGATTAACATTTAAGTAAATTATTGAAGTAATTATTAACATTATTTCATTTTAAATTTGCTATATGATAATTACTAATTTTGAACATATCTGCCAAACATATTATTATTCAAAAAAAGCTCTGGAAATATCTTTCCAGAGCATATAACTATCAATATAAATTTTAAATTTATTCCATATCTTCTTTCATCCAGACTTTACTGTCGGCTTCGGAGTTTCACCGAATCATGCCTTCCGGCTCGTGGGCTTTACCACCGGTAGGGAATCGCACCCTGCCCTGAAGATTTATTCAATTTTCATTTAAGACTATACTCTACATATATCTAAATGTCAACTTTATTTTTTAATACAATTCCTTGTTTAATATTTTTATATTCTTTAATTTGCTCATTACTACCTTATTCAAAAATTTTTCACATATAATGTCTATGCACGCACATACAATAAAAATCAAAATAACACTTGTGATTGCACTCACTATTAACATTGCTCCACCTTCCAAATACTTTTCCGGACACTTGATAATATCATTCCATAAAAAGTATCTCATCGTGTCACTGTTAGCATGTATCAATAAAATACCGAATGTTGTTTTTGACAATGTATTAATTATTTTGCTATTTTTAATATTTATGTTCTTAAATAAGATAAATAACATAATTGCCATTGTAATAGCCATAAATTTATTAGCTCCAATGACAAAATGATATATATCAATTTTCATTGTGTAATTAAACACATAGATGCTAATACATATTACTACAGCAGAAATAATTGTGCCTACTAATCCCACTCTAAAATTATCCCATTTTTTGTTACCATATTTTCTTATAAAAGCTCCAATTAAATATACTGTAATGTACCATCCCAATCCTTCAAAATTGTCTCTAACAAATAAATATCCCTCACTGTCTATCTGAAAAAAGAACGTGCTAAAAATAGAATATAATGCTATTAAAATAGATAGTAATATAATCATTTCCTTTTTATTCATAGCATTTATAAGCTTATTAATAAAAGGAATCAACAAAAATAATGCCAAATATAAAGCTACAAAACTATCATATCCTGTTCCATAGTTTTTTATAAAAGGAACAAATCCATACAACAGATTATATTTTCCTAAAGGATAATATCCTGCAATCAGAAAAGCCCCATTAATTACCAGAAAGTAAAAAGCATATTTCACAACCAAATTACACCACTTTAATAATGTGACTGATTGTTTACACATAAAAAAACCTGTTATGATTATAAAGCCATCAATAGCAATCTTTCCACCACATCCGAATATTTCTATCCCTATCATTTTTGCTGACATTTTAGCTGGTGTAAAGAACGCTTTTATACCGGAATTTACCACCTAATGATGTGCTATTACCATTATAATCAAAACAATTCTCAACAACTCGATATTTGATTTTCTCATTTTTTTTATTTCCATTTTTCGCTCTTCCCTCCTAAATTTTGACAATTATCTTTAATTATAACACACAATAGTCTATGTTCAATAAATTCTTCGAAACACCAGCTAATAACACCAAATTTCAAATTTCTACAAGAAAGGATGTCGCTTACGACATTCTACGCACCGAGTGCGTGTTGCTTTAGCAACATTTTTCCTTTCGCGCGAGTGGGCATCCATAGTGGAACGTTTTTTATATAATAAGAAATTTTGAAGGAATTTCTTATTATATAACAAAGCTCTGGAAATACATTTCCAGAGCTTCTAATTATCAATATAAATTTAAAATTTATATTATTAGTTATTAATACACTCTCTTTATAAGCTATCTTTATAATTTCACAACATTGCTCCATTTTGTGTACAATGTCTTGACACCTTTTTTTCTATACGCTCTATATTGGAATATGCTTTTTACGTCTTTAGGTGCAATTTTATTTTTGCTTACAAACTTGCCCATTTTTCTGTCAAGTTTACCATAACTTGGAATGTAACTTTTTTTAGTTCTCTCCACAAAAGTCTTTTTGATTTTTTTATTCTTTTTACTACTAATAGTTATTTTTACCTGATAACCTTTAGCTGTGTCAACATCATTCCAAGTAAATGGATATAACATATAAGGCTTTATCTTTTTAAAAAATTTAGTGTAGCTTATTTTTGTAACAGTATTCAATGCTCTTTCAGCCATTTTCACTGAATTGGGCAAATAAATTTTCTTTACTTTGGCTGTGTAGAAAGCATTTTTTCCAATGTTTTTTACTTTAGGACCTTTAACCGTCTTAAGTTTGCCACAGTTTGCAAAAGCCTCTTTTCCAACATCTTTAACATTTTTTAAATTGATTTTTGTTAGATAATTACATTCTGAAAATGCATAGTCTTTTATTTTGTTTACATTATTTAAGTCGATATTCTTTATGTAACTTCCTGCAAATGCATGTTCTGCTATCACTTTAACTTTCTTAGGAACCGTTATATCTACAACTCCGCAACCGGCAAATGCATAAGTACCTATTGAAGTAATGTTGTCTTCCATTTTGATAGTTTTCAACTGTGCATTATTAAATGCATGTTCCGCTATTTTCTCAACTGTTTCAGGGATGGTATAGCTACCACCAATATTCTTTTGTCTTGGATAATAAAGTATAGTCTTTTTGTCTTTTGAAAATAAAATTCCATCTTCTGACATATACTTAGGATTGTCTTTATCAACATTTACACTTTCAACGCTATTCATTGTCCAATGCCAAATTTCATCTATACTTCCGGTATAATTTTTGTCTATTGTTATTACTCTGTAATCTGAGCCATTCTGAATTTTATCTATGCTCACTTCACCGCCTGCATTCTCGCTGGCACCTACAATATTTACCTGAAAACACATAGTAAGCGCTAATAATATTAGTAAGAATTTTTTCATGACTTTCTCCTCCTTTAATCTGCATCATGCCATGAATCATAAACCATATAATCACTCCACTTTGTATACACTTTTTTATTCTTTATGTATTTATAGGCCCTTACCTTTGTTTTTATAAAATAGTGCTTATACTCCGAAAAAAAATCTATTTTTAAATTTTTGTCATATCTAAAGTCGTAATTTAATTCTCTAAATTTATTTAAAACTTTTTTTCTTATTTTCTTGTCATAGACATTTTTTGATGTTTTTGCCCTTACAATTTTCTTGTCTTTTGGTTTAAATCCACTATATATTACGCTCTTAACATCATAGCCTTTTGCTTTTGAAATCTTATACCATCTATTACAGCTATATACATATGGCTTTATTTCTTTAAATTTTTTATTAGTTTTTATTAAAATATTGCTGTCTACAGCACGTATATCCAGCTTTGCCTTCTGATTTAACTTTATTTGCTTTATTGCGGTATTATTTATACCCTGTTCTTCAATTCTGCTAATATTATTTGACACAATCTCTTTTAGATTTTTGCATTGTGAAATTCCATTAGAATTTATTTTTTTTGCTTTATTTAAATCAATCTTTTTCAATGATGTACAATTATAAAAAGCCTTATTTTCTATAACTTCAGCACTTGTAATTAACTTGTATGACTGTGATTTACTTCTTGGAAAATAATATAAAATCTTTCCATCTTTTGAATAAAGCACCCCGTCTATAGCCTTATATTTTGAATTTCCTTCTGCCACTACAAACTCTTTTTTACAATCTACATATTGGTATTTTGTGTTGTACACTGCATCACCACGATAATTTTCATCAATATAAATCTTATCGTATGATGTTCCATGTCCTTTTATATCTTCAATATTAGTAATATTATCATTTGCACTAACACTAATCCCAAATAATATTGTTGTTACCAATATACTAAATATCATTGTTACTTTACATAGTTTTTGTTTCATAAAAAAACCTCCTTTGAGAAAAAAGAAAAGATTACTTGCTAAATATGTAAGTAATCTTTTCTTCGCTTAAATTGTTCTACATTGTTTTAATTACTTCATACTCTATTTACATTATACATTTTTTTTAATTAATTCAAATAACGGTGCAAGAGTTTTCACATTATTTTATCTATATACTTTTAAACGTAGGATTTTTACTATTTATTGCATTAGCAAATTAAAAAGTTAAAAAAAGGACTGTACCTTAACATTTTCAAGCCGTTAAAGCACAGTCCCTTCGATTACTACTATGTTTTATTATAATTCTTCACCATTAGAAGCTATTACTTTTTTATACCAGTCAAATGACTTCTTTTTACTTCGTTTTAATGTGCCGTTACCTTCATTATCCTTGTCAACATAAATAAATCCATAACGTTTTTTCATTTCTCCTGTTGTAAATGAAACACAGTCAATACAGCCCCATGGTGTGTACCCCATAAGTTCTACCCCATCGTCAATTACAGCTTTTTTCATTTCTTCAATGTGAGCTTTTAAGTAAGCTATTCTGTAATCATCATCGATTGTTCCGTCTTCATTTACAGTATCAATTGCGCCAAATCCATTTTCCACAATAAATAGTGGCACCTGATATCTTTCATATAACAAATTAAGTGCATATCTAAGTCCAATTGGATCAATCTGCCAGCCCCAATCACTTGTTTTTACATAAGGATTTGGAACGCTTCCAGGGAAGCCATCTACACCATTTCCATCTGCAACATGGTCGGCTTTTACAGCATTTGTCATATAGTAACTTAATCCTACAAAGTCAACAGTACCTTCTTTTAATATCTCCCTGTCTCCTTCTTCCATTTGAACGTGAATGTTTTTCTTTTTCCACTCAGGCCATACATAAGATGGGTATTCGCCTCTTACATGAACATCACCAAATAGGTAGCGGTCATGCATTGCTTCAACTGAATACATCATATCTTCCGGTTTACATGAATATGGATATAATGGAACACACGCCATCATACAGCCAATCTTAAAATCAGGATTAATTTTATGTCCTTCTTTTACTACCATGGCACTTGCCACTAATTCGTGATGTACCACCTGATACATACATTCTTCAGGATGCTTTTCATTATTGAAAATCACACCTGAGCAAGTATATCCGAAAAGTGGATACTCATAGTTCTTCTGGTTATTAATTTCGTTAAAAGTCATCCAATATTTTACTTTGTTTTTATATCTTTCCATAACGGTTAGTGAGTACTTTACAAAAAAATCGATAACTTTTCGATTTTTCCAGCCCCCGTACTCTTTCACAAGATGATATGGCATTTCGAAATGAGATAGTGTTACCACCGGCTCAATTCCGTATTTTAGTAGTTCATCAAAAAGATTGTCATAGAATTTTAATCCTTCTTCATTTGCCTGTTCATCATCCCCATTTGGGAAAATTCTTGTCCAGGCAATTGAAGTACGAAAACACTTGAATCCCATTTCAGCAAATAACTTTATGTCTTCCTTATAGTGCCCGTAAAAATCTACTGCTTCATGATTTGGATAATAATATCCATCTTGTACTCCGTCTGTGATTTTCCTATCTACACCATGAGCTCCGGCTGTTAAAACATCGGCTATACTTACACCTTTGCCTCCTTTATTCCATCCACCTTCTACCTGGTGTGCGGCAACAGCTCCACCCCATAAAAAATCTTTTGGTAACATGCCCATATCTAACTCCTCTCAATTATACTGTTAAAAATGCAATATCCTTAACAGCTTCCTTTCTTCCTGATAAAACCTGAACATCCTTTGATGTATCAGTTGTTATAAACATAACTGTTGTATCGTAGCCTTCTTTCTTAAGAAGTTCCACGTCAAATTCCACAAGTAAGTCACCTTTCTTAACTTTATCTCCCTGTGAAACATAAGTTGTAAAACCTTTTCCTTCAAGCTTTACTGTATCAACACCAATGTGAATTAATACTTCTGCACCATTTCCATCTGATAAGCCTACTAAATGGCCTGTTGGAAATACTGCGTCAACATTACCATCAAAAGGTGCATATACTTTTCCATTTTCAGGTTCAATTCCTACACCTTTTCCCATTGCTTCTGAAGCAAAAGCTTCGTCTTTTACCTGATTTACAGGAATAACATTTCCTGTTACAGGTGCTACAAATTCACTTGTAGCCTCACCATTTGCTTCAGTTGTTGTTTCATTTGATGTTTCAATTTCCTTTGTTTCATCATCTGCTTCATCTTCAAAACCAACAATATATGTAAGCACTGCACCAAGTACGAATGCTACAACAATTGAAATTACCAAGCCGATAAATGGTGTTAAATGACCAGCCTTAAAGTAAGCAGGTAATGTTGCGATACCAGGCATATTGTAGCTCCATGATACTGCATGGAAAGCTCCACCAATTGCACCACCAACTGCACCGGCAATACATCCACAAATCATTGGTTTCTTTAATCTTAAGTTAACACCATAAATTGCAGGTTCTGTAATACCGAAAAGACCTGTAATTGCTGCCGATGCTGAAACACCCTTCATGTCTTTATTTTTTGTCTTAAGGAAAACTCCAAATGTTGCACCTGCCTGTGAAAATACGGCTGATGCCTGAAGTCCTGTAAATGTGTCATAACCTAAGTTCGCGTAGTTTCCTACTGTTACAGGTGTAATTCCCCAGTGAACACCGAAAATTACAAGAACTTCCCATAAGCCACCTACTACAAGTCCGGCAACTATAGGGCTTAAATTGTATAATGTATTGTAAATACCACCAATTGCTCCACCGATTGTATTTCCAATTGGTCCAAATGCTAATAAAGTAAGTGGAACCATAATTGCTATTGTAAACATTGGTGTAAATAAGTTTCTAATAACGATTGGTAAATATTTATCGAAAAATTTCTGTACGTATGATGCAATCCAAATTGATAAAATAATTGGGATTACTGATGATGTATAGCTTAAAAGCTGTACTTTCATGCCTAAAAAGTAAACAGGTTTTGCTGCATTAACCATTGCAATGTAATCCGGGCAAACAAGTGCACAGGCAATAACTAATGCAATAAATGTATTAACACCAAATTTCTTTGACGCTGTAACTGCTATAAGTACAGGTAAAAATGTAAATGCTGTCCATGAGATAAAGTTTAGAATCTGATATGTACCACCTGCTGTATCAATTGCATTTAATGCAACTAAAACACCTAAGATACCCTGAAGAATACCACATGCTGCCAATGTGTATAAAAATGGAGCAAATATTGCAGAAATTACATCAATAATTCTACTTACTATACCTACTTTTTTGTTTCCTGTTCCTTTTGCTGCTTCTTCATCAATTGTAACCATCTTAATCATGTGCTCGTAAGCGTCCTTTACATGATTTCCAATTACTACCTGAAACTGTCCCCCAGCCTGTACTGTAGTAATTACTCCCGGAATTTTTGCTACTTTGTCTTTGTTTACTATTGATTCATCTTTAAGTATAAATCTAAGTCTTGTAGCACAATGAGTTACGTTGGTAATGTTGTCATTACCGCCAAGTTCTTTTAACAGCTCCATAGCTGTCTTGTAATAATCGATTGCCATGTTTTTCTCTCCTTCTCTTCTATATTTCCATCAATTCTTTATCAACTAAGAATATTTTATCATACAAGATTTTTATTTCTACAAATCTGCGTTTTATGTAACGTATGAGGACGAAAAAAATATGTTACAAAGCCGTAACACCTTGTAACATATCCTTGATTAATTTTCATTTATTTAATTTCTACGATTGTGCTCCTATTTTTCTCATGATTTTCGTTTAAATAATATGATTTATCTGCTTTCTATCTTTTGTTTTCTTTTGATAAAATCTACAGCCTTCTTCCAATTGCCTCTATCAAATAAATGACAGGTATCTGAGTTGTTGTATTAATATGATTACCATGTTCATGGTCCGTAACATAATAGGTCAAATTATAATCAGAAAGATTTGATAAGGTTGATGTTCCCTTATTTGTAATACTGATTATTTTACATTTGTTCTTTTTAAAATCATTTGCCATTTGAACTATCTGTTCTGTTTCTCCTGAAACGGAAAGTGCAATTACAACCGCATTCTTTATGCCTTCCATAATAGGAAAATATGGATCCTCTATGTACTGACTGAATTTTCTCAAATTTGAGAAGAATCTTGCACCGTATTTTCCAAGGATACCGGACGTACCAAGTCCAATAAAAATAACCTGGTCAGCCTGTCTTACAACCTGGGCAATTTCATCCAATTCCTTTTGATGTATGCCGGAACCTATTTTATAAAAATACTCCTGTATCTCCTTTACATCTTCGTTGTTCTTTTTGTTTTTCTTTGTCTCTTCTTCAAGATACATTTTGAATTTCACTTTAAATTCAGAATATCCATCAAAACCTGCTTTTCTGCAAAAACGCATAACAGTGGCTGTTGATACATGAACCTCATCAGCTAACTCTCTTACAGTCATGTATTTTACTACATTTTTGTTCTTCATAATGTAGTCATAAACCAGCATCTCCATATCATTAAACGACTTAAGAATTTCGTAATTAAACATATTGTACCTCTTTACAATCTAATTAATCGCACCAATTTTTATATTATACCATAAACCGAATGTATATGGGATGTTTAACTACAACTTCTTCATATAAATACTAAATTTTAAAATTTAAATTTGAATATTATTTTTTAATTGGATACTTTTTTACGTTTATGCCAGGACTTTTCCTTCAGGGAAAACTGTTCTGAAAACTTTTCTTACTAATGGTACTGCTACGATTAACTGTAACGGCAATGCCATTATAAAGTTAAATGGTATGTTATGTAACCATATAAATAATACATTTGACCACTGACCTGTAGTAATTGAAACCTCTACAGCTCCGTATAATGACATGATAATTACCATAGGTACGACCATTGAAACTGACACACAAATTGTTGTTTTTAATGGGCCATCACCTGGCTTTACAAGAAACTTAAAGGCAAAACCCTTTGCTAATCCTGAAACAACAAACCAGTCACAACACATTGCAAAAATATAAGCAATTGGAAATCCCAACCAGGCTTCCTTTATCGACGCTGCTGACAAGCCTCCCATATTAAGTGATACGTTATAAATACTCATAACAAACACCATTGTAAAACACATCATGACTGTAAAAATCAAACTTTCTCTCTTATTATGTGGCATTTTTTTCTCCTTAAACTCTGTAGCTTATTTCAGGAGCCGTTTCAGGCTTCGGGGGGGGATTTTCCACAGTTTAATTATTTGTAATTACCTGCCTTGATTTCACTACTTTTTAATTATTTTTTACCGCAAAAAGTTAGCATAATAATTTTTTGTTGTCAACTGACTTTTTTGAATTTTTTCCTATTATAGTGTAAAATATTAATGTACTTATATAATTCAGAAACTTCTATATAATAAACGATTATATTCAGTAAGTATTTTAAACAAACACGAATATGTTTTCTTGCTTTATGTTAAATATTTCTGATGATTTTTAAGTCACTACTAAAGAACAAGGAGTAACGATTTTGAAAAAATTATTATGCATTATTTTAACCCTTGTAACCATAACTCTTACAGGTTGTGGTTTCGGGGATAGCACTATTCGTTTTGGTGCTGCAGGACTTGGTGGCATGTACTATTCTTTCAGTACGGCTTTTACGGAGCTTGCAACAAAAGAAAACGACAAGCTAAAATTTGACGTTAAGACTACTGCCGGTTCAGCAGCTAACTTACGTCTTTTGTCAAAAAACTATATTGATGTAGGTATTTCACAGATGGATTTAATTGATGATGCCTACTATGGAACACCAGAATTTAACGGCAAGAAATACAACGGCTATTCAGCAATTGCCGGTCTGTACAAAGAAGCCTGCCAGATTGTAGTCCTTGATAAGTCTTCAATTAAAACCCTTGATGATTTACAAGACAAAACAGTAAGTATCGGTGCTTCTGAGTCAGGTACGGAATTAAATGCCACACAAATTCTTAAAGCCAGCGGTTTGTGGGATAATAATTTAGTAAAAACAAAAAATCTTGATTACACAGATGCGGCAAAACAATTAGAAGATGGTGAGATAGATGCTTTCTTCTGTACTTCAGGTGTGCAGACAACTGTTGTTGAGGAGCTTGCAAAACATGCCAGTATCCGCTTTATTGATATTGACAGCAAGTGTGCCAAGAAGCTAAAAGCATCTTACAAATTTTATGATTCATTTACTATTCCAGCCAATACATATACAGGCCAAACCAAAGATGTTTCAACACTTTGTGTTAAGTCAGTATTGTTAGCCAGAGATGACATGTCAGAAGACACTGTAAAAGAATTAACAGCCCTTCTTTTTAAGCACGCAAAAGATTTCCAGTATTCACTACAGGCTGATTTGGATTTCAACGAAAGCGATGCTACAAAGGGTATAACAATTCCTTTCCATCCGGGAGCCTGTGCTTACTATAAGGAAAAAGGAATTACAGTTTCTTCAGAAGACAAGAATTAAAAAGAAAGGAAAAGTATATTGATAAATAACTTTCATAATGAATGTTATTACAGTATATTGGAATAAAATGAATATACAGTTAGATATGTATCAGACACTTGCCATAGCAGTTGTAGTGTTGATACTTGGACAATTTTTAAAAAGCAAAATTGATTTTCTTGAAAAATTTTGTATTCCTGCACCGGTTGTAGGTGGTTTACTTTTTGCAATATTCACCTGCATCTGTTATGCAACAGGTTTAGCAGAATTTTCATTTGACGATACTTTAAGAGAAGTTTGCATGGTATTTTTCTTTACATCTGTAGGTTTTCAGGCAAACTTAAAAGTTTTAAAAAGTGGCGGAAAGTCTTTAATAATTTTCCTGGCACTTGTTGTTTTACTTATTATTTTTCAGAACGGTTTGGCCGTTGGGGTATCAAAATTATTAGGACTTGATCCATTAATTGGTTTGTGTACAGGTTCTATACCAATGGTTGGTGGGCATGGTACTGCCGGTGCCTTTGGACCGGTTCTTGAAGATTTCAACATTTCAGGTGCCACAACAATTTGTACAGCTGCTGCCACATTCGGTCTTATTGCCGGAAGTTTGGTTGGTGGTCCAATTGGTAGAAAACTTATTGAAAAGAAAAACCTTATGAATACAGTTACAACAGAAGATGACAGCCTGTTAGTTGAAGACGAAATCAAGCATGAGAGACATACAAACATGTATGCCGCAGCAGTTTTCCAAACTATTTTAGCTGTTGGTCTTGGAACTATTTTCTCTTGGTTACTCACAAAAACAGGTATGACATTCCCAATTTATATTGGTGCAATGCTTGCTGCCGCTCTTATTAGAAACTTAAGCGAATACTCAGGAAAATTCACAATTCATATGGGTGAAATTAATGACCTTGGTGGTATTTGTCTTTCATTATTTTTAGGTATAGCAATGATTACTTTAAAGTTATGGCAATTAGCTGACCTTGCGCTACCTTTAATTATTCTTTTAGGTGCACAGCTTGTACTTATTTTCTTTTTCACATACTTTGTTGTTTTCAATGTTATGGGAAGAGATTACGATGCAGCAGTTTTATCTGCCGGTACATGTGGGTTCGGTATGGGTGCCACACCTAATGCCATGGCAAATATGCAGGCTATTTGCGACAGATATGCTCCATCAATTAAGGCGTACCTTTTAATTCCTTTAATAGGAAGTTTATTTGCAGACTTTATTAACAGTTTAGTTATTACATTCTTTATTAATTTTGTTTAATTTTATCGGAGGAAAAAGTCATGAAAAAAGATAACGACAACAAAGGAAAGATTAACCTGTCATTTGATAATTTAGCAATTCCTGAAGTTCACTTACACAGAACTCACAAGGACAATGCAAATGCAGATACAAATAACGAAAACACTGTAAAAAAATCAGTGGCTTCACAATCAGTTGAAGGTAATGAGTCAACAGATTCAAAAAAGAAAAAAACATCAATTAGTTTTGATTCAGTTGCAATTCCTGAAATTCATATAAAAAATAAATAACGATAAATCTTATTTCGTAAAACTGTTGATTTAATAGTAGTATTTTGCTATTATGTCATAGGATTATATAAGTTCATAATACGGTTGAACGTTTCTACTAACTGCCTCAAATAGTTTGCTATAATCTCTTTATTAGTGTAACTATTTGTAGCAGTTTTTTTGTGCCCTGTACTAAGGAGGGACCCGTTCTTTTAGAATGGGAGGATACCTTAGTGCTTGTGCGCAAGTAGGTAATCAATTCTCTTCGAGAATTGGTTACATTATAAGGAGGATTTTTAATGAAGAAATATGATGTAATTATTATTGGTGCTGGTCCCGGCGGTATTTTTGCAACTTACGAGTTGTCAAAGAAAATGCCCAACCTATCCATAGCAGTTTTTGAAGCAGGTCACAAGCTCTCCGGAAGAAAATGCCCTATCGACGGAGACAAAATACCTAACTGTATTCAGTGTAAAAGCTGTTCAATTATGAGTGGTTTCGGTGGTGCCGGTGCTTTCTCTGATGGTAAGTATAATATTACCAACGATTTTGGTGGTACACTTTACGAGCACATTGGTAAAAAACACGCCATTGAATTAATGGAATATGTAGATGAAATTAATATGAAATATGGCGGTGAAGGTACTAAGTTATACTCAACTGCCGGCACAGGTTTCAAGAAAATCTGCATGCAGAATAAATTAAAACTTCTTGATGCATCAGTACGTCATCTTGGAACTGATATTAATTATATTGTTTTGGAAAATATTTATAAAGAACTTGAAGATAAAGCAGATTTCTATTTTGATACTCCTGTTACCTCTATAGAGCATTTAGATGATGGATATTTAGTTCATACAAAAGACGAAACTTTCCACAGTGAAAAATGTGTTGTTTCTGTAGGCCGTAGCGGAAGTAAATGGATGGAACATGTTTGTAATGAAATGGATATTCCAACTAAGTCAAATCGTGTAGATATCGGTGTTCGTGTGGAACTTCCTGCTGTTATTTTCTCTCATTTAACAGATGAATTATACGAAAGTAAAATTGTTTACCGTACACAGCAGTTTGAAGATAATGTTCGTACATTCTGTATGAATCCACATGGTATTGTTGTTAATGAAAACACTAATGGTATTGTAACTGTAAACGGTCACAGCTACGAGGGTGAAGAAATGCAAACAGAAAACACTAACTTTGCCTTACTTGTAGCAAAGCATTTCTCTGAGCCATTTAAGGACAGTAACGGATATGGCGAAAGCATTGCCCGCCTTTCAAACATGCTTGGTGGTGGAGTAATTGTTCAGCGTTTCGGTGATTTAGTTAGAGGACGTAGAAGTACCGAAAACAGAATTGAGGAAGGTCTTGTAACTCCTACTCTTGCTGCAACTCCAGGTGATCTTAGCTTGGTTTTACCAAAGCGTATTTTAGATGGTATTATTGAAATGATTTATGCCCTTGATAAAATTGCTCCCGGTACAGCAAATGACGATACTTTGTTATATGGTGTTGAAGTAAAATTCTACAATATGGAAGTAGACATCAACGACCATCTTGAAAGTAAATATGACGGCTTATACATTATTGGGGATGGCAGTGGTGTTACACATTCACTTTCACATGCCTCAGCAAGCGGTGTATTTGTTGCAAGAGATATTTGCGATAAAGTACAGGCTTAATAAACAAAAAGTACAACTATTTATGAGTTCAGCCATTCCTTGGCAAATCATGTTTCATAAATAGTTGTACTTTTATTTTTAATTATCTTTCAATTATTACAAATTTATTTTTTAACCATTTTCCGGCTCTGTCTGATTTTGATTTTCAACATTTGCGATTTGACTTACTTTTATCCCAAAATTTTCTTTAAGTCTTCTTCCGGTGTGCTAATTGGTGATATATTGTAATTGTCTACAAGTATTTTCAACACGTTAGGAGAAATAAATGCCGGCAATGTTGGTCCCAGAAAAATATCTTTTATACCCAAATGAAGCAATGTTAGTAAGATACAAACTGCCTTTTGCTCATACCATGACAATACCATTGACAATGGCAATTCATTAACATCACATTCAAAAGCTTCTGCTAATGCTATTGCTACCTTAATTGCAGAATAGGCATCATTACACTGACCCATATCCATTATTCTTGGTAGCCCATCTATGTCACCTAAATCTAAATCGTTAAATCTGTATTTTCCACAAGCTAATGTCAAAATAATTGAATCCTTAGGTGTTTGTTTTACAAAATCTGTATAATAATTTCTACCAACTTTTGCACCATCACAACCACCTACCAAGAAAAAGTGACTGATTTTACCCTGCTTAACACCGTCAATTACCTTGTCAGCAACTGATAAAACAGTGTTGTGAGCAAATCCTGTTGTTACGAATTCACCGCCATTTATACCTGTCATTTTGTGGTCTTCACTATAGCCACCTAGTTCCAGAGCCTTCTCAATTACAGGTGTAAAATCTTTATCTTCACCAACGTGTACCATTTCTGGATATGACACAACCTCTGTTGTAAACACTCTGTCCCTGTAGCTTTCCTTAACAGGCATAAGGCAGTTGGTTGTAAATAAAATTGGTCCCGGTACATTATCAAACTCTTTCTGCTGGTTCTGCCATGCTGTACCAAAGTTTCCTTTTAAGTGGCTGTACTTTTTAAGTTCAGGATAACCATGTGCCGGTAACATTTCGCCATGAGTATAAATATTGATTCCCTTGCCTTCGGTCTGCTTAAGCAATAATTCTAAGTCTTTTAAATCGTGACCTGATATTATTATAAATGGACCGGCTTCAATTGTTAGTGGTACCTTTGTAGGAACCGGAGAACCATATGCACTTGTATTTGCCTTGTCCAAAAGTTCCATACATTTTAAATTAACTTCTCCAACTTTCAATACTGTTTCTAACAACTTGTCCCCTTCTAAGTCATAGCTTATTACTGATAAAGCTCTGTAGAAAAAGTCGTTTACTTCCTTATCTTCCATCCCAAACATTAATGCATGATATGCGTATGCTGCCATACCTCTAATTCCAAACAATATAAGGGATTTTAATGAGCGAATGTCTTCATCTGCATTCCATAATTCTTCCATATTGTAATCATCTGTATTTCCACATCTGGCTACACAGGCAACACAGCCTGGTACAATTCTGTCTTTTTCCTGATGAACTTTTTCAATCATTTCCTCTAAAGTATTGTCATTAAAATTTACGTTTGTAACTGTTGTAAATAAACCTTCGATAATAATTCTGTCTGTATTTTCTGTTTTCTGATTATTGCCGCATGCCTTTGCCAAGCCAATCAAAGCACCTGTCAATTGGTCCTGCAAGTTGGCTGTGTTGGCTGTTTTACCGCAAACACCAATACTCTTTGTACAACCACTACAACCTGCTGTCTGCTCACACTGAAAGCAAAACATGCTATTTAAGTTTTCTAAATTTGTTTTTGTATTACTCATTTTTCTCATTCTCCTGTTTTTAATTATATTTTTATTATTTTCTTTTTTTGTTATTATTTCTTTAGTTAAACAAATTGTGTATTCAACTTATTACACAATTTGAAATTTATCTGTTTTTATTTCTTATACGCAATTTAAGATTTTCCTGTTTTTATTACTTATATGCAATTTAGGATTTTCCTATTTTTATTTCTTACATATAATTTTATATTCAGCTAATCAAAGTTTTCATTAATAAGTCTTAATCAAGTATTTCTCCATTAATTGATACTGTTACAACTCTCCATGGAATGAATTTCCCACTGTTTTGAAGAGCATTTTTTGCAGCCATTTCCAAGCCACCACAACATGGAACCTCCATTCTAATAATGGTTACTTCCTGAATATTATTTTGTTTAATTATCTCTGTAAGCTTTTCGCTATAATCCACCTCATCAAGTTTCGGACAGCCAATGAGAGTTATTTTTCCTTTCATAAATTCTTCATGGATATTAGCGTAAGCATAAGCTGTACAATCTGCTGCAATTAAAAGTTTTGCACCGTCAAAATATGGGGCATTAATAGGCACAAGCTTTATCTGGCATGGCCACTGTCCTAATCTTGGCTGTGGCTTTCCGTAAGAAGTTGCAACTTCTTCATTATTTTCATTATTGTTCAATTCTCTCATTCTGCTTCCCGGACAGCCACTGTGTTTCTCAGATTGAACTTTTTCTGTATTACTATGATTCAAAACTTTCATTCTACTACCAGGGCAACCACCTTGGTTTTCAGACTGTTCTGTTTTTTTCTTCTTCATATTTTCCATAACTGCCTCATGGTCATAAGCCTTTGCCTCCCGCTCTACAAATGTTATGGCACCTGTTGGACATGATGGTAGGCAATCCCCCAATCCGTCACAATAATCATCTCTAAGCAGTTTTGCCTTTCCATTAACCATGCCAATTGCACCTTCGTGACAGGCTGTAGCACAGGCTCCGCATCCATTACATTTTTCCTTATCAATGTGTATAATCTTTCTAATCATTACAACCTCCTAATATAATTTGTAATTTTTAATCCTTATTTTGCAATTAAACTTTTCTCACAAGCTCCTACGCAAATTTGAATTTCCATAAGCAATTTGTTTTGCGTTCTTTTTATTTTTGTTTTAATGTATTTGTTGCTTTACAATGGTTATTATATTAGAATGAAATTATTATTTACGTTGTTATAACCACGTTTTTTAAACTTTTTTTAAAAGGATTTATTATATGAAATTATCTAATTTAAAATTTTTAAACGATATATCAAAATTAAAATTTTTCAAAAATGTCACTATTGACGAGTTGCAGGAATTAAACAATCTTGGGGCTTTTTCTGAAAAGTTTTTTCCTAAAGGCAATATTATTTTTCACACTGGCGATGTTGTTTCAAGAATGGGAATTGTAGTAAAAGGACAGGTTTTTATTGAAAGTAATGATTTGTGGGGCAATCGTAGTATTCTTAGTGTTGTTGAAAAAGGACAGGCTTTTGCAGAATCATACGGATACACAAAATCTCCTATGTTAGTAGATGCCGTAGCTGCCGAAAATTCTACTGTTGTATTTTTTAATTTGAACGTATTGCTGGAAGAAATTTATCAGTCTTACTCATGGCAGTTTAAAATCCAAAAAAATCTTCTGTTAATTGCTACAAACAAAAATATTATTTTATCAAATAGAAGTTTTTGTACTGCACCTAAAACCATACGGGAAAGACTTTCAATCTACTTTTCCCAACAGGTTATGATTAACAAAAGTAATGAATTTTCAATTCCATTTAACAGGCAACAGCTTGCTGATTTTCTTAATTTGGATAGAAGTGCCTTGTCTAAGGAGCTTTGTAAGATGAGAGATGAAGGTATGATTGAATTTCATAAAAATCAATTTAAACTAAAGGAATAAGACTGCCACTAATTGGCAGCCCTTATTCTTTTAATTTTCATTATGTTATGTATTATCTTATCGCAAAAAATATAGCTACAGTTTTTTCATACTGTAACTATAGCTATATTTCTTATACTATTCTATTCTTCAATTACTGCTGTGGCAATTGCATTTGGTTCCACTTCCATTTCTGCGCAATAACCATTTAATCTCAAGTATGCAGGAATTTTTTCTTCTGTTCTGTTAAGCATTACTACTGCAATCTTATTATCTTTCTTAAACGCAGTAACATCTAACCTGTCTGTATATTTTGTAAATCCAATTCTTACTGCACCTTTTTCAATAAAATGGCTAAAATGCCACAAGTGACCACATATATTACTTTCAATTAACTTCTTATTTTTTGTGTCATATAAATATGGTGCGTCACAGAAATTCCCTACGTGATTTGGTCCACCTATTTCATCTAACACAATGTTCCAGTCTAAAAATGTGTTCATGCCATTATTGAAGTTTCCTATAATATCATGAGCATACTTTTGCGCATTTTTCAAATAATCTGTTGCTGCAAATTTGCTGTATTCAATACAAGCCTCGGATAAAAGTAACTTCTTATTTGGAAACTTTTCTTTAATCATCTGCAAAGCTTCAAAATGATCACCGCTGTACCAATGGAACGCGATTCCAGCAACCATATGGTCTGTTTCTTCATCAATAATTGTATTAGCCCATTCAAAAGCTCGCTCTTTATTATGATCCCAAATATAGATTTCAATATCATCTAACTTATGTTCCACTAATGCCGGCCACATATATTTTTTCAAAAATTCTTTCTGCTCCTGCGCTGTATATATACATGAGTCCCAGGTTTGGACAGCCTTAGGTTCATTTTGCATTGTAAGCTTTGTTACTTTATAGCCTCTGCTTCTGTACTCTTCAATGTATCTGCAAATATAATCTGCCCAACGTTTTGTATATTCCTTTTTTAGCTTGCCACCATAATTTCTGTCTCCATTTGTTTTCATATAAACCGGTGGGCTCCATGGTGATAACATAATTTCAATCTTTTCTTCATACTTCTCTTCCACATCATCTAACAGCGGTATAATATATTTTTCTACCCTCTCAAAGGAGAACTTATTAAAGTTCTCATCTGCTTCATCTGAATCAGCCTCGTAATGCTCCAAAGAGAAATCACAACTGTCAATTGGAATTCGAACTAAATCATATTTCATGTTATCTTTTCCAAAATAGTTTAATATCATTTCTTTCTTCTGTTCATCATCCATTAATGAATAAACATATCCTGCTGAATCTGTTAAAGCTCCACCGAATCCTTCTACCTGTTGGTACTCAACTTCAGGATATAAGTTAATTAATTCATTTTCCCTTTCATCATCTTTAATAAAAGTAATATTTTCATTTACTGTTTTCTTTACATTATCTTTATATGTAGTTGTTATTAAATTTAATTTCATAATTATCTCCGTTCCGTTATCTTAATTTCTATACAAGCCCCTCTCTTTTGCCAATTCTATACTGCTTTGGGGAAACACCTTTTATTTTCTTAAAGACTTTTGAGAAATATTTTTCATCATTAAATCCAACTTTGTATGCAATCTCATATGTTTTCAAATAATCCTGTTCCAAATAGCAACATGCCCTGTCCACACGAACAGTATTGATATAATCCACGAAACCACAATGTACGTTCTGATTAAATAAAGATGACAAATATCCTCCTGATATTCCAAGCTGTTCTGCCACTTCTGCAAGCGATAAATTTTCAGCATAGTTTTCAGCAATATATTCAAAAGCCTGATTTACTAAATGATTTGTCTGCTTCCCTTCTCCGGTTATCTTAATTTTTTCTTCTTTTCCAATATACTTATCTGCCAATCTGTTAAGACACTCTAAGATGTCTGTTGCTCTTGTAGGTTTAAGCAAATATTCTTTTGCTCCATACTTTAATGCCTGCTGTGCATACTTAAATTCATCATATCCACTTAGTATTATAATTACTGGATTAAGTCCTGCCTTTATAGCTTCTTTCATTACTTCAATTCCGTTTTTTAATGGCATCTGCACATCTAACAAAATCATATCCGGCTGAAACTTTAATACAGCGTCTATAGCTTCCTGTCCGTTTTCTGCCTCATATATTTTGTCAAACCTGTCTGTGTGCAACTGTAAGTATTTTACAACTCCTCGTCTTATTGTATCTTCATCATCAGCTACTAATAATTTTACTGACACTATACTTCCTCCCCTTCATAAGGCAATATCAAAATTACCGTTGTTCCAACTCCGATTTTACTATTAATTTCTAATTTAAAATTATCTCCATATTTTAATTCAAGTCTCTCTTTTATGTTTTTAATAGCATATCGACCAATTCTTTGCTTTGCATATTTGTCTGTTTCCTGTTTCCAGATTTCCTGTATCTGGTCCTTGCTCATTCCAATTCCCGTATCTTCTATTTCAAAATGTAAGAATTCTCCTTCTCTTTTTCCTGAAAGATTTAATTCACATGGTTTACTTACATTTTCAAAACCATGTACAATTGCATTTTCAACAAAAGGCTGAATAATAAGCTTTGGAATTTTTGCTTTATTAATGTTTTCATCAACACTAATGTTATAATTTAGTCGCTTTGAAAATCTCATTTTTTGAATTTGCAAATATCTGGCTACCAGTTCTATTTCCTGACCTACAGTTATTACACCTTGTCCTTTGCTTAAAACCAATTTGAACAACTGGGACAATGCGTAAACGCTTTCTGCTATATCATCATCTCCGGCTTCCGTTGCCTGCCAATACAATGAATCCAATGTGTTATACAAAAAATGGGGGTTGATTTGAGATTGTAGTGCTGCTAACTCACTTTCTTTTTCTTTCAGAGTTATTACATAGTTTTCGTTAATTAATTTTTCTATATCTCCAACCATTTTGTTAAAACACCTTGCCACTTCACCGATTTCATCACTTGTAGATACTTCCACCTGCTGATTAAAATCACCTTTGGCAAATTTTCTAATGGCTTCACTCACCTGTCTTAAAGGCTTTGTGAAAATATTAGAAATAATCACCAACAATGGCAATAGACCTGCAAGCATTCCAACTAAAAGTAAAATAGGCATGTATGCTATGTCATAAGCCTGCATCTGCATGCTATACTTTGGAACTACCTTACAGATAATACTTGAGTTTAATCCCATTTGACTACATATTATTTCATAATTCCTGTATGAAAAATGTTCTTCTCTAGTATTGTATTTCTGATTAACAAATTTCTTGCTTAATAGATATTTGTGTACATCTTTATTGATTTTTCCGGCACCGGCTATTTCACCACCGTTTTTGTCAATGACCACAATACCTGTTTCATCACCATCAACTATGCTTTCGCATAGTCTGGTGAAAGGCTCCTTATTAGTACCAATAACAAGGTAACCTAAATTTTTATTATGAGCAAGATCCACTATTTTTCTATACAATACGATCTTATCTGAACGATTGGTTGAAAAAGTATCTCCGTAACCTTTGCTGACACTTTTCCACATCATACCGTTTTCACATTTTGTAAAAACATCTTTATATGTTTTTGTACTTTGTACTGTCTTTTTGTTAGCAATATATGAACTTCCATCCATACATCTTAAATATGATCTTATCCCATTTTCAGGATAGATAGCTACTGTACGAATGTTTCCTTTTATAGCCATCATGTCCTGAATTATCTGCATCGGTGCCTCTTCAAGCCACAACTTTGCATTTTGATTTTTGCTACTACAATCAGTAGTCTTTAGGAGTGCATTAATATCGCCATTAATGCATATATACGTTGAGAAATCTTTTATTTCCGTTTGTAACACATTAATACTTTCCGATAGTGTATTAATGCCTGATATGTCTTTTTCTAATACTTTGTTAATTTGATTATTGTAATTGTAAATTACAAGTACAATACATACTGCTACTAAAACAGGGGTTATAATTAAATACCCATAAAAAATCAACTTTTTCTTTACACTTAGTTTGCTGACCCACTGCTTTAATCTTTTCATATTGTTTCTTCCCTCGCTATATCATCTAAAATTTTAGACTTTAGATAGCTTAACGTTCATCGGAACATTATTATAATATCTTTAACCCTTAACGGCTCCCATAGCTACACCCTTTGTGATATGCTTATTTAAGATAATATAGACAATTACTGCCGGCGCTGCTGTTAATGCCATAACCGCAAACTGTACAGCATAGTTAGAAGAATACTGCCCTGTAAATTCTAACACCGAGAATGGAAGTGTTTTCCATTTTGGTGAACTTAAATATGTACTAGCCATCATGAATTCATTCCAGTTGTTAAGGAATGCCATAATCGCAACTGTTGCAATTGATGGTTTTAACATAGGTGTTATTATTCTAAAAATAATTCTGTAAATACCACAACCGTCCATAATAGCGGCTTCTTCTAATTCTAATGGTATCTGGTCAATAAAACTTGTCATTAAGAATAATCCCTGTGGCAATGAGAATGCTACATAAGGAATAAGCAATGCCCAAATAGTATCGGTTAATCCCAACTGACTATATATCTTATAGTTTGGAAGCAGTGTTGCGTGAATAGGAATCATCATTCCCATTAATAATAATGTTTTAGTAAAACCGCTAAGTCTCCAGCGCATTCTTCTACAGGCGAATGCTGTCATTATGGATACTAAAACTACTATTACTACCGCAAGCACATTTATAAGTATACTATTTTTGAAATATAATAGGAAGTGTCCATCTACAAAAGCTTTTACATAATTTCCCCATTGTATTTTTTTCGGTATGATTAAAAGTCCACTTGTAAACATTTCATTGCTGCTCGCCAATGAAAAATCTATAAGCCAGATAAGAGGGAATATCTGTATAATTGCTATTATAATCAGCACAATCCACAAAATAGGTTTTGTGATTTTTTTCTGTTTCTTTCCTGCTGTCTTCATACTATACCTCCCTTACCTTTCTTATTCTCTGTCTTTGTTGTCTTTTTAACTTTGCAACATCTTTGTCTTCAAATACTTTATTCAAAAGCACTGTAACTATTAAACAGATAATAATGAATACAACACCAATGGCATTACCATATCCGTATTTGAAAGCTTTAAACGCCTGCTGGTATAAATAGTTTGCAGCAAACTGTGTGCTGTTTCCAGGTCCACCGTTTGTCAACAAATATACTGTTTCCATCTGTTTTAAAGCTGAAATAACCGCCATTGTTACGTTTACCTGAATAACCGGCTTCATTAATGGAAGTGTTATTCTTAAAAATGTCTGTGTTTGTGAAGCTCCATCAATAGCGGCTGCTTCATATAAAGTAGGATCAATGTTTTTAATTCCTGTGTAGTAAATTAACATTCCCCAACCAAATCCATGCCAGATTAATACTATAAGCACTGACCAAATAGCTGTGTCCGTGCCGAACCAGTTTATGTCACCTTTTCCGCCAAATGCTTTAATTATGTTGTTTAATAACCCAAAGTCAGGATTGTAAATAAATTTCCAAAGGTAAGCAATTACCGCAACAGAAATTACATTTGGAATGAAGTAAACGCATCTAAAGAAATTTTCCCCTTTTCCTCCAAGTTTATCTAATACTGCTGCTACAATCATGGCAAGTGGATGCTGTATGCAGATAAAACCAATTGCTAATAACAAAGAGTTTCTAAGTGATATTGCAAATGCCTTATCGTGCAATAATTCTTTATAATTTGCCAAGCCGATAAAATCTGCTGTTCCCATTCCTGAATAGTCTGTAAAACCATAGTACACACTTAAACATATAGGTGCTAATATTGCAAAAACAAATAATAACAGCCCTGGCAATACTAAGCTTAAAATTACAAGTTTATTACCATATAATTTCTTCACCTCATTCTCCTTCCCCTATCTTTTTAGATAGATATGACCGTCAGGGATAATTCTCTGGCGGTCATATGTAGATTTTCAATAATTATTTATGTTTCTTTTTTATTTACATGAATCGCCAATTATCTTTAAGAAGTCATCAACACTCTTGCTTCCATTTGAAACGCTCTGAATTTCGCTTTCAATACTTGTCTTAAATGTTGAAGGACCGCAATCGTTAATAGGTGTTCCTGATAAGCTTGTTGCATTGTTTACTGCATCAACAAACTGCATCTGTAATTTTGTTTCTTTTCCTGTCATGTATGCTGACTGATCCTGAGCTGACATTCCAACTCCGTTTTCCCAACCATACTTTGAAAGTTTATCTGGCTGATACATATAATTTAAGAATTTAATAGCTTCTTCTTTGTGTTCTGATTTTGAAGATACTGCGTATCCACCACCATTCCAAGCTGCAATGTCTGTAGCTTTTCCTTTGCCACCGTCAATTATTGGCATTGTAAATACTCTGATGTTTTCTCTAATTTCCTTAGGAATGTCTTCATTTAATGCCATTGAAGCTTCCCAACTACCCATGTAGAACATAGCTGCCTGTCCGTTTGTGAAAAGGTTTTGCGCTGTTCCGTAATCCTGTGAGTCATATCCCTTCTGGAACATCTTAGCATCTGCTGTCTGCTTTAAAATTTCTGTAGCCTTCTTAATATTTGCATCTGAGAAGTCACCCTTCTTAATTGCATCTGAAACAGTACTTGAATAATCAGAACCTGTTAATTTGTAAAGAATGTCTGAAAGGTAAACAGCCATTGGCCATCCATCTCCACCATCCATTGCAAGAGGAATAATTCCCTTATCATTAATCTTCTTAGCAAGTTCTAACAATTCATCATATGTCTTTGGAACTGTCCATCCATTTTCCTTAAACATTTTTTCATTATAATAGAAACCTGCAACGTCTGTGTTTCTTGGAAGACCATATAATTTTCCATCTTTCTTAAAGCCATCTAATGAACCTGAAATGAATCCGTAATCTTTGTAGTCATCTTCATTTAACTCAGCTAAAACTCCTGCATCAAGAACTTCATCTAAGAATGAAGGCTGTCCCCAAATACTAACAACATCCGGCATACCTTCCATTGAATAAGCCTTGAACTTTGTTTTGTAAGCTTCCTCATCTAAAGCTTCAACCTTAATAGTTACGTTTTTGTTTTCCTTCATATACTCATCAATAATCTGCTGTTCAACAAGACCCTGACCATTCTTTCTGTCTGGAAGATTTGTGAACACCTTGAGAGTAACCTTGTCGTCTCCCTTCTTTGCACTACTGTTTGTGTCTGCACTCTTTCCACATCCAACAGCCATAGTAACAACCATAGTCAACGCAAGCACAGTTGATAAAAATTTTTTTCTCATACTAATTCTCCTCCTCTTTCTTTAAAAATTTTTCATCCCTTTGTGTGATAACCAAATAGTATCATTTAAAATAGTTTTTAAACAGATGTAAATCTTACAAAAAGGTGTAAAATCTTCGACTATTAAAATTTACACCTTTTTAAATCTTTTTATGAACCTTATAAGCAATCTTATGAAGTTAAAACCCTTTAACATTATTTTATAAACTATTATGGTTACACTTTTTAAGTATATGAGACATGTAATTTATATATTCTTATTTTTTAACCAATTCCAGAAGGGAATTGATTACCTTCTTAATGCATCCACAATCAGATTTATGTCGTTTTTTTTACATTTGTCAGTTTATTCTTGACCATATAAGCATATAGCGATATGGTTAATACAGTTTAATTTTTTAAACTTATACAAATATTGAGTTATTGAAAAAGGAGGAAAGCTATGAAATTCAAAACTATTTTATCAAGTTTGATTTTAGCAATAGCAGTAATAATTGCTCAGAAATTAAACTATATGGTAGAGGCCAAGGTAAGCACTACATATAATGCTACATATCAATTTGTATGGTGTTCAATTATTATGCTGGTTTTAGGCATTGTAGTCGGATTAAATGTAATATGGATTTTAGAGGCATCTAGTTATATTGATACTATTGTAGCCATAGTGCTTCAGATTGTAGCTGCGGTTGTTGGCTTCGAAGTATTTCAAACTATAACATTTTTGCCATTTATGATAATAGGCGTTTATGTTTGCATACTAACATTACAGCTAATAAAAAAATCTAAATAAAAAATGACAATAAAAATACGATGCAACAAATTTATTGCATCGTATTTTTTCTTAAATTATATAATTTTTAACTTATTTTAATTTCCAAATATCTTCATTGTACTGTTCAATAGTCCTATCTGATGAGAAGAATCCTGCATTTGCAATATTTACAAGCATTTTCTTAGCCCATTCCATTCTATTGTTGTAATCTGCATAAGCTTTTTCTTTTGTTTCAACGTACTGGTCAAAATCAGGGAATGTCATAAACCAGTCTTTGTTTAATAGTTCATTTTTTAATCTTTCAAGATTTTCTCTATTACCAACCTTTAACATTTCATCGCTTGTAATAAAATCAACAGCTTCTTTTATTTTTTCGTTGCTTTTGTAATAATTTCTTGAAACATAATCAGACTTAGCATAATGTTCGATTACTTCATCGCTTGATTCACCAAAAATGTAAATGTTGTCATCTCCTACAAATTGGTGAATTTCTACATTTGCGCCATCTTCAGTTCCTAAAGTTACTGCTCCATTAAGCATAAACTTCATGTTTCCTGTACCGCTTGCTTCTTTTGATGCTAATGAAATCTGTTCTGAAATATCACAGGCAGGAATAAGTTTTTCTGCTAATGTTACATTATAATTTTCAACCATTACTACATTTAAGTAAGGGCTAACTTCCGGATCATTGTTTACGATTTTCTGTAAACATAAAATCAAATGAATAATATCCTTAGCAATAATGTAAGCAGGGGCAGCCTTTGCGCCAAAAATTACTGTAATTGGAGTTTCAGGTTTGTTACCTTTCTTTATTTCTAAATATTTGTGAATAACATATAAAGCATTCATCTGCTGACGTTTATATTCATGTAAACGTTTAATTTGAATATCAAAAATTGAATTTTCATTTAAATTAATTCCCTGTGTGTCAGCTAAATATTTTTTCAACTTATTCTTATTATCAGCCTTAATTTCAAGCAATTTGTTTAAAGCATCCTGATTATCCATAAGGCTTTCAAGTTTCTTAAGTTCCATTGCATCCTTCTTAAATCCATCACCTATCCATGCCTGAATCTGGTCTGATAATTCACTGTTACAATGAAGAAGCCATCTTCTAAATGTAATTCCGTTTGTTTTGTTATTAAACTTCTCAGGATAAATTTTGTAGAAGTTATTAAGTTCTGAATTCTTTAAAATTTCAGTGTGAAGTGCTGCCACACCATTTACACTAAATCCATAATGAATATCGATGTGAGCCATGTGTACAGTATCATTTTTATCTATAATAACAACACTTTCATCATCAAACTGTCTTCTTACTTTATCATCTAAAATTTCAATAATTGGTACTAACTGCGGAACAACTTCCTGTAAATAACTAATTGGCCACTTTTCCAAAGCTTCTGACAAAATAGTATGGTTTGTGTATGCACATGTTTTCTTTACCACATTAATTGCATCATCTATTGACATACCTTCCTGAACTAACAAACGAATTAATTCAGGAATTACCATTGTTGGATGAGTATCATTTATTTGGATTACTGCATAATCATAAAGGTCATATAAATTGCTTCCTTTTGCCTTGCACTCATCAATTATAAGTCTTGCTCCATTACTTACCATAAAATACTGCTGGTAAATTCTTAATTTTCTTCCTGCCTCGTCGCTGTCATCAGGATATAAAAATAATGTAAGGTTCTTAGCTATGTCATTTTTATCAAAGTCAATTCCATCACCTACAATATTTTCATCTACTGTATCAATGTCAAATAATTCTAACTTGTTAGTTCTATTCTCATAACCTGTAACTGAGATTTCGTACATTCTTGATGTAACTGTAAAATCCTTAAACTGAACTGGATATGTTACGTCTGTCTTCTTGAGCCATGTATTTTCACCAATCCAAGGATTAGGTGTTTCTTTCTGCATATTGTTTTCAAAAACCTGTTTAAATAATCCTAAATGATAATTAATTCCAATACCTGAACCCGGAAGGCCTAATGTTGCAATTGAATCTAAGAAGCAGGCTGCAAGTCTTCCAAGACCACCATTACCAAGTGATGGCTCAACTTCTATTTCTTCAATTTCTGAAATGTTCTTTCCTGCCTGTGCTAACATTTCTTTTACTTCATTGTAAATGCCAAGATTAATCATGTTGTTTGAAAGCAATTTTCCAATAAGAAATTCTGCTGAAATATAGTAAACTTTTTTCATTCCTTCGTTGCTTTCTTTTTCATCTGCTAACTGCTGTGTAATGTTTAAAAGTCCATTATAAATTTCGCTGTTACTACTTTGTGAAATTTCTTTTCCTAACTGCTGCTGTAATCTTTCTTTAATATTCATATATAAAACCCTTTCCTTAAAAAGCCTTTTAATTAAAATGCATTATAAGATGTGTTTATGCACTACCATAAAAGGTGTCAATAGTTACGTTATTGTTTTACCTGCTGGCTTTACTGTACCAGTCTTTTGTTATTAGTAATATATCATCATTTTTTAGTGTATTCTTGCAATATTATCTCATTTTATTGTACAATACTATCATCAATATATTATTTCCATAAATACTGGTTTCAATTAGGAGTTTTTATGAATACAATAGAGTTTCAAACTTATAAAGAGCAAAAATCACATACCACAGATGAGTTTCCATACAACACTTACCTTTGTACAATCCCGCTTGATTTTCCCTCTGTGCCAATTCACTGGCATGAAGAAATTGAGTTGATTGTTATTCAAAAGGGAAAGGGACTTGTAACTTTAGACTTCGTTGAATATGAAGTTGAAGCCGGCAATACCATTATTGTACTCCCGGGGCACCTACACTCTATACGTGAAATTTCAGGAGAACGTATGGAATATGAGAATATTATTTTTAAGAAAGAACTTCTGTTTTCTGCAAAAGAAGATATTATAAATTCAAAATTTTTTGAGCCTTTATTTAGAGGTGAAATTAATATCCAAAATTTTATTACACCGAAACTTTCTTTTTATGATGATTTTTCTAACATTATAAAAAATATGGATTCATTAAGTGAAAAAAGAGATTTTGGTTTTCAGATTATGATAAAAAGCAATTTATTTAAACTTTTTTATATTCTTATTCAAAATATGAAAGCTGCCCAATCCAAAGATAATAAGAAATCTGAAGAGAAGGTTAAGGAAATTATTTCTTATATTCATGAACATTATTATGAAGATATTAAACTTAAAGAAGTTGCTGATTTTTGTAATTACAGCCCATCTCACTTTATGCGCTTTTTTAAGGAACATCTGCACACAAGCTTCACTAAATACTTAAATGACTATCGGTTAATTCAGGCAAAAAAACTTTTAAGCGAAAGCGATTTAAGCATTCTGGAAGTAGCCGGGAGATGTGGGTTTAATAATATTTCATATTTTAATAGGCTCTTTAAGCAAAAATATAACCTAACTCCTAGGGAGCTGCGGAGTTGAAATTAAATCAGTAACCTTGATTGAAAAACTCATTGCAAAATCGAAGTTTTTTCCAATACATTAAATAATGTATTTTCGGTTTTTCTGATATTTTATGTGTTTTAATCCTATTAAAAATGTTGAAAAAAGCTTAATTGTTTGCATACCAAAATAGCGGCTAGCATTTTCTTCTGCAAAAGTTATTGCAACAACTTCTTAAAAATCACCATGATTTTGTTGCGTTAACTTTTTCAATTAAGGTTTTATATTTTTAATCTGACAGCATCAAGCTCAATTCGTATTGGAATGAATCTAACATATTATTATGAATGTTTATTGCTTCTGCTGTATCATAGTCAATAAGCTTGTCATTTTTAATTGCAACAATTCGGTTTTGTTTTCCCTGAGTTAAAATTTCAACAGCATAAGCACCCATTAATGAACCATACATTCTGTCCTTTGCTGTTGGATTGCCACCACGCTGTATGTAGCCTAACACAGATACTCTTGATTCTATGCCTGTTTTCTCGCAAATTATTTCTGCCAGTTTTGGTGCATCTGTAACGCCCTCTGCAACTACTACCAAGTAACTGTTTCTTCCCTCTGCGTGTCGCTGTTTTATTGCATCAGTAATTGTGTCATAATTACCATTCCATTTTTCAGGAAGTACGATAGCCTCTGCAGATGTTGCCATCCCTGCCCATAAAGCAATGTAACCTCTTTTTCTACCCATTACCTCAACAACACTACATCTTCCATGGGAAATTGAAGAATCTCTTATCTTATCAATTGCCTCTGTAGCAGTATTTGCAGCTGTATCAAAACCTAATGTGTATTCGCTACATGAAATATCTCTGTCGATTGTTCCAGGGATGCACACAACATTGACACCCTGTTCTTTAAAATCAATTGCGCCTCTAAGAGTTCCATCCCCTCCGATTGCAACTAACGCATCTACATTGTTTGCTCTAAGATTTTCTGCTGCCTGTTCTCTATATTTTGTTTCAAGAAATCTTTCACTTCTACTTGTTAAAAGAAAAGTTCCTCCCTGACTATTAATATTTCTCACATCATCTAATGTAAGGTCTTTTGTCTCCCAATCAATTAACCCTTCATATCCTCTGTAAATTCCCACAACTTCTATATTATGATGAAATGCACTAAACACAACCGCCCTAACAGCTGAGTTCATTCCCGGTGCGTCTCCACCACTTGTTAAAACTGCAATTTTTTTAATATCTTTCATATTTTTTCTCCTGTATCTTTTTGATTTTTAGGCTTGTTTTCATAAATCATTACATGTAATTATTTTCTCCGATAATTATTCTAACAACGAGTATTTTTTATGTCAATAAATTAAAAGTATAAGCCAGATTATTTATCCTTAAAACTACTTTCACATCTACTTTCCCCAAAAAGAAAAGCGTAAATTCTTTATACCTTTCCAAAATCAAGCTATTTTAAAATTTTGAAAATGGTATAGAATTTACGCTTTCGCTTATTATTTTATTTAATTATAACTGTTGCCCTATGCAACTGCTTTTTCTGTATTCTTTTCGAATAATTTCTTAACACCCTGTACTGCAACGATTACACCAAGGATTAAAAGTAAAATTGCGAAGATTAACTGCAAGGTGTTTCCAAGTGTTAATCCTGTTGAAAGGAATGCGCCACCTAATTTGTAAATTGTCATTCCAAGAGCTGTAAATGTTACTGCCATCATGAAGAACATAGGTACCCATAACATCCAACCCTGACGTTTTGTTTTCTTTAAGAATACTGCACATGCTACTAAAGCAAGAACTGATAATAACTGGTTTGCTGAACCAAATAATGGCCAAATTTCTGCGTAACCAACTTTTGCAAGTAAGAATGAAAGTACCAATGTAATGATTGTTGCAAAATATTTGTTTGTTACTACCTTCTGGAATGGTGTCATATTTTCTTCTGTTACTCCTTCATCTAAGAAGAATTCCTGGAATGAAAGACGACCAACTCTTGCTACTGAATCAAGTGATGTTAAAGCAAATGCTGAAACTGCTAAGTTAATTAATGTAAATACCAAGCTATGTGGTAAACCAATAACTGATAAGAAGTTTGCGATTGCACCTGCAAAAATCTGTGGCTGTGTTGTTAAGCCCTGTGCTGCTGCTTCGCCTTTTGCAAATGAAGCAACTGCGATTAATGCGATTACTGCAAGCATACTTTCCATAAGCATTGCACCAAATGATACTGGTAACATGTTCTTTTCATTTTTAATCTGCTTTGAAGCTGTACCTGATGAAACAAGTGAATGGAAACCTGATACAGCACCACATGCGATTGTTACAAATAAAATTGGGAACATATACTGTCCATCTACATTAAAGCTTGTAAATGCCTGTAAGTTACATGATGGATTTGAAACAAATACACCGATAACAGCACCTACAATCATAAATATTAACAAATAACTGTTTAAGTAATCTCTAGGCTGTAATAATGCCCAAACAGGAACTACACTGGCAACAAAAATGTAAGCAAAAATTAAAATGTGCCATGTTTCTCTTGTTAAGTAAATTGGGAAGTTTAAGCCAATTACAACTGCTGCTACTAACATAACAATTGCTATTGCTGTGTTAATCCATTTATGTAATTTTCCATATTTTAAAATCATACCTAATGCAACAGCTTCAAAAATAAATAAAATTGATGTTGTTGCTACTGCACCGTTTGCTGCAACTTTCTTTACAGCTTCACCTGCTACTGTAGGTACTGTAAAGCCGTTAAATGTTCCAGCTACAACGTCTGCGAATGCTGCAACTACTAAAATACAGAATAACCAGCAGAATAATAAGAATAATTTCTTTCCTAATTTTCCAATATATTCTTCGATAATATAACCAATTGTACGACCTTTATTTTTTACTGATGCGTACATTGATGCAAAATCCTGAACAGCTCCAAAGAATACACCACCTATAAGTATCCATAATAAAACCGGTAACCATCCGAAAATTGCTGCCTGAATAGGACCGTTAATTGGGCCTGCACCTGCGATAGATGCAAACTGATGTCCAAATACTACGTTTGTATCAGCTGGCACATAGTCAACTCCATCTTCCATTTCATACGCTGGAGTTTTTGCGTTAGGATCAATTCCCCACTTTTTCTGAAGATAACGACCGTAGAGAAGATATGCTCCTCCAAGAACTACGATTGCAATCACCATCATTAAGATTCCATTCATTTGTATTACCTCTCTTCTTCTTTATTATTTGGATTGCTTTGTGCAATCTAATATTTTTTATTACTTGGATTGCTACGTACTTCGCACTCCCGCAATCCAAATAACATACTTACATTATTTTTATTACCTTGGATTGCTACGTGCTTCGCACTCTCGCAATCCTAGCAATTTGCTTGCTTATACTATATTTTTTTATTATTTGGATTGCTACGTACTTCGCACTCCCGCAATCCAACCCACACATTCGCATATCGCCCGACTTCGTCGTGCTTTTATGCTCATTTGTGGGGCGTGTTGTCAATAGGTAAATGCACCTTTGTGCAAGCACAGGTGCATTTACCTATTGCAACACTGTAATAAAAAAATAAAAACGCCTTTGTTGTCCTAGGACAACAAAGGCGGATAAATCATTTCCGTGGTACCACTTTGTTTGAGATAACTATTGCTAATTATCACCACTTAATGCTGTCTGTATAAACAGCTTCTTCTGTAACGTGAAGAACACGTCCCTGCCTACTAACTAAAAGCTTTAGGAGAGATGCTCCAGGGTGATGTTACAACAAGGCTTTTCTTCCGATTCTCAGCTACCTCGGTTCTCTGTAATCAAGCTACTCTTTGCAATGTATCCCTTTCAACGCAACTTGTTATTTGTTTGTCTTTTTATGTTTTATCACTTATTGTCGAATCTTGCAAGGTTAAATTTTGCACAGATTTTTTTGATATTTCTTAATATTTTTGTGACAATTTTTAAATAATGTCCCTTTATTTATCGTAGTAAATCCTTTTCCATTAAAAACTTCAGTTTCATTTTGCTTGTTTTATTTTCGAATTCAACTTCAATTGTGTCCCCTGAAATCTTTTTAACCACGCCTTTTCCCAAAGTTTTATGCTCTATTTTTCCTGTGTTTTTTATTTCTTCGTACTTATCCCAGTATTCTGATTCTGTAATAATTTTACTTGATGTTTTATAACCTTTTTTTGAATTATTGTAGGCATAAGGTTTGGTTTTTCCTATATTATTCGTCCTTTTTCTTTCCGTTTTTGTAACTATTGGTGTGCTTTCGCCTTTACCAATTGGAGCTGTTGGTGCTTTTGTCCCTAACAATTCACAAATAAAAGTATTACTGCCTTTTTTTGAAAAAATACAAAGATTATTTTTTGCCCTTGTTACGGCAACATAAAATAAACGTCTTTCTTCCTCATATATTTTTATTTCTTCATCTGTCGCTTTTTTCCCTGGTATATATTCAGGAAAAACACCATCTATCGCATCCATTATGTACACATTATCAAATTCCAGGCCTTTGCTGGAATGCATTGTGGAGAAAATCAGATTACAGCTAGCGTCATTTTCTTTATTTCTTATAAGTTGTTCCAATTCCTTCAAACGAGCTACAAAATCAAATACTGACGTTTGATTCTGTGCTATTGTCTGCAATATTTCCAGCTTACCATCTTTCATATGATTTTTTTCAAGATAGTCTTTATAGCCCATTGCATTTATAATTCTAAAAAGACCGCTGGCACCATTTTCGTTTGCGAGATTTTTCATGTGCAACTTAATCTCTTTTACGCTTTTCACCGTTCCTTTAGGTGTCTGTGGACACTGAAGAACTGCATCTAGTACGGAAATATTTTTTTCTTTGCTAATTACGCAAGCTTTTTCAGCAACAACTTTTCCCACGTAAGTATTTATTTTAAAATAAATCTGCATAAACATCTCTGTATTTGTCTGGTCTTTTGAAAAATTAATTATGTTTTCAATATCCATTACAACTTTGTTAGTAAAAAAAGTTAAATCTTTATTTTTGATTTTGTATGGTATGTTATTCTGCTCTAGCAAATCTATTACCGGCAAAATACTTTCATTATCCCTGTACAACACAGCTGTTTTATTTTCACAATCTGTTGCTACTTTCTCTAAATATTTGTACTGCCCTTTTCTTGTTTTTATGTCAATTAATCTAATTTTATTATTGTTTGGTCTAAAAGCCTTCATTTTCTTTTTATGTCGCAGAGTATTTTTTTGAATAAACCTGTCTGCTGCCACAACAATTTCACCATTAGATCTAAAGTTTTCTTCCATTAAGAGAATCTTTCCGTTAGGATATGTTTTTTCAAATTCCAACAACGCTTCGGGATATGCAGCTCTGAAACCGTAAATACTTTGATCCTCATCTCCTACCATAAAGATGTTTTTGTATTTGCCACCAAGTATTCTAATGATTTCATGTTGAACTTTTGAAGTGTCCTGTGCTTCGTCAACAGAAATAAACTGATATTTTTCCTGAAAATATTCAAGAATTTCAGGTATTGATTTAAGAAGATTCAGGGCGTAAACCATTTGGTCATCATAGTCCATTAATGATTTTCTGCTTAACTCCCTGTTATACATTTCATAAATTTCTAATAATTTTATCTTCTCCTGATTTCCTAATTTTTCTATCTCTTTTTTTGATAACATCATGTTTTTTGCATAAGTAATCAGTGTTATAAGATTCTGAACATCACTTTCAAGAGGATAGCTACCCTGTATATGTTGATAGATTGCTGTTAAAAGCTTCACTTTAAAACCTTCATCTGGAATTAAATTATATGGCTTAATTCCCAGTCTTACTCCACAATAATGTATTATTTTGGCACATACACCGTTAATGGTCCTAAATTCAAGTCTTGATGCCATTTCTTCGCCAAAAATTCCAGCAAATCTTTTTCTCATTTCAATTGTAGCTGCCACTGTATATGTAAGTGTGAGAATTTTTTCCGGCATTATGTTTTTGCAATATATCATATAGCCCAATCTGTATACTAAAACAGTTGTTTTTCCACTTCCCGGCACAGCTAAAAGAAGGGTTGGCATCTCAATTGATGTAACCCCTTCAAGTTGTTGTTTTGTTAAATTTATTTGATACTTCCCGATAAATTCTTCTAATATCATATTTTCCTCTATTAGTTATTAATAAATACAAATGCCTAAAATATAATTTGGTTATCAATGCGGATTTCCTTATTTGCAATCACTTAATTGTCTATAGAAATTTGGTTATACGAACAGTTTTAATTTCCATACCAATTGACTAGCCGTCTTAATTTAATTATCCATATAACTTAAAATAATTTCTGCCGCTTTCTCGATTCCAATTGTGGCTGTGTCAATTGAAAGGTTGTAATCTCTTGCATCTCCCCACACTGCATCTGTACAATATTTGTGGAAAGATGCTCTTTTTTCGTCCACTTCCTTGATGTTTTTAAGTGCCTCTCTTCTGCTAACACTATCACGCTCTGCCACATAATCAACTCTCCAAGCCTCGTTTCCATGGAGAAAAACCTTCATAACTTCAGGATTATCTTTGTAAATAATGTTTGCACAGCGTCCAATTATAACTGCGTTTTTATCCTTGGTTACTTCTTTTATAAAATCAAGTGCCTTAGACATTGGCTTTTCGTTTCCAAAACTCATGGCTATTCCATACAAAAGACTGTTTACCGGTCTTTCATTAAAAAAGTCGCTAAACTCATCTTCCTTCCCAAGTTTTCTTGCTTCTTCTAATAATCTATTTTTATCAAAAAGTTCCAGACCTAATTTGTCAGCTAAAATCTGTGCCACTTCGTGACCGCCACTTCCACATTGTCTTGCTATTGTAATAATCATGTTTTACCTCCCAGAATTTGAATTTTACATATAAATATTTTCATTTTGTAAACGTCATGTTTAGTATATCCTGTTTTAATTTTAGAAATAGTAGTATGTTTACAGGAAATTAGCGAAAACTGATGCTCCTATCATTGTTAAAATTCCTGCTATTACTATGGACAAACTACTCATTGCCCCTTCTATTTCTCCCATTTCCATTGCCTTTGCTGTGCCGATGGCATGTGAGGCTGTCCCAATTCCAATTCCTTTTGCCACTGGATTAGTTATTCTGAAAATTTTACAAACCACATCTGCAAGCATGTTTCCAAGAACTCCTGTTATGATTATAACTGCCACTGTAATTGTTACATAACCACCAAGTTCCTCTGAAACACCCATACCAATTGCTGTTGTAATTGACTTTGGAAGTAGTGTAACATACTCTTTATGGTTGAAACCAAACAATAACGCAAACGCCAAAATACATCCCAGACTTGTTAATACCCCTGATAAAATACCAAGAAATATAGCCCAAATATTTTCTTTTAAAAGTCTAATCTGCTGATATAACGGTATAGCAAGGCATACTGTTGCCGGTGTTAATAAGTAGCCTAAATATTGGGCACTTTTATTATAACTCTCATAATCTACGTTAAATATCCCCAAACATATAATTACAAAAATAATAGAAATAAGTAGTGGGTTAAAAACGGCAAGCTTAAATTTTCTTTTTAGAAGCATACCTAATTCATAACCTAAAACACTTATAACTATCCCAATTGTTGTTGAATTAATTACTACCTGATTCATTTTTTTTGCTCCTTTTTTTAATTACAAACTGTGTAACTTTTCCAGCTACCACTATTACCAGAATTGTTGAGATAATGGTGATTACAATTAACGGAATTAACATGCCTTTTAACTGATTCCAGTAAACAACAATTCCCACACCGGAACCAATAAACATAATGGGCATGATTTCTATTAAAAATGAACCTGATTCTCTTACGCTGTCAACTTTTACAATTCCTGTTACAAGAAATAACATCATCAGACAAAGACCATATATACTTGATGGAATTGCCAATGGAATCAAATATTTTAAAACCTCTCCCAAACAGGTAACAAACATGATGATTCCAAACTGTCTCATGTACTTCATAATTTTGCTTGTCTCCTTTATTCTTTTATTTTATTATTAGCATATTTGTAGAAAATAAATTTTATGGTGAAACAGAAAAAGCCTGTATCATTGTAAAATTCTAAACTCTATTGGCAAATTGCAGATATTGCTCTGCAAAGCCACATACAATGATACAGACTTTTTTTAATTTTATCTAGTACTTAATGCAATTTGTAAATTTAATTTTTGCATTATTGAAAATAACATTACTCTTAAAAGGCTCTAGCTGGGAACTTCTTTTTCAGTTTTTTACACCCTGCAAAAGCTTTTCTTCCCACTTTAATTTTTTTGTTCTTATAATACTTAACAGTCTTAAGATTGCTACATTTATAAAATGCCTTTGTGCCAATTTTTGTTAAATACTTTGATTTAATAGCAATGGTTTTTAGTTTTTTGTAACCCTTAAAGCCATTTGCATTAATTTCAGTAACTCTACATTTTTTGCCTTTTATTTTTACAAATGAAGGTATAACAAGTTTCTTAATTTTCTTGTTTTTACCGGAAATTGCTACCTTTGTAATGCCCTTCTTTGTAGATTTTACTTTGTATTTAAACTTACCAACAGTATATGTTTTTCCTACTTTTATTGTCGGTTGTGCTTTTACCTTTAATGTTTTTAATGTTTTAAAGGTATTAGCATTTGTATAAAATTCTTCACCTTCACTGTTAGTTACTTTTCCATACCAACTGTATTCGCTATCCGCTTTCAAGCCTGAGTATGTATATGAAACTTTGCCTGTTTTCCCATTTACACTCTTGATTGCGTCAGCTGTCTCCACAAAGCCATTAATTGAATTTGTTATCAGGCTTTGTTTTTTATCAACATAATTATAATTTAATTCTACAATATCCTGCTTATAAACAACTGTTCCCTGGTTGTAATTTTCCAACTTAGGATTGTCATAATAATTGAAATCCTTCTTATATGGAGAATATGAATTAACATAAATCTTGTTGTTTTTCAAATCAAAATATAACAGTTTAACGTATTCGTCTCCGCCCTGGGCGTTCGATTGATAGTCGGTACAAATTTCGTAAACAGTTCTTTCTTTTACGCCATCCTTGTCGTCATCAAATCCCATTACATTCATGCTGGCACCACTGTAATGTCCGTTTAACACTGCTATTACGTTAGGGTTCTTAGCAACAACATTAGTCTGAATCAACTTTCCTGCATAGTCTGTAATCGGTGTGTTTGCTTTTTCAGAGCCTCTTGTGTAACGGTGAAGGGCAATGATTGCTTTTCTGTTAGGATATTTTTTCAACACCTGATTCATCCAGTTAATTTCATTTGTGTAAATATCCCAGCTCATATATAAAATAATAAAATCCTGTCCATTCTCAGTAATTAAATCATAATGACCTAAGTTATTCTTATATGAACCACCGTAATAATCTTTGTTTTTAAATCTGTCTGCACCAAAGTATTTTTGATAATTTGTGTAATTTTCCAAACCGGCGCCAACATCGTGATTTCCAGCCAAAACACCATATGGCATGCCTGCATCATCAAAAATCTTCATTGCAGTGTCGGCATTTTTCCACTGAGTCTCCATGTCATAATCATCGGTAATATCACCTGTATGTAGGACATACTTGATTTTCCAATCTTTCTTATTGTCCACAATCCACTGATTCATGTTTTTATAATGATATGGAAAACTTTCTGCATATATCTGTGTGTCTGTTTCCCATGCAAATGCAAAATCATAATTTTCAGGTTTTCCTGTTCCATCCCATAACGTCTGGTTCGCAACTTTTGTGACTTCACTTTGATCTATTTCAGGATTGCCGTCCTTAGCAATTACCTGTACTGCAACTGTTGCCTTTTCATCTTTTACATAGTCCTTGGCTACAAATTTACCTGTTATTTTTCCTGATTTTTCCTCGCCAATAGCTTTCCACTTGCCTGTATTTATATTTTGAACAAACATTGTAAGCTTATGGTCACTGTCAGTTCCTGTGGTTTTTCCACTCCAATTAACAACAACTTTCTCCTGGGCTTTAACACTTCCTGTGTTCACCTTAAAAATTTCATAGGGAGCTTTGCCATTGTTACCTGAAACAACCTGTCCTTTCACTATACCGTTGTTTGCCACATTTAAGGCTTTGCCCTTGTAAAAAGTTACATTCGATTTTTTGTTCCCTACATTTACTGATAATGTAGCAGTATTTTTTGTAATCTTTTCTGTTGTACTTGTAATTGCAGATTTTTTAACATTAACAGTTACTGTTTTTTCAGTGATGTTACCTGCCACATCTTTTGCCACAACTGCCAGCTGATGTGAACCTTCTTTTAGGTCGTCAGGAGAAATCACCCCTGGAAGTTCCACGTCTTTTCCATCTAATGTTACTACAACGCTGTCTATGCCATTTGCATCTTTTGCCACATCACCTTCAATGATTACAAGCTGTTTATTTAAAGTTGCTTTATCTTTTATGTCTATATTAATTGTAGGTTTTGTGTTATCAACTACGAAATCAACTTTTGTACTCTCCGGAATACTATTTGATTCCTCCGTCTGGTCATTGCTGTTTGTGGTATTCGCTGTAGTTGTCTGCTGGCTGCTTTCCTGCGCATTTGCTGTAGTTGTCTGCTGGCTGCTTTCCTGTGCATTTACTGTAGTTGTTTGATTGTTGCTATCTTGCGTATTCGCTGTAGTTGTTTGATTGTTGCTACTCTGATTCTCCTGGGCAACTATTGTGTACTTGCCGTCTTTTAGTTTAGTTGTATCAAGTAACCAGCCAACTGCGTCAACCTCTTTTTCAGGAATTGAAAATGAGACTGTCATTTTGCTTTCCATGCCCTTTGAGTCACCGATTGCATGAACTGCTGAAAGTTCAGTGCTTGTATTTATTTTTGAATTATCCGGTACAATCTTTGTTGGCAAATATACCGAACCATTTGGCAATTTCATCTGTAGTTGAGACACTTTGTAATCGTCCCTGTTTTCGCCAAAGACTTCCGGATACAATGTTTCTTCAAAAGAAGTTCCTGTGTTTCCTGCCCAAAGAGTAAGGTCAACATCGTAAGCCTTTGTCTGTTCATTATATTTAAAATATTTATTATCCACCCTGATTACTTTTGTCATTGTGGAATCTCGCCAAGGATTAAGCAAAGCCAAAATATCTTTTTGTCCATTACTTGTTGCTGTAACTGCATTTTTGTAGCCATTTGCTGTGTCTGCTGTCTGTACAATAAAATAGGCCCCATTTTCCAACATGGCTTTAGTGTTTTGTTCCTGATTATTTAATTTAACAGATATGTTGTTTTCTTTTCCGTCATTTACGGTAACAGTTTTGCTGCCTGAAATAACTTCTCCGTCATTAACATTTAGTCTTATTTTTCCTGTATCATTTTTTAATCTGTTAATTTTTACAGTCTTTGCCGCCGACTTGCTAACGCCATAATATGTATAAGCTCTAACTTTAAAAGTAACCTGATCATGTCCAAACAAAATATCTGCCGGGATTTGCATAAAATAATGTCCCAGTCTTTTTTGAGTTTTTTCAGGAACCTTTGTCCACTTAGTTGCATCATCCAACTTGTACCATATTTCAGTTCCAATTAAATATGGTCTTTTTTTAAGTCTTGCCCCACCACTTGGTGTGTTGTGTGGGTTGCTTTCGTCTACATAATCTTTAAAAGCCTTGACTCTGTTTGCTGAAGTTGCGCCCACCAGCAAATCCACGTCATACATAACCTGGAGAGTTTCTCCCTCATTAATTGCTTCTGGTATTGTGTAATTTTCATCAGGACAAATTTTGAGTGTTGGTTTCTTGCCATCATCAGCAGGATAATTTGCATTGCCATTTGCCAAGACTTCCTCGTCAATTTTGTTCCACGCATTTTTAATTTCTGCTGTTACTCCCGTAAAGCCTTCCGGTAAAACTTTTTCCACCGTTCCGGGACTTGCCTGAATTTGTATATCATTTTCCTGTGCCGGGATTTGATTTGGTGCGGTAGCCACCATTGCTACTGCCAAGGTTAGTGATAAGATTCTTTTCGTTTTTAGTACCATAATAAACTTCCCCTTTTCTTTAAGTATTTTCACTACCTGTCCATTATAGCACTAAAAACAAAACATTTTACTTTAAATTTTTATCTTTGGAAAATCGTTCAAAAAATCAAACGTAAAATTTTACGTTTGATTTTCAGTCGTATTTTCAGTTTTCGTTTGGTTTTACGTTTGGTTTTCGGTCGTATTTATAATTTTTTGTTCCATATTTACTTTCAGTTACTTTACTTTTTTCTGTTTTAATATTTCCAATTTATCGTTTTACTTTACATAATCTAATTTCTTTCGTTTACACTTTTCATTTTATTAAGTCTCTCTGTACTTAACAGCATTAGTAATGTAAAAATTGAACTATACACAGGGAATAACGCTATTGTTATGTGTTGCGAAATTATCCCAAATAGTGGTGGCATAAAAGTTGTTCCCACATATGCAAATGCCATTTGTATTCCAATAACCGACTGCGAATTTTCTTTTCCAAAATTGAACGGCGTTGAATGTATGATTGATGGATAAATTGGTGCGCATCCAAGTCCTACAATTATTAATGCAGTAAGGGGTATCGTATCTAATCCTGTAGGAATAAACATAAGTGCTAAGCCAACTACAATTACAACAATTTCCATTCAAATCATTTTTCTGTCACCTAGTCGGTCTGCTACAAATCCGCATAAAAATCTACCTATAGTAATTCCTATGTATACAAATGAAGCAAACTTCGCCTCCGTCTCATTGCTGATTCCACGATTGATTACAAGGTAACTTGAGCACCATAAAAATGTTCTCTGCTCATAAGGGTGGAATTTTGACTTGCTTTCTTTTTCTTACTTTACTACTTTCCCAGAATTTCCACCCCTTTGCTTCTTTCTCTTCTCATAGGGGTGGAATTTTGACTTGTTTTCTTTTTCTTGCTTTACTACTTTCCCAGAATTTCCACCCCTTTGCTTGTTTCTCTTCTCATAAGGGTGGAATTTTGACTTATTTTCTTTTTCTTACTTTACTACTTCCCAGGATTTCCACCCCTTTGCTTGTTTCTCCGCTCATAAGGGTGGAATTTTGACTTATTTTCTTTTTCTTGCTTTACTACTTTCCCAGAATTTCCACCCCTTTGCTTGTTTCTCTGCTCATAAGGGTGGAATTTTGACTTGCTTTCTTTTTCTTGCTTTACTACTTTCCAGGATTTTCACCCCTTTGCTTGTTTCTCTTCTCATAGGGGTGGAATTTTACTAAAAAGGGCATCCCCTTTAGCTTCTTACTTGCCTTTTGGGATGCCCTTTTTCTCTTTTCTAATTTTTCAATTTCTATAAATGTGTGGCAGTAGCCACAAACACGCCTTACTTCTTACAATAAGTGTGCTCTTAAATCTTCATCGCTTGCTTCGCAAAGGTATGCTGGTGCAATATCTAATACTGTCTTACAACCTTTCTGACCTTCGTCATAAAGACGTTTAGTTGCTCTTGCGTATGCGATTAAAACGCTTGTTGTAAATTCTGGATTTGAATCTAACTTTAAGCTATATTCGATAATGTGATTATGTTCCTTGTTCATTCCTGTCTTTCCTGAACGGATTACAAAACCACCATGAGCCATACCGCTGTGGTTCTTTTCTAATTCTTCTTCAGAAATGAAATGAACTGTTGTATTGTAATCTGAGAAATAGTTTGGCATTTCTTTGATTTCTTTTTCTACAGCTGCTGCGTCAGCACCTTCTTCTAATACAACAAAACATTCTCTCTCATGTTTTTCTCTTGTTGTAAGGTCTGGATTTTCTCCTGATCTAACTCTTTCTAATGCACTTTCAACTGGGATTGTGTACTGTTTAGCATTCTTAACACCTTTGATTCTACGAATAGCATCTGAATGTCCCTGGCTTACGCCCTTACCCCAGAATGTGTAATCTTTTCCATCTGGAAGAATTGCATTTGCATATACTCTGTTAAGTGAGAACATTCCAGGATCCCAACCTACTGAAATAACTGCAACTTTTCCTGCTTCTTTTGCAGCCTTGTCAACTGCTGCGAAATGCTCAGGAATTCTTGCATGTGTATCAAAACTATCAATTACATTAAACATTGATGCGAACTGTGGTGTCTGAACAGGAAGATCTGTAGCACTACCTCCACATAAAATCATAACATCAATTTTTTCTTTCCAATCTTCTACGTCTTTAACGTTACATACAGGAACATTTTCTGTAAGGATTGTTACATCCTTAGGATCTCTTCTTGTAAAAACTGCAACTAATTCCATGTCAGTGGCTTCTTTTACAGCACACTCAACACCTCTTCCAAGGTTACCATAACCTAAAATACCAATTCTTGTTTTCATTTTCAGTCTCCTTCGTTTATATATTTACCTAATCTCCTAATAAGTACATGCCACATTTACCATACTAAATTACTATCCCAAAATAAACACAACGCGTTAAATATTATATCCTGAAGCTTATAATTCTATAGATATCAAACGCTTTCTTCAATGGATATTTATTTCTGTCTTGTAAATGTATTATACTCATTGCTGATACTATTAGCACCAACTCTAAAAGTATATCACAATTTATTCTATTTGTTTATTACCGATTTCAATCTTTTACTTTCTATTTGTTTATTACCAGTTTCAATCTTTTACCTTCTATTTACTTATTTCTGATTTTTGACTGTCCAACTTTTTAGCCTTTGCACATCTTCGACTCTTTCAGCTTTTAGTCTTACATTTTCTTTGATTTTTCCAGTTTTTCAGCACTACATTATCTTTGTCTCTTCCAGCTTTTCAGTGAATGCGTCATTCATCTTTATTATTGGTCTTCGTAAAACCAAACCTACAAATAAAGAAATCACAAGGAATATTCCAAGCTTTCCAAGTTCAATCCAATATACCATTTCGTACATACCTCCAACCGCTTCTCTTAAAGCTGCCATGCTGTGTGTAAATGGAAGTAATGGATATACTGCCCTGAAAAATCCTGGTGCCACTTCAATTGGGAAGGTGCCGCCTGCGCCTGCTACCTGAACAACAAGTAGGATAACGCTTATGGCTTTTCCTATGTCGCCAAAAGATACTGTCAATGTGTAAATAATATTTACATAAACAATACTTGAGAACCAGCATGCAAACACAAATAAAAATGGATGTTCACACTGTATTCCTAAATAATATAAATCGCCTAAAGCAATTAATGTGCTTTGCATTAAACCAACAATTAAGAAAATAATGTATCTTCCAAAGTATGCCTGATAATTTTGTAAGTTTCTAAGAGATTTTTTCATTTTTTCAGAAATATTTACTTTTAACATTGCTACCAATACAATTCCGCCTATCCATATTGATAAGGTTGAGTAAAATGGTGCCATTGAAGAACCATAGTTATCTATTGGATACAACTTAGTTGTTTTTAACTGTACAGGTGTTGCCAAAAATGAAGTTAAATCTTCTTTGTTACCCATGATTAGTGATTTCAAATCTGAATTGTCGCCATCTTTTGCATTTTTCAACTTGCCTGTTGTTTTTCTGATTTTCTTGGCTGCTTTTGATAAAAGTTTACCTGAGTCAGATAATGTTTTCTTTATCTGCGACAAGTCTGAATCAACAGAATCTGATAGCTTGTAAATTCCTTTTGCACTGTTATCAATTTTTGTTAAAAGACCTGATATGTCATTTTCAACATTACCTGCTGAATTTGAAATTTTCTTCAAAGCATCTTCCACGTCTTTTGAGTAATCTGTTTTCACTGATGACACTGAAGTTTTACTTTTATCAACTAATTTCAAAATTTCTGCCTTATCCTTGTTCAACCGATTCTTCCCGGTTTTTAAATTTTTTTCAGCTTCTTCTAATTTATCATTTAACTTTGCCTGTGTTTCCAATGATGCATCTATTTTTGAAATTAAAGACTGGGTGTACTTGCTCAGCTCAGGGTGACGCCTTTCAATTGATTCTAATGAAGACTTCAACTTGGAGTAGTCACTTATCATTGAATTAACTCTTGAAGATGCCTTGTTAAGTGTGGTCTTAACATCTGTAGTGTTTTGACTTTGACTGCTTAGTGCATCTTCAATAACATCACTCATTTCTCCGTAAAATTTCTTTCCCGAGGAAAGTGCACTATTAATGGCATCTGTTGTAGCAGTTAATGTATCTTTTATACCACTGAACTGTTTTTTAATTCCATTAAATTCATTTTCACTGCTTTTTGTATTGCTTTTTGTGTCCTTAAAAAAGTCTGTAGTTGTACTTAACATGCTTTGTGAAGCATCAGCCATGTTGCCAAAAGTTTCCAACGTACTCTGCGTGGCTTCAAGGTCATCTGCGATTTTATCCAGATTACTCCACAAATTATTGACAATGTCGTCTGCATCTCCTGCCTGAGCAAGATTTGATACGCTTTGAAGAGCTGTTAATGCTGTATCAGACACTGTCTCAATAAATACCTGATTTACCTGCTTTTGAATTGCTGAAGCTCCCTTGTCAGTAACCTTTGGTGCAATGGCATTTTCCTTAGCATTTGAATAATATATAATGTTTGGCTTCTTTACATTTTTCGAAAAAATGCTCATCATTCTGTTACTAAAGTTCTCAGGTATTACAATTGCCGCATAATATTTTCCGGATTTTACACCATCAACTGCTTTCTTCTTTGATGTAAAAACCCAGTCCATTTGAGTGTTTTCCCTTAATGCAGACAAAACCTGATTACCCGCATTTAGTTTAATAGGAATCAATGTTCCCTCATAGCCATCATCTACACTTGCCACAGCAACTTTAAGATTCCCTGTATTGCTGTATGGATCCCAACTTCCTGCAATGTTAAACCATGCATACAGGCAAGGCACAATTGTAATACCCATAATTACAATAAGAGCTATTACGTTTTTATGGATGCGAATGACATCTTTTTTGAAAATTCTTAAAATGTTTTTCATGTGTCCTTCTCCTCCTTTAACACTTTTACAAAATCTTCTGAAGTGAATCCACTTACCTTAATTTGCTTTTGTATTTTGTTGTGAATATATTCCACGCAAATCAAGTAAACCGCAAGAATTATTATTGATAAAATCCACAATATTAAAAATACCAGTTTAGATTCCAAACTAAACATTAATATTAAAAATACTAAAGGAATTATAATTATATTAATAAATCCAATTTTAATTTTTTTCTCATAATTCTTTTCAAACTTAGCAGACTTTTCAAGGAATTGTTTTCTTCCATATTCATCCTGCAAAATTGCTCTCGCTATCATTTGAAGTTGTTTGTTTTTATTTGTAGCTGTTGCAGTTTCACATAACATCAAATCTGTTTTTGCCAACTCTTTATCAAACATATTGTTCAAATTAAGAATTAACGGTCTGATTACCAAGCCTACAAACAAAGCTAAAATTATAAACACAACCAACGCTATCATGTTTTCCAAATAAATATGACCGTAATAGCCTGCCACACACTCACGCATAGCATTAATGCCGTATGTAAATGGCATTAACGGATGTAGCTTCCTAAAAAAGTCCGGCATCATTTCAATAGGATATGTTCCTGACGAACCTGGTATTTGCAAAATAACAAGTAATACCGCAACCGCTTTTCCTATGTGTTTAAATGTTATTGCCAGTGCAAAAATAATATTTACATAAACGAATGATAAAAACATACCTGTTAAAATAAATACAAAAGGATGTACGCACTGTGTTCTAAGTATTACTAAATCTCCAACGCACACTATGAATCCCTGCACAACGGCTGTGCACACATACAAAAGCCATCTTCCGAAATAGCCCTGTGTTGCTGAGAATTTTTCTTTTATTCCTTCTCTGTCAACTTCCTGTTTTAAAATAGAAACTAAAATCAAACCACCTACCCACAAAGCAAGGTTTGTGTAAAATGGTGTCATGCCAGAGCCATAATTTTTTACTTCATATAGCACTTCTGATTCCATATCAACAGGTGATGCCATAAAATCTGATATTTTTTCAGTGTCAATTCCCTTTAATGAAATTAACTCTTCGTATGTTCCCGTACTACTAATTGCCTGAAGGTCTGTTACAATTCCTTCTAACTTTTCATCAACTTTTGCTAATGTTTCTTTTGCATTATCCATTGTTGTTGAAATGTTGTTGAGACTTTTACCAAACTGTTTTAATATTTTCTTTGCTTCTTTGACTGTTGGTTTTATTCCTTTCAGAGTTGAGCTTAAATTGCCGTTAATGGTAACCATGCCATCCAAAGATGCGTATACATTAGGCAATGTTTTCTTCTGAAAATCACTTTGGTAACCATCTAAGGATTTCTTACCATTTTTAGCTACTGAACCAATTTGTTCTCTTGTGAATTTTGACTTAGCGATAGTCTTATCAAGTGTAGAATTACCGCTGTTTAGGGATGATTGCATTTTCCCTAAAGCTGTATCTACGTCATTAATTTCACTAATCTGCTTTTCGATTTTTGTTGTGGCACTGTCATTTCCAAGCTTACGGTTAAGCTGTGCAAGCTCCTCTAATATTTTTGAATTTCTTTTAACCAAAGAATTAACCTGGTCAATTCCTACCTCCAACTCTTCTTTTGCACTTGTACCTTTGTTTTCAAAATTTGTTAATTTTGTGGAAGTTGCTATTGCAATATCATTAAAATCACTATCTATATTCTGTAGTTTATTTGAAAATTTGCCGTTAAAAGTTCTTAGCTTTTCTCTTGAATTTGTAATTTGTGAAGATACACCTGCAACAGAATCTGCTGTAGAATCAGCCACCTTATTAACTTCATTTAAAATATCGATTGTATCATCAATTATTTTTTCCGAACTCTTTGCTGTTTTCTTAAAATTCTTAAGAACTTTATTATATTCTTCAATATTTTTATGAACTAAAGAAATGTCATTAATGATTGTTTCGTTTGTATCATCAACATCACCCTTTATCTTTTTCGCCGCCTCACTTACCATTTTTGATATTGCTTCTGAAGCTGTTGACGAAAAAGTGTCATTTATCTGTTGCTGTATTGTTGTAGCGCCTGAATCTGTAATCTTTGGTGCAATTGCATTTTTCTTTTCATTTAGATAATAATCCAGCTCCGGCTGTTTAAGCTTGCCGGACAAAATACTAAGTAGGGATTCACTGAAATCTTTCGGAATTACTATTGCCGCATAATATTTTCCGGATTTCACCCCTTCCTTTGCCTGACTTTCACTTACAAAAGTCCAGCCCAGCTTGTCATTTTTCTTTAGACTCTCTACAATATTTTCTCCCGCATTCATTGACAGAAGCTCTGTTTCTTTTCCCACATCACAATTTGCTATTGCGACTTTTACGCCCTGAGTATTTGCATAGGGATCTATGTTAGCTGCAATATTGAACCAGGCATATAATGAAGGAAGAAGACTTACTCCCACCATAATAAGAGCCGCCGCTCTGTTGCTAAACGCCCTGCGAAAATCTCTTTTAAAAATCTTTAAAACTGTTCTCATTCAACTCTCCTATTTGCCACTTTTTACTATTTTCATAATAAAATACCATAACATAATCATAGGTAAAAAACTACGTCAGATTGCACAAAAAAAGGTAATTATTTTTATTTCAATAATTACCTTTTTTCGCTACATATATATTTACTTTCTTATAATTTTTGACCATTTACTGTAGTATTTTTTTCCACCTATTTCAACATAAGATTTTATTTTCAGAAAATACTTTCCTTTTTTTATCTTTTTAATAAGCTTACTTTTCTGTTTGCCATTTGCTTTTATTGTTTTTACATTCTTCTTGAACTTTTTATCTTTGCTAATCTTTATTACATAACCGGTAACATTTTTCTGTTTCTTCCAACTAATCTTCATACCTGATTTTTTTCTAGTAGCTTTAAAACCTGTTACTTTTTTAGGTCCTTTAGTTACCTTTAAACCAATTTGAAGATTATAAAAATCAGCATAGTAATATGTTGTTCCCACTGGTATTTTGTTTGCATAAGCTTTGCTAAATTTAACAGTTATGATTTTTCCTTTCTGAACTATTTTATAATCTTTTGTATTAATGATTTTTCCATTGTTCAAAATATTTTTGAACAAATTCATATCAACGTTTGTCCCTAAAACTGTTGTATCAATTTGGGCTACAATTTCACCATTTTTTTCAGGCTTACTAAAATCAAAATACAAATCCTTTATTTGCGTTTTGTTATTTACCACATATAATCTTGTTGGCACAACAACCTTTTCAAAAACAATATCAAAATTATAAGCTCCATCTTTTAATAACTTCAGATACTTTTCTTTCAATGAAACCTTAACCATTTCATTTTTTTCATTTTCTGATGTTATATCATAATTCTCTTTGTTTAAGCTTTTTCCATCTAATAGGATATCTTCAAATTCATTATAATTAACAAGATTTCTATCTTTAGTTAAGAAATCCTCTCCTATTTCAATGGTTGCATCACCTTGTCCTTCCCAAATTGAAAATAGCAAGTATGCGTCTTTAAAATTTACTTTTGTTTCACTTGCCCCTACATTGTTTGCAAATGAAAACAACACTGTCGCCATTAGTAAAGCTCCTACAATTTTACATATTTTGTGTTTCATAAAATTACCTCCTAACAAAAAAAGTCCTCTTGTGAAGTATGCAAGAGAACTTTATATTTATTTCTTGTTTTTTCTTTTAGTTTCTTTATACCACATTTTTACTATATACCGTAAACTGACTTTATGCAACATTTTTTATTTTTTTTCAATTTATTCAAACTTTTTAAAATTAGTTTTAAAAATCACACAGGATTTTATGTAAGTTATTTTCTCCCCCAAGCTTAACAAAGAGCCAAAAAAAGCAATAGTACCTCATTACAAATACTACTGCTTTTTTCTTATTTATTTTCCGCTTGTAGCCTTCAGTCGAACCATTGCTCTTGCAAGAGATGCTCTTGAATGATGATATTCACGCATACTTTGCTTTTGTCGCAATTGTTCTTCGGCTCTTTCTTTTGCCTCTAAAGCTCTGGCTTTATCGATTTCCTCAGGCAACTCTGCTGTTTCTACTAAAACAGTTACTCGGTTGTTGATTATCTGAGCAAAGCCTGTACCTACAACTACTGTTGTGTATTTGTCTGCGCCCTCAGGTTTAAATTTCAATTCGCCGTTTTCTACTGCATTGACCATGTTTTCATGGTGGGCAAGAATTTCTTCCTGTCCATCTGCAACAGGTACTATAATTGAAATGCATCTTCCTGAGAAGAAAACCTTCTTAGCAGACACTATTCTTAGATAAAATGTATTAGTCGCCATATATTACTCCAATCCTTGCAATACATGATTTTATTCATTCATCTTGCTTGCTTTTTTAATAACATCGTCAATTGTTCCTACATTAAAGAATGCATTTTCAGGATATTCATCCATTTCACCTGAAATAATAGCCTTGAAACCTTTTATAGTTTCGCTAAGTGGAACATATTCACCCTTTACACCTGTAAAGTTCTCAGCTACATGGAATGGCTGTGATAAGAATTTCTGAATTTTTCTTGCTCTGTATACAAGTGTCTTATCTTCTTCTGATAATTCTTCCATACCAAGAATTGCGATAATATCCTGTAATTCTTTGTACTTCTGAAGAATTTCCTGAACCTTACGTGCTACTTCATAATGTTCTTTACCAACAATGTCTTCCTCAAGGATACGTGATGATGATTCAAGAGGATCTACAGCAGGATAAATACCCTGTTCAACAATCTTTCTTGATAATACTGTTGTGGCATCCAAGTGAGCAAATGTTGTTGCAGGTGCCGGGTCAGTTAAGTCATCGGCTGGTACATATACAGCCTGAACTGATGTAATTGAACCGTTCTTTGTAGATGCGATTCTTTCCTGAAGTTCACCCATTTCATTTGCAAGTGTTGGCTGATAACCTACGGCTGATGGCATACGTCCTAAAAGGGCTGATACTTCAGAACCTGCCTGTGTAAATCTGAAAATATTATCAATGAATAACAATACGTTCTGATGTTCTACATCTCTGAAATATTCTGCCATTGTAAGTCCTGTTTCAGCAACACGCATACGTGCTCCAGGTGGCTCGTTCATCTGTCCAAACACTAGGGCTGTTTTTTCAAGAACACCTGATTCTTTCATTTCAGTCCATAAGTCATTACCTTCTCTTGATCTTTCACCTACACCTGTAAATATTGAATATCCACCATGCTCAGTTGCAACATTGCTGATAAGTTCCTGAATTAATACAGTTTTACCAACGCCGGCACCACCGAACAAACCGATTTTACCACCTTTAGCGTATGGTGCTAAAAGGTCGATTACCTTAATACCTGTTTCCAATATTTCCTGGGCCGGATTCTGCTGGTCAAAGCTTGGTGCTTCTCTATGGATTTCCCATTTGTCTGCATCATCTAATGCTTTGCCACCATCTATTGCTTCACCTAAAACGTTAAATAAACGTCCTAATGTTTCTTTTCCTACCGGAGTTTTTATACCACTTCCTGTAGCAACAACTTCCATGTCTCTTGAAAGTCCTTCACTTGACGCAAGCATAACGCAACGAACAACGTCGTTTCCAATATGCTGTGCAACTTCCATTACGCACTTTTTATCACCATTTTGTACTTCAAGTGCGTCTTTAATTGCGGGAAGTTCACCATTTTCAAATGCAACGTCTACAACAGGACCTAAAACCTGTACTATTTTACCTGTTTTCATTTGAACTGTTCCTCCATTACTTCTTATTTTTCTGTGACTTGGCTCCAGCGATTACCTCGGTAATTTCCTGAGTAATTGCTGCCTGTCTTGCGCGGTTGTAAAGCACGCTTAACTCCTGAAGCATGTCTTTTGCACTTTTTGTTGCCGCTTCCATTGCCATCATTCTTGCATTTTGTTCACAGGAATAACTTTCTACTAAAGCACCGAAAACAAAACCTTCAATGTAGGCAGGTACAATCTTGTTCATTACCTCTTCAGGTGATGGTCTGAATGTTACCTGTTCCAATGGAATGTCTGCAGGAATTTTCATCTGAAAATCTGTTTTATAAAGTGGTAACAACTGCTTTATTTCTGCTTCTTCCTTAATTGGATTAATCATTTTTGTATATATAATATGAATTTCATCTAACTCATTGTTTATATACAATTCCAACAATTCTTCTGTAATATTTCTAGCTCTGTTTAATGTTGGATTTTGTATTGTGTAATGAAATTGTTTATCTATGTGTACTCCTCTTTTTTCAAAATAATGTCGTCCAACTTCACCTAAAACAAACAATTTATTATCTTTGTGAGCTTTAATTTCTTCTTCCGCAATTTTTAAAATATTGTGGTTATAAGAACCTGCAAGACCTTTATCTGCGGTAATTACTATGTAACCTACCTTTGGGTCTTTTTTCTCATCTCTTGATTTTTCAAAATATTTGCTTTCAATGTCAGGTACATGTCTTAAAATTCTGCTCATCTGTGTCTGCAACTCATAGAAATAAGGCTCTGTATCCTGCAACATCTTTTTGGACTTTTTTAATTTTGATGAGGATATCATGTACATTGCATTTGTAATTTTCAATGTATCATTAATACTACTCATTCTTTCCTGAATTTCTTTTGCATTTGCCATATTATTCGCTCCTGCTTAATTTTAATTCTTTGTTTCCATAAATTCATGTGCTGCATCAATTATTGCCTTTGAAATTTCCTCTGTAAGAACTTTTTCAGTTTCAATCTTTTCTGCAATTTCACCATGTTTTAAATCTATATAATTTAAAACTTCTCTACAACAATCTCTTACTTCTTTAGTTGGAACTTCATCGAATATTCCGTTATTTGCCATTGTAAGAATCATAACCTGTTCATGTAATGAATATGGATGGCATAACTTCTGTTTTAAAAGTTCCATTAATGCTTTACCATGATTTAACTGTTTCTTTGTGTTGTCATCCAAGTCTGAAGAAAACTGTGTGAATACTTCCATTTCTCTGTACTGTGCAAGGTCAATTCTTACACTACCTGCTGCCTTCTTCATGGCTTTTGTCTGTGCTGCACCACCTACACGGGATACAGAAAGTCCAACGTTTACGGCTGGTCTCATACCTGAATTAAATAAGTTACTTTCAAGGAATATCTGACCGTCTGTAATTGAAATTACGTTTGTTGGAATGTATGCTGAAACGTCGCCTGCCTGTGTTTCAATAATAGGGAGGGCTGTAATTGAACCACCGCCTAATTCATCACTTAATTTGCTTGAACGTTCCAATAATCTTGAATGTAAATAGAATACGTCACCAGGATAAGCTTCACGTCCAGGTGATCTTTCTAATAATAATGAAATAGCTCTGTATGCTACGGCGTGTTTTGACAAATCATCATATACAATTAAAACATCTTTTCCCTGATGCATAAAGAATTCTGCCATTGATGTACCTGCATATGGTGCAATGTACTGTAATGATGCTGCATCACTGGCTGTAGCTGACATTACTATTGAGTAATCCATTGCTTTATGTTCCTGCAAAGTTGATACAATCTTTGCAACTGTTGATGCTTTCTGTCCGATTGCAACGTAGATACAAATAACATCTTTACCTCTCTGGTTAATAATTGTATCAGTTGCTATAGATGTTTTACCTGTCTGTCTGTCACCGATAATTAATTCTCTTTGTCCACGTCCAATTGGGAACATTGAGTCAATTGACAAAATACCTGTTTCCATTGGTGTATCAACGGATTTTCTGTCTACGATACCGGGAGCATCCTGTTCAACTGGTAAATATCCTTCTTCTTCAATATTTCCTTTTCCGTCAATTGGTTCACCTAAAGCATTTACTACTCTTCCGATAAATCCTTTACCTACAGGAACTCCGGCTTTCTTCTTAGTTCTTACAACTTTTGTGCCTTCCTTAATACCTGTATCTCTACCAAATAAAATACATCCTATTTCATTTTGACGGATATCCTGAACCATACCTTTTGTACCATTTTCGAAAACAACGATTTCTCCATACATGGCATGTTCAATTCCGTAAATAGTGGCGATACCATCACCAACCCATATAACTTTTCCAGTTTCTCTATCGCTTTCTTTCCACTCAAAGTTTTCAATTTCACTTTGTATAATGGAAATTATATTTTCTGCACTAATTGCACTCACTTGTTTCACCTCCCGGTTATCTTCTCCTGCAATTGTCTTAAACGTTCTTTATAACTTTTATCGTACTCATGGTTTCCAATTTTAAGTACATAGCCACCTAATAACGTGTCGTCAATTTCCTGTGTCAGAATAACCTTGTAATCTGCATATTTTTCTTTTAATATGTTGTCAGCTTCTTGTTTTTCTGCATCTGTAAATGATGAAGTACAAATCAGTTTTGCATGAATTATTTTATTCATCTGGTCGTAATATAAGTAATACTGTTCAAAAATGGCTTTCATGTCATCTGCCTGATTGTTCTTACACATTACCTGCAAAAATCTAATAAGCTTTTCTGAAATATTCTCACTTGAAAATACTTTTCCTATTATATTGACTTTAACTTCCTTTGGAATTGTAGGATTGTTAATTGTTTCCTGTAGAAGTGGTGTAAGAGAAAAAATATTCTCTACACTTTCAACTTCACTTCTATCCAAGTTTAAGCCATATAATACTTTCGCATTATTTACTGCTTGTATTGTCACTTCTATCACCTGTTTTTACGATTTTTTCTGCTGCTGCAATTGCTAATCTGGCAATATCTGCCTGAACAGCTTTTCTTGCATTTTCCTGCTCTCTTTCAATGTTGCCTCTGGCTCTTTCCATCATATCCTGAGTTTCCTGCTGTGTAGTTTCAATAGCCTTGGCTCTTTCTTTTTCAGAACGCTGTCTTGCTTCAACAATAATCTTATCGGCTTCATCTTTAGCTACTTCAAGCTTCTTTTCATAATCTGCTTTCAACTGATTTGCATCATCTGTAACTTTTTGTGCATTATCAATTTGATCTTTTATTATGTTTTCTCTGTCCTGTATAACTTTTAGCACAGGCTGAAAAAGAAATTTTCTAAATATAGCATAAAGAACTAAGATATTAACTATTGTCCAAACAATGTTCCATATATCTAATTTAAGCATACGCTTTTCCTACCTTTCTGCTTTTATTATTTTAAAAGAAGAATGATTAATAGGGCAATTACGAATCCGTAAATAGCTGTTGCTTCGGCAAGGGCACATCCTAAAAGAAGTGACTTACTGATTTTTCCTTCTGCTTCAGGCTGTCTTGCAATTGCATCACAAGCCGATGCTGTTGCTTTACCAATACCCATACCTGCTCCAATACCTGTTAATACTGCAATACCTGCTCCAATTGCTACTAATAATGATGTTGACATAATAATTTCTCCTTTACGTTTTCAAATTTGTTTTTATTTTTTTATTTTTATTCAGTTGCTTCTTTTATAAATAAGGATGTTAGGAATACAAAAACATATGCCTGAATCAATCCATCGAATATATCGAAGTAACAACTAAATACTGCCGGTAAGAATGCCGGAACTACAATTTTTAATAATTCCATGATTACAAATGAACCTAATACATTACCAAATAGTCGCATACAAAGTGAAAGTGGTTTAATAAATACCTCTAACACATTAATTGGTAAAACTATTGGCATAGGCTCTGCGAAGCTTTTCAGCCATCCTTTAGTTCCTTTTTGTCTTACTCCTGCCACCTCTATAAGGACTATGCTCATGACTGCCAGTGCCACTGTAACATTCATATCCTTTGTTGGTGGTTTAAACCCTATTAAACCAATAAGGTTTGCAATTCCTATGTAAAGCACAACTGACATAAGATAAGGAATATATGCTGTTCCATGTTCTCCTATGGTGCCTTTAAAGAAATTGTACAATCCCTGAACTGCTGTTTCCAAAACAATTTGTTTTCTGCCCGGGTTTTCTACTTTTAAATTTCTAACAAGTAGAACACATATGAGCAAAACCGCCAGCATGATTATCCAAGTTACTACTACTGATTCGTAAATTGGAATGCCGCCAAAAATTGGAATCGTGAAAACAACATCGCAATTCAGCTCTTCTAATAATCTGTTAACAATGTCATTCAACAGTTTCACTTCCTTTCATGACAACTTTTTAACTGCCACGTATTATAACTCTTTTGTTGGGAATATGTAAAATATATCTTTAATATATTTACTATATCATTTTAGTATGGTATTGTATAAAAAGTACATATAAATTTAGAATGATTATACATTTATGGTTATTTTATACATTAGTCAAAAAATTCCTAAAAAAATTTAATTTTACTTATTTTTTTTAGGTCATCATTTAATTAGACACTCTTAAATACTTGTATAATATGGAATGATTATATGGTTGTTTTCCATATTCTTATAATATATATTTGTATGATATCTTTATATGCTTTGAAATATTATATGGTTACAATTTATTTTTCATTTAGATTTTCACTTGGGAGGTTAGACATGATTACTTTTGATTATTATAGAATTTTTTATTTTGTGGCAAAATACAAAAGCTTTACTAAGGCTGCGGAAGTTTTACAAAACAGCCAGCCTAACATAAGCAGATGCATGGGGAACTTAGAGCAGGAACTTGAATGTAAATTGTTTATGCGCTCTAATCGTGGCATTATTTTAACGCCTGAAGGAAAGAAACTGTACAAACATGTTTCCATTGCCTATAAGCATCTTACTCTGGGAGAAGAGGAACTTCATCAGGACAAGACTTTTGAAAAGGGTATTATTACAATTGGTGTTAGTGAAAACGCTCTGCGACTTTTCCTGTTAGATAAACTTGAAATTTTTCACGAGCAGTTTCCTAACATTAGAATTCGTATTTTTAATCACTCTACACCGGAAGCCATACGTGCCATGAGAGCAAACTTAATTGACCTGGCAGTTGTCACCACTCCAATGTCATTAAAAAAGCCTCTTGAGAAAATTCCTTTAAGTAAATGTAAGGAAATTCTTATTTGCGGTCCTAAGTACAGTTACCTTACAGACACAGCCAAAAGTCTTAAGGACTTAACAGAAATTCCTTTAATCAGTTTATCTGAAGGTACAGGAACTTATGATTTGTACAATAAGTTCTATATAGCTCACAGCGTACCTTTTACTCCTGATATGGAAGTTGCTACTACAGACCAGATTATTCCCATGATTACACATAATCTTGGCATTGGCTTTTATCCGGAAGATTTGGCAACAGAACTAATAGAAGATAAAAAAGTCTTTCCTATTAATATTGAAGAAAAACTTCCTATTAGAGAAGTCTGTTTGGTTATAAATAAAAGTAGTGCCATGAGCACCTCGGTTCAGAAATTTTATAACTTCCTAAGGAATTCTGTTTCATAGAGAAAAAATTTCTTAGAACAAAGAATGGTCCCTGCCACATTTTACGTGTCAGGCGCATGCCTGTTTGCAACTATTTTTTATTACACAAAAAACGCAGGTTTGTAAAAATAATTACATTCCTGCGTCTTAAGAAAGGCTTCCTATACGATGCCTTTCTATATCTTCTTATAATATTTATATTTCTTTGTGCTGTATAGGTAGGACAACTTTAACTGTTGTGCCTTCGCCTAATGAACTTTTTATTTTCAGTTCATATTGATTCTCGTATATTAATTTAAGTCTGTCACGTATGTTATTAATTCCAATTCCTGTAAAATGTTCTGACTTTCTACTGCTCTTACCGTTTTCAAGTTCATTAACCTGTCTTTCATCCATTCCAACACCGTTGTCAATAATTTCTACAATAAGTTTTTCTGTTTTTTCTCTTACACATACAAAAATTTCTCCATTTTGTCCCTCAGGAAATCCATGGAAGAATGCATTCTCAATAAACGGCTGTAAAATCATTTTAGGAATCATTAACTGGTCCGGTTCGTTTATGCTTATGAAAAACTCTGTTTTGATTTTTTCGCCATATCGGATCTCGTTAATATACATGTAGTTTTTCAGATTTTCTATTTCTTCTTCAACGGAAATATATTCATCTGACTTGCTTATTGTACTTCTAAGCAACTTAATAAATGCATCAATTGCTTTTGTTGATTTTACAGTATCACCCTGCATAATCAACCATTTTATGCTGGTTAATGTATTGTAAATATAATGAGGGTTTATCTGCATTTGAAGAGCATGTATCTCAGCCTGTCGTTTTTGCTTCTGTATCTCAATTATGCTGTCAACATAATGGTTGATATCATGAAGCATTCTGTTATATGACTTTGCAAGCTCCTGAATTTCTCCATCCCCTGTCACTTCCGCATATTGATTAAAATCACCCTTTGCTACATAAGACATTTTTCTTCCAAGCTGTCTTAATGGCGACATGGTTCTTCTAATTAAAATATAAATTACTAAAAGAACTGCTCCTGTAATTATTGCAATGTACCACATCAAAGTTGAAATATTATAAAGACTTTCAATGGCCTCATTTGCATCTACCGTAAAGCACAAACTGTAATCCACGTATGGAATTTTTTTACACAAAACCATATTAGTCTTTGCGTTTTTCTCCATTTTCTCAACAGTGATTTCTTTTTCAAGCATTTCGTTTGTTATCTTTTGTAGTTCTGTATCTGTTTCTCCTATTTGATATTTATCAGTAGATGAGACAATCATGCCATTGCTGTCAATTATGCTAATACTGTTGTATTGGTTTTCACCATATCTATAGAAGTTGTCCAGCTCACTATCAGGTATTAAAATCACACCATAACCATACAACTTATTATTCATATCTCTTAATGCCTTTACTCCTAAAATTATGGAGCTTGACTTAGTTGCATAAGTAAAGCCTTCATCTACATAGCTGTAACATAACTTTCGGTTGTTTTTTCGTGCTTCATTAAAAACTTCATTTTGTTTAATTTCTTTCCAGTCTTTTGTAAGCACATCATTGTTGTTTACAGATATTTCTCCCTCTTTTGACACAAGCAGGACCGTTGTTCCACTAAGCTTACTTTCGAATGCATTTTGAAAAGACTTCTGCATGTTATGCATTGCAATAAATTTATCTACTGATGACGAATTCTTTCCTGAGTAATACATATTTATGTCATAACTTGTGGAAATATTGTCAAATGTTTTTTCAATACTGCCAAAATATTCTTCCAAATCTTCCTGTATTTTCTCAATGTTTTTTTCCTGTGAATCTCCATACACTTCACTGAAAAAATCTTTTGAAAATTTATTTACAAGGAGAATATTAATCTGACTAATTAAAACAACACCGATAATAATTGCTGCCATTATTTTAATAATAAGGCTGCCTTTTCTCTCCTTTAAGCCTTTTTTTATACTGTACCTTTTGTGGATTTTTTCCTTACCCCTCGGCACTTTCTTGTTCTGTATCTTTTTATTCCATGCCTTCTCACTGTGCATTTTTTCATCTTCTCTATTCATATTTTATTCCCTGAATATTTATAATATATTCTTTTTATACATATTGTAATAATTTTGTTTTTTATCTGAATCGTCTTCTGTACACACTTGGTGTGTACCCTGTGGTTTTCTTAAATACACGACAAAAATAACTATGATCTGAATATCCAACCATTGTACTTACGTCTGAAATAGGTATATCTTCCTTCTTCAAAATTTCACAGGATTTTTCAATTCTGATTTTGTTTAAATAACCACTGAAACCTTCCTTATTTTTGGAATTAAAATATGATGATAAATAGTTGTAATTATAATTAAACTCTTTTGCCAGAGAATCCAAATCCAATGGTTCCATGTAATGTTCCAAAATATGCTTTGTTATTTTGTTCATTACCCTGTCGGTACCTGTCATGTTTTCGGCAAAAGCCTTTTTTATTTCATCTAAAATTTCATCCAGCTTCTTTAAAAAATCAGTAACATAAATAGTCTCTTCTATTTCTTTAAAATACTTACGTCTCATAGGTTCAACATCAATGTCATATTCTTCTAGCATAATAATAATGTTGTAAATAAAGTTTTTAGCCTTATTCTTGATTTTCTCGCAATTGTCATGAGCATCTGCACATTTTTCAATATAGCCACGCATTTTTCCTATTGCTGTATTGTATTCACCATTTCGCAAATCATAGGAGAAATCATTATAATCAAATTTGGGAATTTCTTTCTGGATTTCCTTAGAATATTCCATATTCAATATTGATTTATTGTCATAATAAAAGCCACTGTTTATCTGACTTTCCACCTGTAAATAAATTTCTCTTACATCCTGTATATTTTCAAATCTTTTGCTTAAAACAAAAAATCCCTTAGGCTTAACATTTTTTACCCTTTCAGCAATCCTAGATAATTTTTCCAAAACACCAATTTCGTAAACAATATCATAATTAAAAACGTATACTAAATTTCTGTTATCAATAACTGTTCTACCAAATATGATTCCTGCTTCGTCCAGTGTTTTTCGGATTTCTTTTCTGATTTTTGCTACATAATCGTTATCATTTTCAAATGCATAATTTATGTCAACTGCAAACATCCTATATGTATTTAGTTTTGCAAATTCAGGGAAATCCTGTATGTTCATGGAATCTGAATAACCTGCTATGTACCACTCTAATGCATGATTCAAACTCAAATTGCTGTTACCTGACAAACTAAATCCCGGTATGCTGTCTGCTGCTCTCTTTAAAGCTTCCAGAAAAACCTCTCCTGTTAATGTAGGCTTTAAAATATAATCCATCGCCCCGTTTTTGAGAGTTTCCTTTACATAGCAAAAGTCATCAAAACCACTTAGAACAATAATCTTTATGTCTGGATATTTTTCATGAACTTCCTTTGTAAGTTCCACTCCGTCCATTACCGGCATTACAACATCCATTACAACTATATGTGGTTTTAATTCCTCAACCATAATAAGGGCTTCCTTACCGTTGGTGGCTTCACCAACGATAAGAAATCCCTCTTTATCCCAATTAACTAAATGTTTTATTCCCTGTCTCATAATGTACTCATCATCGACAATTAACACTTTACATAAGTCTGACATTTTTCACTCACCTTTTCTAACTTCTTTGCTTTGCAGGTGATATGTTGAATTTAAATTCGTGAACTTTTGACTTAGGAATTGTATATATTTCCTGAACCGGTGCGCCCCAACTGTCGTCACCACCAACTCCCATTTGCTGTCCTAAAACACGTACCCAGGTGTAGCTGCTTTGTGGAAGTTCTTCTATATGCATTGCGTTTTCAAGTTCTGCCGCACTGTATGGTAATACACTTCCCTCAATTGGTTTATCCACAAAAGAGAATCTGATTCCTTCTTGTGTTTCATCTGTAATTTCCATATATCTTATGCCTGTTCTGTTACCACATTCCTGAGGTATTAAATAGGAAGACATATTGTCTGCTGCTGTAGTTTCATAAACTCCAAGCTTTGCACCTTTGTTTCTGTCCTGATAATTTTCTTCAGGTCCATTTCCAAAATATTTTACATTAACGAATTCTTTTGGTAATTTAAATTCCATACCATATAAAGGAATTGAAAATTCGTCCTCACCTTTTAACTTGAAATCTACGTCTATTGAGCCATCTCCATATACCAAATATGAAATTGTACAGCTCTTTCCTTCTATTGGAAGAACATAGTCATATGTTATTTTTATGCCCTCTTCCAACTCATCTTTTGCAAATCCTGTACACTTTGCAGTTTTTCCTGCCTTGTCCCATATAGCATATTGAAAATCTAAGCCACAACCTTTGTCATTGTCTGTATATGCTCTTACAAATGTTGGTTTAGGTGCCCTTGTAATGTATTCCTTATCTGAATATACAAGTGAAATAATTCCTGCTTCCTGCTTTGAGAACATGGCAAAGAAATCATTTCCTCTAACACCGATATTTACATCTCCATTAATAACTTCTAAATTGTTAATGGCTGTTTTTTCAGTGTTGCAGACACCCTCAAAAACATACTGTTCCTTAGCAATTTCAAAGCCTTTTTCAGCCCACTTTTCATCACCTTTTAGCTGTATACATACATTATAAATATAATCTTCATTTCTTGTCAAACCTATAGTTTCAGGTATGTTTAGCTGAAAACGTTTTTTCTCTCCCGGTTCCACATCAAAAGAATATTCTTTCTTACAAATGCTTGTTTCCTTTTGGATTATTTCCAATACAAAAACATATTTGTTAGTATTTGTAAACAAATTCTGGTTATCTATTTCTATTTCATTCTCAAAAATGTTCATCTTGATATTCTGATATAAATATTTTACTTCCTGAACCTTTGGTGAAGGAGTTCTGTTTGCGTAAATTATTCCATCTGTACAGAAGCAGTAATCTGTTGCCCGTTCGCCAAAATCTCCGCCGTACTTTAATACCTTCTTACCGTTTTCTTCTACTTCAATTGCCTGATCAATATAATCCCAAATGAAGCCTCCCTGGTACATATCATATTTGTCTTCCAAATCTGTGTACAAATGCATGCCACCACATGAATTTCCCATGGCATGTGTGTACTCGCAGTTAATGTATGGTTTCTTTGGATTGTTTTCCAAATATTCAACTACATCCTGAGGTTTTGCGTACATTCTGCTTTCCATATCAGTAATATGGTCAAACTCTCTATTCCAAACTACACCTTCATAATGTACTAATCTTGTATTATCTTTGGCATGTAAATATTTAGATGTTGCCTCTAAAACAGTTCCTGCATAAGACTCATTTCCTAAAGACCATATAAGTATTGCAGGATGATTTTTATCTCTTTCGTACATTGACTGTGTTCTGTCGAGAATGCACTCTTTCCATTCATCGTGACTTCCCGGAACATTCCATGACGGCTCAATTACACCCATTTTCTGCCATGAGCCATGGCTTTCTAAGTTAGTTTCATCAATTAAATAAATTCCGTATTCGTCGCAAAGTCTGTACCATAAACTCTGGTTTGGATAGTGTGAAGTTCTTACAGCATTAATGTTATTTCGTTTCATAAAATTAATGTCGTAAATCATTTCTTCCTTTGTAATAGCTCTGCCTTCAGTAGCGCTAAACTCATGTCTGTTTACACCTTTGAAAATAATACGCTTGCCGTTTAGACACATAACTTTGTTGATTATCTCAAACTTTCTAAAGCCGAATTTTGTAGATGCAACTTCTACTACTTCATTATTTTCATTGTATAAATAAACAATTACTTCATATAAATTTGGTTTTTCTCCGCTCCAAGGAGCAATGTTTTCAACTTTTGAGGATAATTCAAAATTGTCTGCTGTGTTACCCTCAAATAAAGTTTCTACTTCTCCATTTGGATTTTTTAAATCTATTTTATATTTATTACCTATAGCACCTGTTATAGTAATTTTTGTGTTTAAATCGCCTGTGTAATTTTTGTAATCATAATCAGATCTCAAATCAATGTCGTATACGTGACTTTTTGGAAGTCCCTGTAAATAAACATCTCTGAATATGCCTGAGAATCTCCAAAAATCCTGATCCTCAATCCAGCTTGCGCTACTTCTTTTGTATACTTCCACTGCAAGTTTATTGTTTTTTTCCTGTACAAAATCTGTTATGTCAAATTCTGATGGTGTAAAAGTATCCTCAGAATATCCCACAAACTCTCCGTTTACCCAAACATAAAAAGCCACTTCAACACCCTGGAATGAAAGAATAATATTTTTATCCAAAAGGCTGTTATCCAGGTCAAAATATTTTACATAACTTCCAACAGGATTATATTCTTCTGATACCTGAGGTGGACGCATTTCCTCTCTGCCATCCCAAGGATACATTGTATTAATATACTGACATCTGTCGTACCCCTGAAGCTGAATGTGTCCCGGTACATTTATTTTGTCAAATTTTTCTGTGGAAAAATCCATTTTATAAAAGTCTGCCATTCGCTCTGCCGGCTTATTTGCGTAAGCAAAGTCCCACTGACCGTTCAATGACTGAAATAAACTGCTTTTATTATTCTTGTAGGCTTCTTCACTTTCATATACAAAGTGGTCAGAATGTGCATCCATTCTGTTTACACGAAAAACTTCCGGATTGCTTAGCCAGTTTAATTCCGGTTTTAATACTGATTTTTTCATTTTTACCTCCGCTCCATATTTTTATATTTATACTAATATGGATTACAGCTAAAATTTCTTTTAACCATAATCCATATTATTGTGTTTTTTATGTTCTTTTTTAACCTTTTACTGAGCCTGTCATTCCCTGTACAAAGTTCTTCTGCATTAAGAAGAAGATTAATGCTGTTGGGATTGTTGCGATTACAACTGCTACCATCATCATTCCATAATCAGGTGTGTATGATGAACCTAATGCTGAAAGAATAAGTGGTAATGTTTTCTTTTCAGGTGACTGTAAAGAAATTAATGGCCACATGTAGTTGTTCCAGCTTGTCATAAATGTAACAATAATAGCTGCTGCGTATGTTGATTTCATTGTTGGAATGAAAATCTTTGTGAAAATTCCAAATTCTCCAAGTCCGTCTAATCTTGCAGCCTCAACCAAATCTTTTGGAAATGTCTGAGTGTTCTGACGGAAGAAGAAAATTAAGAATGCCGTTGCTATGGCAATAATAATTACTGATCCCGGTGTATTAATTCCAATCCAGCTTAATATTGGAATTGTATTAAAATTACCAAATAACTGGAATAATGGAATCATTAATGCTGCAAAAGGAATCATCATTGAAACAAGAATAACACTAAATACTCTGTCTCTTGCTTTTGACTTGTATACTTCAAAAGCATATCCTGCTGCAGATGAAATAATCATTGCAAGTGTTGTTGTAACTACTGCGATTATAATTGAGTTCTTAAATGCTCCAAAATAATTTAAGTCTGATGCAATTAATGACTTAAAGTTCTCTACAATATGACTTCCAATCATTAATGTGCCTTTTGATACATCTACAGACTTGTTTGTAGCTGCCACAATCATCCAATAAAATGGGAAGATTGAAATGATACTTAATATAATTAATATAACGTACTGTAAAATACTCATTATTTTTTTCTTAGTCATTCTTGTCACCTACTTTCATTTGGATAAATGACAATACAACTACCAAGATAACTATTACATAAGATATAGCTGATGCATATCCGAAGTTTGAGTTATATTTAAACATTGTATTGTAAATGTACTGTGATATTGTAATTGTTGCATTAGCCGGGCCACCGTCTGTGATGTTTACAACTTCATCGAATAACTGTAATGTACCTATTGTTGAGTTAATTGTTGTAAATAAAATAATTGGCTTAAGCATTGGTAATGTAATATATCTGAATCTTGCAAATGCTGAAGCTCCATCAATCTGAGCTGATTCGTAAATTGAATCGTCAATTCCCTGCATACCTGATAAATAGAATACCATATTGTATCCTGTCCATCTCCATGTAATGGCAATGATAATTAAAACCTTTGCCGCTATAGGATTTGTAAGCCACTGAATTGGTTCACTTACAAGATGTATGTTCATAAGTATTGAGTTAATAATTCCATCTGTTGCAAATAAACTTTTGAAAATAATGGAATATGCTACCAGTGATGTTACACATGGTAAGAAAATTGCTGTTCTGAAAAATCCTCTGAATTTTAACTTCTTATTATTTAACATTGATGAAATTGCAAGTGCTAAAAGAATCATTATTGGCACCTGAATTATCAAGTATAAAACTGTGTTAAATAATGCTTTTTTAAATGTTTCGTCTGTTAATAATCTTTTATAATTATCCAGTCCCGTAAAAGTTAAGTTACTTCCCATTCCTGTTTTTAATGATAACAGGAATGACTGTACCATTGGGTAAAATACAAATATAAGTATTAAAATAAATGCCGGAAGGACAAATGCCCATCCTTTTCTATTTAATTTGGGACTCATCCCACTGTTACGGGTAACTGCTTTATTTCGTTTTTTTAGTTTATCCATTTTAACGCAGCCTCCTTTATCTACTACCTTCTGTTTACTTCTTCACACATGTTTGTTTAATAAGTATTGGTTTCAAAAGCAAACCCGATGTCCACATAATGGGAAACATTCTTGTGAATATCGGGCCACTTCTGAGTCTTGTTTTTTAGATTTTTAAGTTAGTTTATCTCAAGTACCGTAAAATTTACTGTACTGCTGATTCTACTTTGCTCTGATATGATTTTAATGTTGAATCCATGTCAGCTCCTCCAACGATTGCTGAAACAGCTTCTGTCATCATATCTTCAATTGCATAAGTATGAACTCCATAATTTACTGTTGGAACCTTTTCTGTCCATGATCCAAGGTCACCGAAAATCTTCTGTCCACCGAAGTATTTATCTTCTTCTTTGTATGCTGCACAATCTGATGATGCATTTAATGTACTTACTAAGCTAATATCTTTTGCAAGTGAGTTCATAAGATCTGTGTTGCTACCAAATGTTTTTGCTAAGAAATCAGCTGCTAACTTGCTGTTACCTGTATTCTTTAATACATACCAACCTGCACCACCAATTGATGAAGCATTAACTGATGATGAGTTTGAACCCATCTTAGGAAATGCTGCTACAGCCCATTTTCCACTCTGGTCTTCTGCTGCCTTGATTGAAGGAGCAATCCAGCAACCTGTAATAACTGAAGCTACGTCACTATTATTAAATGCACCTACAAACTGATTCCAGTCTGAAGTCTGCTTTGTAATGCCTGCGTCTACTAAATCTTTGTAAATCTTAATTGCATCTTTTAATGCCTGATTGTTTGAAATTGTTACTTTTCCGTCCTTGTCTGTATACCAGGCACCTGCACTCTGTAACATCATACGAATCTGACCTATGTCACTAGGATCAAGTGTACACATGTACTTGCCTGTCTTTTCTTTTACTTTCTTACCAATTTCAATGTATTTTTCCCAAGTGATGTTCTGTAAATCTTTTTCTGAATATCCTGCCTGTTTTAAAATATCTGTTCTATAGAATAATCCTGCAACACCACTGTCAAATGGAACGCCATATACTTTTCCATCAAGTGTGTTTACACCTGTTTTATAATTTGCAAAATCGTCATTTTTAACAACTGATGATAAATCATAAAACTCATCCTTATATGACTGTAAGTATCCCTGAATTCTGTAATCTTCAATAAGAACTACATCTGGAAGACCGTCATAAGATTTTGAGGAAAGACTTGTATTTAACTTTGCAACAATGTCATCCTGTGCCATTGTAACAACTTTAATTTTTACATCCTTATCAATTCCTTTGTAAATTTCTGCTGCTTCCTTTGCTGCCTTAATGTTAAAATTCTCATCCCAAGCCCAAACTGTAATAGTTTTGCTATCCTTTGATGAGCTGCTCTTACTTCCTGAGCTGCTACCACATCCTACCATTCCCAATGTCATAACTGCTGCCATTGCAAATGCTACAACTTTTTTTAGTTTCATAAAAAATTTCCTCCTTACAATTTTTTTATTCGGGTTTCTTTGTAATTCAATAGTACCATAGTAACATTTTCACAGTTAGGACATAGTTCAGTGTAATTTATACAATTTTTAAAATCTTTTAACATTTTCTTTGTGCATTTTTTAATTTTTTTGGACTATTTTCAGTTAATTTGTACTATTTTTATTTGAAACGGTTCAAAAACCCTATTCCACTTCTTTCATATAATAAAGTCTGGAGTCAAAATCTTTCATAATCCTTGTATCTCCGTTTACTCCTATACCTGCAAATCCTTCTTTCAGATTAACACCAGCTTCATTTAAAAGACTTCCGCATGCAATGTAATCTTCAGTTTCACCTTTTACAAAATTTTCTGCTACAAATAAAACTTCATCTTTTGATAAATTCTCATTACTTTTAATTTCATTATTTTCGTAGACAAAATGTCCCATATCTTTTTTGTTATGGTACACCAGACGGTTATAGAAATGATATTCCTTATTTTCAGCCAAAGCTTTTGGTCTGAAATTTAAGAACTGATCATTTGGTTTAATAATTTTTCTAAACAACATGCCAACAGCCTTTTTCTTATCTGCACTTACACAAGTCCACTGATATACATTGTTAGAGTCACTGTCCTGTGAGTTCTCGTAAGGACTCTTTCCTCTGTAGAATTCTCCAAACTGCAAGACTTTTCTCCACTTCTTATATTCTTCTATTTGCTTCTTAATTAAGAATAGGTCTTCCTTTGACATCTTTGTCAAGTCACATTCATAACCTAATACTCCAAAACAGGCAACATTATATCTTGTATCAATTGGAGTTGTTCTTAAAGTCTGGTGATTTGGACATGCTGAAACATGTGCTCCTACTGTACTCATTGGATAACCGTAGCTGTATCCGTTTTGAATATTTACACGGCACACTGCGTCAGTGTCATCGCTTGCCCAAATCTGTGGAAAATAGCATAACATTCCAAGGTCGAATCTGTTTCCGCCACCGCAACAGCCTTCAAATAAAATTTCAGGGAACTTCTCTGTAAGCGCTTTTGCCATTTTGTAAAAACCTAAAACGTATCTGTGTGGCACTTCACCCTGACTTTCATAAGGCAAACCTGCTGAATAATAATCAGAGAATATTCTGTTCATGTCCCACTTAACATAAGAAATATTTGCACTACTTAAAATATTGCTAATTTCCTTAACCATATAGTCCACAACTTCATTATTTGTTAAATCAAGCATACATTGATTTCTGCCTTCTGAATGTTGTGCATTAGGATTTTCCAATACCCAGTTAGGATGTTTTTTGTAAAGTTCACTGTTTTTATTAATCATTTCAGGTTCAATCCAAATACCAAAGTCTAAACCTATTTTATTAATTTCATCAACTAAATGAGCAAGTCCATTAGGAAGCTTGTCCTTATTTACATACCAGTCTCCAAGAGAACTTGTATCATCATTACGTTTTCCGAACCAACCGTCATCCATTACAAACAATTCTATGCCAATATCTTTTCCTGCTTTTGCAAGATTAATAAGTTTCTCCTCTGTAATGTCAAAATAGTTTGCCTCCCAACTATTTAATAAAACAGGGCGTTCTTTGTATTTCCACTTGCCTCTTACAATATGCTCTCTTACAAATTTATGCATATTCTGACTCATGCCGTTATAACCTTTTTTAGAATATGTTAAAACACTTTCAGGTGCTTCGAATTTCTCTCCCGGTAAAAGTCCATAACTCATTGATTGTGGATTAATTCCTGAAACGAATCTTGTTTTATTAAAAGAACATACATCCATTGCTTCATAATGGTTTCCACTATAAATTAAATTAGTTCCAATACACTCGCCAAAATCTTCTGAAGTCTCTTCCCTTGAAATCATAACAAATGGATTTGCTCTGTTAGATGAAGTTCCGGCATATGAATAATTAGCAAATCTGCCAGCAGCTACTTTTGTATCATGTCTGTTCATTTCATTTGCCCATGAGCCGTTAAATGTTGTCATTACATAATTCATGCCAAACATATCAAGCTGCATACTCATTAATCTTTTTATATTTACTTTTTCCTTACCTTTATTTATTAAAACTGTGGTTCTTGTAATAACATCGCAGTTTTCATAAACATAATAATGTAATTCCATTACCAAGTCATTATCCTTTAAAGTAACTGTCAAATGGTCCACATTACCATCTTCGTCATAAGAACCAGGCAATGTTTCAAATGGCTGCTTTCCCCATGATATTTCTGAATCGGCATAAGTGAAATCATTGGTGAAGCTACCGTCTGACTTAACAACTTCCACAAAAGGTTCCCTTACATCACCTTTTCCATAAGAAGACATTTCAAGTCTCATGTTTTCCAAAGAATACTCCATTGTTTCCTGATTATATGCAACCGTATTACCGGGCATAAAGTTATGCTGTTCAATTAAAGGTTCCATGTTTTCAATTGCGATTTTCTTTCCATAGTATAAATGTTCAAGATGCCCTGTTTTCAAAACTCTAAAGGCATATGTAGTGTTTTTAGTATTTAAAATAAATCCGTTTTCTAATTTTTTAATCATATCTTTTCCCTGCACTTTCCTAAATTATATGTGTTCGTTTATTACATAGTGTCCTAAGATTATTTCATTCTTTCATATCTTTTCTCATCTGCAATATACATACTTATCTCCTTACTACTTTTACATAAATTTAGTTTGGTATCAAAATACCACAATCTCAAATTAACCCGATTTTATTTGTTAAGGAAATTGTATCATTTGACTTTTATTTTGTTAATTTAATATCTTAAGGTGAATTTGGATTATTTTAACTTTTATATAAAAACTTTTTGCCAAACTCTTTTTGCCCAAGTTGACCATTTCTATAAAAAAACAGCTACGGCGTGATATGCATAAGAAATTTTATAATTTCTGCATACCATGTGCCGTAGCTGTCTTTTTACAATTTATGGTTAATTGTTTGAAGCTACTATCTAACCATGTTCTAAAATGATATTACTTCTTCATTTTAACTTTTTTAATACTACTCCACTTTCCTTTAACTTTCTTATTTGCTTTCCCAATCTTGTAAGCTCTTACCTGAATGAAGTATTTTTTGCCTTTTAATTTTTTTAGTGTAAATGAAGTTTTGTTTTTGGCAATTGTTTTAATTTTTGCTTTCTTCATTTTTTTGTTTGTAGCATATCTAACCTGATAGCCTTTAACACCTTTTATTTTCTTCCACTTAACGCTAATCTTTTTACGGCTAAGTTTCTTTACAGATACTTTTTTAACCTTGCCCGGTTTTTTAACTTTTGTTGTCGGTTTGTTGCCGGTTGTAGTTACTTTGTCACCTGTAGTTGTCTTTGGTGTTGTTGTTTCAACATCTCCTGCTGTTGTTTCGCTTGTTGATGTTTCCTGGTCACCTGTTGTTGAGTCAGGTGTTGATACTTCCTGGTCACCTGTTGTTAAGTCAGGTGTTGATACTTCCTGGTCACCTGTTGTTGAGTCAGGTGTTGATACTTCCTGGTCACCTGTTGTCACATCTGAAGTTGCAGGTTCAGTTGTCTTTTCAACTACTGTAAATTCTTTTGTCATTTCACCTTCATATAAATCGCTGAAAGTAATTACAACTTCGTATGTACCAACCGCTTTTACTTCATCCACTGTTTTACCTGTGGCTTTGTCGCGATATGTTACTGTGTAGTATTTCTGGTCAATAGGATTATTTTCAACATCAACTACTGTAACTGTAGGTGCAATCTTTTCGCCTGTTGCTTCAAATTTGTCATTTGAAATAATAAGTTCATTTGGATGGCTAATTGTTCTCTTGTTAATATAACCACAAGAACATTTCTCTTTGATTACACCGTTTTCTGTTAATGTTGCAGGTGTCATTTCTACTACTTCTGAATATTTGTGTTCATGATTTTCTTCTGAATCCTTAATAACTTCATTACCTGTTCCATTTGTTATTCCTTTTGACTTAAAAGCTTCTTCAGTAACTTTTCCTGAATTGTATACTTTTTCAAATGTTACATCATCGTCACTGGAACCACAAATTCCACCCACATATTCATATCCATCAACACTTCCATTGTTAATACAATTACTTATTGATGAGTTGGCTGTAACTGCTAGAATTCCTCCCCCAAGACTTCCAGCTTGTACATCTCCGCTATTAGTGCAATTATCAATATTACAATTATATATAATACTTACAATTCCAGCTGCTAAATCTGTAGAAGTAATTTCGCCATTGTTAGTACATCCTTGAATGATTTCTTTCTGATCATAATATCCCTCGTCATCTCTGCTATTACTATAACAAATTCCAGCTGCACAGTTATTTGCTTTTATTTTTCCATAGTTTGTGCAATTTATAATCTGTGCCTGAAGAATACTACCTACTATTCCTGATGCTACATACTCATTATCAATAATATTACCATAGTTACTACACTTTTCTACTTTAGTGTTATTTGCAGATACACAAATACCTGCTACCCCCTCTGCATTAGTAATATCCCCCTTATTTGTGCAGTTTTTAATTTCACTATTATTTATTGATGCTACAATTCCTGCAGCCTCATATGCATCTGTTATATTACCTGTATTAATACAATTCTCTATATGGCAATTTGACGCTGTGTGTACTAATCCTACAATATTAGAATCATTCGCTGAAAAATCACCATTATTTTCACAGTCTGTAATATTACTATTGTTTGCCTTAATAGCTAAACCTGCCACACATGCATCACCGAAATTTACACAATCAACATTATTAATACATTTTGAAATGGTACATGTATCGATTGTTTGTATCGCTGCCACATCACTTCTGGAAGCTTTCACATTTCCCTCAAATGTACAATTCTCTATTGTAGAATAATACGCATATTCTGTAAGGTAATAAATACTCTGTTCACATTCACCCTGAACTTCAATTTTTAAATTTTTTAATGTACTATTACCAATACTATCATATAAACGGCATGGTATTCCTTTTATGTTTACGTTTGATATTGTGTGGTTATTTCCATCTAGCTTTGAATTTAATAAAGATGCACCCTGTAAAATATTATCATCATCTTTGTAATTATCCGGGAACTTAATATCAGCATTTAATTTTCCATTTATTCCTAAACTTCCCATCTGTAAATACATTAATAAATCTTCAAAAGAATTAATCTCAAAGCAATTATCCTTAAGCTCCTGAATTTGATTCTTTGTTAAACCACAGTTTGTACATTTATCATCCACATAATTGTGTTCTAGCTGTGGTGATTCACTACCTTTCTCAAGAACCTCATTACATATCAGGCATATTGTATCGCCTGTGTAACCTGCTTTAAAACATGTTGCGTTTGATTCGTTATAATACTTTATAATATTGCTTCCTGACAGATTACTATGAATGCTGGGAATTGTTTGTCCGGCTTCCTGATTCCCATCATTATTAATTTCGCCACATTCACTACACTTCAAGTCATAAGAATAACCTTCTTCAGTACATGTTGGCTCCTTATGATTTACCTTCACAAATACATGTTCGCCTAAACCTTTTTTTTCATTAATTTCCTTATGTACATAACCACAATATTCACATTCAGACACTATTTTTTCATAATTTGTACAAGTTTTACCAATTGTATAACGCTCTGAATAACTATGGTCTGATTGGGGTTCAATCTGTTGTCCTTCACTAATAGTTTTTCCACAATCTTTACACTGTAAATCTCCTGTATATCCACCTTCTTCACATGATTTAATAGTTCTGTTCACAAATTTCTTTCTTGAATGTGCACATTCCCAAGATATTGTATATTCTCCATATTCATCACTAAACGGTCCTACCACAAAATAATATGTATGATTTTTTTTAAGATTTCCTATAATCTTAGGTGCACTTTCCTGACCACCATCATCATTTTTCTTTTTGCACCCCTCCAATCTTACACGATTGTTATTTTCAAGTTTTTTTATTCCATTACGAATAATTTCATCATTAAAACTTTCTTCTTCAAAAAGATATCCATAGCTGTCCCAATCTGTTTTATTACTACAGGTTATTGCATAGTATCCATCTTCATCAACTTTAAATTGAAATACCTGGAACGGATTTTGTGCTGTTGTTTTCATGCTATATTCTTTTCCATAAACTGCATTATTAACACGTCCACAATTTACACATACATCATCCTTATATTCATGAGATTTTTTTGCTATAATACTGCCTTCCTGTACCTTTTCACCACACCATTTGCAGTTGTAGTCTCCTGTATATCCATCTACATAACATGTATTTTCAGTATAATTTTCAGGTTCGTCCTCTTTTTTGTGATCTACTATATCTGTTTCTTTTCCTTCTTCTAAAACTTTTTTACATAAAGGACAGATTTTATTACCACTAAAGCCTTTGCTCTTGCAGGTTGCCTCAATAAATGTTTTCTTATCTATAACAGCCTCTGCGTGATTTCCCGGTTCTACCATGATTCCTTCATCTAAAATTTCACCACAAACACCACATGTAACTTTTCCTGTAAAACCACCTATTGAACAATCTGTTATTGTTCTATTTTCCACAATTTCTTTTTCTTCCGGATGAGAACACTTATCATATTCAATTATATATGGACGATCTAAACTCCCATAGCAGTCATTCCATGTTCCTTCAAAATATACTTCTACCCTTGTTTCGCTTAATGTGCTTGGTTCGCCTTTTTCCCAATTAGTATAAGTAAGTTCACTACCATCAATCCATTTAAATTTTGATATATCGTTTTGATTTCTCTCTAAACCAATCCACATTCTGGTATCCCCTTGATTTAATTTTTCCAGATAGTGTACAACGATATTATTTTCCTCTTTGGATGATATACAAATTAAATAACCACCCTTATTTTTTGCCTCTTTCTTTGCAGTGCTATAATTCACACTACTATTAACAAATTCATAACTATGACCTGTGTTTGGATCATACGCCACCTCATCCACATAAACAATTTCCTGTTTTGTTTCAGTTCCTGTTTCCTCATCAGCATAAGCCGTCTGAGTCATTACCACATTGCTTCCTAATGCCATTATTAAAGACATTGAAATACTTATTAGCTGTTTCCATATTTTTCTCATATTGTCCTCCTTTTTGATAATTCTCCCATTCTTGTGTAAGCACAAATGGGACATTCCTAAATGTCTACACCTCTTGTAACACGGATTGCTTCGTGCTTTGGACACTGTGTTACAAAAAGAAATGATTACATAAGTTGCATCACAACATTTATGTAATCATTATCATATAAATATTCTTTTCGTTCTATATTTTGGCTTCAAACGGTCTGCTCCTGGCATCAAGTGGTTATAATATTTTAAATAAACAGTACTCCTGATACGCTAAAGGTCTCTTCATCTGACTTAAATTCTATAGCTCCGTTGTATTTGTTTACAACGTACTTAACAGACTCTATTCCTATACCACTACCCTGTTCTTTTGTGCTAAGGAATTTGCCGTTTTCTAATTTTACATTGCCGTTAAAAGTATTTTTTATTGAGAAAACCAACGCTCCTTCATTTGGTTTTTTGATTTTCAAATTAATGAACTTGTTCTCTATTGTTATGGTTTTGCAACCGTCAATTGCATTTTCCAACAGATTGCCAAATAACACTGTAAGATCTGTGTCACTTATACTCAATTCATTTGGAATTATCACATCTATATTAACATCAATTCCATAATTCTTCGCTTTTTGCACATAATATACTAACAGTGCATTTAAAGAAAAATGGCCACAATATACAAATTTTTCGTTCCAGGATGTTGCTTCCAAATATTTTTCAAGATATTGCGTTATCTCCTGACACTGATTATTTTCAGCCATGGTGCGAATCACATTCATGTGATGACGCATATCGTGCCTTGCCCGTCTGGTAGACTCCATTTGTGTTTTAAGATTTTCATAACACAAATTTTGAACTTCCAACTGTCTGTTTTCATCACGCAATTCCAGATTGTTACGAAACTCTATTATGGCATTTACAATTACACTGTATACAAGCAGTGCCCCTATATTTACAAACAATGTAAAAACCACATTGACGGGATTCATTGCCAATGCAATTGTTGACTGAGAATTAAAATAAAGTCCATGATACCAAAACAAATAAAAAGTAGCCGGGATTAACCACAAAATTCTCCAAACTTTTCTTCCTGTTTCTATGGTTGCAATTTCTTTTATGTACTTCCTAAAATATATAAATAGCATTGGAATAAATATAATCTGCGCCACAAAAGTACACAAAGAAAAAGACCAGCTATTGTTGTCAAATACCATTTTAGGAAAAATCTGTGCTTCCATCCACTTTGCACAAATCACAATAAAATTAGCAAAATTAGAAACTATTAGTAATACAAAAATTAACTTTCCCGGGGTCTCTTTTACAACGAAAAAATAAAATATGCCATAACAAAGGGTACTAATAAGGGACAACATTCCCTTTTGTCCCTGTGAACAGGTTGTTGCATATATTCCAAGTGATGTTTGGAAAAATAATAAAAGAAAAATAAATAAACCGACTTTTACTTTTGAAAATCTTAATTTGTCTGCAAAAGGATATAAGGCAAGCCCCAAATAAGGTAGCAAATTAAGACATGAATATAATATAATTTCAAAAATTCTAAATGATGTCATACGCCCTACTCCTTTAAAGTTTCAATTAAAAATCTTGTGTATGCTTTCTTGATTTCAGCATACTTCCTACGACTGATTGGGACAAATGAGCCATTCTTCATTTTAAATCTGTCACTTTCAATATTATCCACCTGTGCCAAATTAACGGTGATTCCCTTAAATGAAGATATGAGCTGCGGAAAATGTTCTATTTGCTTTTCGAAATTTTTCTGAGTACAACGAACTTGAATTGATGTTTCGTCTTTTAAATATATGGTAACATAATGCCCTGAAAATGTTGTATAGACAATAGAATCTACATGAACCACTTTGTTTTCTGAAAACTTTAATATCTTGTCTTCCTTTTTCTTCTTTATCACAAGTCTCTCTAAAGTTTTTTCCAAACGTTCCTTATTAAAAGGCTTTATTAAATAATCTTCTGCCTTTACCTCATAACTTTCACTGGCAAACTCATTACTTGTGGTTATGAATATAAGCTTAACATCTTCATCTATTTTTCTAATTGCTCTTGCTGTATCAACACCAGTTATATCCTCCATGTATATATCAAGAAAAACAATATCAAATAATGAAGCATTACCTTCCTTATTATCATAAAAATATTCAAGAAGTTCTTCACCACTTTTAAAAGTAGTAATTTCTATATGATTTTTCGTTCTTCTAAAAAAAATTTCCTGTATTTCTTTTTGCAGATATTCTCTATCCTTTATACTATCATCCACTATTGCTATTTTCATAATCCTCTCCCTTATCTCAGTTTTTTTACCACTACTTTCAAATCATAATTAATTCTCTATTTTAAAATAAATTCCATCTGTGTTTCTTTTGGAACCATACCCATTTTTTCATAAAATCTGCGGGCTGTGTCGTTACCTTCCCAAACATTAAGCGTTACTTCATAACAGCCCATTTTCTTTGCTTCTTCCTTAACATGTTCAAAAAGTTTCTGCCCTACATGCTTCCCTCTAATATTTTGGTCCACACACAAATCATCAATAAACAAAGAATCAAATGGCACCATATTAGTTGAAAATGGCTGTTTCTTCTTTATGCAAAAAGCATAGCCCATAACGCTGTCATTCTCATCCACTGCCACATACACAGGTCTGTTAGCATCATTAAAAATTTCCATTAATTCCTCTTTTGTATATTTTGTTGTTCCACCAATAAAAATGTCCGGTCTGATTTTTGCATGTATATTTAAAACCTGTGTTAGTAATTTAATTACTGAATCTATATCTTTTTCTTCTGCTAATCTAATGTTCATTTATATTCTCCTTTGCTGTCATATAACATTTCTTCTTATATTTTTTATTAAAGATATCCATAATTATTATAGCAAATGAAATAAAAAAAGCACAGAAAAACATGATGACCACCATGGTTTCTCTGCGCTTTTAATTATATTTTTATTAACCGATTCCACCTAAAATTGCACCTGCAACTAATGCTATAAAAGCTAATGGAACTAAAACATATTTTCCAAGTGGCATAAAGCATTTGCCAATTGGCTTTTCTTTTCCTGTATTTACAGCTGTTGTAGCAAAATCTTTTCCTGCAACCCAGAAAAACATTATTGCTGCAAGCATGGCTCCCAATGGACAGATGTAAATTGACACTGCATCCATCCAACCTGAAACAATTCCCTGGATAACAAGTGCCACTGCACAACCGATAACAGCAATTATTCCAACTGAAGTTACTCTTTTAAGTCCGAATCTTTCTTCTAATGTTGCAACAGGTGCTTCATATAAGTTGATTAATGAACTCATACCTGCAAACAACACACATATGTAGAAAATAATGCCAACGATTTTTCCCCCTGGCATTCCGTTAAATACATTTACCAGATAAATAAACATAAGTCCCGGTCCACCTGATGACAACTCTGCTCCATCAACTGCCATACCTGGAATAATAACAAATGCTGCTAACAATGCTGCTATTGTATCAAAGATTGCTACATTTCTTGCTGAGCTTACTACATTTTCTGAATTATCCAGATAAGAACCATATATTACTGTTCCATTACCTGCAATTGAAAGCGAGAAAAATGCCTGACCAAATGCATAAATCCACAATCTTGGATCTAAAAGTCCTTTAGGATTAATTGTGAAAATATATTTGTACCCTTCCGTTGCTCCCGGTAATGTGAAAATATAAATTCCCAAACCTAAAAATAATACAAATAAAAGTGGCATCATTATTTTGTTGGCTCGCTCAATTCCTGCTGCAATACCAAATGCCATAATTACTGCTGTTACTATCATGGCAACTACAAGCCAACTATTATTACCAAACTTTGTTGCTGTACTTCCAAATGTTGCCCCTATCTTATCCATATCACCACCCATAGCTGACAACTGACCTGAAAGTGCTAAAAAGGCGTATTTAAAAATCCACCCAACAACAACTGTGTACCCAATGGCTAAAGCCAGTGAACCAAGTACAGGAAGCACACCAATGGCCTCACCTGTTTTCTTATTACCGGTTCTAATTTCCGTACATTTTCCAAATGCTTTAATCGGACCACCCTTTGCGGCTCTACCTAACGCCATTTCTTCAATAAGTCCTGTTGAAGCAATTAGAATAACAAACAAAACATAAGGTAGCAAAAATGTCATGCCTCCCCAGTCTGATACCATGTATGGGAATCTCCAAATATTTCCCATACCTACGGCTGAGCCTATGCAAGCAATGACAAAGCCGGTTCCGCTTTTAAAAGCATCCCTCTTTTTTTCCATAATTAATATATCCTTCCTTTTTGTGCTTTTCGCACTATAAGGTCTATCATACCATATTATAGAATATATATCTATTTAATCAGCAATAATAAAATGTGAATATATCTATTTAATAATAGGCATATCTTCTTAATTAAATGCAACTATTAGAGTATATCTTTTCAATAGAAGAGAAACTCTAACAGGAACATATTTCATTTTTTAATTTTCGTGCTGCAGAATTAAGTGGATGCTGGCAATCATGCACAATACATATTTCTCTATTAGGAATTTTTTCTTTTAAAGAAATCTCAACAATTTCGTTTTTCTCAATACTTTCTCTTGCCATAGGTTCAGGAACAAATGCCATTCCTAAATCTGACTTTACCAAAGGAATAATCTGGTCTGTAGTTGCCACCTCCGTGTCAGGATTAAGTTCAATACCATGTTTTAAAAATATCTTATTATAAAAATCGTATGTAGTAGTTTCCTGCCCCAAACTAATTAATGGATAGTCTTTAAGATTTTTTAAAGAAATACTGTCATCTTTTATATGCTCAAAATCAGTTCCACCTATTAATATTTCCTTAAATGAACATAATATTGTTTTTTCTAAAGGCGACTTAACCTTTACAGGTGTTGATACAACTGCAAAATCTATCTTGCCACTTTTCACAGCCTCAATTGCCTGTGGCGTTGAATGGTTATATATTTTTAGTCTTACTTTTGGATACATTTTGTGAAAGGATTTTAGAATATCTAATAAAAATATATTTAAGGCAGTTTCGCTTGCTCCAATAGAAATACTTCCCTGAAAAATTCCTTCATTGTCAGCCAGTTCTTCCTCTGCCTCTAAAAGTTGTGCCATAGCAATTGACACATGTTCATATAAACGCTTTCCTTCCTGTGTAAGCTGCACACCTCTGTTCGTTCTAACAAATAAAGTGCTGTTAATCTGTTGTTCCAAACAATTCATTGCTCTTGTAACATTAGGCTGACTGTTACCTAATGCCTGAGCTGCTCTTGTAAAATTCTCATATTTAGCAACATAATAAAAAATTTTATAATAATCTAAATTTACATTCATGGCATTCTCCTTGGTATATCAATTACTTATCGTTATCATATCAATTATGATTTTTACTTATTTCTATAATCATAGTATAATCTAGCCGAATGAAATTTTCAAGAAAGGGTGTGAGTTGTATGAGAGAAGGAACAATTTTTCCAAGAGAAGAAAAAACAGAAGTGTTATTTCAGAAAATTCTTGATGATCCCTGGGCATGCGAAAAACTTCAGGAAACATTTTGCAATTATCTTTTTTGCGATGATGAAATCAATAGCTATTTATCTCCATTAGAATTCTCACAGGCATTATTCAATGCATATCACAATAGAGATTTATCAGCCTTTTTGATGGCTATTTGTGAAAATACTATATTTGATTTACTTAGAAATTCATATCTGATTCCATATAGATTTAATGCTGACGGAATAGAAAATCCTGTAATTATGACCGACGATAATGGATTATTACTTCCAAAGTATAAATCAAAAATTCACGAAAAAGACTACAATCATTTTCATGAGATATATAAAAAATTAAATAACAATAAAAAAATATATCTTGCAAAAGCATATAGATATAATCATAAATACACTTCAGACAATATGGAAATGAAGCAGCAGATTCTTGAAAAAAATACAGGTATATTAGTTATTAGAGAATTGCCTGACACTGTAACGGCTAACAAAACTGAAGCCGAAGCCTATTCAGCAGTTTGGGACTTAATGATTGAACTTGAAAAGAATCTCCCTATGGCATTTGTTTTTTATGGCCAGGACTCACTTGTAGAAAATAATAAAAGATATGATGAAATTGGAATATTTCTTCCAAATTCCATCTTTTTAAAACATTTAGAAAAACATGTAGCGAAAGCAGAGGCGATTATATATGCCAACAAATAATTACATTGATATTATGGAAAAAAACCATATGGAAATTCCATGGCATGATTATACCAGTGATGACAGTAATACATTAATTAAAGAGTCAGGTTTGATTGAAAAAGCATCTGTTATTGGCAGAGTTGGTTTAATTATGCTTTCCTGTGGCACAGGTGCATGGCGTGTAAGAACTTCAATGAACAGACTTTCAAAGGAACTTCATGTTACATGTACAGTTGATGTTGGACTTATGTCCATTGAATTTAACTGTTTTGATGGAAAAGACTGTGTTTCACAGTCTCTTAGTATATCTAACACAGGGGTTAATACTTCAAAGCTTTACAGAATGGAACAATTTGTTGACAACTTTCCAAAGGAAGACGCCCATTTAACCGGTGAAGAAATTCACAAACGACTTGATGAAATAGAGAAAATTCATACACTGTATTCTCCTGTCAAATTAGGTCTTGCTGCAGCTCTTGCCTGTTGTGGTTTTACATTTCTTCTTGGAGGCGGGCCAATTGAAATGCTTTTTGCGTTTATTGCAGCCGGTGTTGGAAATATTGTCCGTACAAAGCTTATAAAACATCATTTTACATTATTTTTAAATATAGCAGCATCGATTTCAATCGCATGTTTGGTTTATGCCATTTGTTTTAATGTTGCTGAGTCTGTGTTTGGTATTGCCCATATACATGAAGCCGGATATATATGCTCCATGTTATTTATAATTCCCGGCTTTCCATTTATAACAAGCGGTATTGACCTTGCTAAGCTAGATTTACGTTCAGGTCTTGAACGATTAACATATTCAATAATAATTATATTAGTAGCAACAATGTTTGCCTGGATTATGGCACTTCTGTTAAAGCTACAGCCACAGGATTTCACAACAATACACATGAGTAAAATTTTACTATTAGTATTAAGAATAATAACAAGTTTTTGTGGTGTATTTGGTTTCTCAATTATGTTTAACAGTTCTATACCAATGGCTACAACAGCCGCCTGTATTGGTGCAGTTGCAAACACACTCCGTTTAGAACTTATAGATTTTACACACATGCCTTACTCTGTGGCAGCTTTTATTGGTGCCCTAACAGCCGGGCTTCTTGCTTCTTTCATAAAAAGCAATAATGGATATCCACGAATATCCCTTACCGTTCCTTCCATTGTAATTATGGTTCCGGGACTTTATTTATACAGAGCAATTTACAACTTTGGCATTATGTCACTTACGGAAGCTGTCTCATGGTTCTCATTAGCTATTATGATTATTATGGCTCTTCCATTAGGATTAATTTTTGCCAGAATATTAACTGATAAAACTTTCCGTTACTGCACGTAACGGTGTGTTTAAAACATAGATTGGCTTTTCCCTTTTTCAGTCAATGTTTTATTCACAAAGCTATGTGCTTTACTATATTCTATGAAACTTGTGGAGGAAATATAAATGAATTACAAAACACATGGGCAAATGTCTGAATCTATCCTAACTGCCGCGTTCCTTTCAATATCAGGCGGTTTACAGGATGCCTACACATATTTATTTAGAGGCAAAGTTTTTGCAAATGCCCAAACAGGTAACATTGTTCTTTTAAGTCAAAATATTATGGAAAGGAATTGGCACCTGGTAATTCATTATATGATTCCACTTGTTTCTTTTGCAATTGGGATTGTTGCAGCAGAAATTATTAGAACCAAGTTCCAACGAGTTCAGCAAATACATTGGCGCCAATTAGTTCTTATAATAGAAATTTTTCTACTGCTATTTGTTGGGTTCATACCTGAAAATCTCAATATGCTTGCTAACGCTGTAGTATCTTTTTCCTGTGCAATGCAGGTTCAAACATTCAGAAAAGTAAATGGCTATGCCTTCGCAAGTACAATGTGCATTGGCAATATCAGAAGCGGTATGGAATCTCTTTGCGTCTTTGGCAGAACCCGTGACAAACATATTCTATTTAAGTCACTTTGCTACTTTGCAATAATTGTTATGTTTGCATTTGGTGCAGGACTTGGTAGTGGATTAATTTCTACATTTAAATTTTACACAATCTGGTTTTCTTCCATCTTACTTTTTGTAAGTTTTCTGTTTATGTTTATTAAAGAAGAAACTTCCCCTAGAATGTAAATATATACTTAATTCCATAAGAAAATCCAACACTTTTAATTAATCAGTGTTGGATTTTTTATTTATCTTTTTTCACTTTGCTTATTTATATCACTGTGGTCTACGAGTTTTTAAATACGGAACTTTCTCCTGCCACTTCTTCGACTCACCTAAATCACTATCTTTTGCCATATCACAATATTCTAAACTTTTTTCTAAATTCTTCTGTAAATAATTGCACATACTTATTTGTGCCAAAGCTATTTTCATATAGTTTCAGATTCCTTTCCCTACAAGTTAAGCAAATATTTCTGCTACAGCTTTCTATATATCCAAATTTTTACAAATTACAAACAGCATATAACGGTATGCTCTTCATCCAGCCTTGATCTACATACTTCATAGTTGAAAATCTTACCGCTACATTTGGATTATATTTATCACAAAAAGCCTTTAAACTTTTTGACTTTATGTTTGTTTCAGCTTTTACTTCAATAGGAACAATATTTTTTCCTTTTTGAATTAGGAAATCCTGCTCATATGTTCCTTTGTCTGTCCCGAAATAAAATGGTGTATATGATGTATCTGAAATAATCTGTTGTAAAACATACTGTTCTGTTAAAGCACCTTTAAACTCCACAAAAATCTCATTTCCTTCTAAAATTGATTCTGCATCTAACTCACTTATTGCACCTAACAAACCGACATCAAGCATAAATAATTTGTAAGCATTAAAACTCTTGTAAGATGCCAACGGAACGTTAGGTTCATTTACCCGATATACTTTGTGAACCAAACCACAATCCAAAAGCCATTGAATAGCAACCTCAAACTCACTGCTTCTTGCACCTTTTTTTATTTGTCCAAAAAAGAATTTCTTATTTTCCTTTGCAAGTTGCATTGGAATGGATTCCCAAACCATATTAATTCTAGGCAGTTCCTTAGATTCCACATGTTTTCCAAAATCACCCTTATATTGTCTAACTATATCCTTCTGAATTTCTCTAACACCTGCGTAATCCTTTTCTTCTCTAAAATAGTCAACTACAGCCGGCATCCCGCCAATATAATAATAGTTCTTTAACCAAAATAAATATTTATCTGCAAAATTATCTATAATTCCATAGTCATTTGTCGCCAGTGCTTCTGCTAAAGATTCCTGATCCACTGCACATAAAAATTCTCTAAAGCTTAACGGATATAAATCTAACAAATCGACTTTTCCCACAGGATATGAGACACCCTGATGAATAGCCACACCTAAAAGTGAGCCTGCAGTTACAACGTGATATTCAGGTGCATCTTCACAAAAATATTTTAGAGATTCTAATACTTTCGGTGCCTCCTGAATTTCGTCAAGTATAATTAATGTGTCCTCAGGTGTTATGGAAACTCCTGATTCAATATTCAAATTCATAATTATTCTGTTTATGTCAAAATCCATATCAAACACAGACTTCATACGCTCGTTATTATAAAAAGACACATACGCAACCTTCTTGTAATATTTTTTCCCAAACTCCTTCATTAACCATGTTTTGCCAACCTGTCTTGCGCCCATAATTATTAAAGGTTTTCTACGTTTGCTGTTTTTCCATTTTTCTAATTTTTCCATTGCAAATCGTCTCATATAATCACCCTTTCCTTGCCTATATTTAGTAGTATATCACACTTTTTCGGGGGTATACAAGGCAGTTTTTTACATTTTTTCGGGGCACTTTCAGCCAAAACTCTACACTTTTTCGGGGCATCTTAAAGCAAATCTCTACACTTTTTCCGACCAAATCTATTTATTCCAATGTAAACACTCCGTCTCTTCCTGCTATAATAGGTGTTTCGTAAAACTCTTTTACAGCCTTTAACATATACCATGTATCCTTTATTCCTGCTGTTTCATATGGTGAGTGCATTGCCAACTGAGCAAGCCCAATATCAACAGTGTTAATTGAAACGTGGCTGTTTGAAATATTTCCAAGAGTTGAACCGCCTGCTATGTCTGAACGATTTACATAAGTTTGAATTGGCACGTCAGCCTTTTCACATATTTCCTTAAACACCGCTGCCGAAATTCCATCAGTTGTATATTTCTGATTAGCATTGTATTTTATAACAATTCCCTGATTCATATAAGGTCTGTTTGTTGGATCTGCTTTTTCCATATAGTTAGGATGAATTCCATGGGCATTGTCTGCTGACAACATAAATGACTGGGCATAGGCTCTCATTAAATCTTCCTCATCCTTTCCAACGCACAAAGCAATTCTTGTAAGAACATCAGATAAAAATGTTGAATCGGCACCCTGTTTAGTAGTGCTACCTACTTCCTCATTATCAAAAATCGCACACACTGCCACGCTTTCTTCATTTACATCACTTCTGTTTATTAACGCACCCATACAGCTATAAGCACACATAACATCGTCAAGTCTTGGTGCAGAAATAAATTCATTATTTGCTCCCCAAACTGTTCCTTTTTCTCTGTTATACAAAAACAAATCACTGCTTATAATTGCCTGTTCATCTGTATTTATTGTCTCGGCAATAATACTGTTAAATACATCTTTGTTTTCGCCTTCACCTATAAGCGGTAGCATGTCCTTTTGTGGATTATATTTTACTCCGGTGTTTGCCTCCCTGTTCATGTGAATTGCAAGGTTCGGTATGGTACACAAATCTCTGTCCACATTAACAAGAATTGGTTTTAATGCTGCCCCCTCTTTTACAATCACACGACCAGCTACAGAAAGTGGTCTGTCAAACCATGGTGCCATAAGCATACCACCGTATTTTTCAACGTTAAGGGACACATAATTATTGTCCTTTATTATTTCAGGATTTTCTTTTATTTTAAAAGCCGGTGCGTCGCTGTGAGCTGCAGCGATTTGGAAATTAGTAAAATCCAATTCTTCCGGCATACAAAAAGCTATAATTGATGAGCCATTTCTTGTAACGTAGTATTTATTTCCTGAAAAAAGTTTCCACTTGTCTTTCTCATTCAGCTTAATAAAGCCTGCATCATCCAGAATTTTTGAAAAATTATCTACCACGTGAAAAGCACTTGGGCTTTTTTCTATAAACTTCATAAGGTTCTTTGCCATATCAAAATATTCGTTATCCATTTTTGTTTCCTCCGTAAATTTTTGCATTATATATTTTCCTGCCAACATTTTTTAACTATTATTTTTATAATATTATATATTATATTGAAAGTTTTATAAACGATTGTATAATATTCTCATATTAACATTATAGTATTTATTTAAGCATATCAAAATGATTAATGCTTTAATATTTTTTTAAACGAGCAAAAAACATACGAGAGGAGGACGATGTAGAAAATACATCAGTAAATTTTATGTTTGCAGATTATCATGTACATTGTGAATACAGTGACGATTCAGTTTACCCTATGGAAACGGTTGTAAAAGATGCTATCCAAAAAGGCATAAATGAAATTTGCTTTACGGACCATGTAGATTATGGTGTTAGAGATGATTGGGATAGCGGAAAACCTATTATTTATAGAGACGGTAGTGCTATTGTCAACGTAAATTATCCATTATATGTAAAGCAAATTAGTGAATTGCAGAAAAAATATTCAAAAGATATTTCCATTAAGCTCGGCTTGGAATTCGGAATTCAAACTCACACTATTCCACAATATGAAGCTTTGTTTAAAAAATATCCTTTTGATTTTATTATTCTTTCCATTCATCAGGTTGAGGATAAAGAATTTTGGACGGGAGAATTTCAGGAAGGAAGAACTCAGCAGGAATATAATGAACGTTATTATGAGGAACTTCTTAACGTTGTAAAATCCTACAAAAACTATAGTGTCTTAGGGCATCCTGACCTTATTGTACGATATGATGAGCAGGGTGTTTATCCTTTCGAAAAAGTTAAACCTATTATTACGGAGATTCTTAAAATTGTTATAGCAGACGGCAAAGGAATAGAATTCAACACTTCATATCATAGATACGGTTTAAAAAACACAACCCCTTCTATTGATATTTTGAAATTGTACAAAGAATTAGGGGGCGAAATTATTACTATTGGCAGTGACAGCCACAAGCCTGAACATTTAGGTGCTTATATTGATGAAGCAAAAGGAATTCTAAAAGAGATTGGCTTCACAAAATTTTGTACTTTTGAAGAAATGAAGCCAATTTTCTATGAGTTATAATCATTTGTTATAATTTTATTAACAATACCCTCTTTACAGTTCGCTCATCGTACGATAAAGAGGGTATATTTATATGCCGAACATTTCCCTGCAAATTTTCTTCCCTGCTTCTGTTTTAAATATTTTATTATATGCTGTTTCCACCGCTTCCTTAGATGCTCCATCTTCATACAAATTAACTAAGAAATCAGACTCGACTAATATCTGGTAATCTAAACCGTCAATGTTATTGTATGTATGATGATGACCTATTAAATACTGCACTCTTTTAGAAATTTCTTCATTAACTCCTATTTTACCAAGCAGTTCTTTTGCCAATTCCGGACCTTCCTGCTCCTGAAGTTTTCCATTGCAGTTTCCATATTTTTCTTCACATGTATGTATACCTATGTCATGAGTCAAAGTTGCTGCATCAATTATGAAATAAGTTTCAGGGCTAACTTGTTCTAATTCTGCAATTAGCTTTCCATAGGCATTTACCTTAGTAAAATGATGTATACGTTTAGCATCTCCTTGATATAATTTAATCATTTCAATGTATAGTTTTCTAATTATTTCTTTTCTATTATTTTCATTATTTATGTTTTCGTTATTTATGTTCTCAGTTTCTATAATTTTGTTCATATACATATTATATCATTTTGTAAATTAGTCTTATTTCACTTACAAAACAAAGTCTCCTTTCGTAAATTATCCTTATTTTAATCTTTTAATGTTATGTTGCATAATAAGATTTAAAACAATTCCATTGCACAGAAATATTTTAAATTTTAACTACCATATATTATAAATTAAATCTTCCATATATAAATATAAATGTTAAAATAGAGAAGATATTAAACTTTAATTTTACAAATGAAATAAGTTTGTGAGATAATTTGATAAATAAAATACAATAACATTAAGAAAGTGAATAGAAAATGGATATACTAATTACAATTATAGTTACTTTTTTTGCCGGCATGGGCGCCGGTCTTGGAACAGGATTTGCAGGCATGAGTGCTGCTGCAGTTATTAGTCCTATATTAATTACATTTCTTGGAATAGACCCTTATATAGCCGTTGGAATTGCTCTGTCATCAGATGTTCTAGCCAGTGCTATTTCAGCTTACACTTATGGGAAACATAAAAATCTCGATATTCGAAATGGTCTTATAATGATGATAAGTGTTTTGCTTTTCACCGTTGTCGGAAGTTATGTTTCAAGCTTAGTACCTTCAACTACGATGGGTAATTTTTCAGTTTTTATGACATTTCTTCTTGGAATTAAATTTATTGTCAAACCAGTTATGACTACTAAAGAGGCTATGGAAAATGTCCCTGCAAAGAAGCGTGCCGTTCAATCCTTAATTTGTGGAATTTTAATTGGATTTATTTGTGGTTTCATTGGTGCAGGAGGTGGCATGATGATGCTTCTTATTCTAACTTCTGTACTTGGTTATGAATTAAAAACAGCCGTTGGAACAAGTGTATTTATTATGAGTTTTACTGCCTTTACAGGAGCCATTTCTCATTTTACCATTGGCGGTATGCCTGATTTTACAGTATGGATTCTTTGTATTGTGTTCACATTGTTGTGGGCAAGAATTGCAGCTGTATTTGCTAATAAAGCAACACCTAAAACCTTAAATAGAGCTACCGGTATTATTCTTGTTATTCTTGGAATTATAGTTATGACTTTTTCAATATTTACATAATATTTCAATTCTCAATTGCCACATAGCTTGTATTGTTACAATTTCTGCAACTACTCTGTATGTTTGGTCATACTGATTCATTTCCTCAAGACGACATTCTAATGTAATAGGCAATTCATCAATAACAGGTGCATCTACTGTTTCACTTTTTACAAGTGTCCAACCTGTCTTTTCCATTTTGTCAGGTGTATCATTACCTGATACAATTGCTTCAACACAAAATGGAATGTTTGCTCCAACTGTTGGAAGTACAACCATCATTACAGGGAACGCAATCTGATATAAAGTGTAATTCAAGCTAAACAGATATTCTGAACAACTAAAGAATACAAAGAACAATACTGGCAAAAGGCTTGCAATTGGAACTGCATGACATACGGATGATACAATATTTCTGAGTTATTCTCTATACTCTACTATTTTATTCTGATTTTTTTTGTTTTAGACCAGGCAGAATATATTTTCTTAGTTTTTCCGTTAATTTTTACTTTTCTGTAAATTCTTGCCCTAACAAAATATTTCTTTTTGCTCTTTAGTCTTTTTATTGTAACTTTAGTTTTTGAAGCCTTAACATTTACCGTTTTGGCTTTTTTAAATTTTCCGTTTGTAGAATATTGTATTTGATAATAACCACCACTAACTGTAATCTTTTTAAACTTAATATTTATCTTCTTAGATGCTTTTGTTATTTTTTTAATCACAGGTGCTTTGAGTTTTATTTTTTTAGTTGTTACCTGCGATGTTGTAGTTTGCTTTATTGTGATCTTTGTTTGTTGTGGTGTTGTAACGTTAGTTGGTGTTGTCTGTAAACCTGTTGTTTGCTGTGGTGTTGTTGTCTGTTGTGATGTTTCTATACTGGTTGAACCGTCTTCAGTTTTTGACGCCTCTGCTGTATTTCCGTAGTAACCCATATTTACTTTTCCACCATTAGGTGCAGGCTCGTTTGAGTAATCACTATTTTCATCCCCTGCATCTATACAAGGACTTGATACATCATCAACTACCCACTGTGAATTATACCATCTTCCTGCTTTTGACATTAGATGAAAATCACCATTTTTAGAATCAGCAAACAATGGATCTGTGAATATGCAACCTTCTCCATAACCATAAGTGTTTCCATTCCAAGAATCATTGTAAATACAAGAGTAAGTTATGCTTGATGTATCTATTTCATTATTAAAATCAAAACCTTTCTTATTTCCTGCTATTATGCAATTTTTTATAATTGGTAACTTTGTTAATCTGTTTTTCTTTGCAATGATTCCATAATTATTGTCTGCCATTGTTATATTTTCAAACACTACTTTATCAGCCGTTTCTTCTGAAACTTCTGCCTGTAGTGCCACACCCTCATAATCCTTATAATTGAAATTATGTATTTTACAATTTGATGCTTTAAAAATATTTCCCTTAGGAATTTTACTTCCATATGATGACACAAACATTCCTGTAAAAGAATCATTTTCTATTCCTTCTATGTCTACATTTTCTATTGAAACTCTTCCATAAATATAATCATAATAGCAATCAAAGCCTATATCTAATCCAGTAGACATATTTTTGAAAATACAATCTTTTACAGAAAAAACTAATGGTATTTCTCCATTTAAGCCTTCATCTGTGCTTTTACTAATTATGTTAGCATCTAATCCAACACCATCAAACTGACAATTTTCAAAGGTTGCCTTGCCTTCTAAATATTCTGAAGAAGAATTTTGCTGCAAGGAAATCTTGTCTGCCCCTGTATCTATTCCCCTGCTACTTCCTGAAACAAATTTTATAGGTTCTTCTTTTGTTCCTTTAGCCACTAATTCTCCATTGTAACTTGTTTCTAATGAACTAATCAGATGTGAGGTCCCCGGTTCAAATATTACTTTTGATTTAACGCCATTCTTATAGCCAGTGGTACATGCATAGTACCAATACTCTAATCCTTCCACCTTTCCTAAAGTACTTTCCTCTTTTATCATACTACCTTTAAGTTTAATTAATTTTCCGTAACTTGTAGGGTAATCACATTTATTTTCTTTATAGCTTCTGGTTTCTGGGTTCACATTTGCACCAAATCTGATACAAATCGGAGTACACTCATTTACCTTTCCCTTATCAGTAGATTGACTTCCATGAAATACATTACCTTCAAGCACATAGTCACATTGTCCTTCTAAATCCAGAGCACTCTTGGTTAGTGCTCCTCCCTCCATAGTATAAAATGTATTATTAATTACCTTGGCATTTCCGCCCCATATAACAGATGGATTATATGAGCCCGTTATATTATTTTCAAACACATTATTCTCAATTGTACATTTCAGATTTTCATTGTATAAATATTCATCATAGTAAGCTGAAACACAGGCCTCAATGCCCATTGAAAGTGATTTAAAGGTGGAGTTTGACACCTTAATATTTGCCTCAACTTTATTTCCATCATGGTCTCCATAATAGAGACCTGCCCCTATTTCACTAGGTTGTAGAATATCTCTATTAACTAACTCTGTACTATCAAATTTGCAATTATCAATTGTTAAATTAAATTTAGTTTTTTCTGTTCCATACGATACATCGATAAATCCTTCCGTAAAATCTCTAAACTGTGCACTACCGTTAATGAAATTACAATATTCAAATGTATCTGTAACTTCTCCACTATCAGGAAGTGTTATGTCGATTCCATTCCACCCTGCATGTGTACCAATATTTTTAAAAGTTATAGGTTCATCCTCTGTCCCTTTTGCTTCAATACTCCCATGTTCATCAACCCAGAAAATAGGATATGGTCTATATTTCACATCTGATTTTTCTACTCCATCAAGTCCACCTGTTCCTGTTCCAAACAATACTGTTGTTCCCGGTTCAATTATTAACTTGCACTTTACTGATGGAGCTACAACAGTGTTAACCGAACATATTACATAAGTTTTATCCTTTGTCCATCTCACTATACCTGTTCCATCTTCATCTTCAATATCACTTGATACAATAGTTAAATTCTTATATTTTGAAAGATCCACTGTTTTGCCTGTCTCTGTTTCAGCTGTCTCTTCTCCATATGTATCCGCTACTGGAAGCACCTGCGGCATTCCTCCCAATATTAAACTTAAACATATAATCCAACTAATAAATCTTTTCATAAGTCTCTCCTTTCCTTGCTTGAATCATGCAATCATTAACCTTTCCAAGCTATAAGATTTATGCTTGGAAATATAAATTCATAACCGCATATATGTTTCACTTTCATTCTCCCCAAAAAAGAAAGCACCATATATGAAATACTATTTCATATATGGTGCTTTCTAACAAGTTGACATTTGTCTCAACCTGCATTTATGCTAACATTCTGCCATCTAAATACGAACATCTTAAATAATCCGGATTACTATAATATACGTTAGAATTAAAATTCGAAATTTCATCACTAATAAAAGATGAGAATACCTCTTTAATAGTTTTTTCAATTTCTACATTTGAACTCACAGACACAATTAACATTTGATATACTCTTCCTCAAAATAATTAATTACATCTTTCCTATGATTCTTTGTTTTTCTTGAAATATATTCTATTAATGTACAAAAATAAAAAATGTCATCTTTTAACTTATTATCCATTAACCTTTTCATTCCTTTTTGCGTTTCTATGCTAGTAGTTCTCTTACCATTTTTGCATCAAATGTTACTGACTTAACATGATTTACTTCAATCTGATAAAGTGTATTTGCTGTAATATGTTCTGCTGCCTGCTCTAAATCTCTAATACCACTTGTATTTTTATAAATGTCTACAACAGCATCTATAGCCTCTGGTGTCATAATACATTCATCTTCTTTCAAACCAATTCTCTTTAATGTTTTTGGTAATGCAAATTTTGAGAAAATAATTTTCTTTTCTTCTGCTGTATAATCAGGTAATTCAATTACTGCAAATCTTGACATAAGTGGTGCACTAATCTGTGACTTATCGTTAGCTGTAGCAATTGGATAAACGCCCACTGTTGGAATCATACATTCCATATAGTTATCTGTAAAACCAAGATTATCAAGAAGTGTTAATAACACATCAGCCGGATTTCCTTTTCCGTTGCCTGATGTAGCCTTGTCTAATTCGTTAATAATAAATACCAGATTTGACTCCCCTGCTACTGAAAAAGCATCCATAATAATACCAGGTTTTGCATTTGTGTATATACGTGAACTTCCTGTTAATTGCTCTGGATCATTAATTGAACTCATATCTAAAGTTGTCCAAGGTAATTTCAAAATACGTGCTACTGCGTAAGCTATCTGAGATTTACCTGTTCCTGCAGGTCCTACTAAAAGTAGTCCATACGCCGGAAGTGTATGTGTTCTGTTAATCTGAATAATTGTCTCGATAATTCTCTGTTTAACTTTTTCCATTCCGTAAAGTTCTTCATCAAGAATTCTTCTTGCTTCATCAGGATCAATTGATTCGAAATAATTATTTTTCCATTGAACATTCATCATAATGGAAAGTGCTCTTTGAGCGTGATGTCTTTCTTCCTGTGAAACTTCATTAGAACGGGCTACAGCCAAATTTCTTCTCGCCCATAAACGAATATTATCAGGTAAAGTCTTTCCTGCACAATTCATAAAATCAGTAATGCTCTGAAGACTTGTCAGTTTCATGCTGTCTCCCTCTTCCTCCTGATCTTCATCTTCCACTTCTTCTGCAGGTGGATTGCTTGCTAATAGTCTTTCAATCATAAACTGAAGGAAGCCGTCCTCAGCAGAAAGCTTTGTTCCACCGCCAAATGCAATTTCGCGAATTTTATACACCGCATATCCTTCTTCCTGATTTTCACCTGACAATCTTACATTTATATGATTTTCACCAAGCCATTTAAGTAGGCTTACAAATCTTGAATCTATTTTCAAAATATCAGCGCTAACTGTTCCGTCCTCTTCATTAAATTCAAAAGAAGTTTTTTTGATAGGATTTGTGAACACACCACTGGAATGATGCTTCCACTGACGATTCTTATTATCCAAAAACATTATTGGATGTTCCTTTGAAGCTATGCTCTCACTTGAAGCAAACGTTGTGTATGTAACTTCACCTTTTTTATTTTCATCTGGTGTACTGTTAAAATCAAATACTGGCATACTTTTCTCCTTTATGCAAATACAAATTAATATTTATGTTTTTTATCCTTTGATATTTTAACATAATATTAGAAGTGCAACAATGTTATAAAACATAAAGTTAAAAAAGTTTATTTAACTACCACATGGCATTTAGCTACTTTTCCACCTATGTTGATATACACATCTGTTTGTCCAACTCCCACAGCCTGTATATCAACTAAATCTCCCATATCATTTATAATTTGTACAATTGATTTATCTGCAACTGTCCATTTTGTAGCGTAATATTCATACCACTTATTTGGTGTTACATTTTTTATGTATAGCGTATGAATTTCCGACTGATTCATAATAATGTTTGTCTCTGTTAATGATATACTACTGATTTTAGGTTTCTTAACTAAAACGCTACATTTTATTTTCTTTCCATGAACCTTTGCTATTACTTTCGCTCTACCTGTTTCGACTGCCTTGATTTTTCCTTTCTTTACTCTTACAACATCACTATCACTTGTAATCCATTTCACGTGATGCTTACAGCCCTTAATTTTAACCTTGCTACTTTGTCCAACTAATAATGATATATTACCTTTATTTAGTTTAGGATCTTCAACTGTGACTTTACATTGTTTTTTCTGACTTCCCACCTTCGCAATAATTGTGGTTTTTCCTGCCTTTTTTGCTGTAACCTTTCCACTATCTGAAACTTTAGCTACTGCAGTTTTAGTTGATATCCATTTTACCTTTGATGTTGCATTTTTCACTTTTAATTTTCCTGTTTTTCCTTTAAGTAAAAACATTGTTTTTTTATTAATTTTTATTGGCTTAACTTTTACCTTTGTGACTTTCGTCACCGTCTTTTTATGTGTGCCTTTAGAACTATTTCCCGAAGGTGCTCCATTGGGAAAACATTTACTACATGGTGTTAATCCACTTGCTTTTGCCGCTGATAATGTTGAAGGCTGATAATTGCCTCTTCCACATGCATGTGTATGATATTTTGAACCTGTTGGTGTTACATATACTATAATATCCGCTTTAACTGATATAGATGTTCCGTAGGTTCCACCGCCTAACACCAAAGTAAAAATCATTATCCATGCCCAAAATTTAGTTTTAAAATTCCTACAATTTTTTTCCATAATGTTCTCTCCTTTTTTGTTTATTTTTAACTGTGTCCTTACAATTAATTTTACTACCACAATTAATATGTTTCAACTTAAAACAAAGAATATAGCTTGCGACATTCTAAGCACCGAGTGCGTGCCCTCCCGCAATTATTTTCTTTTCTCACGAGTGTGCATCCCTAGTGGAACGTTTATTTATGTAATAAGAAATTACGGAGAATTTTCTTATTACATAATAAAAAGAAGTTTACCTTTGTTGTTCTTTCAGTTGGTGTTACTTTTGCGGGTACCTTTTTGTTGTATGCTTTTGAACCTGCTATATTGTATTCGCTTAAATTGTATGTTCCAACATTTCCTGTTTCTTCAGTTACAGTGAATTTTGCCTTGTCAAGAACACTGTCACCTGAGACAAATCAAGTTCACCACCATAATATTTGTTAAATGTATCAGGTGTTAAGTTAACGTATACTCTGGAAATACTAAAATTTCGTCGCCATCATTTTTAGCATCCTTAATGTATTTTTTATGTACTGGAAATTCAAACGAATCTTCCCAATACACAAAAAAAAGAGGACAACAACATCTTTTTGTAGACGTCCTTGTCCTCTTGCCTTTTGCTTAAATGGCATTTTATGTATAAACAGTTAAAATGTCAACGAATTGCTTTTCAATATTAACAATAAAAGGTAGGTTCCTGAATTTATTAATATTTCTGTTTTTTTAATAATGTTATTGCCTTACTATATATTGTCAACACATTATTAAATACCGTTACCTTTTCTGTAGTTTTATGTCTTACCATCTTAAATCGATTACTAACGCATCTGCTTTATCGTACTGTAAAAGTGTACTCTGGTCATTTACATCATCATAGCAGAAGCCGTAAGCTAAACCACAAACTGAATGTTCATGGAAGAATCCTGCATAATAGTTTGATGTACTGTTCTTATAATACTTACTTGGTGTATACCATTTACTTGGTTCTGTTGCAACACCTCTGTTAAATGCTGCACATAACTGTGCTTCGATAGCTTTTTCTACACCATTACCTCTATCAAAAGCTCCTCTGCCTTCTAACACATCCTGAGTAGTTGGCTTATCAATATAATATACATTAGAATCATTATCTCTTGTAAATTTCATTCTATTGCCTTCTACTCTTCCTACAAAGCTTCCTGTTTCTGAGCTAAATCTTAAATCTTCATTTGAGTATTTTGTCCAGAATTCATTAATATAATTATCGAAGTAGTTTGCATACTGTTTTCCTTCACCAAATGTAAGTTTGCATGGAGCAATAATTCTATCATCTCTTACAAGTGTTTTAAATGCCTCAGGTGCATTGTTTTTAAATGATGAAAAGATTTCTTCTCTTGTTCCAATATCTCCTACTGTTTTGTCATATGAACCATAAAGAGCATTTCCAACTAAACGTGTAATCATTGGGAAGCAGAAATAGTCAACACGAGTTGTGTTCCCCCAATAACTCTTGCCTTCAATTGTAAATTCAGCAAATTCAAATAATGTGTTTGCATTTACATCACTTGGATTGTTAAGGTCTGGTCCTGCATAACCTGCATTGCCATTAGCATTTGTATTAAATGCAACGTAAACAGGTTTTCCATAACTTAAGTACATTCTTCCTGAACGAACTGTTGGTGCATATACATGGTCTGATTCTGCAAGTGTATGATAAATATTCGCATATTTTTTTCCATTTACGTCAATTGTATTTAAAGATTCTGATGCCGGAATCATGTTACCATACTTGTCCATATAACAAAGTTTATTATCTGAATTGTTTCCTAAGATACACCAATAAATCTGGTCATCACTATATTTTCCATTTGTTTTGTTGTTAAGTTCAATTGCGATTCTGTCATTCTTCATAGGAACATTTTCCTTTAATTGTGGCTGAAGTTCAGGTGGACATGTTTCAGGCTCTGTTTCTTTTTCACCTATACCTGTAATTGTAACCTGTGCCTCAAGTTTTTCTGATTCTTTTGTTCCTACTACTGTTGTAATTGCTATTGTATGTGTTCCCTCTGTGTAAACCGGAAGTTTTAATAACTGTGCTGATACACCTGTACGTCTTCTTACTCCATCTACATATACATTATAGCAGTCAATTGTACCACGTCCCCAAACAATATTAACATATCCTTCTGATGCCTGACTTACATTTAAACCAAATGGTTTCTCAATTGAGCTATCTGTTGTAAAAGTAAGCCCTGTTGTTGGATTCTCTGATGATGGCTTAGTTGTTGTTGCAGGTTTTGTTGTTGTAGGCTGTGTTGTTGATGGTTTCGTTGGTTCAGAACTGTTTGTTGTTGTCTGGTTATCTCCACTTCCACCAAGGTCCACTTTAATATCTACACCTTGACTTTCTTTTCCATTAAGATATCCCTTAATAGTAATTACATGTTTTCCACCTGTAGCAAATACATGAGTAATTGCTGTAGGCTTTACGCCCTGTTCTCCTAAAACTCCATCATAGTATATGTTGAATGTCTGACCACTACTTATAATTTCGTTATCATTTCCCCAAACAAATTGTACCGATAAACCATCTATTCCTAAAATTGACTGTCCAAAAGCTTCTTTTGGTCCCGGCTTTCCATCGTCAACTGTTGTTGTAGTCTTAGCTGTGGTTGGTGCCTGTGTTGTCTGTACTGGTGTCTTAGTTGTTGTTTCTACCTTTGTTGTCTGTACAGGTGCTTTTGTTGTTGTCTGGTTATCTCCACTTCCACCAAGGTCCACTTTAATATCTACACCTTGACTTTCTTTTCCATTAAGATATCCCTTAATAGTAATTACATGTTTTCCACCTGTAGCAAATACATGAGTAATTGCTGTAGGCTTTACGCCCTGTTCTCCTAAAACTCCATCATAGTATATGTTGAATGTCTGACCACTACTTATAATTTCGTTATCATTTCCCCAAACAAATTGTACCGATAAACCATCTATTCCTAAAATTGACTGTCCAAAAGCTTCTTTTGGTCCCGGCTTTCCATCGTCAACTGTTGTTGTAGTCTTAGCTGTGGTTGGTGCCTGTGTTGTCTGTACTGGTGTCTTAGTTGTTGTTTCTACCTTTGTTGTCTGTACTGGTGCTTTTGTTGTTACCGGTGCCTTTGTTGTCTGTACTGGTGCTTTTGTTGTTACCGGTGCCTTTGTTGTCTGTACCGGTGCCTTTGTTGTCTGTACCGGTGCTTTTGTTGTTACCGGTGCCTGTGTTGTCTGTACTGGTGCTTTTGTTGTTACCGGTGCCTGTGTTGTATGCACTGGAGCTTTTGTTGTTGCAGGCACTGTTGGCTTTACAGTTGGTTTAGTAGTCTGTTTCTTTGCAACTACTTTAACCTTGCATTTTAATTTTTTCTTGCCGACTTTTGCAGTTACAACTGTTTTACCAGGTTTGATTCCCTTTATTTTTCCTTTTTTTGTAACTTTAACAATTTTCTTGTTTGCTGATTTCCACTTAACTTTTTTCTTAGCCTTATTCTTTTTAACTTTTAATTTTACTGTCTTTCCAACAGTAATTGTTACCTTTTTCTTGTTAAGTTTTGGACTTGCGGCTGATACATTAAACACTAATCCGTTTGCCATACTTAGTGTAAGAACAAGTGTTAATAGTATCGCCATAAATTTTGATTTTTTCATTCTCTCTAAATCCTTTCTTATTATTAAAGTTTATTGCTATGTAGTTTGACTATTTAACTTTGGTTAATTAATCTTAACTACTTTAACTTTACTCCATTTGCCGTAGCTTATAGTTCCCTTTGTCTTGCTAAAAGCTCTTGCCTTAATGTAATATTTCTTAACTACTTTGAGTTTTTTAATGTTAATTGTGTTAGTAAGTTTTTTAATAGTTTTTGTCACTGTTGTTTTTTTCTTAAATTTCTTTGACGTGGAAACTTTAACCTGATAGCCCTTTGCTCCTTTAATCTTTTTAAGCGTTAATTTAATCTTCTTAACATTCTTTTTCTTTGAAGCTTTGGCAATTTTAGTTTTTCCTAACTTAATCTTAGTTGAGTCAACCTTATTAGCTGTAGTTGTCTGCTTCACAGTTTCAGGTGCTTTTGTTGTTCCTAATGTTGTTGAAGTATTTGGTTGTTTTATTGTCGTCGTTACTTCCTGCTTGTTAGTTGTTGTCTGTTGTTTTGTTGTCGTTACTTCCTGTTTGCTAGTTGTTGTCTGTTGTTTTGTTGTCGTTACTTCCTGTTTGCTAGTTGTTGTCTGTTGTTTTGTTGTCGTTACTTCCTGTTTGCTAGTTGTTGTCTGTTGTTTTGTTGTCGTTACTTCCTGTTTGCTAGTTGTTGTCTGTTGTTTTGTTGTCGTTACTTCCTGTTTGCTAGTTGTTGTCTGCTGTGATGTTGTTGCTTCCTGCTGCTTTGTTGTAGTTGTTTGCTGTGATGTTGTTGTAGTATCTGTTGTTGTTACATCACTACCTTCAGGCATTGACTTATTTGTAATTGTGATTTTTGCAACGCCACCTGCATATGTTATTTCAACTTTATTTGTCCTTTTTGTAAGCTTTGACAAATAAATCCATGTGCCTGCACCCTGAATAGCGGTTGCATCCAATGCTACACCGTTTACCTTAACATCGCTGATACCTGCCGGAACGTTCACATAAATACCAGGTTCTGTAGCATTTCCTGCCTGCTGAATATTTACTACTTCTTTAATATTCTCCATTGAATCTTTATCATAGTAATATGTATTTTCTGCTCCACCTTTAATTTCTGTTAAATTAGAAGGAGTTACAGTACCACCTGTTGTCTGATTTTCTTTGGACGTTGATGTTACCTGAGATGTTTCTTTACTTGTATCCTGTCCATCTGAAACCTCAGTTACTGTTACATTTGAGAAATTCAATGTTGTTCCTGAATCAACGTTTTGTAAGTTAAATACTAATTTCATAGTGTCAGAGTTTGCCGTAAAAGTTCCATGTAAAACATTTTTTCCTGCAATAAGTCCCTGATTAAACAACTCTGTTTGGCTACCATCTTCTTTCATCAGAATAGCCGGAGTTACTCTGTCAGAATCCACATCTACACTAACATTATACTTTTTACCTTTCGTTACTGAAATATCTTTTACAAATGCTTGTATTCCCCAATTTTGCTTCTTGTTATCAATGATTTTTATTTTAAAATTATCTAAACTTTCGCCACCTGAATACTTGGCATAAGTTCCATCCCAAATATTGTAGCCCCAATCTCCAAGAACAACTCTACTGTTTTGACATACTGTCATTCCATCACCTCTAGTTGTTAGCTCAGGATTTGTCACACCTTCAGTTGACTTTGCTCTTCTAAATGAGCTGTCTGTTCCCTGATATACACGAACATAATCCACATACATTGTTGCATCTGTGAAACTATCGCTGATTGTTTGTCCAAGTGTAAATGGTGAATTTTTACTACCAATTGCTAAATTTAAAAGAATAAAATGATCTTTTTGGAATTCTTCCATTTCATTACTTGATATGTTAAGTGTTTCAAAGCAAGTGTCATCTACAAAAAACTTGATAACGTCTTCGTACCATTCAACAGCATATTTATGCCACTGATTCATATCGCCAATATAACCATATTGACCATTGGTTTCACTACCAATCCATTGGTGAGCGTAACCTGCTGATGTACCTGTTCCACTATTATAATGTAGTGTTCCAATAACATTCTGCTCTGCATTTCTGTGTTCCATAATATCTATCTCACCACAATATGGCCATGGTGCTCCACTTTCGATATCATTTCCCATCATCCAAAATGCAGGCCACACACCTGACTGCATTCCGTTTTCTGTTCTGATTTTTGCTTCTATTCTTCCATATCTTAAATATTGTTTATTTAATGATTTTAATCTACCTGATGTTATACTATCTCCAGACTTGATTGCCTTAATTGCCAGTGCCCTTCCATCTGAAGAATTTGAATCACCTGACACATCTGCAATATATACATTATTTGTGCTGTTTGTATAATACTGACGTTCTGCATTTCCCCAGCCACCATTTCCTACTCCTATATCGTAAGACCATACTGACTGATCAGGTGCACCTCCAACAGTTTGATTGAATTCATCATTCCATACTAACTTCCATGTCTCGCTTCCCTGTGATGAATGTACTGCCGCGTTTACCTTTTTTGCCGGACTAAATGCTATTCCTGAAAATAACATTGTAACGCTTGTAGCTATAGCTATAATTTTCTTAAACATAATGCTTTTACATAATATTTTCTACTAAGTATTATGCGCTCCTTCCTCTGTTAATCTATTCGGTCAAAAATGAATAAGAACAATTTTATTCGTCTGCGGTCTATACTAACATACCCCCATTTTTTCAACAATAGGACCTAAAATTTAGCCACCATTTTAAAAAAAGAACACCTGAGCAGCATTATTCTTTCATAAAACCGTTTTTAGTGTTCTTTTAAATTTCATATTTTTTATTCAAAATATCCAATGTATTTTACATGATGTTTCCCCTTTGGAAACAGGTATTTGTATAAGTCTACAAAGTAGTCATCTGTCATGCTTGCAATATAATCAACTACCTTTTCATTTGCCTCGTTTTCATCATAATCTTCATTTGTATAATATTTTGCTCTATCATTAATGTAATTAATGTGATGTTTATACAATACCGAATTCTTATTATGAGCCTTTGCATCCTTCAAAAGCTTCTCGTAGATTTCTTCCATCATCGGATTGATTTCTTCTTCGTAAACCTTTTTAACTTTTGAATTACCATAAATTAAAGAATAGTTTTCTCTCTTTCCCTGTGAAAAAGCTTCAAAGAAATCTTCATCCATTTTCAGGTAGTCTTTGCCATAACTATTTTCCACAATATTTACAATCATGTTATTTATAATCTCGGAATTGGTAGTTCCGATTTTACCTTCGTAGTATTTTGGCGATGTCTCAAAAAGTCCCAACTCCTGCGCATCCTGTCTGTCTTTTCCAAGATATGCAATAATATCTGAAATTCTCATAACACATGCCTCTAAGGTAGCTGGTATTAACTTGGTGTTAGCCTCTTTATTCACATAACACTCTTCAACTTTCTTATCGTAGATATCAAAATTTCTATAAGCAATAGGCTTATATTTTTCAAGCTCCATCTCACCATTGTGGCATAGTATTCCGTCCAGTGTTTCCATACTAAGATTCAGATTAAAAATCTGATCAAGAACTCTTACGCTATGAACATTGTGATTAAAATATCTTCCGGTGTTTCCATTGTATAATTCATTTAGTTTGTGCTCTCCTGCATGACCAAATGGTGTGTGACCAATGTCATGTCCTAATGAAATAGCTTCTATTAAATCCGTATTCAGCCCCAGCAACCCACCAATGTTTCTGGCTATTCTTGATACCAACTGCACATGACTGGAACGCCTTGAAATATCATCATTTCTGTATAATGAAAATACCTGTGTTTTGTCAGCATAACGATTATACATTGGTAGATGTAGGATTTTCTCACAGTCACGTACAAACGCCGGTCTTAGAAGTTTGTTTTTGTCCCAGTCCATCTTTCTACGAAGAGCATCCTCATTGCGAAAAGCATATGGATTTACCACGTGATTAGCTCGGTCCTGTTCTATTTTTTCCTGTAATTCTTTTGATAAGTCGTTGTATTTTGGCATAGGTCCTCCATGATTTTTGATTAATCCGATGCCTTAAAATTATAAATTGGTTTGATAACCTCAATTATGTCTACGGCATCTGCAATATCATCTATTATATCATCAATTGCCTTATATGCCATAGGTGCTTCATCTAAAGTATACTCATTTATGGATGTAGTATAAATATCCTTCATTGCGTCTTTGTACTCATCTATGCTCAATGTATTTTTCGCCATTGTTCTTGACATTATCCTGCCTGCTCCATGTGGTGCCGAATAATTCCAGTCAGGATTTCCCTTACCATACGCTAAAACACTCCCGTCTCTCATGTTAATAGGTATAAGAATTTTTTCACCTTTGTGTGCTGCAATTGCTCCTTTTCTTAAAATCATTTCCTCTGTATCAATATAGTTATGAATTGTATGAAAAGGAGTATCCATTGCCGTCAAATTCATTTTCTCTAAAATAATTTCTGCCATTTTTTCACGATTTCTTCTTGCAAATCTCTGACAAATTTCTACATCATGTAAATATCTGTCTAAATATTTTCCTGATAAATAGCATAAATCTTCCGGTATAGTAGTCTCTTTGTTCTCTCTATCCCATTTCAACTTGGCAAGCGCCTGTTGTATCTCTTTTCTTCTTCCCTGCTCTTTGTACGTTCTAATTATTTCTTCCCGTTTATCTAAATATTCTCCAATTCCCCTGTCCAAATCCATGGCTAATTTCTGATAAATTTCCGCAACCTGTTTTCCCAGATTTCTACTTCCTGAATGTATCACCAAATATTTAGTTCCATCAGAAGATTTATCAACCTCTATAAAATGATTTCCACCACCAAGGGTTCCTATACTTCTTACAAGTCTTCTTGTATCTTTCAACTCTCTAAAGCAATATAATTCTTCCAAATTAAATCTTTCCTTTTTGCCTTCCCATACTTCTTTACCTGATGGGATATAATTACAAATCTCATCTAATTTCTTTAAGTCAAGTTCTCCCTTTCCTAAATTAACAGTGTACATTCCACATCCAATGTCCACACCTACTACATTTGGAACAGCCTTATCTTTTATAGTCATGGTTGTGCCAATCGTACATCCTTTCCCTGCATGTACATCAGGCATAATTCTAACTTTTGAACCTTCCGTAAAATCATAATCACACATTCTTCTTATCTGATCAATTGCCATATCCTCTACTACCGATGCATAACATATGGCAGTTGCCATTTTTCCTTTTATTTCAAACATATTCTCACCTTCCCTTTTGCTGTATGTATCTATTTACTATCTGCAAGATGCTCATAAATAAGAAAATCTGTATATTACCAAATGTCTTTGCTGTTAGCATCTTTACACTTGATAATATACAGATTTTGGAAAAAATAATCTTGGAAAAAAAGTTGCGAACTACCAATTAAGCATTTCAATTTGCTTTTTTAACCTATTTCTCATTTCAATTTTTAATTTTGACGGACTTTTTATATTGACCAAACTTCCAAAATTCATAATTTGAATTAAAATATCCGTTTCATCTTCTTCGTTGTAATCCATAGTCATTAAATATTTATCATCACTTACCCTCTCTACTTGTTTTTTATAGCAGGCAAATTTCATCATCACCCTTTCAAGAGCATTTCTCTCATCAATGATTTCAAGAATCAACTGATTCTTTTCTTTTTTACAAATTTTTTCACTGGAATTAAAATGCTCATCTAATACTTCCAGTTCAACTATTCTATCTATATTCAATGTACTAATATATTCGTTTTGACCACATATAACTCTAAACTTGTCATCTTTATCCGAATATTCTATTTTTATTGGACAATATTTTCGTTTTCGAATAGCATTTTTTCTGGTTTTATATTTAACCTTTACCATTAATTGATTTTCAATTGCGTAAACAATATTTCTAAATTTTTCAATATAAACAGGGCTCTCAAAATCATCACCATCCGTATATCTGTCAAAATAAACAATGTCATCCGAATTATATAATGGTTCAATATTATCCATTTTTTCAGTATTTTCGTTAAATAATTTGAATTTTGAGTCATTTGATATTGTTTTTAACCAACGCTTTTCAATCATTGTTAGCGGCATCCTTGGTTTATTCAAGATTGGTGTCTTCATGTTCTCGTCTATTAATTGCCATTGTTGATTTTTTATTGAAGGAACTATGGTAAGATTGCTTTCTTCGAAAGCATACTGCTTTGATAAATCATTTAATTTTCTGTCAGTTAACTCTCCATCTATTGCATTTTCTATTATTTTTGAAACTGCGTTATAGTAGCAACCGTATACTTCATTAAAAATCATCACATCACCTCATACCACTTTGCCATTTTCACAATATCAAATTTCAACTGATTTACTACCTCAGGATTATCGCACTTTATCTTTTTTATTCTTCCTATAAAAGTTCTTATCCACGTAATCATTTCATTCGAATCGTATACATCTGCAGTAAATCTATATGTGTTATCATCAATTTTTTCTATTTTTCCACATCTCTTTTCTCTACTGAGACGCTTAACAATATAGTTCTCTCCCTGCTCAACATTTATATCTATTTCTATATGTTCATAGTTTTTGCCCTTGTCACAAACAACACCCCACATATGTTTTACTCTGTTTTGATAATCTCTTAAATACGAATCATAATTTTCAATTATTTCGCCTAATTGCACACTTTTAATATAATCGATTCTAAAAGACATTTGCTTTCCATACATATTTGAACATATCAAATAATTCCTTCCTCCTTGCGTACTTACATACAACTTTAATGGAACCACTTTCCATTCTGACATGACTTTATTTCTTCTTGATTGATTTGCAATCATTAATTGTCTTCTCTCATAAATCCCCTGAAGTATCTTTTCAATTATTTCCGTATCATAAGCATTCATTATGTAGTGATTTTTAAAAGTCAGATATTCTTTCTCCTGCTCCATTTTGTCTTCTAAATAACTTCCCACAACACCCAACATGTTTTCTTCTGAAAAAAATCTAATTGCCTCTTTATATTCAAATATATCTAACTCATCTTCTACAATTTTATATAAAACCTGACGGCCTTCTTTTTTTGATTCTACAATTCCTAATTGAATGTATTCCTTTAATTTCTTTCTTAAAGTAGATTCATCAAAACACATTGGCTCCTGAAAATTATACAAGTAATCATTATCTATATTCTTTAATAACTCTTTTAACGTATAATATTTACCATCAGCTAAAATATCTAAAATTATAAAATGTAATGTTATGTCCTTATCAGTAAAACTTTTTGATTTAAAAGCCTTATACAGTGGATTGTGTGTATTTTCCGTTCCGTCCATGGATATATATACATTTTTTCCTGCCGAAGTTTGTCTGAAACAAACATATTCTCCTAAATAGCTTTCTATACGTCGTCTTTCATTGTCATAGCTTCTTGCACTTTTTTCATCGAATTCTTCTCGCGTCTTAAAACCATATATATAAAATTCCTTCATATAATCTCTTATTTTAGAAAAATTCTTAATTAACTCCGAATAAGCCATACTGTCCTTTCATTACTTTAACCTTAACTGTTTTTGATTATCTCTTCCAGACTTTTATCTAACCCTACCTTCTCTATTTCATTAAAAATAGGATTAATTACTTCTATATCTTCTTCCAAATCGTCTGCTATTTCTTCTACAGTTTTTCCTCTTTTCATTTTCTTATATACCATTTCAATAAGCTTTCTGCGTTCTCCAAATTTAATGCCTTGAGCTTTACCAACTTCAACGCCATCGTTATACGTGTTTTCCAATGTCTGCTTTTCGTTATACTCTGTCAAGAACATTTTAACCACCTCCGCCTTATTTTCCAGCAGAAATTCTCGCAACACATCTTCATTTATACATTCGTCCACAGCCATTTTCACTGCTTCCTCGTCACTGAAATCCTTACCGGAATACTTACTGATATACTCTCTCATCCTACTTGTTAGTATAACATATTCCTTTAGGACTTTACACTTTGAAATCAAACTATTATTATTTCCCGTGTTTATATTTATCATTTTTGCTGTCCATTCAAATTTTCCCTCTTCCACAGGGTGAACAAATGCATCTGACAGTTTTAATTCTATTACCTTATCCTTTTTTTCTGTTCCATTGTATAGAACATAGTATTGTGGCGTTGGTAACTTTATTAGTTTCCTGTTATAAATATCTAGTTTATGCTGCTTTATGTACTTGTTGTACAAACTGCCACAATATAAAAAACCTCTAAGTGGCATGTTTGGGTTCCATGTGCTTTGCTGTTCAAACAGTGCCATGTTGCTGTCAATTATGCATGATACGTCATTCCTCATACTCATGTATATGGCATTATCAAGGGTATTAATTTCCAAATCTGCCTCTCGTGTATAATTCGTTCCGTTTAATGCATTAAACAAATCCAATAAATTCTTCTTGTACTTCTCATACCCGAAAATCATACAAAATATTCTGTCTTTGTATTCTCTGTTTACACTACTCATATGTTTCCTCCTCATAGTTTGTTATAGTTTTAATCATATCTCTTTTTGTTTGAATGTTATTATATTCTTTTTGTGATATATAGTCAAGTATTTGTTGTTTATATTTAATTTGAATTTCCTATTACACATAAAAAACCTTCCGCAATCCATTCGGATTACGAAAGGTTAATTTTTTGTGTCTCAATAAGAGTTCATTATCCCTACAAAGATTCGTATATACTCCCATCTCTAGACACTATATAAAAATAAGCATTTAACACGAAAAAATATACTCTTGAAAGTAAAAATTATGCTTATTTTTTAATCTTTACTGCAACTGGTTTTGACCATTTATTTGCACCAACAGCTTTTACTCTAACGTATAATTTCTTCTTGTTCTTTAACTTCTTGCTTGTGAGAGTAACCTTTGTTGATTTTACTGTCTTCTTGTAAAGCATCTTTTTAAATTTGTTTGTTGTTGCAACCTGTACTGTGTACTTCTTTGCTCCGCTAACTTTCTTAAATGTTAATTTAATTTTTGTAGCTTTAAGTTTCTTAGTAACTTTACCTGTGATCTTTGTACTCTTAAGTGCTTTTTTAGCAGCTGTAGTTGCCTTTGGTGTTGTTGTTACAGGTGTTGTTGTCTCTGGTTTTGTTGTGTCTGTTCCTGATGCCTTTACAAGTGATGTTATAGCAGCATTTAAATGCTGAATTGCTTCGTTTACTGTAGCCTGGCTTTGTGGATTTGCAAGTTCTGCTTTTGCTTCGTCAAATTCTTCCTTGAAAACTTTCCAAGAATCTGCTGTGTAATCAGCTTCATTTAATTTTTCTGCATCTGCAACTACCTTTGCTAATTCTGTTGTGTCAATAGTTGTGCTATCATCTCCAATTTTTACGTTAGCCTTTGTTAAATTAAGTTTTACTTCATAATCTTCATGACCTAATGCGTAAACTGTAATCTTCCAGTATCCTGTTCCGTCAGAATCTTTTGGAAGCTGGCAACGGATTGAATCTGTAAGTCCAAGCTGAATTCCGTTGGCTTTGTGCATCCAGTTATCTGCTGCAAACTTTGTACCATAAGAAATAACAGGTGTTTCATACTTATCGTCATTTCCATAATATGTCCAACGAACAGCCTGCATACGTGAACCTAAATCACCATAATTTCCTTTTAAATCAACTCTTATAAATTCGCCATAAGCACCAATATCGTCATTTTCTAAAGCTTCTACTGTTACACCTTCATCTTTTACTAAAGCTTTGTCCTGAATTCCTGATTCTGTTCCTGTCTGTCTCTTGCCAAATGTAAATGAACCGTCTTCATTCTTTGTTACAGTTTTTAAGCCATTTGTATCCTTTGTTACATTAGCTACTTCTGTATATGATTTTAAATTATTCTCACTATATCCACCGGCTAACTTGCCACCATTTTCAACTGTAATATATTTTGCCTTGAAAGCTTCATAGTCAGCTTCTTTTACTGCAATAGGTACATACTTAATTCCAGTAACTACATAATCTTTCATCTTTGCAGTTTTTTGTGCACCTTCAGCATCAGTATATGTAATTGTTCCCTTACTGAAATCAATTGTTCTTCCATCTGTCAACACACACTGTGAAGTTCCTTTTCCATTTTCATCACTCTTCCAATATAAAACATTGTATGTATTTTCATCTTCATCATAGATTGTTGTGTTACACTGAAAGCTTCCTCTATGAATTCCATGATTAGTAGTAGCTCTTGTTACTGCATCAAAAGCCCCCTTATCTAATTCTCCTCTGCTATCCTGTACATCTGATGACTGAATGTTTCCTGCTTCGTAAACTCCTTCACTTGCCCAATATTCCTGCCATGTAAGTCCTGCATACACATATTTGTATGTTTCGTTATTTTCTACAGCATATGCACTAACGCCCTTTGAATTAGTGTCAATGCCTGCAAATGTTGCTGTTTGACCTACTGTCACTGTCATTGCTGCTGCAACTACAACAGATAATGCTTTTTTAAAAAGTTTTGTGTTTCTCATTTTATGCCTCCTTTTTATGAGAATTTATATTTATTAAAAGCTGTTTTACAGCTAGTAACCAAATTTGTTTGTTTTGACTTATTTTTGTTAGCTTCACCTAACTTTGGGGTAAAAAAAATTTGTTTTATTTTTTTATAACTGTTAATACTCGCTTTGAAACAATACCTATTATTCCACCTGTAATCAATCCGGCAATTAAAAGTGCCGGTACATAATACAAAATACTTGTGTTTTCCACCACAAACATTGCTACTACAATCTGTCCCATATTATGAGCTACTGCACCTATCATGCTAATTCCCATAATACTAAAGCCGTTGATTTTTTTCATAAGTGCCATAACTATCAAACTTACAACAGCTCCCGCAAGACTGTATATTATGGACATTCCACTTCCAAACATAAATCCAATTATTAGAATTCTTAATATAGATATAATCCAAACATCGCCTAGTTCCAAAGTATATAAAGCTATTACAATTACAAGGTTTGCCAGTCCCAATTTAATTCCGGGGATTCCTAGGTTAATAGGTATCAGAAATTCTACATAGCTAAAAATTATTGCAAGTGCCACTAACATTGCCATATTTGCAATCCTTTTTGTACTCATGTAATCTCCTTTCCCAAATAGAACAAACCCTTTTGATTTATTTGTCATTATATTTGTAAATATAATTAATATCATTACTGTGCCACAGCGTCCACATCACTGTTCGTATTTTTCTTTCGTTGTTTTCCTTGTGATTTTTGTATTTCAACTACCAACTTATGTGGAAGGCATACAATTGTCTCACCTGTGTTTTTTATTTTACCCTGCTTTTCACAGTATTTATCAGGGCAATCAGCATCTTCCATTTCTACATAACCATTGTGAATCCACACTGTGTTTTTTCCCTTTGTGGTTTTAATCTCTATTTTCTCATCTTTGTATAAGGAATAAGTATTATATACCTTTCCATTAACAGATATCTTAACTATTTCACCTTTTCCAGACTGAATATATTGTATTGCCCCATACATAATTCCAGCAACTAAAAGTATTATAATTACCAAAATAATATCTTTTTTCTTCATTAACTGCTCCTAATTTAAATACCTGCCAGCTTCATTATAATTACCAAAATAACTGCTCTCACCAAAATAAAAATAATGCTATTTCCTTTTATTGTGGATGTTTTTATATTTTGTTTAGGGCAAATGTTCATACATTTCTGGCACATAAAGCAGTCTCCGGACTGAATGTCATCTCCACTATTAGGAAGTTCAATTCCCGATGGACATACTCTCTTGCATGCACTGCATTCCTTGATACATTGTTCCCTATTTCTTTCAATTGAAAAAATCGGCAACACCGGAAGTAATGAAAATATTGCTCCCATAGGGCATAAAAATCTACAGAAAAATCTTTCACACACTAACATTCCTGCAACTATAATTAGCAAAATTATTAATGCAGGAATATAGTCATTTATTTGAAAGTTTCCGGCAATTATCATTGAAAATACATCCCATGGGCTAAAGCCCTTTGTTATCTGATATACTCCCTTAAAACATAGAATTACAATAGCTGCCAAAATAAAATATTTTACAGTTGATAATTTTTGTTTCACGCTGTCATTTATTTTTATAGGTCTTCTTTTTGTTTTCCTGCATAGCCATAAATATAATTCATGTAAGTAATCGCCTAACGTTCCAAAAGCACATGCAAATCCACAAAAAAACCTTCCCAAAACCATTGTATATAAGCATAACACAATTAATATTGTAACAAAAGATGTAAGTTCCAAGGGTTGAACATTTCCCATTTGCGTAAAAATATATTTCACGCCTGAAAAGGCTGTTGTGTATACTGATGGCATAATTAAAAAGAATATTAATTGAATTAGCATTCTGGTATATTTTTGAATATTTCTTTTGTTTACCTTCTTCATTTGTTTGTTTTTACCTTACCTTTTCTTATGCCTGATTTGAACTGTTTCACCTTTTACAATTTCCACTTTAATCTACACTGTTTTTCTAATACCTACTTTGATTTATCTCGCCTTTTCCAATGCCTGTTTTACCCCATTTAAAATTCCTGTGGAACTAAAAGTCGCACCACTGACTGTATCTACATCTGTTGATTGATTTTCTTTTATTACATCAATTATTTTTACAGCCATATCAAAATACGCCTTGTCTTCTTTTGTTGCAGATAAAACATCAATATCTGCAATCTCTCCCTGATTTATGGTTACCTGAACCTGAATTGTTCCACCATATCCAGTTCCCTGTCCAGTGTATTTTCCATCTTTATATACCGATGCATAATTTCCACTGCTAGTTTCATTTGCGTTATTATCTACATATGTCAATTTGTTTTCTTCATTTTTTAACATTGTTTTTGAATCAGTCAATTCCGCTTTTAAGCTATTAACCTCTTCCGTCTTTTGACGATACAAAATGATTTGATTATATCCAACAATTATGCCTACTATCAAAATCAAATTAACAGTTCTTATCCAAAATTTTTTCATTGCTTTGCATCCTCCAAAGCTTTTTTAGCAATCTGAATTATAGACTTTGATGAGCATGTTGCTCCTGATACTGTATCAATTGAATCGGCATTTCCCTTTGCAAGAATTTGTTTTACAATTCCCTCTTTTTTGCTTGTGCCGTTAACTGCACGATTTAAATACCAATCATTTGCCTTTACATAAGTACTTCCAATACCTTTAATGTCCTCAAGGCCAATAATCCAATCATTTTTAATTGTCACCTTGGCTGACAATGTATATGCTTCAAACTCTTCGTCATCATCCGGATTACAAACAGCTGTTACCGCGTAGGTTCCATCTTTATAAATATTCATTCCTGTTTCAGGAATTTTAATTGTTGTAGTTTCTTTCGGATGATTATTTGTACTGTCATTTTTGTTATTTGTGTTTGGCTTACTTCCATCTTCTGTCTGCTTTTTAGCATTTTCCAAGGCCTTCTTAATCGCCTCTAAAATCCCATTTGAACTATAAGTTGCTCCTGATACTGTATCCACATCTGTTCGTTGATACTTCAATACGTCCTCTAAAACACCTTTTGCTTTTGTAAAATACTCTTTATCATCTTCATTTTCCATTATTAAAATGTATTGAATCTTCTGATTTTCAATTACAACCGCAACCTTTACATCTCCCTTGTAACCTTCGCCGGTTCCATAATACACACCGTCTTTGTATGGGATTTTTCCTTTTGTTGTCTTTTTATTTGTTGTCTTCTTTTTGTTTTTTACTAATTTATTGGAATTAGTCTTCCTACTCTTAACTGTTGCCTTATCAAGTGCATTTCTAACAGCACCGATTAATCCATTTGAGCTGTAAGTTGCCCCTGATACTGTGTCTACATTAGTTGTCTGATTTGTTACAATTTTTGACAATAAAGTTGTTGCCTTGTCAAAATATGCCTTGTCATCCTGAGATTTTACAACTTTTATACTTTTAATCTTACTGTCTTTTATAGTTACACAGACTTTAACATTTCCACGAAATCCCTGAGCCTGTCCATAAAAATCCCCATCCTTGTATGTAGTATTTTTATTTTCTACTACCTTGCTTAATTTCTTTGGTTTGCTATTAAGATTGTTCAAACTACTGCTTAATGTGGTGTTAAAGTTTGCCTGATTTGTTGAAGTGCTGTTTTTACTTGTACTATTATTTTCGCTATTTGCGTTATTTTTGCTGCTCTCCTTGCTTGTATAGTTTTCCTCTTTTACCTTTGTAGCAAATGTTTTGGGGCTATGACCTTCCAGTGAAACAATAACTAATGCCAAAACAATAATCGCAGGTATAAAATTTTTCAGTTCTTTTATTTTCTTCCAATCCTTCATGTTGTTCCTTATTTTTTGATTTTCTCTACTGTATAATCTGATGAATAGTTGTCATATATGCCTTCCGTAGCATACTGTTTATTGTCACTTGTTAAGAAAATTGCATCAAACTTGTCGCTGTTTTCTCTCCAATAATCAGTTGCTTTTTTTAGTCCCATTATAAATAGTGATGTAGATAGTCCATCAGCTAAAGTTCCATCATTACTAACAATTGTAACTGATTTAAGTCCTGAATTTGCAGGGTATCCTGTTGATGGATCAATTATGTGATGATAAACTTTACCATTTTTTTCAAAATAACGTTCATAACCTCCAGAAGTAATAACTGCTTTATCTTTTATGCTAAGAACTCCTAAATAATTCTCCTCACTATCAGGGTTCTGAACTGCTACTTTCCAACTGCAGCCGTCAACCTTGCTTCCCAATGCCTGAACATTTCCACCAAGGCTTACCAAACCGCTTGCGACTCCACATTCTTTGAAAATCTCCATAACTGATGCTGATGTATATCCCTTCGCAATGCCACCAAAATCAACTTTCATTTTTTTGTTTTTTAATATAGCAATATTGGATTTTTTGTCATATTTAATTTCATCAGCGTTAATATTTTTTAATGTTTTCTCTAACAATTCCTTACTTGGAATTTTATATTTTTTTGTGTCAAATCCCCAAGCCTGCATAACAGGATAAATTGCGGGATTAAACACACCATTAGTACTTTTGTATATTTCAAGAGAACGCTCCATAATGTTTCCTACATCTGATGAAAGCTTTAGTGTTTTTTTATTATTAAGTTGACTTACTTCGCTATTTTCCTTTCCTGTTGAAAGCATTTGATCCAATTCGTTAATTCTTTGCTTTGCTTTACTAACAGCCCTTTCAGCATTCTTACCATACGCAGTTATTTGCATATATGTATCCATTGCAAAAACATCGACCGTGATTTTTTCCTTATTCTGTTGTGAATTAGATTCTGCCTTGTTCTCTTCTAATAAAGTATGGTTGTTACCACAACCACATACAAGTAACATAGATAATAAAAGGATTGATAGTAATTTTTTCATTTAAATACCTCTTTGTTTTCTTTGTCTTACTTGTGTTAGTCTATGCTAACTCGCATAGTCTAGCACAATGAATTTACGTTGTCAATAATTCCACTGCTGGAATATTTTTCCTTGAATATATTCATTAAGTATTTTTATTGGATAATTTATTTTAACATACAAGAAAGAATATCGCTTGCGATATTTTACACACCGAGTGCGTGTTGTCATACAACTATTTTCTTTTCGCACGAGGGTGCATCCCTAGTGGAACGTTTTTTATATAATAAGAAATTACAAAGTAATTTCTTATTATATAAAAAAGAGAGTGTGAAAGGGGTCGTTCAAATTTTGCTCCCTTCACACTCTAATTATGTACGTTCTTAAATTTGACAAACACTCTTTTCAATATTTGACCTTCTAGTTCATATTAGCTCTCCATAATATTTAAGCTACGCCTTATCTTGTGTTGCTCTAACCATAGTTCTAATTCATACTTATTCTCCATGATATTTGAACGCGATCAAATACTAGCTTTAGCTTACTTTTATATGATTTCTTAGTGCTAAGCGTTAATGTTACGTTTTTCACTGAAAAAGATTTAATATTGACTTTAGTATTATAAAATTCTTTTTTAATATTGTATACCTTATTAGGATTACTTACTGACGTAACCTGTAATTCCTCTCTCATATATGGTATTTTTTTAATTGTTGATGATGTCTTATTAAATATCCTTACATCCACCTTTAATTTATTTCCTGCAAAATATACTCTTGTCGGTTGTGCTATTACTTTTCCATAAGGAACATCTAGCAACTTGTTATATTTGCCATTAAAATGTATTTGATTTTTCCAAACATATATTTTGCATTTTGCTGTTACTCCATCCACTTTACAGTATAGTATGGTATCTCCGGCTTTTTTCCCTGTTATTACGCCTTTTTTATTTACTTTTGCAATTGATGGATTTTTAACCCACCATTTCTGTTTTTTTGAATTAGCCTTTATGGAATTTGTGCATTTTTGCCCTTCAAGCATAGTCAATCTTTTATATAATAATCTTGGATTGTATACCTTTACCTTGCACTTTATTTTTTTGCCTTTGATTTCGTCCTCCTTTTTGTAATTAATTTTTTAGTAATTCATTTGAATTACTATTTTCCGCTGCTTCTATTCATTGTAGAAACTATTATATAATAAAAATCACTATGTATCAATTTGTTACATAGTGATTTTTATTGCTAACTGTCCCTATGTAGTATAATGTTTTTCCTACATTATTTTTTGTGCTCCATATATGGATTTATTTCCATTAACAATGTATGCAATACTGCACACCACCACAAACAATAACATGTTACTTCCACTAAACACTTCGATACCAAGCATTATAGGTGCTATCAGTGTATTTGTGGCACTTCCAAAAACTGCTGCATAACCAAGTGCGCCACATAAAACAGGGGATATACCAAGTAACCCTCCAAGAACCATTCCAAGAGTTGCCCCTATTGAAAACAATGGTGTTACCTCGCCTCCCTGAAATCCAATTGATAAAGTGATAACGGTCAGCAGTAATTTCAATATCCAATCTATTGCGAAAACATTTTCGCCTCCAAAAACATTTGAAATCAAATTTGTTCCAAGTCCGCTGTACCTTCCATGCCAAAGGGAAATCAACACTATTGCCAATGGTATTGAAACAACACCAATTCTTATGTACGGATTTATAAATTTTTCTGCCATAATTTTTTTTAGCACTTGAAGTAACTTTGAAAACAACCTTCCTACAATTCCAAATGCTAATCCTAAAATTATAACTGCTACCACAATTTTAATATTTGAAAAATCAACCGTTCCTTTTAGTTCTACAGCAAATTTTTCAAGTCCTAGTAAGTGTGATGTAAATGAAGCTACAAAGGCTCCGATTATTGCAGGTAGCAATGCCTGATAATCCATATAACCTGCAACAATTACTTCCATGGCAAAAAAAGTCGCCGCCAACGGAGTTTGAAACAAGCCACCAAAACCTGCTGCCATACCTGTTATTAGCATAACTTTGCTGTTGTCTGGTGTTTTCATTTTACGACCCAAATAATGTGAAAGTGTTGCTCCTATCTGAACAGCTACACCTTCCCTGCCGGCACTACCTCCAAAAAGATGTGTTATCCATGTTCCAACCATAACCAGTGGTACTAGCGCAAGTGGTATTGAATCCCTTTTCTCCTGCCTAACTTCAAATACAAGTGTCATACCTTTTAAACTTAATTTGCTAAAACGTAGGTACAGCCATGTAATTAAAAGTCCTGCTACCGGTAAAAACGGAATAAGATATTTGTAATTGGCTGTTCTGAAATCAGATATTGCAATTAAGCCTCTTCCAAAAACTGTGTCTACTATTCCCACAACAACACCGATTATAATTGCAAGGATAATATATTTGATCGTTAGAATTGCTTTTTCGTATATTTGTTGTTTGTTCATTTGCTCTCCGTTTATCATAACTATATTCCTTTCAATTTCTCATACCATTATACACAATTTCACACTTTTATGAGGATATTGTACTATAGTTTTTACATTTTCATGAGGCTATTGCATTTTTTTCATTATTAAAGTAAAGTTACTTATGAAACTTTGTTTACTAAGTGTTTTGTACGAAGAAATACTATTTCACTAAATCTTACAAGCAAGCTCGAATTGAAGTAAATTTCTAGCAACCCATAAATTTTTTATTAAAAGGACTTTATATATGGAAAAATCAGTTATTAATCAAATATGTGCTTCTATGGATACTTTTTTTGAAACCGAAAAGAAGATTGGCAATTTCATCATTCATCATCCAAAAGAAATCGTGGATATGACCGTTGGCGAACTGGCCAAAGAATGTCAGGTAAGTGAAGCTTCCGTTTCACGTTTTTGTAAAAAAATTGATATGAAGGGCTTTCACCATCTTAAAATTTCTATTGCAAAAGAAATGGTTTCCCAGTCGGAAGACGATGAATTGTCTAATCATATTTCAGTAGATGATTTGGAACAATCATTGAAAAATATATTGGCAAATAAAGTTGCCGAACTTACTCAAACAGTTTCAATGATGAATTCTGAAAATCTGCAGGACATTTTAAAAAGAATAAATAATGCCCAAAATGTTCTTTTTGCTGCTGTTGGCAACACTGTTCCTGTAGCAATGGACGGAGCCTACAAGCTTAACCAGATTGGGATTTCCGCAGTTTCTACTCCTGTTTGGGAAACCCAGCTTGCCTACAGTTACAACCTTTCACCTGATGACGTAGTTATTGCAATTTCAAATTCAGGGGAGTCAACCGGTGTCATTAATATTTTAGAAGCTGCAAAACAAAAGAAGGCAACTACAATTTCAATAACCAATAGCGAGAAATCGACTATTGCTAAAATCAGTGATTATCATATAACAACAGCAACCCGCGAAAAATTATTTCTTGATGAATATCGTTTTTCGAGAGTTTCTGCCACAATGGTAATCGAAGTGCTTTATCTTTTCCTTACATCTATGAGAAAAGAAGCTTATGATTCCATTATTCAGCATGAATCATCTATAGCTTTCACAAAAGAATAATTTTTCTATTGACGAAATTTATATGTCATGGTATCTTTGTGCTATGAAATTGATTTTCACAGTGTATTTATTCGTAAAATTAATTTTTATGCGTGTTTATCTATTAAACCGCTTTTTACAATATGCTTTGTGAAATTTTACGTGTTTATCTAACCACAAGGAGGTTTATTATGAAGGAAATTAAATGGGCTGTATTAGGTACCGGAGTTATTGCCAACCAAATGGCACAGGCATTAATCAAAAATGGAAAAAATATTTATTCTGTTGCAAACCGCACACACCAAAAGGCTGTTGATTTTGCCCAAAAATATAATATCGGAAAAGTATATGACAATATGAATGATGTGTTTACTGATCCAGAAGTTGATGTTGTTTACATCACAACTCCACATAACACACATCTTGAATTTATGAAGAAGGCAATTGAGAACGGAAAACATATACTTGTTGAAAAATCCATAACACTTAACAGTGATGAATTAAACGAAGCAATTTCTTTGGCAAAAGAAAAAGGTGTTATTATTGGTGAAGCAATGACAATTTTCCACATGCCAATTTACAAAAAATTAAACGAAATTTTGGAATCCGGAGCACTTGGAAAAGTGAACCTTATTACCATGAACTTTGGAAGTTTTAAAGAATATGATATGACAAACAGATTTTTCAACAGAAACCTTGCCGGAGGTGCAATGCTCGATATCGGTGTATACGCACTTTCATTTATCCGCTGGTTTATGGATTCAAAACCTAACAACCTTGTATCTCAGGTAAAATCTGCTCCAACAGGTGTTGACGAGCAGGCTGGTTTACTTCTAACAAACGAAGAAGGTCAGATGGCAAGCGTTATGCTTTCACTTCATTCTAAGCAGCCAAAACGTGGTATGGTTTCATGCGAAAAAGGTTATATTGAAATAATGGAATATCCTAGAGCTTGGGAAGCTACCATAACATACACTGACTCTGGCAAAACTGAATTAATCAAAACCGGCGAAAATGCAGACGCTCTCGCCTACGAACTTGCTGATATGGAAAAAGCAATTAACGGCGATGTTGACTGCATGCACTTTGACTATACAAAAGACGTTATGGATATGATGACTGAATTTAGAAAATCGTGGGGCTTTAAATATCCTGAAGAAGAAAAATAGAAATTAACAGAGCTGTAAGTTTTAAAATCTACTTACAGCTCTATTTTTATATAATCTTATAATCCTTTGCACATCTAACCACTCCGTCAAGTGCATCACTGAATTCTATACCATATTTTCTGCCACTTCTTTCAGATATGTAATTCCTCTAAATTCCTGTGAACTAAAATAAACCGTCTTTTCTTTATTTAGCAATGTAAAATAATTATCTTTTGTGGTTTCCATATCATACATCCATTCAGCCCTTAACATAACTGCTGATGGTTCAATATCCAACACCCTCTGCTCCATTTCCAGTTTATGAGTTGCATAAACATTTGCCGGCTTTACATTTTCTTCCGCATAAGGTCCATCATCGTCACAACCACTATAAACCTGATCCGAGCTGAAACAAATAAGTTTTCTTCCTTTTGCCGCCTTTGCCAAATACATCGGTACCTGCACATTTGCAAAATAAGATTCCTCTGGATTGTTTTCACAAATTCCCATGTCTGCAAGAGCGTTAGCCCCAACTCCCTGTCCAATTACTTATAAAACCGCTTACCTCACTTTAAAAGATTTTACACGGCTCCATTTGCCTTTGTCTTTTCCAACTATTGCTCTCACTCTTACATAATATCTTTTTCTAACACGCAATTTTCTTAACAGATATGTATTCTTTCTTGTACGTTTTGTTCTTACGTTTTTCTTAAATTTTCTGTTAGTTGAATACTGTATCCGATATATTTTAGCCTTACTTATCTTTTTAAAAGTAATTCTCACTTTTCTATTTTTAAGTTTTTTTACTTTTAGAATTTTTGTTTGCTTTAAACTCTTTTTATTTACACCGTCAACACGAGTTGTAGTTTTTCCGTTAGTTGTTGGTTCATTTTCCTTTGTTACAACCTGTCCAAAAGTTGTAGTTGATTCTTTTTCTGATGTTGTTTCGTCAGTTGTTTGATTTTCTACAGTAGTTTCTGATGTTGTATTTTCTGTAGTCAATATTTCAGCTGTGGGTTCTACTGTGACAGTTGTCTCAGTTTGTTTCTCAGTTGTTGGTTCTGATGTAGTTGTCACTTCCGTTGTTGCCTTTGGTGTTGTTGTCACTGATGTGGTTGGTGCTTCTGCTGTTGGTTCTAATGTAGTTGTCACTTCCGTTGTTGCCTTTGGTGTTGTTGTCACTGATGTGGTTGGTGCTTCTG
>ERZ857955.66-NODE-66-length-157635-cov-5.866379_pt1 | contig 157635 bp, 141 predicted proteins | sample MGYA00519956_ERZ857955 | MGnify/ENA primary metagenome ERZ857955 (study PRJEB31778, sample SAMEA3449378) | human gut metagenome | biome: human gut; feature: human-associated habitat; material: faeces | place: United Kingdom | collected 2010/2012 ...
TTGAGCAGGTATTTTGACTATATCTGATCAACCTCGACTAGGTTTTTCGTAACGGATTCTTGCCGCTATGGTCTTACAAATAGAGCTCAAAGAGCAAAGAGCGACAGCTTTGGGACTTTTTAATTTGTTTTGCGGTCTTGCTCTGTTGTTGTCGTGTTTGTTAATTGGAGTTTTATGGCAGCTTTTGGGCGCGCAGAGATCATTTATAGCGGCAGGTATTTTTGCTTTTGTCTCACTATTTTTAATTCAATCGTTTAGGTTGCTATGATTGAGTCGTTTATTTTCTGAGCAGCCCTTATGATCAATACCTCTTTATTTGGTTTATATTTGGTAACAGCAGCGTTAGCTGTCGCCACACCTGGTCCCGGTGTTTTGTTGACGTTGACAAGTGCCATTCGTTACGGACTACGCACAGCTGTCTATGTCATTTTAGGAACGTCAACGGGCACGGTTATCATGTCGGCAATTTCTTCAACGGGATTAGGTATTTTGATCGCAACGTCACCGACAACCTACGAAGCGATTAAGGCCTTAGGTGCTTTATATATGGTTTGGTTGGGCTACAAGCTCTTTCGAGCCAAACCCTTCAGTTTTGATTTAGCTTCTAAAGAAAAAGCATCTAATGTGACTATCAAACAAAAAAGTGTTCTGTGTCTGCAGGGTATCTCGCTTCAGATGACCAATCCCATGCTCATCATGTTTTTCATCTCTCTTTTCCCTCAGTTTATTGATCACCACCTGGCTTTTTTGCCGCAAGTTGTCCTTATGACTGTGACTTATTTTTGCATCGTTTTTACTATACATTGTGGCTACGGCTGGATTGCTTCTAATTTCAGAGGTCTGCTTTCTACACCTAAAGCTGCAAAAATCGTCAATTGTGTAGGCGGAGCATTTTTTATTTTCCTAGCGTTAAGAGTTTTCTATGGCATGTGGATAGAAACAACGCTCTAATATTTCTAAATAGGACTATTTTTTTCGCTAAACTACTCCTGTTTTGGCACCTGAAGGTAAAGAAATGTTTGAAATTCGACAAGCCCAAGAAAAAGACTGTGCACTTATTTTGGAATTCATTCGCCGTTTGGCTGATTATGAAAAATTATTAAACGAAGTGACAGCAACCGAAGAGGACGTGCGGCGGGAGCTTTTCACTGAACCCGCTTCAGCCCATGCATTGATTGCCTTCGAAAATGATAAGCCCGTGGGCTTTGCTCTTTACTTTTATAATTTTTCGACTTTTTTAACCCGCAGGGGTTTATATCTTGAAGATATTTTTGTTGATCCGGCCTACCGTGGTAAGGGTTACGGAAAAGCGCTCATGAAGCATTTAGCTCAGATTGCAGTCGATGAGCAATGCGGTCGATTTGAGTGGGTGGTGCTTGAGTGGAATAAACCTGCCATCGGTTTTTACGAAAAAATTGGTGCTAAATTAATGAATGATTGGCGGCTTTGTCGTTTAACGGGTGAAGCGCTTGAGCGTTTTGCTAAAGGTTCATAAATTATGGCTTCGCAAGTACTAGCGCGTAAATGGCGCCCTCATGATTTCGAAAGTGTGGTGGGTCAAGAGCCTGTTGTGCAGGCTCTCACGCATGCGTTAAGAGAAAATCGGCTCCACCATGCCTATTTATTTACTGGTACCCGAGGCGTCGGTAAGACGACTTTGTCGCGTATTTTGGCTAAAAGTCTCAATTGCGTTGGTCCTGATGGTAAGGGTGGCGTGACCGATCACCCATGTGGTGTTTGTGAAGCCTGTCGTGCAATCGATGAAGGCCGCTTTGTAGATTACATTGAAATGGACGCGGCCAGCAACCGCTCGGTCGAGGAAATGACTGCGCTTTTGGAGCAGGCGATGTATGCGCCAACCAACGCGCGCTACAAAGTCTACATGATCGACGAAGTGCATCAGCTCACCTCGCACGCTTTCAACGCCATGCTCAAGACGCTCGAAGAGCCGCCCGAGTACGTCAAGTTTATTTTGGCTACGACTGATCCGCAGAAGGTTCCTGTGACGGTGCTCTCGCGCTGTCTGCAGTTTAATTTAAAAAATGTCTCGCCTCAGACGGTCGCAGACCATATGGCGCACATTTTGAAAGAAGAAAAAATTCAGGCTGAGCCCGCTGCCTTAAAGCTATTAGGCGTCGGAGCAAGAGGTTCAATGCGTGATGGTTTGAGTCTTTTGGATCAGGCGATTGCTTTTGCAGGCGATAAACCCATAACGCTAGAGAGTGTGCGCGAGATGCTTGGCATGATGGATAGCGACGTACTCATTAAGCTTTTGGGGTATTTGGCAGAAGGCAACGCCCACGAAATGATGCAAATCGCGCAGCAAATGTCGATGCGAAGCCTTTCCTTTAGTCAAGCGATCCGCGATTTGGCCTCACTTTTGCACCGCATTGCACTTGCTCAGTTTGATACCGCAAGCATAGCCTCCGATGATATGGATCGGGAAGCGATTTTGGCGCTTGCCCGTACCTTTACACCTCAGGAAGTGCAGCTTTATTATCAAATTGCTTTAAATGCCAGAGGCGATATGAATCTGGCGCCCGATGAGTACGCGGGCTTTACGATGGCACTATTGAGAATGCTTGCGTTTAAGCCCGCTGGTAGCGTCACGGTAAAGCTTCCCGAGCGCTTTAAGGCAAAAGAAGCGGATGTGAAATCTGACTCTTTCACAAACCAAAAGTGTCAACCTGAAGTGATGCCTAAGGTTTCTGAAGCGCAAACTCCTGCTGTGGCAGAAAGACCGATTGAGAAGAAAGTTTCTGAGACCTCGCAACCTGCTCCCTGGGAGGATGTTTCGCTGGGGGAGTCTCATCCGGGCAGTGAGTCCAAGCCTGCTGCCCAGGATAAGATTGATGAGAAACTCGCCGAGCCTGAGGATTTAGCAAAATCTTTTGAAAAAGAGGAAGAGGACGCACCTTTTGTGAATGCGTATGATGAATATGCCTCACAAATGGAGCCCTCAATTGAGGATTACGGTTTTGAAAGTACCGTGTCTGACTCGGAGCCTCAAGTCGAGCCGCAAGAGTCTGAGACAAGCTTTGCTGATCGGTATGATTACGCTGAGGATTACGATCAGATCCCGGACTTTACCGAAGTGGGTAAGCTTTGGTACGAAAAGCTTCGCTACACTTATCCGGCGACTTACGCTAAGGACATATTGGAACGAAGTGAGTGCGTCTCGATTGAGGACGATCTGATCACGCTTCGCATTGATCCTCTTTATGAGAACCGGCTTAAAAATAAAAAGGCAATGCTTTTGGTGCAGCGGATTGTCGATCCGCTTTTCGGTCGCCGCATGAGGTTTAATTTTGAATTGCAAACACCTCGTTCCCGAACTATTTCTCAGGAACGTGCGCGGCTTAAAAAAGAACAACGTCAGGCCGAAGAGGAACAAAATCGGAAAAATAAATACATTACGATTACCGATGAGGCAGAGCGCAAGGCTGCGATTGAAACGCTCAAAAAAACGCCTTTAGCTAAAACCGTCATGAGACGTTTTAATGCACGGATTGACCCGTTATCGGTGAAAAAGAAAATTTCTTAAACCATTTCAAACGAAAGGATAAATTATGCGCGGAAATATGGGAGCACTCTTAAAGCAAGCCGCACGAGTGCAGGAAAACATCAAACGTTTGCAGCACGAGCTCGATCATTTGGAAGTGACGGGCAGTGCCAGCGGTAATCTTGTTCAGGTGACAATGACCTGTAAGCATGCTTTGAAATCCGTCAAGGTTGATCCGAGCCTTCTGCAAGAGGATGTCGACATGGTTGAAGATTTGATTTTTATGGCCACTAAAGACTGCCTCGATCAGATTGAAAAGATCACGAAAGAGAAAATGGCGGCAGCCACCGCCGGTATGCCCTTACCTCCGGGCATGTCGTTTTAAGGTCGGCTAAGAAGATGTCGCTTAGCCCTAGTCTGGACGATCTTGTTGATGCATTGCGCCGCTTGCCGGGTCTTGGACCTCGCTCAGCCGCTCGCATTGCCGAATCGCTTTTGTCCGATAATCGGGCAAGTGCTCTTAAGCTTGTCCAGACCCTCGATCGAGCAGTAAAGACCGTCAAGCACTGTAAGCTCTGCAATACGCTCACCGACGATGAGGTATGCGCCATTTGTGCCGATGACAAGCGCGATAGAAGCAAAATCTGTGTGGTCGAAAACCCGGCTGATCAACGCGTCATTGAAGAGACGATGACCTATCGAGGACTGTACTTTGTTCTAATGGGGCTAGTTTCACCTGTGAAAGGAATTGGAGCCGAGGAGCTTCATCTCAGTAAACTTTTTGAGCGGGTGAAAAGCGATAAGGCTGTGCGTGAAGTGCTGATAGCAACACCATATACACCGGAGGGCGATGCAACAGCACACTTTATTGCAAAGGCAATGGCATCTGTCGCACCGGATGTTCGGGTCACGAGACTCGCGCGGGGGATTCCTGCTGGAGTGGAACTCGAATTTACCGATGCTAATACGATTGCAGGGGCTATTTTTGCTCGTCGATAAGTAGGAGCGTTATGTCGAAAGAACATGTTAAAGCGGCGCTTATACAAGCGCGAGATGCACTTGAAGCATTAATTGCGGCCGATGAAACGCAAGAGGCGATTGTAAAAGCCTCTGAGCTTATGATCGAAGCGATCCGCAGCGGTCACAAAATTTTATCGTGCGGCAACGGGGGCTCGCTTTGCGACTCAATGCATTTTGCAGAGGAAATGACTGGACGCTTCAGAAGTGATCGGCCGGGTTATGCTGCAATTGCAATAGCTGATGCTTCACACATGAGCTGCGTCGGAAACGATTACGGGTATAGGGATGTTTTTTCGCGCTATGTTCGGGCAGTAGGACAACCGGGGGATGTTCTCTTAGCCATTACCACTTCGGGAACAAGTGCAAACGTCATCGATGCAGTGGATGTTGCACACGAAAAAGGTATGAAGGTTGTGGGTTTAACCGGTAAATTTGAAAGTCCTCTTGCACAAAAAGCTGATGTGGCGATTGTGACACCGGCAGGCCGATGGGCTGACCGAGTACAAGAACTTCACATCAAAACGATCCATATCCTGATCGAATTGGTTGAGCGAACCTTGGCGCCTGAGAACTATAAAGATTAGAAATCAAAAATTGCGGTCACCGGAAGAAATCTTCCAATTGGTGACCGCCGTTTTTCTACTTCTAAAGAAAAGTCGTAATAACCACAATCCAACAGGGAATCGTCACAATTGCCGCTAATGTGTGAGCGGTGGTGATACCAGCTACAAGTGGCGCATTTCCTCTCATACTGGCCGTCATAACGTAGCAAGACTGTGCGGTAGGTAACATCGCAAAAATCATTAATGCGCCTGCTGCAGCAGGGGCTAAGTCAAATACTAAGCAAAATAGTAAGGCTACGGCAGGTGTAGCAACAAGGCGTTCGATGGTATTGGCAGTAATGAGTTTCCACTCAGATTTCACGTCACCGAGTCTTAGGCCAGCGCCAATGCACAAAAGTCCCATTGCCAGAGAGGCATTGCCCAAGGATTTGAAAAATGTCATGGCAACAGTGGGTACTTCAATGGAGCCCAGGTTAACGATGAGTCCCAGGGTTGTAGCAATAATCAAAGGGTTGGTCACAATGGCTTTGAGAGTTTTTGCTAAAACATTGCTTTTACCCTCGGTTTTTTCTTGCTGAGCAACAGCGCTGGCTAAGGCTGCTACTGCAATGGAATTGCTGATCGGAACCCAAAAAGCAATTAAAAGTGACATCAATGCCAAACCTTCCTGACCAAAAAGTCGGGAAACTAAAGCAAAACCTACGTAAGTATTGAAACGAAAACCGCAATGAAAAGCTGAGGCGTGAGTGACTGGATCGGCCTTAATGAGATAGCGAATCGAATATGACATGACAACGGCACACATCATGGCGCAAATCGCAACAACTAGGTAAAGCCCGGCTTCATCGAGCGTTAGGTTAGAGGTGGCAACAGAGGTGAATAGGAGCGGCGGAAAAAGAACGTAGAAGACTATTTTTTCAGCGCCTTTCCAGAATGTTTGGTTGAATACACCCTCTTGGAAGAACTTCATCAAAAGGAAACCAACCAATATCACCAGAAAATCGGGCAGGATGAGTAAAACGCTGAGCATTGTTATTACATGGTTAAGTTCACTGATGCAATCAGTATAGAGTTTTCACTAAAATAAGAAAAGCGAATATTTCTTCTGTTAATTATTCTGGATTGTCATTTATCTATGGATATCAAAAAGTTTCGAGCCTTTTTGACTACTGTTGAATGCGGCAGTTTTACGGAAGCTGCCAACCGTCTCTTTTGCACGCAATCTGCTGTGAGTCGTATGGTCGCTGATCTTGAAAGTCAGTGGGGGCTCGCACTTTTAAACCGAAAAAAGACCGGGCTAACTTTAACTACAGCTGGAGCTTCACTTTTGCCTTATATTCGTCAGATCTGTAGTGACGAGATGCGTTTAACTGGTGTCCTACAAGATATGACGGGATTAAAAAGCGGTGTCGTTCGTTTGGGAACCGTCACGGCGGTAGCCAATGAGTGGTTACCGATTGTGCTAAAAAAATTGATGCAGGAAGTTCCAGGTATTGATTATGAAATCTTAATTGGCAATGTCGATGTGATTGCCGATTGGCTCAAAGAGGATCGTATTGATGTGGGCATTTATGTGCCTAAAAATAAAGAGCATTTAAATGTACGGTTGCTCTATCTGGACGAATTCATGGTCATTTTCCCAAAAGGTCATGACTTGGCTAGATACGAAAAAGTACCTTTAACAGCATTGAAAAACTATCCTTATATTCTGCATGGAGCCAGTTGGTGCAAAGAGTTGGAAGAGGCAACGAAGAAAAATCAGCAACTGATCTCCGTTCGATATACGACTGTGGGTGCTACTTCAATTGTGAATCTTGTCAGAACTGGTATCGGAGTGAGTATTTTGCCCGAATTGCTGTTAAAAAATGATAAATTTAAAGTTGAAAGTCGACCTTTAGATCCCCCTTTGAGTAGAAAACTTTTTTTGGTTACACACGGTACACCTACTATGCCTGCAGTCAAAGCCTTTGTTGAAAGACTGCCGGCATTGATAAACGGTGGACAGGATATCTAGCATCATCTGTAACGGTTTTTTTACACTATTTTGCGGTAGAATTAGCAGCGATAAAAATGATGGCCTGGGCTGATCTCTGTAAGGCTCGGGCTTCTTTGTTACCTATTGAGTGTGAAAAGAGAAAAATACTATGGCGATTCCCATTACTGTACGTGGTGCCGAATTGTTAAAGGCTGAATTAAAGCGCTTGAAGAGCGTGGAGCGTCCCGCTGTCGTTCAAGCCATTAAGGAAGCCCGTGAAAAGGGTGACTTGTCTGAAAACGCTGAGTACGATGCCGCCAAGGAACTTCAGGGTCATATTGAGGGTCGTATTGCCGAGCTTGAAGGCAAACTCTCATCTTTGCAGGTAATCGATCCCAAGGAACTCGATGCTGGCGGTCGTATTGTGTTTGGTGCAACGGTGGAATTGGAAAACCAAGATACGGGCGAAGTGGTGACCTATCAGATTGTGGGTGACGACGAAGGCGATATCAAACGTAATCTGGTTTCGATTTCTAGCCCCATTGCGCGTGCCTTGATTGGCAAGTTTGAAGGAGATGAGACGATTGTGCACGCTCCGGGCGGCGATCGTGCCTATGACATTTTGACCGTTAAGTACATTTAAAAATTAATGTACTCGCAAGGGTCCCATGAGGACCCAAAAAAGGCTCGGTTTTGAATTTCTGCCGAGCCTTAGTTAGTTTAGAGATTGGCAAAAGCCTTTTTTGTCGTACGACCTTTAGCCTGAGCACGGGTTTTACGATGAGCGGTGGGGCCGCCTCGCATACCTCGGCGGGCTTCGGCCATTTTTCGACGTCTGGCGCGCTCGGCTTCTTGCTTTTGTTTTTCAGGATTCGGGCGCCACAGTACAAGGAGTTTACCGATCATTTGAATGCGTGCGGCATTTAATCGATCGGCGATCTCTGCGTAAATTGCTTCGCGCTCTTCGCGTTCATCGCTTGGAACTCGAATTTTGATCAATTCATGAGCCAAAAGTGCACGATCAATTTCTTTTAACACCGCCTCCGTTAAGCCATTGGCGCCTAAAAGAACCACAGGGTCGAGTCCATGGGCCTGTCCACGTAAGGCAAGGCGGGTGTCGCGGTCAAGTAGAAGTTCAGCCATAATACGGTATTGAGCAAATAACAAGTTTTCAAAATCGGTGAATTTTATAAGAAAATCATGCCTGTAGCAACAAAAAAACTACGATCCAACCGAGCTTGGATTGAGCGCCACATTAACGATCCTTTCGTAAAGCGTTCGCGTCAGGAAGGCTATCGAGCGCGTTCTGTCTATAAGCTCATTGAACTCAATGAGAAAGAAAAACTGATTCGTCCGGGGATGTGCGTGGTGGATTTGGGTGCCGCGCCTGGCAGTTGGACTCAGGTTGTTCGTGAAAAATTGGCCGGAAAAGACGGAGAGGTACGGGGCACGATTATTGCCATGGACATTTTGCCCATGGATCCCATTGATGGCGTGACGTTCTTGCAGGGTGACTTCAGAGAGCAGGAAGTGGCCGACAAACTCACCGAAATAATCGGCGACAAACAGGTCGATTTAGTGCTCTCCGATATGGCACCGAACTTATCGGGGATTGCAGCGGCCGATGCTGCCCGTTGTTTGCTTTTAAATGAACTTGCACTTGAGTTTTGCCTTGAGCACCTAAAAGATAATGGTGTATTTGTGACAAAGGTTTTTCAGGGAAGCGGTTTTTCGCAGTATGTGGAAACGTTGAAGAAGCACTTTAAGACAGTGCTCACACGTAAGCCTGAAGCAAGCCGTGACACCTCTGCAGAGGTTTACATGGTGGCAAAGCATATTAAAAAAAGGTGAACTTAAAATTTCTTGTAAAAAGGCGCAAAAAAATATTTGCAAGTCAAGTAATTATCGGTATTCTTAACAATTCGGATAGAGATGTGACAGCTCTAGTCTGTCAAAAAAAGGCGAAGGAGCCTGAAAATTGAATAGAAATTTCTTTAATCGTATTGGTGTTTGGATTATTTTGGCGCTGGTGTTTTTCACGCTCTTCAGACAGTTTGAGCCTGATACAACGCCCTCGGCCACCTCAACGAGCTACACGCAGTTTATGGATGACGCTAAGGCGGGCAAGATTGCGCGTGTCGATATTAAGGGTCGCGAAATTACGGTAACGCCCGTTGAAGGTCAGAAGTATGTGATCACGAGTCCCGGTGACTTGTGGATGGTTGATGACCTCAGAAAGTCCGGTGTACAGGTTTACGGTACGCCTGAGGAAGAGCCGTCGTTTTGGATGACGGTTTTGATCTCCTGGTTCCCAATGTTGCTTTTGATCGGCGTGTGGGTATTTTTCATGCGTCAGATGCAAGGCGGTGGTAAGGGTGGCGCTTTCAGTTTCGGTAAGAGCAAAGCCAGAAAACTCGATACCACAAATAATAAGGTCACTTTTGCTGATGTGGCCGGTTGCGATGAAGCCAAAGAAGAAGTGCAGGAAGTGGTGGATTTCTTGCGCGATCCATCAAAGTTCCAGCGTTTGGGCGGTCGTATTCCGCGCGGTATTTTGCTAGTGGGCAGCCCCGGTACCGGTAAGACACTTTTAGCCAAAGCCATTGCAGGCGAAGCCAAGGTACCGTTTTTCTCCATTTCCGGTTCTGACTTTGTGGAAATGTTTGTGGGTGTGGGTGCCGCACGCGTGCGTGACATGTTTGAAAACGCTAAGAAAAACGCTCCCTGCATTATCTTTATTGACGAAATTGATGCTGTGGGCCGTCAGCGTGGAGCCGGTCTGGGCGGCGGCAATGATGAACGTGAACAGACATTAAACCAAATGCTCGTCGAAATGGACGGCTTTGAAACGGGTACCAATGTCATTGTGATTGCGGCAACAAACCGTCCTGATGTGTTGGATCCTGCGCTTTTGCGTCCGGGCCGTTTTGACCGTCAGGTAGTGGTACCTTTGCCTGATGTACGAGGCCGTGAGCAGATTCTCAATGTGCACATCAAGAAAGTGCCAGTGGGACGCGATGTAGATCCGGAAGTAATTGCCCGTGGTACGCCCGGCATGAGTGGTGCAGACTTAGCTAATTTGGTCAACGAAGCCGCGTTGTTTGCTGCAAGACGCGATGCAAAGGTCGTTGAAATGGTGGACTTCGAACAGGCTAAGGACAAGATTTTGATGGGAGCTGAGCGCCGTAGTATGGTGATGAGCGAGGACGAAAAACGCACTACGGCTTATCACGAATCTGGCCACGCAGTTGTGGCGTGGATGTTGCCTAAGAGCGATCCATTGCACAAGGTGACGATCGTTCCGCGTGGACGTGCCTTGGGCGTGACGATGCAGTTGCCTGAGAAAGACCGCTTTAACTATGACGACGTATATTTGACTTCTCGCCTGGCGATTATGTTTGGCGGTCGTGCCGCCGAAGAGGTGTTCCTCAATCAAAAAACAACAGGTGCTTCGAATGACTTTGAGCGAGCCACACAAATGGCACGCGACATGGTCACGCGCTACGGTATGAGCGAAGCTCTGGGCGTGATGGTTTATGCTGAAAACGAAGGGGAAGTATTCCTCGGTCGCTCGGTTACTCGTACGACGCACGTTTCTGAAGCGACGATGCAAAAAATTGATGCAGAAGTCCGTCGTCTTTTGGAAGAGCAGTATGCTAGAGCCTGCGATATTCTGAAGGCTAACCGTGAACGTGTTGAGCTCATGGTTCAATGCCTGATGAAGTGGGAAACACTCGATGAAGATCAGATTGCCGATATTATGGAAGGCCGTGAAGTTCGACCGCCTAAGCCCGGTGCTTCAGCAAAGGCTGATGCTGAGAGTCGTGCACAGACGGAGGTAAAACCCGTTGAGAACCCGACTTCGCAGGGTAGTGATTCGCAAAAACCTGATAAACAATCGGGAGAATAACTTTTAAAAAATGGTGTACAGAGCCGGGAACACAATTCTCGGCTTTGTCTTTTTGATTAAATAAAGGCGAGTTAACAATGTTCCTCGGATTTCTTTTTGCCATTTTAGCTTGTGCTATCTGGGGGCTTATTTATATTTTCCCGCTGATTCTGCCAGAGTATGATCCGGTTTTAATTGCTTCGGCTCGTTTCGCAGTTTACGGGTTGGCTTGTCTGTGTTTTGTGCCTTTTCAATTTGAAGAGCTAAAAAAGCTCACCCGTAGTGACTGGTTTTTAGCGATGAGGCTCGCTTTTTTTGGCAGCTTCGTCTACTACTGGGCCTTGGTCATGAGCGTCAAGCTTTCAGGCGCTCCTATCGCTGGTATGCTCATGTGTTGGATTCCAGTCTTGGTGGCAGTAGTTTCCAATCTGCGAGGTAAAAAGCAGGGACTATCTATTGCCTGGAGTCGTCTGTGTATTCCTTTGGCTTTGATTCTTATCGGAATGGTGGTCGCAAATTGGACCGAGTTTTACTATGCAGTTAATGTTCAGGCGGCTTCCCCCATGCAGTTTTTGTGCGGTGTGGGCTGCGCTGTGATTTCACTTTTGCTGTGGACTTGGTATCCGATCCGCAATTCTGACTGGCTTTTAGCCAATCGTAAAAAAGGTCCTAAAGTGTGGGCAACAGCGCAGGGTCTTGCAATTTTGCCTTTTACGTTATTGGGTTTTATAGCAGTTTCTGTTTTCATCGAACCAGCTGATTTCGGTATTCTAGGACCACAGCCCATAAAGTTTATTTTAGTGATGCTAGTAGCTGGCATTGTGTGCTCGTGGGTGGGAGCTGCGTTTTGGAATGCGATGAGTGAACGTTTGCCGCCTGCTTTGGGCGGTCAGCTCATAGTTTTTGAAACGATTTTCTCAGTCATTTACGCTCTTTTGTGGCGCGGTCAATGGCCGACATTATCCATGACGATAGGAATGGTTATGTTGCTTGCTGGTGTTTTGACCGCACTTCGAGTCTTTAGAAACGTACGGGTGTAGGGAAATTTTTGACATAATTGCGACGATAAAAAATTAGGGACTTTTTTCATGACAACCTTTCTTTGGCACGACTACGAAACTTTTGGCTTGAGTCCGAGTCTTGATCGACCGGCTCAGTTTGCTGCAATCAGAACCGATGAAAATCTCAACACGTTGGGTAATCCTATTTGCATATATTGCAAACCCTCCATGGATACCATGCCTAGTCCCCAGAGTATTTTTATCACAGGCATATTGCCTCAGTACTGTGAAGAGCACGGGCTCACCGAAGCCGACTTTGCGAAGCTTATTCATAAAGAAATGATTGAAGACGACACAATCAGTGTCGGCTACAACTCCATGCGCTTTGACGATGAAGTTACGCGTTTTACGTTTTGGAGAAACTTTCTGCCGCCTTACGATCGTGAGTTTGATCACGGTTGTTCTCGCTTTGACCTTTTCCCACTGGTTGTAGCCACTTGGGCGCTCAGACCTCAGGGGATTGAGTGGCCGATGATTGAAGGGGAAAATAGACCCTCATTCAGATTGGAGCATCTGTCAGCGGCCAACGGTTTGGCTCACGAGCATGCACACGATGCTTTAAGTGACGTTCAGGCAACCATTGAAATGGCTCGCCTGATTCGTGAAAAGCAACCGAAACTATGGGAGTTTGCACTTCGCAATCGTTCGAAAAAAGCCGTTGCAGCGATGATTGAAAGCGATAGGCCTCTTCTGTGGGTAAGTCCTATTCATGGAGCTGAGCGTGGTTACATTCGTTTGGTTAAATCCTTAGGGGTGATGCCTGGCCGTTCCGGACAAGTTTTAATGTGGGATTTGATGGTTGACCCCACAGAATTATTAGAGCTTTCTGCCGAAGAAGTCCGTACGCGTCTTTTTGTTAAGGACGATGAACTTCCAGAAGGTAAAACGAGACTTCCGATTTTTCTTTGCAAGATTAATCAAGCCCCCTTTATTGTGAATCATTGGGGAGTGTTAAGTGAAGAGCGTGCACAGCAATTTGGAATTGATAAGGCGCTGGCTTTAAAGCACTACAAAGTGTTGTTACCTCATATCAATGAACTTCAGGGTCTGTGGGCTGAGGCTTTTGAACAAGAAGAGACACAAGATGAACAGAAGCCTGATGTTGATGCCTCTCTTTATAGCGGTGGATTTGCCTCTTTTAACGATAAAAGACTAATTTCTCTTGTCTCTCGCATGACACCTGAAACTATCGCCCAGAGTGTTCAAGCAGGGCGCTTAACCTTTGAGGATTCGCGTTATGATGAGATGCTTTTTAGGTGGCGGGCGAGAAATTGGCCTCAGACATTAACCCTTGAAGAGGCTCAACGCTGGGCTAATTGCCGCGAAGCGCGTTTAATGCAGGGCGCAGGGGGAGCGCGGACATTGGAAGTCTTTGCTCAAGAAGTTGAAGCGCTGGCAGAGAGCTTTGGTGAAGATATTGATGAACGGACTGAAGAAATTTGCGGAGCGCTCTACGACTGGATGGAAATAGTCAGCAATTCTTTAGAAGAGCCGTACTGAGAAGACTGCTTACACGGTTAATTAAGATCGAAAAAAGTCATTTTTTCGGCTGTAAAACAAAAGTGCCGAGCAGACTCCTGAATAATCTTGCTCGGCAATTTTTAGCTAGTAAGTGTACTTTTCGGCGCCTTTCCAAGCGGGTGAAAAGGCCCCCTTGTAAGCTTTCATTAAGGTCGCGGCAGTCTCTGGGCTTTGATAGGCTTGGACGACTTTCAGATACACGGGATTATCTTTATCCACTTCACGGGCAGCGATGACGTTGACAAGCTGAGTGACTTGGGGATTGGTTTTTGGATCTAAATTTTCGGCGTAAATCGAATCTGCAAAGGAATCAAGTCCTGCGGTATAAGCGTTTCCGCCATTGATCACAGCAGCAGTGACATCGGGTAGTAGCCGGGCAAGGATACCGGATTCAGCTTCACGGACTTTGATTTTGACTTTGTATTCGGTGATATCTAGTTTAGTGGGCACATAACCTTTAGATGGATCTACCTTAATGAGGCCGGCTGCTTCCAAAAGCTTAATAGCGCGGCCGCCGTTAGTGAGGTCAGAGGGAATAGCAATTACATCACCATCCTTGATATCACTGAGAGCCTGGATTTTGTCTTTATTGTGATAGATGCGAAGTGGCGTGATTAAGGTATCACCGATCGAAACAATCTTGTAGCCGTTTCGTTCAATGTCATTGGCTAAATAAGCCTTGTGTTGGAAAGCATTCAAATCAATTTCGCCATCGGCCAAAGCACGGTTCGGAGTAGCGTAATCGCTGTACTTAATCAGCTTAACACGGATTTTTTCAGCAGCTAGTAACTCATTGACCGTATCCCATTGGGCAACGTAGTCACCTACCACACCAACAGTGACTTCACGAAAATCATCGTTTGCGTAGCTCGTAGAGATCAAACTCGAAGAGAAGGCGCAAGCGCAGCCGATTGTGATTAAAGATTTAAGGAAAATGCGTTTATTCATTTTTTTGTCTCCAAAAAGTTAAAGATAAAAATTAGTGGGAAGTTTTTCGAATAATCCACTGTCCGAAACACTGTACGATCGTGATTACAGCCAAAATAATGATGACCGTGAGCCAAATCATGTCGCGGTAGCCCATTTGATAGCCGTAACGAATCGCAAAGTCGCCCAAACCTCCTGCACCGATTGCGCCGGCAATCGCAGTGATGCCGATAAAGCTCACAAAGGTAATGAGTGTGACTCGGGTAATGCCGGGGATGGATTCTCTTAAGTAGACGCCGAAGATGATTTGTGGCACAGAAAAGCCCATAGCAAGGCTTGCTTCAATGAGACCGTCATCTAAATCACTTAAAACAGACTCGATTTGACGGGCAAAAAAGGGAACAGTTCCGAAAACTAGTGCTACAAATGAACCGGTGACACCAGACCCAGTCCCTACTAAAAATCGGCTCAATGGAATTAACAGAACGATCAAAATGATGAAGGGAATCGAACGAATGATATCGATACTCTTATCCAGCCCTAAGAAGATCCAGGAGTTTTGCCAGAGGCCACCTTGCCGGGTGATAACGAGTAAGACGCCGATTGCCACACCGAGAAACCAGGCAATGCTGCCCGAGACTGCGACCATAGTGGCAGTTTGCCAAAAGCACTCGAGAAGCTCCGGGCCCAAGCGATCAATGTGCGGCAAGAAATAAGTAATGACTTCGTTCATCTTAAGACCTCCACAATGACTTTTTGATCAATTAAAAATTGGCGAGCTTTTTCAATTTGATCGGCTCTGCCTTCTATAGCGACACCCAATTTCCCGACGATACATTGCTTGAAATAATCAATGTTGCCGTAGATGATGTTGGCCTTAACTTCAAAGCGACGGTAAAGCTCACTCATAAGAGGCTCACCAGCCACTGCTCCTCGATAAGTTAAGAACCATACGGGCTGACTGGGTTTAATGCCTGTGATTGCGCTATTGAGTTTGACAAAGTCGGAAAAGGCTTCGAAATTGTCTGCTGCCTGAATAAAACTTTTAGTGATAGGTGCTTGAGGGGCACTGAATACCTCAACGATGTCTCCTTTTTCAACAACAACGCCTTTTTGCATGACAGCAACACGATCACAGATTTCTTTTATGACTTCCATTTGGTGCGTAATTACAACAATTGTGATGCCTAATCGAGTATTAACTTCCTTTAAAAGCTGCAAAATAGAGTGAGTCGTTTGGGGGTCTAAGGCACTTGTGGCCTCATCGCACAGCAGTACCTTGGGATCATTGGCAATGGCACGGGCAATGGCAACACGCTGTTTTTGGCCGCCTGAAAGTTGTGAAGGATAGCTTTGAGCTTTGTCGCTTAAGCCTACAAGATCAAGTAGCTTTTTAATTTTTTGACTGCGCTCGCTGGCACTTAATTTCGTTAGTTTGAGCGGTAATTCGATATTTTCAAAAACCGTACGAGAGGGCATGAGATTAAAGTGCTGGAAAATCATGCCTATTTTTTGGCGCACATGACGAAGCTCTTTGCCTTCGTAATGAGTGATGTCTTCTCCATCGATAATGACTCGGCCTTTTTCTGGTTTTTCTAATAAGTTAATGCAGCGAACGAGCGTGGACTTGCCGGCACCGGAAAAGCCGATGATGCCAAAGATTTCACCCTGTCGGATTGCAAGAGAGACGTCTTTAACGGCTTCAACAGTTTTGCCGTTTATCGCAAAGCTTTTTGATATGTTTTCAAGTTTGATCATCTTTTGATCCTTCGGTCACACCGGATGCAGATGCATCAAACTTTTTGAGCGTCAACTCAGAGCTGAAAATCTGAGGTCTCAATACCAAAAATAATTGGTGTGACGTCTAATTTAAATTGTTAAATGAAGGAGAAGAAATATCGTTCGTATTGAGACCTTCCGAACGATATTTTTTGCGGAGCTTGGTGCTCCGAAGGTCCTTAGAGCACCATCGTCATCATGCACATTCGCATTTCAAAAGCACGGTTAGCGCAACTCGTCGGCAACGCGGCTGAGGCTAAACCAGTGCTATGAAACGTAAAGTGCATGATTAATTCCTGTACTCTAAAAGTTAGAAATCTCGAAAGAGATGCTCTTAGGTTAGAGAAGTTTGAAGGGCAGTTCAAGAGGCCGCTCAAAAATATTTGCTGACTCTGAGTTCAAGTGCTTAGTTTGTACTAGCTCTCACTTAAGGATTTTTCCTTAAAAAGGCGGTGGATTGGATTAATCAATTAGTAGTAAAAAAGGAGCGTTAAAGTTCTATCAAAAGACTTTTTAACGCTCCCTTTGAGACTAGATCAGTCAGAAATTATTTTTTCATTCGATTGTCTTTTAAACCGACCGACAAGTTAAAGACCGGGTGTTCGGTCGTATGATCGACACGATCGGCGACAAAGTAACCCATACGCTCCAATTGGAATTTTTCATCGGGCTTAGCTTTGGCCAAAGCCGGCTCAATAAAGCCTTCAACCACTTTGAGACTATCGGGATTTAAAAGCGTACGATAGTCAGCATCTACGGCATCGGGTTGAGCAACAGCAAAGAGTCGGTCATAGAGGCGGAATTCTGCTTTAACTGCAGTCTTGGCATCCACGAAATGGATAGCTGCTTTGGTCTTTACAGTTTCCGAACCGGCGCTACCGCTCTTCGTTTCAGGCAGGTAGCGGCAGTGAACGGCGACCACTTTACCGTTTTCGTCCTTATCTACAGAGGTCGGTACCACAACATAGGCGTAGCGCAGACGTACGGGTTTAGCTTCAGAACCATCTGCTGGAATGGTTAAGCGGCGATAGCCCTTGGGGGGCACTTCAGCAAAGTCACTTTCATCAATCCAGAGTTCTCGAGAGAAAGTGAGTTCGCGCGTACCTAATTCGGGCTTTTGAGGATGGTTCGGAGCCGTGAGTGTTTCGGTTTGGTTTTCCGGATAGTTGTCAATAATGAGCTTTAACGGATGAACCACACCGATGCGACGCAAGGCGCGGCCTTCCAGGTCTTCGCGTAGGCAGGCTTCCAAAACAGAATAATCAATCAGACCGCCCGCAACACGGGAAACACCGCAGCGCTCAGCAAAAAGCTGAATGGCTTCTGGGGTGTAGCCTCTTCTGCGTAGACCGAAAATGGTTGGCATACGCGGGTCATCCCAGCCGTTAACGAGGTTTTCCTTCACTAACTGGATGAGTTTGCGCTTACTCACTACGACGTGTGAAAGGTTCAAACGATTAAATTCGTACTGATGAGACAGCAAGAAGAAATTGGGGCGCACAACGTCAAGCGCAGCTTGTAAGAGCGGCGTGTAGTGCTCAGGCTGCGTCAAAAGCAAAGCCCAGAAAGCCTCGGCCCGGATACCCAATAACTTTTCAGGTCCGAGGTTATCGCTCCAGGCATCAAGAATTTCAGCCAAAGCTTTTTCAGAGGCACTCAGTCCAAGCTTATTGCGGTGCTGATAACACGCGCGCATAAAGGCAAGGGCACGATCGTCTTCACCCTTGCTCATCTTAAGCAGCAGGCTCTTGGCCTCTTCAAATTGAGGAGCACGCAAAACGGGGATGGAACGCTCAAGTGCCCAGTCATAGAAAGCGCGTTGATCTTCAAATTCAAGCGTGCAGATCGAATGGGTGATGTTTTCGAGCGTATCTTCAATCGGGTGAGCAAATGTGTACATCGGATAGATGCACCACTTATTGCCTGTGCGGTGATGTTCAGCAAAGCGGATACGGTAAATTGCAGGGTCACGCAGGTTGATATTGGGGCTTGCCATATCGATTTTGGCACGCACAACCATGGAGCCTTCAGCATGTTTGCCTTCACGCATTTCACGGAAAAGACGAAGATTTTCTTCAATCGGACGGTCACGGTAAGGAGAGTCCTTACCGGGTTCAGTTAAAGTGCCGCGATTGGCGTGCATTTCTTCAAGAGTTTGCTCATCAACATAGGCAAAACCAGTCTTAACCAAGTGCTCAGCACAGTCATACATCCACTGGAAATAGTCGCTTGCAAAGTAGAGATTGTCTTCCTTGCCGTGCTTCCAATCAAAGCCGAGCCATTGAACAGATTCCTTGATGGAGTCTACGTACTCCTGATCTTCCTTGACGGGGTTTGTATCGTCAAAGCGCATATGGCAGTAGCCGCCATAATCACGGGCAAGGCCGAAATTCAAGCAAATACTTTTAGCATGACCGATATGCAGATATCCATTCGGTTCGGGCGGAAAACGCGTACGAATGCGGGCGGGATCTTCTACACCATTTTGAGCCTGCTCACTGTAAGGGGCAGGATGACCGCACCACAGTCTCGGGCGGTTGGCGTTGCGAGCCAAATCTTCATCAATAATATTGCGAATAAAGTTGGTGACTTGAGCACCGTTTTCTTTGTTTTCCGTCGTGGACATACGATAGTCTCAAATATGAAGCAATAAGAAACTTCAAATTTTAATGCTTTTCAATCGAGTTAGCTTGAAATTAGTAGGCGCTCTTAGGATAAATGCGTTATAGCCAGCTTTTTTCTGGTTCAAATCGCGGTGCGGCAGACGTGATTTCAATGTCTTAAGTCAGATGCGGGAACAGACTAGCAGATTGTTTAGAGGTTAGGCTGAAAAAGCAACAGGAGCCTGTTTTCTACTCGATTGAGGCTCCTAAGATGAGTTCAGTGCATTTTTTGAATATGGATAATATGCTCCTCAGTGCCGCAGCAACCTTTTTTCTTTTTATCGCTCGGCCCGCAGCCAGCGCATCCGCAGCCGCAATCTCCGGCATTGCGATTTTTAATTTTAAAAACCACAACCCAAATCATGGCTAAAACAATCAAAATCAGCAAAAGCCAACTGATGCCATTCATCTTAACCTCTTATTAAGAATAGTTCTCAATAACTAATATCCTAGCATCAATCCGATCAGTCGGACAATCAAAGCCACGATCCAGGCAATGACACATTGAAAAATAGCTACGCCCAAAGCCCAGCGGCCGCCTAGTTCACGTTTAATGGTAGCGATGGAGGCTACGCATGGCGTATAAAGCAGGCAAAAGACAAGTAAAGCCAAAGCAGTGAGCGTACTGAGAGCTGCTGTTAACGCTTCGGTAGAACCAAAAAGAACGGAGAGGCTACTGACAACGCTTTCTTTAGCCATAAAGCCACCGATTAAGGCTGTGGTAATGCGCCAGTCATCAAAACCCAAGGGGGCAAAAATCGGGGAGACCCAGCCAGCGATTACTGCAAGGATACTCATCTGAGAGTCTTCGACCGGATTGAGCTGAAAATCAAAGGTCTGCAGGAACCAAATGATAATGGTAGCGACAAAGATCACGGTAAAAGCTCGTTGCAAGAAGTCTTTTGCTTTATCCCAAAGCAAAAGCATTACATTTTTTGCGCCGGGCATACGGTAGTTGGGCAATTCCATCACAAAAGGAACGGCTTCGCCTTTAAAAATAGTGTTTTTCATGAGGTAGCCCAAAAGCACAGCTACAACAATACCCAGCAGATAAAGGCCGATCATAATGAGAGCGCCTTCACCAGGGAAAAAAGCTGCGACAAAAAAGGCATAAATAGGAAGTTTTGCCGAGCAGCTCATAAAGGGCGTGAGCAATATCGTCATTTTACGGTCACGCTCGGAGGGCAAGGTACGGCTTGCCATCACCCCTGGTACCGTACAACCAAAGCCGATTAGCATCGGTACGATACTGCGGCCAGACAGACCGATACGTCTTAAAAGCGTATCCATTACAAAGGCTACGCGCGCCATGTAGCCGCTGTCTTCCAAAAAGGAGAGAAAGAAAAAGAGCACAACAATCGTAGGCAAGAAACTTAGCACACTGCCTACGCCGTTAAAGATGGCATCGATGATAAGCGAGTGAATCGAAGCGTTGACTTCAAGCGCCGTTAAAGTCTGATCAGTGTAGTCGGTTGCCAGACCGATTAACCAGTCTAAACCATCATTGAGCCAAACACCGATCACATTGAAAGTGAGCCAAAAAACAAGCGCCATGATGGCGATAAAGGCGGGGATGGCTGTAAAGCGTCCTGTCAACACCTCGTCGATCTGAAGGCTTCTGATATGCTCACGGCTTACCCGTGGTTTTACGACAGTTTGTGCGCACACCTTGTCAATAAAAGAAAAGCGCATGTCAGCAATGGCGCTCGCGTGATCCAATCCTCGCTCGGCTTCAAGCTGCTTGATGATATGGGCAATTGTGCGCTTTTCATTTACATCAAGACTGAGTTGATCCATGATAAGTGTGTCGCCTTCGGCAATTTTGCTTGCGGCAAAGCGAAGCGGTATTTTTGCCTTTTGTGCGTGGTCTTCAATAATGTGCATGATGCTGTGAAGACAGCGGTGCACAGCGCCTCCGTGTTCATTGACATCGCAAAAATCCTGCACAGCTGGAGGCTCTTGAAATTTTGCAACGTGAAGGGCGTGATCAATTAATTCTTCAATACCTTCTGCCCGACTAGCAGAAATGGGTACAACCGGCATCCCCAGGAGCGCTTCCATTTCGTTAACACGAACCGAGCCTCCATTTGCCTTTACTTCATCCATCATGTTGAGAGCCAGTACCATGGGGCGACCTAACTCCATAAGCTGCATTGTGAGATAAAGGTTGCGCTCAATGTTGGTGGCATCAACAATATTGATAATCGCCTTGGGGTTTTCTTTCAGAATGAATTCCCGCGAGACAATTTCTTCATTAGTGTAGGGAGAAAGTGAGTAAATACCGGGTAAGTCCGTCACTAAGGTGTCGCTGTGACCGATGATTGAACCGTCTTTTCGATCTACAGTGACACCCGGGAAATTTCCCACGTGCTGATTGGATCCCGTGAGTCGGTTAAATAAAGTTGTTTTGCCGCAGTTTTGGTTGCCTGCCAGTGCAAAGGTAATCAGTTCACCTTCGGGCAGCGGATGCTCGTGTTCTTTTACGTGATATTTCCCGCCCTCGCCATAACCCGGGTGAGAAATTTCTTCGATTTCAGGTTTGGGAGAAACGGCCGGTTCCGAGTCACGAATATCGGTAATCGTAATGGCCTGGGCTTCGGCGACACGAAGCGTCAACTCATAACTTCTGATACGTACTTCAATGGGATCTCCCATTGGAGCACGCTTGACCATTGTGACAGTGGCCTGGGGAATCAGTCCCATATCGAGGAAATGTTGACGAAGAGCGCCGCTCGCACCAACCGATTCAACGGTCGCACTATGGCCGATTGGCAGATCATTTAAAGTAACGGGCATCTTTTAAATTCTTTCTTTTTATTCACACAGTTAGGTGTGTTTCTCGCAAGCCTTGCATTCTAAATCACAATTCAATAGTTCGTATTCAAAAAAGAAAAAAATTAAGAAATGTCGACTAAAGAATTGAATTGGAAAACAAATAAGTTTTTGTTTTTATTATGTAAAATAGCTAATTTGTCGCCAAAAACCTCATTTTACAATGTCGCTATACATGACTAAAAAAGAAGAGGAGCGACACAATGCTTGAACTCAATCGGAGAAATCTCTTTAAACTGACTGCAACATTGGCAGGAACTTTTATGGCAGGTAAAACGTTAAGTACTACCGCAATGGCTGCAGAAGCTAACTTCACGCCCAGTGAGAAAACACCGCTACTTTTAAATTTCAATGAAAACTCACTCGGTATGGCTCAGTCGGCTAAGCAGGCTGTACTCAAAAGTTTGGACGGTGCTTTTCGCTATCCCGATGCAGCACGAGCTCAATTAATTGAAGCGATTGCTAAAAAATTTGCATTGAAATCCTCCCAAGTGGTTTTAGGCAATGGCTCTTCTGAAGTTATCCAGGCCGCTGTCGAAGCTTTTAGCCACAAAGCACAAAAAGCCAGGCAGGCTGTGCAATTGATTGTGCCTGATCCCACCTTTAATTACGTTGAGCTTTATGCATCTGCGATCGGGTTTGAAGTTGTAAAAGTTCCTCTAGTGAAAGAATCTTTGGCTTTGGATTTGGTGCAAATGAAATCCAAGGCGCAGGCTTTTAAGGGACTTTCAATTGTTTATATCTGCAATCCAAATAATCCCACTGCGACAATTGCGGATGCAAAGGTGCTTAACGATTGGTTCAACCAAAAATCCGCACACACGGTTTTTATTGTGGATGAAGCCTATGCAGAATTTGTTACGGATAAGAGTTTCAGAAGTGCTGTTGAAAATGTGAAAGCCGGCAGTAACCATATTGTTGTCACCCGGACATTTTCCAAAATTTATGCCATGGCGGGTTTACGTATTGGTTACGGTTTAACAGATGAGAAAACTGCAAAATTACTCAATGACTTTGTGTCAATTGATAACACCAATACGGCGGGAGCCGTTGCTGCTTTGGCAAGTCTTAATGACGATCTCTTTTTTGAAAAGAGCCTTCAGAGCACGAATCTTGCCCGCAAAATCGTCACTGATGCTTTGGACGAGTTGGGTTTAAAGTATTTGCCTTCACAGGCGAATTTCATTTTCCATGAAATTAAGGGCGAGCATCAGACATACAAAGACCGAATGGCTAAGGCGCATGTTTTTGTTGGCCGCGAGTTTGCGCCCGCTGTGGGCTATAACCGGCTGACGCTTGGTACGCCTCAAGAAATGCGAGCATTTGTGAAAGTTTTAAAGTCATTTAGACAAAAAGGTTGGATTTAATATTTAAGAAAAAAACGGTTGGTTCCGATTCACGGCGCCAACCGTTTTTAAAAAATCAATGCGGCAAGCGTTTAATTAAAACAGAAGTGTCGCTGCGCCCTTCGCCTTTGGCTTGAAGTTCTCCGTAGAACTGATCAATGAGCGCGACTGTAGGAAGTGTTGAGCCGTTTTTCTTCGCTTCAGCCAAGCACAGTCCCAAATCTTTTCTCATCCAGTCGATTGCAAATCCGAAATTAAATTTGCCCTCAATCATGGTGCCGCCACGGTTATCCATTTGCCAGCTTTGGGCAGCACCTTTACCGATTACTTCAAGGACGAGCTTCATGTCTAAGCCCGCATTTAAACCGAAAGCGATTGATTCGGAAAGTGACTGCACAATACCTGCAATACAAATCTGATTGCACATCTTGGCGAGCTGTCCGCAACCCACCTCTCCGATACGGGTGACAGCCTGAGCAAAGGCCATGACGGTTGGGCGGGCTTTTTCAAAAGTTTCTTCATCAGCGCCGCACATCACAGTTAAAACGCCATTGACAGCGCCAGCTTCACCGCCGGAGACCGGAGCGTCCATAAAGCCAAGTTCCATTTCTTTGGCTCTTTGATGAAGTTCTCTGGCAACCTGTGGGCTGTCAGTCGTGCAGTCAACTAGTACAGCGCCTTTTTTCATACCGGCAAAAGCACCGTCACGTCCGAGTACAACACTTCTGAGATCGTCGTCATTGCCGACACAGGTGAATACGTAGTCAGCATCTTGGGCGGCTTCGCGTGGCGTTGCTGCAATGAGTCCGATATATTCCGAAGCCCACTTTTGAGCCTTTGAGGTTGTTCGGTTGTAGACCGTTACGCGATGTCCTGCCTTTGCAAGATGTCCGGCCATCGGATAGCCCATTGTGCCCAGACCGATAAAGGCTACAGTCTTGGGTTCACACTTTTCATACACTTTTGCCATGATAGAAGTCCTTATGCGAAAAGCGCCTGAGTTAAACTCAAGCGCTTTCAATTAAGTTGGGTTATTAACGCACACCGCGTTCCTTAATGGTGGCTTGTGCAATTTGCACGCATTTTCTAGCAAGCGTTGCAGTCGGGTCAACGATAGCAACTTTCTTTCCGGCCACTTCAAAGTCATCGGTTTCGTGGAAAATCAAAGGCAGTTCCGTGCAGCCTAAAATCAGCACATTGCAGTCATAGGTCTTCACGAGATACTCGGCACCACGATAGAGGTCATCGTAGCACTCGCCCGTGGTGTAACCGGCTTTAGCGCCTTTGGGGCCATAGATGGCTTTCATAACGCTTTGCTGATGGTCCTCATCGGGCGTATACATCTTCATGCCCATTTTTTCGGCTTTTTTGCTGTAAATGCCGGTAGCAATCGTGCCGCTTGTGGCCATTAAACCCACTCGGGCGTTGTCACCAAATTTGGCTTTAATTTCATCGAGCATGGTCTGCTGCATATCGATGAAGGGAACGTTGAGGTGGCGAAGCATGCGCGGCAAGAAGGCGTGAGCCGTGTTGCACGGGATGATGATGTAATCGCACCCGTCGCGCTCAAGGCGCTTGGCGCAGTTATACATGGCAATTGTCGGATCCGGGCCGCCGTTTAAGAGGCAGGCGGTACGGTCGTCAATTTGCGGATTTTGTTCAATGACCACCTTAAAGTGTTCCTGGTCATTTTTGGCGGGCGTGGCCTTCACGATCTTGTCATAAAGGTCAACGGTTGCAGCCGGCCCTAAGCCGCCGATCAACCCGAGCTTGAAGGGCTTCGGCAGTTTTTCCGTGGAGTGCGAGAGGGCAGCTTTTGCAAACACTTCAAACACATTCATCACGGGTAAGCCCAGCTTTTGCAGTGCAGGGGTATTCAAAGCAAACTGCGTGCAGTTGGGAACAATCACTTCGGCGCCCTTTTCCATCAGGCGGCGGCAGATTTGGCTTAATTCCTGGACGGCTTCATCAGAAGGACCTTCTGCACGAATCTTTTCGCGCAGCTCGTCAAGCGTCTTTTGATCTTCTTCAGAAGCAAAAATCATCTTCATTTGCTTGGAGAGATCACAGGCGCCCGAGGCACATCCTGCAGCGTTTGCAGCATCGAGCACGCCCATCGCAGGGACCTTTTCGCCCATCTGGCTCATCAGGGCTTCTTTCATATCGAGAATCGGCGTTTGGATTTCACGCTGAATTTCATGGATATAAGAGCCGCACTTAAAATCAGGCACGAGGATTAAATCGACGCCCATTTCAGCCAGAAGCTCTGCTTCATTGAAAATAAAGATCTTTCTGTCGCTGACAGCAAAGACAGGATCGGGGTCAATCTTGAAGTTGTCTTCGGTCATAACGATGCTCAAATCATCGTCACCCAAAGACAAAAGCTCGGTTTTCACTTCCATTGCGGCGCGGCGATTCAAACCCGCCACAATGCCGATTGTTTTCTTTTGGCTCATCGATCGTACCTCTCAAACACAAAATAAATTAGACAAGCTCACACATCGAACCGCCCACGGGTTCGATTCTGTTCGCTCCGCTAATTAGAGTGTAATACAATCCCAAGAGTTCAATCGGATTAATTTTTGAAAAATCTCTCAGGCAATTCATGGCAGCTCAAAAAGAAAAAATACTGGTAACGGGCGGGGCGGGTTTTATCGGCTCGCACTTTGTTGATACGGCCTTGGCCAGCGGCTACTCGGTTCTGACGGTAGATAAACTCGACTATTGCGGCAACTTACTCAATCTTGAAGCAGCTCAAAAGAAAAAGTCTCACAAATTTCTTCAGGCCGACGTCGCAGACAGCGCCGCCATGCTGGAAGCTTTTAAAAGCTTTAAACCGCATGCCGTGGTGCATCTGGCCGCACAAACCCATGTGGATCGCTCAATCGATAATCCGCAGACCTTTATTGACAATAATGTCACTGCCACGCAGCGGCTCTTGGAAGTAAGCCGCGAGTATTGGAAAGGCTTAAGGGGCGAGAAAAAAGAGCGCTTTCGCTTTATTTATGTCTCAACCGATGAAGTGTACGGCTCTCTGGGTCCGAATGATGCTCCCTTTACCATTGAGAGCCCCTATCGGCCGACAAGTCCTTATGCGGCAAGTAAAGCCGCGGGCGAAATGATCGCTTTGAGTTACTGGCGTACGTTCGGTTTTCCAGTAATTGTTGAGCACGCCTGCAACAATTACGGTCCGAGGCAATTTCCCGAAAAACTCATTCCTTTGATAATCGACAGGGCACGAAGCGGTATGACGTTACCCGTTTATGGAACTGGACAAAATATACGTGAGTGGATGTATGTGACAGATCATGCGGCAGCACTCATTAAAATTTTGCAAAAAGGACTGGCGGGTCAAATATATAACATTGGCACAGGTGAAGAGGTGCCCAACATTAAACTCATTCGAGCGCTCTGCACTTTGATGGATGCTGCTTGTCCCGGGCTTTTACCTTTTGAAGAAGCGATTACTTTGGTGACCGACCGCCCGGGACATGATTTCCGATACGCCATGGATAGTGCAGACAGTCTCAAAGCTTTGGGTTTTGCTCCGAGGGTGCGTTTAATTGAAGGACTGCACAAGACCCTTCAGTGGTATTTGGATAACGACAAATGGCTTGAAAGCGTCAAAGAAGGTGCCTACGCTCAGTGGGTGAAGCGCTATGGGAAGATCAAATGAGAATTGAAAAAAGCGACTTTGAGGGGATTTTGAAAATTTTCCCCGATGTGCATCGGGACAATAGGGGGTTATTTGCTGAACTTTGGCAGGTCACCCGCTATGAAGATTTGTGGCCGGAGTTAACCTTTGTGCAGGATAACTTTTCTGTTTCCAAAAAAGGCACATTAAGAGGACTGCATTTTCAAAAGCGCCACCCGCAGGGAAAATTAATCACGGTGCTCTCGGGTGAAATTTTTGATGTGGCGCTCGATTTAAGAAAAAACTCCCAAACTTTCGGCCGTGTCTACAGTACGAAACTTTCTTCAGAGGATCTGTGTCAGCTTTATATCCCTGAGGGCTTTGCCCACGGCTTTATGACCTTATCTGATACGGCCTGCGTCTTTTATCGATGCACGGACTTTTATCATCCGGAAGATGAGGGGGCGATTTTGTTTAACGACGCCAACTTAGGCATTCATTGGCCCGACGTGGGTGAACTCACCGTCTCGGATAAAGACCGGCGGGCAATGAGCTTTTTTGAGTGGCGCAAAAGCGTTCTCTAAAGAAAAAATCTTCCTGTTTTTGGCACAATAGTGGCTTTTCTTTTGAAAGTAGCAAATAAGAAAAATGGTGAGCTTTATTGATAAATTAAATCCGCAGCAAAAGGCGGCAGTGACGCTGCCGGCTGAGAGCGCATTGATTTTGGCCGGTGCAGGTTCCGGTAAGACCCGCGTGCTGACCACACGCATTGCCTGGCTCATTGAAGAGCGCATGGCCAGTCCCATGGAAATCCTCGCCGTGACCTTTACCAATAAGGCCGCCAAAGAAATGCTCACCCGTATTCAGGCATCCATTCCCGTGAACACCCGAGGCATGTGGGTGGGCACTTTCCACGGTTTGTGCAATCGGCTCCTTCGCCGCCACTTTAAAGAAGCGGGCCTGCCTCAAACGTTTCAGATTCTGGATCAAACCGATCAGCTCTCGGCCATTAAGCGTTTGATGAAGGCGCACGCCATCAGCCAGGATGAGTATCCGCCCAAAGAGGTGCAGAACTATATCGCAAGCGCAAAGGAAGAGGGTTTGCGCGCTAAGGACATGACGGCGGAGTTCGGGAAAAAAGAAAATATGGCCAAAATTTACGCCCTTTACGAAGAGCAGTGCAACCGCGAGGGCGTGGCAGATTTTGGCGAATTGCTTTTGAGAAGCTACGAGCTTTTAGCCCGAAACGAAATGATCCGTCATCACTACCAGGATCGTTTCCGCTTTATTCTGGTCGATGAGTTTCAGGACACAAACCGCCTGCAGTACAAGTGGCTGAAGCTTTTGGGCGGCTTTTCACCGGCGGGCGTCTGTGAATTTAATGAAAACTGCGTTTTTGCCGTGGGCGACGATGACCAGTCGATTTACGCTTTCCGAGGCGCTAATGTCGGCAACATGATGGATTTTCAGAGAGACTTTCAGATCCGTCATCTCATTAAACTTGAGCAAAATTACCGCTCTTTCGGCCATATTCTGAACGCTGCCAATGAACTCATTGCGCACAATGATGACCGACTGGGCAAAGACTTGTGGACAAGTGCCGGAGAAGGCGAACGCATTCGTGTTTTCCGCGCAAGCGACGACCGAGATGAGGCACAGTACTGCGTGCAGGAAATTCGAGAGGCAATGGGGCGCGGCGTCAAAAAGCATGAAATGGCGATTTTGTACCGCTCAAACGCCCAAAGCCGTGTGATTGAACAGGCGCTTGTCGCCTCCGGCATTCCCTATCGCGTCTATGGCGGTCTGCGCTTTTTTGACCGAGCTGAAATTAAGCACGCATTGGCTTATTTGCGCTTAATTGAAAATCCGAAAGACGACACGGCGTTTTTGCGTGTAGTGAATTTCCCGATGAGAGGCATCGGCGCAAAAAGTATGGAGACACTGCAGCAAAAAGCGCTCGCAGCCAATGTAAGCCTCTATGAAGCCGCTCAAGCCTTAGAAGGCGCAGCCGGCACGAAGCTTCGCGCCTTTACGGAAATGATCGATGCGATGCGCTTTGAGTATTCGTGTCTGCCGCTGCCGGAGACGATTGCTGCGGTAGTGGAACGCTCGGGTCTTTCCGAACACTACAAAAAAGAGCGTGAAGGTCAGGAGCGCCTTGAAAACCTGGAAGAACTGCAAAACGCCGCTCAAGCCTACCTCAAGGAAGAAGGCATCAGCATTGATGCCCGAAGCGATGAGGTGGAAGCCGATGGGGCAGAAGATGAGATGACCTCTCTTGCAGGCTTTTTATCGCATGCGGCGCTTGAAGCAGGGGACAACCAGGCTCAAAAGGGCGACGATGCCGTGCAGTTGATGACGGTTCACGCCGCAAAGGGCTTGGAATTTGATGTGGTCTTTATCACGGGTCTTGAAGAGGGGCTTTTCCCGCACGCCAACAGCGCCAATGATCCCAAGGGGATGGCCGAAGAGCGGCGCCTCATGTATGTGGCCATTACTCGCGCGCGCAAAAACCTTCATTTAAGTTTTGCTCTTTCTCGGATGTTGAGGGGCCAGTACATGGATTCGGGTCCGAGTCAGTTCTTAAATGAAATTGATGAAGAGCACCTCTTGTTCCTTTATGACCGCAAGCGCTCGATGGCCATTGAAGATGAGGATCAGTCCTTAAGTTGGTCTGATGGCTACTCTTCGCGACCCCGTCGATCAAGAGACTATACGGGCGGATCGGGTTACAGCTCTTCAGGTTACGGGCGTTCGAGATACGGTTCAGCTTCGGGCTTTGCATCAAGATCGGGTTCATACGGCGCCTCGACCGGGTTTGCCCGTGCCAAGATGGATCCGGCTCTCAAAAAGATGGCTGCCAAAGCTGAATTTAAGGGCTTTTCGATCGGCAATCGAGTGCGTCATGCCCGATTTGGGGAAGGATCGGTTGTGGGTCTCACAGGCTTGGGAGACGACGCTCGTATTCGGGTGCAGTTCGATGATGTGGGCACCAAAGAACTTCTTTTGTCTTTGGCGAAGTTAACCAAGATTTAGTTTTTAATAGCTAGCTTAGTGCACATTTTCAGGTATGCCACAAATTGCGGCATACCTGAAATGCGCAGGGCCTTTCTGGAGGCTTTCAGAATAGTTTTTCAGAGCCGCTCAATATATCTTCTGTACTTTTCAGCAAATCTTTCAACGACAAACCTTTAATAAAAATCTGTTTATTTTGGACAGTTGGATTTTGATCCAAAAAGGCTGAAACTTTATTGGTAAGCAGGTGAGCAGAGTACTTTATGGAATTACGCTTGATTTCAAAAAAGTAAGCTGAGCTACCGTCCATGGCAATTAAATCAATTTCGTTCTGACCCCTTCTGTCCCACCAGCGACCTAAGGTTTCGAATCTTTTTGAAGTTCGGAAAAGTTCAAAAAAAAGTTGCTCCAGAGCGCGTCCGGAAAATGTTTCATAACGCTCTAAGAAATTCATTTTCAGAGCATCGTAATTATTCTGGGAGATTAAAGAAGCTTTAGATTGAACAAAAGCAAACCAGAAAGCCAAATATCTGTCTGCGATGAAGTATCTCGCTTTGCGTTCATTTTTGGCAAAAAGAGGGGCCTCTTTAGTAATGAGTTCATACTGTTTTTCCAAGCGTGACAAGGCACCGCTCACACTGATCTCACCCACGATGTTTTGAAGTTCTTCACGTTTTGTAACGCCGGAAGCAATGGCTTGCAAAAGAGTTCGGTTAACGGCTCCTTCGGAGCGAAATTCGTTAGCTAACAGAATTTCTCCGTCCATGATGAATTTAGAGCCTGACTGAAAAATGCTCTCAGCCATTTTCTTTATCGTTGTGGCTCCTCGGTCCATTAAATCTTCAACAAACCAGGGGATGCCGCCTGTGACTGAGTACAATCCGAGCAAATCATCCGGAGAAAAGCGGGGATGGTAATCATTCAAAATTTCTTCTAAAACGGAGATACCGAAAGGTCTGACCTGAATGAAACGGTCCACTCGACCGTACAATGGTTCGCTGTATTCGTTAAAGATGTTTCGCATTGCCGAGGCAATGGATCCGCTCATCATCAAAAAGACTTGTGAGCTCCTTTTGTTAATGTCCCAAACTTTTTGAACTTCTGACCAAAAAGAAGGCTCAATCATATTGAGATCCTGACATTCGTCAATAGCGACATTAATGCGCTGCGTTTTACCTAAAAACAGCAAATATTCAATGACCTGTGATAGTCGTTCGCATTGAGGAGCAAAACTCGTACCCAAAACGGAAGCAATTGTCTGAAGCCAATCTTTAATGAGTGCACCGGGAGCAATTCGGGAAGCAAACAGATAAATAAAAGGAATCCCTTGCTCATCTCGCATGGTTCTTAAAATAAGTTCAGTTTTTCCCACCCGCCGTCTTCCGGTAATCACAACAAGGCGAGAAGTTTGAGTAGCAGAGACTAAATAACTTTCTTCGTGCAGAACTTTTTGTTCAAGTTCGCGATCGTAATACTTTTTCATAGCAATTAAATTTGTTCGAGATTAGAACGTTCGTCACTCGAACGTTCGAAATGCGAACATTATACTTTTTTCCTAAAAATTAGGAAAAAAGTTAGCTTCGTATTTTGAGACTAAAAATACGAAAAAAAATCTGCAGAAGCTAGAATAAGACCGTTAGATTTTTGGTTTGAGGCATTTGGATGTTAAAAAAAGACTTTGAAACCTTAAACGGAATGCATTGGTCAATCGGAGCGTTTGATTTTGATATTCCTTTTATTGGTGATACAGAAAAAGCAACGTATATTTTTAATCAAAATCTGGTGGACATTACATGGAATTGCATGAGAACACTAGAGCAGAATCCGTCTACGTTGCCTCAGACCAGAACAATTCTGAACGGAAAGTCAGTTGATGGGCTCGATGTTAATGATCTTCTTCAGGTTAAAAATTACGGCGATGGTGCCAGAGAGCTTGTCCGTTTGTTAAGAGCGGGAGAGTTCGGTGTAAATATCGGGACGGCTTGTGCATTGCATCGGTTTGTTGGTTTTAAGGATGCTTTGGAGTGGGGGACTCTTCGAAATTTAAATACCGGCATCCACGATGTTGAGTATGTGCCGCCATCTTTTGAGAAGCTGCCTTCGCTCGCTGAGAAAGGTTTTGAGTTTTTGACTTCTGAAGTTAAGGATCCTAAGGAACAGGCAGTCGCGGTTTTCTTATTTATGGCCCGAACGCAATTTTTCTTTGATGCAAACAAAAGAACAGCATCATTGATGATGAATGGCTGTCTGATGTTAAACGGATACTGGCCCATTACAGTTTTGAATCAGGAAAGCGTGGAATTTCATCAAAAATTGGGGCAATTTTATGAATCAGGCAACGCTGATGAAATGATGGCTTTCTTTGAGAAAACTGTTAAAAAGCTCTATATACAAAACAAACAACACCGTCCCAATCATTGAGGACTGAAAATTCAGCGCGATCCGCTTAAGTTACTCTGACTTAAGCCTGTCGTTGAGTAGGCCGCTATGTGTTTCTCCTCGAGAAAACTCTTCAAAAAGAAAGCATTTCTTTTCCAACACACGACGGCTCGGTCGTCAATTTTTGTCTGATAATTTGTTCCGGTGACGCTCAGACATCAAAAACAGATAATTTTCATGACTGGTATGAATACCAGTATCTTTTTAAATTCTTGGGATTGACAATATGATCAGAGTTGGTCCCGAGTATAGACAATGAGAACAACATTGCGCGGCCCTCTGACGATGCTCGCAGGGGTGCTGCTTTTTTCCACTAACGGTTTTTGGCAGGCGGTAGCGCCCGAGGGCGCCACACCCTATGTGATCGGTGCCGCGAGACTTCTCATCGGTACGGTTACACTTGCGCTTTGGTGCCTCATTCGTTATCGAAAAATCCATCTCATCGGTTGGCATTGGAAAGCAGTCTTCACATATGCCATCTGTCTTTGGCTCTATCAGATCCTTTTTTTTAACGGCGTGCTCTTAATCGGTGTTGCCATCGGCACAGTCATCTCTATCGGTTCAACGCCTATTTTTGCAGGACTTATACAAGCCGTTTTGTACAAAAATAAACCCGATGGCTTGTGGTACATTGCGACGATCTTGGCGATCGCAGGCCTGATTCTGGTCAATATGGTTGAAGGAACAGACTTTGCCTGCTACGCGGTTTTCATGCCGCTTTTAGCCGGCCTTTGCTCAGCAATTAACGTAATGGCAGGGCAGTCGGTTTCTCAGACGCATTCCGCTGAAGAAGGCATGGCGCTTGTCATGTTCTTTTCAACGCTATTGATGATTCCGTTTTTTATCCTTTTTCCGACCGATTGGCTTTTTACTTCCCGCGGAGCGCTTTGCGTGGGAATGCTGGGTGTCGTTAACGCCGCTCTTGCCTTTAGTTTGCAGCTCGCGGGCTTTAAAAATACACCGACGCTCATTGCATCAACCTTAACCCTCGGTGAACCGATGGGAGCAGCCTTAATCGGCATTTTCATTTTGGATGAACCTTGTACGTTTGAGAGTGTCTTAGGGATCACCTTAATTTTCCTTTCAATCATTATTTTGGTTTTGGGACCGGAATTGAAGCACCGGATGAGTCAAAAAGGCAGAGCTCATTGAGTTGGAGAACAAAAAAATTCAAAAAGCCCTTGCAATCTGAAAAATCCTCTGTTAATATACGCAACTCGCAACAGGCACGTAGCTCAGTTGGTTAGAGCATCACCTTGACATGGTGGGGGTCGTTGGTTCGAGTCCAATCGTGCCTACCAGTTTCGAAGAAGAAAGGAGTTTTTGATAACTCCTTTTTTTCGTATCCGGCGACAGCAATTTCTGTTTTCTTCCCGATTTTTTTGTTTTGCGACTTTTCCGGTCAAAAGAGAGTGGAGTCTGCGTTCAATCTTCTGCAAAGGCTTCTTCTCTTGTCTGACGCCACTTAGGTATTAAAGTAGCGGCAAGAAGTGCCACTGCAGTTAAAAGAAGCACAGCGGAGATGGGGCTAGTGAAAAAGACGCTTGCGTCGCCTCTCGATAAGAGCATCGCCCGGCGCAGGTTTTCTTCCATCATCGGTCCCAGCACAAAACCTAAAATTAAGGGCGCCGGCTCACAGCGCAGCTGATAGAAGATGTAGCCCAGCAGAGCAAAAGCTGCCATTAAGACAATGTCATAGGTGTTGTAATTGATTGAATACACGCCTATTGCGCAAATCGCCATGATGGCTGGGTAAAGGAAGCGATAGGGGATTCTTAAAATCTGTACCCAAAGACCGGCAAGCGGTAAATTTAAAATCACCAAAAAGAGGTTGCCGATCCACATTGAGACAATGAGTCCCCAAAAGAGATCAGGATTGGTGTGGATTACCTGCGGGCCCGGCGTGATATTCTGAATAATGAGCGCCCCTATTAAAAGCGCCATGACAGCGTTTGACGGAATCCCCAAGGTGAGCATTGGGATAAAGCTTGTTTGAGCGCCTGCGTTATTAGCGGCTTCGGGCGCCGCAACTGCTCGGATGTTGCCTTCTCCCACGGGGATTTCTTCTGCCTTTTTAATGCGCTTTTCAATGGTGTAGGCCGCAAAGGAAGAAAGCATGGCGCCGCCTCCGGGCAAAAGTCCCATGAGGCTTCCCAGAAGCGTTCCCCGAGTCATTGCGGGAAGGCTCTCGGTGATGTCCTTTTTCTCGGGCCAGGGAGAGGTGACTTTTAGGGTTGAAGGGGAGCCTGCGGCTACCATTGCCTGAAGGTTTTTGAGAATTTCTGCGACACCGTAAAAGCCCATTGAAATCACGGCAAAGTCAATGCCGTCCTGAAGCGTGAGCGTATCAAGCGTAAAGCGCAATTCTCCGGTATTGATATCGGTGCCGACAAGCCCCAACAAAAGCCCTGTGATCACCATAGCAATGGCTTTAAGAATATCGCCGTTTGAAAGGGCAACGGCACCCACTAGGCCCAAAACCATGAGGCTGAAATATTCCGTTGCACCGAAGTAAAGAGCAACTTCAGACAAAAGGGGGCTGGCCAGAGCAATTAAAAGCGTCGCGACTGTGCCGGCTAAAAAACTTGCAATGGCAGCTACCCCTAAGGCGCTGCCGGCTCTGCCGCGTCGGGCTAATTTATGGCCGTCAATGCAGGTGACAAGCGAGGCAGCCTCTCCGGGGATATTCATCAAAATGGCGGTAGTGGAGCCCCCGTATTGGCTGCCGTAGTAGATGCCTGCAAGCATAATGACGGCTGCTGTCGGATCGAGCGCATAGGTTAGCGGCAAAAGAAGCGCAAGAGTTGCCACCGGACCCAGCCCCGGCAGAACGCCCACAAGGGTGCCGATTAAAACGCCTATGAAACAGTAGCTGAGGTTTGCTACCGTGAGCGCATTTTGAAAGCCGATCAGAAGGTTTGTAAAAAGCTCGGTCATGGCGCCCACCCTTGAGGCCAAAGGCTTATCTCTATACCGATACCCCAGACAAAAATAACGAGCACCAATAAATCAACGGCAAGCGTCACCCAAAGCGCTTCTCTGACAGAACGCCCGGCACTTGCAAAGGAAGAGCAAAAAACCAAAAGAGAAAGTGAGGCAATCAGCCCCGCAGGCTCTAAAAGAAAAGCAAAAGCTAAAAGAGAGCTCCCGAGGATTGCGACTTTTTTAAAGTCAAAGCGATAGATAACTTCATGCGGCTTTTTGGGGCTAAACGTTCCTTTGACGGAAATGACAAGACCCAGAAAGATCAGCAAATAGCCCAAAAGTCTCGGAAAATAGCCGGCAGCCATGCGGGAAGCCTCTCCCATGGGTAAGTCGCCGCTTTGCAGAACGAAACCCAAACCGATTAAGGCAAAAAAGAGACCGCCCACGGTATCGCGGGCTAAACGAGCATGAATCATCAAAAGTTAAATTTTAAGCGATTGAACAAACGATCGGTATTTTACCTGCTCGGTTTCAATCCATTGAGAAAATGCCTGAGGTGACAAAAGTTTCACTTTGCCGCAAGCTGCTTCAAACTGTTTTTGCTTTTTGGCTTCAGACAGAATTTGAGAGATTTCTTCAAAAAGCGCCTCACGAACAGACATTGCCGTGTCTTTAGGTGCCATCAACCCAAACCAGGTGGAAATATCAGCCTCAATACCGATAGAGCTTAAGGTTGGAGCGTTGATTTCAGCAAGGGGCTGCGCTGCCGTTTGAGCCAAAACGTTGAGTCGCCCGTCGGCAATTGGGCCTCGGGCGTTGCCGAAATTATCAAACATAAAGTCGGTTTCGCCTGCGTAAAGCGACAATTGTGCAGCCATAGCGCCCGCATAGGGAACATGAACGGAATGTAAGCCTTTGGTATCTAAAAGTGCATTGAGAATGTGGCCGGCCGAGCCCGTGCCGCCGGAGGCACAGTTAAGTTCTCCCGGGTGCTTGGCAATGTATTGCATTAAGTCTGAGGCGTTTTTAATCCCAAGCCGATCCATGGATTTTTGCGTCATCACAAGCACATTGGGTGCATCACTCAATAGTGCAACCGGTGAAAAGTCATCGGGCTTATAAGGTAAATCATCAAAAAGCAAAGGATTGACGACCAAGGTGGCTAACGCGCCGATCACCAAAGTCTGATCGTCAGCTGCTGCATTTTTGACTTCAAGCATCCCTCTGGCACCGGCGGCTCCTGCCCGGTTATCAACAATCACACGGCCATGGTGTGTTTTAAGTCCTTCAGCGACCATCCTTGCCGCAGCATCCAGAGGTCCTCCGGCAGGGTACGGCACGACGATTCTCATCCTTTGCGGTTTGGCAAAAGAGGGCAGACTCAAAAGAGCCAAAGCAAGAGTAAATGCACGTCGCGACAGCATCTGAGGTAAGGTAAAAGCTTCCGTGAGTCTCATTTTAGAGATCTTCTTTGAAAAAGTTTGACTACTGACGCTAACTGAAGTAATTTTCAAAATCATCAGTCGAGTTTTTGTGATGAACTCATTTGAGAATTTCTTTTCTACTTCGGCAGGGATGCTTTTGAGACGCTGGGAAGCGGCTCAGATGGATGCACTGCTTGCCGACTGCATTGGAGAGAGCGCATTGCAGCTTGGGGCTCCTTATGGGTCACTATTGCGAAATGCCTCGCACGAAAGCCGTATATTGGGTGCGCAGTTGAGGGTTACAGTCGCTCAGGACTGCGCAACTTTAAAGCTCAATTTTGAAGCTTTGCCATTTAGAGAAGATGTTTTCGATTTGGTGGTGTGCGTTCACGCTCTTGAATTCAGTCAGAATCCCACACAGTTTTTCAGTGAAGTCTTCCGAGTATTGGCTCCTGAGGGGCGTCTTGTTGTCTTAAGTCTTAATCCCTGGGGCCCCTGGTGGATGCGAAAAAAAGAAAACCTTTTTGAGTTTGCCCCGAAGACGCATTTCAAACCGCTGGGTGTTTCTGAGGTAAAAGGGTATTGCCAAAAGTACGGCGTCATTGATCGAGGGCGCTTTGGGGTGTACTGTCCTTCTTTAAGTGATAATCCCCAAAAGCTAGCCCGATGGGGGTGGTGCGAAAAAGCAGGGGACCGCTGGTGGCCCGCTTTGGCTAATGCCTATATGTTAAGCATCGTTAAAAGAGAAGAAAAACCGGGCCTCATCGGCAAACTGATTCCGAAGACTGGTTTACTCAAAAAAGACTGGGCGGGGCAGACAGTAGCCACTCGAAACAGTAATAGTTAGAAATTAAGAACTAGTAATGAGTGCAGCTAAAAGAAAAAAAAGGATTGAAGTCTTTTACGTGTGAGACTGGTGTTGAACTATCACCGCTCTCGTCAACATAACAAAAATACATTATGACTCCTAAAAATAGCCAAGCTTCCAAAAAGGAGGCCTGGAATTTGCTGTTCACAAAGTGCCCAGCGGTGTAAATAGTTACAGTGTGACTATATCAAAATTTTAGGGTGTGTCACACTGGGAAATATTTGTTACGCCACACCGATTCAGTCAAATTGGAAAATATCTATAGTACTGTTAAGAAAATTTTTATAGTAGCCGCTGGAAAATATTGATACTTTCTCGCGGAAAAAATTGATAATAGTTTAGAAAGATCAGATTAATTCGATAGAGAAATCTTCTGACAAAGAACAGCGGCTGGTTCTTTAGTCGTAGAAAAGAGTCAAAGCATTGTTAAAATAAAGCGCTTTAGTACAGTATTGTTTCTTATGGCAAACGTAGAACGTAAATTACACATTTGGACTGACGGTGCCTGTAAGGGCAACCCGGGTCCGGGCGGCTGGGGTGCATACCTCGTCTGGGGCGAAAGAAGTCTTGAGCTTTGCGGAGGCGAAGCACAGACTACTAACAATCAAATGGAGCTCACGGCGGTGATTGAGGCGCTCTCTGCCATTAAGCGCCCGGTGCCCATGGTGCTGCATCTAGACAGTCAGTACGTCAAAAACGGTATTTTGGAGTGGATGCCGAACTGGAAGAGTCGCGGCTGGAAAACGGCTGCCGGAAAGCCCGTTAAAAATGTTGAGTTGTGGCAGACACTGGATCAGTTGGTGAGCACGCACGATATTGAATGGCGTTGGGTGAAGGGTCATGCCGGAGAGCCCGGTAATGAAAAAGCCGATGAACTCGCTAACCGCGGTGTGCCCAAAACGAAATAAATAAGGAAAGACGAAAAGATGGCTAAAACCTATAACCGACAAGTGGCATTGGATACTGAAACGACCGGTATGGATATCGAAGCGGGTAACCGCCTGATTTCCATCGGCTGCGTGGAAATTGTCGGGCGATCCATTACGAAGAGAACTTTTTATAAGCTCATTGACCCGGAAAGAGAAGTGGAAGAGGGCGCAGCAAAGGTTCACGGTTACACGTGGGATAAGTTAAAGGGTAAGCCATACTTTGTGGATATCGTCGATGACTTCCTGGCTTTTATCAAAGGCAGTCAGCTCATTATTCACAATGCCGCATTTGACGTTGCGTACCTCAATATGGAATTGGCCCGTATCGGCAAGGGTCCCGTGACCGATTACTGCGAGGGCGTGCTTGATACATTGCCTTTGGCAAAATCGCTTCGTCCGGGTCAGCGCGTAAGCCTTGATGCGCTTTGCTCGGCCTACGGCATCAATAACACAGACCGCACGCTTCACGGCGCTTTGATTGACGCAAAGCTTCTCGCTCAAGTCTATCTGGCGATGACCCGAGGTCAGGAAACGCTCGACATCAGTGCCGTGGATATGAAGAGTCTGCCTGCGATGCCCGATGTGAGTAAGCTTCGTGTGGTTAAAGCGAGCGCTGAAGAAGAAGCTCTTCACATGAAAACACTTGAGGCAATCGATAAAGAAAGCAAAGGTAATTTGGTTTGGAAAATATCTGACAGTAGTGAGAGCAAAGATGCCTAAAATGACTTAATGAGTCAAAACGGCGTTAAAACAGTTTGGTTTTGTTACAAAAACGGTCCTTTAGTACTGTATTTTTCCTAATGCGGGAGTGGCTGGGCTTAAGGTAACATTAAGCATCAATTACCGATACTAGTTCTCAAGAATGCATTTAAAGATTGTTTTTGTCTTTGCCGCCGTCGCTGCGGCACTTGTCGGATGCGGTGATAAAAAAACAGTGACAGAGCGCCCTCCGATCGTCGTGGAAACACTGACCGCCACTCCCACAACAGCTTTTCGCTGGGTGGATACTTTCGGACAAACCGAAGGTGCAGAGGAGGTGGAAGTTCGTGCTCAGGTCTCCGGTGTCCTTAGAAAGTTAAATTTCAAAGAAGGTGAACGGGTCAAAGCCGGTCAAACACTTTTTGAAATCGAAAAAGAACCCTATGAGGCACAGTTGCGCCAGGCTCGAGCTCAGACGCAGCAGGCTAAAACGGAACTCACAAAAGCGCAGCGCGATGCCAAACGTGCCTCAGAACTCATTAAAGTGAATGCCGTCAGCCGCCAGGAATACGACGATGCGCAAAGCGCCTTGGCCGTAGCCAAAAGCGCGTTGGCTTTGGCACAGGCTCAGGAACAAAACGCAGAAATTGATCTCTCGCACGCTATGGTTCCCGCTCCCGTTGACGGGATTGCCGGTAAAAGCGAAGTTAATGTCGGCTCACTCATTACTTCAGGAACTACCCTTTTAACGACTATCACGCAGCCCGATACTTTGCGTGTCTCCTTTGCAATCGGCGACAAAGCGCTTGCGGGGGCAAAACTTACTAAAGACAATCTCGTTCGGGTTTTCTATCCGGATTCCAAAGAATTTTTACCCGCCAAACTTGACTTTATCAGCCGGCAGGTTGATGCCGACCGAGGCACGCTTCGCTTGCGCGCCATTTTGCCTCCGACCGACCGGTTCCTGCCGGGGCAGTACGTGCAGGTGCGCCTCATGATGGGGGAATATAAAGAGGCCTATCTTGTGCCTCAGGGGATTGTGCGCCAGAAGTCTGACGGCACCTATGCGGTCTATGTGATGCAGGAGGGTACAGCCAGAGAACGCAGTGTCACGCTGGGTAACTGGGAAGGCAAGGACTGGATTGTGACCGGGGGTCTTAATCCCGGAGACAAAGTGATTACGAACCAAATCTTAAGACTCAGAGAAGGCATTCGTGTGACAGAAAAAACAAACGAAGCTGCCTCTCAGAAAGAGCCCCAAGCCAATGCGTCTTAGTCGGAGGATTTGATGCTTTCGCAATTTTGTATCCGCCGACCGATTTTTGCTTCCGTGATGTCGATTTTGATCGTGCTCGCGGGCTTGGTCTGTGTGCGTATTCTGCCGCTGTCGCAATACCCTGATATTTCGCCTCCGAGCGTCTCCATTTCAACGAGCTATGAAGGCGCGGACGCCCAGACGCTTGCGCGTACGATTGCGGCACCGATTGAAGATCAGCTCTCAGGTATCGAGGGTCTGCAGTACTACACCACATCTCTGCGCTCCAATGGCGACGTGCGCATTTCCTGCACGTTTGAAGTGGGGATTGACCCCAATGACGCCATGCTCGAAATCAATAACCGTGTAAGAACCGCAGAAAGACGGCTGCCGGAAACCGTGCGTCAGAATGGTGTGACGGTGAGAAAGCGCTCTGAAGAAACGCTTTTGATGATGGCGCTTACTTCCCCCGACGGCTCCATGAACCCCACGCAGATGGCCGACTATGCGACGCTCAACATCGTCGATGATTTAAAACGTATTCCGGGCGTGGGCGACGTGAGCATCTTCGGTAACGTGCAGGGTGCCATGCGCATTTGGTTAAACCCTGACAAGATGGCGCTTTTGGGTGTGACGGTGGGCGACGTTGAAAATGCCGTTGATATTCAAAACCGCCAGTATGCGGCAGGCCGCGTGGGAGCAGCGCCCACGACGCCCGATCAGCAACTTTTCTATACGGTCACAACCGAGGGTCAGCTTCTGACCGCAGAAGAATTCGGCAACATTACGATTCGCTCGGACGGCCCAGAGGGCATTATCCGTTTAAAAGATATTGCCCGAGTGGAAGTAGGTAAACGCAGCTACGACTCTTATAACCTCTTAAACAGTGCTCCCGCTATTACCGTTGCGGTGTATCTGCAAACGGGGGCCAATGCCATGAGTACGGCAGAACTCGTGAAAGAGCGCGTGGCTGAACTTGCTCAGCACTATCCGAAGGGTCGAATTACGCATACCATCACGGACGACACAACAATTTTCGTTTCTGCCTCTTTGTATGAAGTGGCCAAGACTCTGATGGAAGCCGGTCTTTTGGTGCTTCTTGTGGTTTATCTGTTCCTGCAGAGCTGGCGCGCGACATTAATTCCTATGATTGCAGTGCCGGTGTCTTTGATCGGAACGATGGTGGGGCTTTGGGCATTTGACTTTTCTTTAAATACGCTCACGCTTTTTGCCATGACGCTAGCGATCGGTATTGTGGTCGACGATGCCATCGTGGTGCTCGAAAACATTGAACGTATTATGGTCTCTGAAGGCGTCTCGGCAAGAACCGCCGCCAAGCGCGCCATGAAAGAAGTGGCTGGAGCCTTGGTGGCTATTGTGCTGGTGCTCTCAGCCGTGTTTGTGCCCGTAGCATTTTTGGGCGGGATGGCAGGTGAACTTTATCGTCAGTTTGCTGTCACCATTACGATTTCGGTGGCCATTTCCGGTTTTGTCGCTTTGACGCTTACACCTGCACTTTGTGCGATTTTGCTTAAACCCCGCACGAAAGATCCCGCGAAATTCTTCCGGCGCTTTAATTTAGGTTTGGGGCGCTTTACGAAGTTCTTTCAGCGAGTGGTGGGGTTGGCGCTGCATCATCGGGTAGCAAGCGGCGTTGTCCTTATTGCCGTTATTGCAGCCTGCTGGCAAATGGTGCAGATTACGCCCACCTCTTTTGTCCCTCGTGAAGACCAGGGTGTGGTGCGCTTAAGTCTTTCTTTGCCAGAAGGCGCTTCTCAAACCAGAACTGAAAGAGTCTCTGATGAGCTGCAAAAGAAAATGGGTCAGATTGAAGGGGTGGAATCCGTTTTGACCTTAACGGGGTTTGATACGGTAGCAAACGATACGCGCCAGAATGCGGCAACCTTCGTTTTAAAACTCAAACTTTGGGATGAAAGACAAAATACGGCCTCTGATGTTGTGAGAATTCTTACCAGCATGGCAGAAGATATCACCGAAGGGCGGGCAACAGCCTCAACGCCGGCTCCGATCAGAGGTTTGGGTTCTTCGGGAGGCTTTTCAGGCTTTTTACAGTCTCGCGAAAGCGATGACCCGGTGCAGCTGCAGCAGGTGGCCGATAACTTTATCAGTGAGTTGGAGCGCTCATCCTTATTGACCGGTGTTCGCCACACGGCGATGGCAGAATCTCCGATGCTGCTTGTGAATGTCGATGAAGCCAAGGCCCTAGCGATGGGCGTTTCCATTTCCGATATTTACGATACGCTCGCAGCCTTTATGGGGAGCACCTACATCAACGACTTTACCCGCAACGGTAAGATTAACCGCGTGATCATGCAGGCCGATACCGAGTACCGGATGAAGCCCGAGGATCTTGGGCGCTCCTGGGTGAGAAACAGCGCGGGCGAAATGATCCCGATGTCGACTTTAGTGTCCTGGGAAAGAACGTCGGGTGCTGAGACCATGTCACGTATGAACGGTTATCTTGCTGCACGCTTTATGGGTGAAGCAAGCCACGGCGTGAGTTCCGGTGAAGCCATTGCAGAAGTCGAAAGAATTGCCAACGAAGTGCTCCCTGAAGGTTATGCGATCGGCTGGACGGGACAGGCCTTCCAGGAAAAACGCCTGGGCGCATCGGCTTCAACTGCCTTTATCTTCGGCATTATTGTTGTGTTCCTGATTTTGGCCGCACAGTACGAACGCTGGTCTCTGCCTATCGCAGTGGTGCTGGCCGTGCCTTTTGCGGCGTTAGGGGCTTTGGTTGCAACTTACTGTCGGGGGCTCTCCAACGACATTTACTTCCAGATCGGTCTATTAGTGCTCGTGGGGCTGTCGGCTAAAAATGCCATTTTAATTGTGGAATTTGCCGCTCAAAAATTAGAGCAGGGTAAAAGCGTTTTCGATGCGGCGCTTGAAGCAGCTTCTTTGCGGCTGCGTCCGATTTTGATGACTTCTTTTGCCTTCATCTTGGGTGTTGTGCCTCTGGCTCTTGCAACAGGGCCCGGTGCGGCAGCCCGTCAATCGATGGGAACAGGGGTGTTGGGCGGCATGCTGGTAGCCACCTTCATTGCCATTATCTTTGTGCCGGTTTACTTTACCTGGTTTGTTTCCAAGAACCCGGTTCGGCGTGAGGAAGACGATGATGAAGGAGCATCTCCCTTCTTGAGTCATCCGGAAAAACCGGAAGATTCTCAACACTGATTGTTTTGCCTGTCTGAATTCAATGGTCCCCGAGAAGCGAAAGTTTCTCGGGGATTGAATTATGGAAAAACCACAAAAAATCATTTATAACTCATTGATTAAAAATGAAAATAACAAATATGACTGTATGATTTTGACAAGTTACTTTGTATATTTTTGACAAATATGTTTATATAAATTTGACAGAAATGTTTGTATAATTTTGACAGATAAGAATGTGTATTTTTGACAAATTGGTTTGATATGTCCAACTATCTACATCGATTGGCAGAAAAAGAATTTGCTGCAGCTGCTGACTCTATGCGAATTGTATTGGTCAGCGGTGCACGCCAATGTGGAAAGACAACTCTTTTAAAGCAAATGTTAAAAGAGGAGGATTTATTTTTATCATTTGACGATGCGATGATTCGAGAGGCAGCAAGTTCGGATCCGGTAGCTTTTTTAAGACCTTATTTAAAACAATACCGCCGTATAGCAATTGATGAAGTTCAAAAAGTTCCTGAGATATTAGGCAGTATGAAACTGATAGTTGATGAAGAATCTCTTGCCGGTCGTTTTTTAATCTCCGGTTCTTCAAACTATCAGGCTCTGCCGGGTGTCAATGAGTCATTGGCCGGCAGATTGGCAGAGGTACGTCTGAGAACAATGACCGCATCAGAGCTCTCTTCAAACATTAATGCAGACTTGATTGACAGTTTTGCCAAAGGAGAATGGGGAAGATTACTTTATAAAGTTGAAGAATGCTCAAAAGAAGTTGTCTTAAATAAGGCGTTGATCGGCGGGTATCCGGAAGTTTCTTCTAAAACACCTCAAGCAAGGAAAATATGGTTTGAGAACTATATTACCCGTTTGTTAGAAAGAGACTTAAAAGATATCGGACATTTTGAAAAAGGTGATGCATTACGAAAAATATTGCTTTTATTAAGCAACATCTCAAGTCGTACTATCAGTCGTCAGGAACTTTCTAAAGCCTTAATGCTGCACAGCGCAACAATTGATCGTTATTTAGGTGCGCTTAAAACAATGTATCTTATCGATGAAGTTCCTGCCTGGTCCAATAAGATAATGCCTCGATTGGTGAAAGCTCCTAATTTTTACATGAGTGATTCAGGTTTAATGAGTGCACTGCAAGGGCATTATGATCTTGATTCTTTAATGAGGTGGGTGAACTATGTCGGAAAGCCGGGAAGTGATTTCATCGGTAACCTTGTAGAGACATGGGTTTTTAATCAGCTTGTCCCGATAGCCAGAGCTTCGGGTAATTGGTCAATTTTCCATCTTCGAGTTTCCCAGAGACAAGAAATCGATTTTGTTTTGCAAAATGAGTTAGGACAGCAGTTGCTGGTTGAAGTGAAGGCCTCTGAAACTGTCACAAAAGAAGATTTCAAACATATCGATTGGTATTTTGAAAATAATCCCGAGTCTGCTTTAAGGGGAATCGTGTTGTATTGTGGGCAGGCAGTCAGAAACTTCGCAGAAAAATACACAGCGGTGCCGATGGCTAAGCTTTGGCGAGCTGACTAAGATAAGGTGGCGAAAGGTTTCGCCACCTACTATTACAAAGCAAAAAGTTAATTTTCAGGAGTCACTTCCTTCCAGGCACGACTGTCAAACATCGAGCCTTTAATTTCCCAAAGATGCTCCATTCGGTATTCATTTGCCGTTTGTCCGTCCGGAACAAATGTTATGCGAACTTCTTTATTGACACGAATGGGTTTACCCTCGATATCGGCAAAGATAAATTTCATCGTATCGACAATGCCCAGATGATCATCGGATACGGCAAGTTTTGCATTGGAATCAGCCTGAACCGATTTAATGAGTAAGAGCGAACTCGGACGGCCGATCTGTCCTTTTTCTTTGTAGACTTCGGAGAGTTCCGGCACATTGCCTGAACTATGATCAGAGACCACGACAATGGTGGAATTGTCAAAGATCTTTTCTTTTCGCATCCAGTCAAACCAACGGCCCAATGTTGCAAGAGAGCAGACTTCAGCAGCCATTTGTCCTTCAGGAATACCGTCAGCGCGCACGCCCGGGGTTTCGTGGTCCAAGAGCCTGCAGGAGCCCGGCTCCGTATACCACGGATAGTGGCTTAATTCCGAATCAATAAATTTGAACGTGTTTTTCTTTGCACGGGTGTTGGACACTTGCGGCAGTAACTCAAATAACGCCAAATCGCGATAAAGGTTGTAGACCAACGCGGCGGTACTTTCACCCATCAGCCGTTCAATCCAGCGGCCGTCTTTATAAATGAAGTTTTTCAAGCTCCAAGGTACGGAATTAAAAAGACTCACGGCAATGAGGAAACTGTCGCTGTTGCCCCGGTCAATTTTGAGGTTATTGTCTGCCGTGTAGCGGCGCACATAGCTTTCACCGATATTGCGGATTAAAAGCGGATCGTGATCGGTGTATTTGGCTAGCCGATTTCTTTCCGTCCAGTTGCGTTCATACAAAACCGAGTCGTAGCTTTTGCCGAAGCGGTTTAACGTATCGGCAAAACCACGGTTGATCTTTTCAGCCAGAGTGAGATCTTTTTCTTTATTGAGTTCCCACGGTGTACAGGCTTCACCGCACACGATGGAGGGCAGACTCGTTAATGTTGAGGGTCCTGAAGCCAGTGCCTCACGGTACCAGGTGAAGCCTCGGTACTGTTGCTGCAGTATCGGGTTTTCTGCCATGATGCGGTCTAAGTGGCGACCGGCAAAAGCGTCCAGCATCACCACAATCACGTTATGACCGTTTTTGCTGAAACCAAAGAGTCTGTCATTGTAGGCCGGCAATTCAATCGACTCTTCGTTTTCCGCGTCACGCGACCAGGCGGCTTCGCTTGCCTTAAGCATTACGACGGAATTGACCACTGCCCCCACAATGCATAAGACAATAATTGTTTTGACCCAAGCGACTTTGCCCGTGCGGATGAGCCAAATAAAGATAAAACAGAAGCCTGCGACGACCGCAATATCAACGAGAACATTGAGTGAGCGGAAAAGGGGATCGGTGTTGGCGATGATAAAGGCCTGAATTGTGCCGACATTTAAGGGCAAAAGGAACGCGTAAACGGTCATCAGTAGGGAAATGAACGCAAAGGTGTAACCCGCGCACGCTGCCCACCCGGTGAGCTCAAAAAGTTTCGTCACGCACCAGACGATGACGCCCGCAACCGCTACGCACAAAAGCAGCATCGCAAGCACTTCTTCGATGCGTGAAAAGCCTTCGGGAGCTGTTGTATAGGCTTGAATCGGCAGATAAAAACTCAAAAGAATGACAAGCCATATAGCAGCTGGCGTCAATAACGTTGAGGGCTTACTTTTTCCGGGATAAAGTAGTTCGTTAAAACCTACTTTAAAGTGGGTGATGATCAATGAGACCATGAGAAAACTAATGCCTGCTGACAACGAGAAATAGTGGCGATTGGCACCGCCGAAATTCCAGCGTCCCCAAACTTTAAATTCGTAGTAAATCAAGAATAAAACCAAAATGAGTGCAATGGGGTGCTTCCAAAGCTTTAGACGGATGGCTTCAAAAATGGCTAAGAGCCCGATCAAAAGAAAAGCATAGTCCGAAGCGGTGCTTAAATTAAGTTTGATTGCATCGCCTAAGAATGTAATTTGGTTGCTACTTAATAATCCGAAAGCCGTAGCCAAAATCCAGAGGTAGAAGAGATAGCCGTCTTTAATCTGGCAAGATGTCCTTGGTTTGGCTTCTTTCTCAGTAAAAGCAAAGAGACGCTCAAAGACCGAAGCGATGAAGCGGCCAAAGCCTAAAAGTTTGAGACTAAAGTGATGTACGAGGTCATAGACAATATTTTTAGCCAAGGAAAAAATATTGTTAAACGTCCAATATAAGACAAGACCAGAAGCAGCGTTATATAAGAGCACCAGAAAGAGTGCGGCCATGCCGTAGAGTTGGTACTTGTCTCGCTTAGAGAGATTTTTTGTATAAATCAGGGCACTTGCGATATTGATGATCGTCATCAATATCGGCATGAAATTAATAGCAAAGTCTCCGATTTTGAAGATTTCATCGGGCTTTGATAAATCTGTCAGACCCAAGAAAGAAACCCCTTGCAAAGGAGCAAAGTGGCTTAAAAAATGATAGGCCGCAAAGAAAAAAGGAATTTGCAGGAAAAAGCCAATACTGGAGCGCAAAGTCAGAAGCGGAGAGTAGCCTGCCTGACGGTGCATCGTAGTAATCATGGCAAAGCGCTCCTGACCTTTATAGGAGCGTTTAATCATTGCTTCTTTGGCTTCAAAGGTTTTGCGAATAGCTCGCTCTTCTTCCTGCCAGGCTTCAGCTTTCATGTAGATGGGCAAAATCACAAAGTTGACGATTAAGCTCATCACAATGATGGCCCAGCCCCATTGCTGAGTTATATCAAAGCCCCAGAGCAAGGCTTTATGCATCCAGTATTCAAGCGGGGCAATAAAAAGGGTGTATAAAAAGTCAATCATTTTGTTGTCTTCTCCGCTTGAAGGCTTTGAGCTAATTTCATCAGAGCTTCAGCAATGGGCTCGCCCGCACAACCGAAATTAACGACGTTTTTGTTGCGCAGGGCTTCAATTCGACCGGCCAAATCTTCGTGTCGAGATAAAAGGTCTCTGACCGTAGCAGGAATGGATTGTTCCTGACCAGGATAAATTCTGCGTCCGAGGCTGTCTAAGGACTGCATTTCCCAAGCTTCATGGGGAATTTCCCAAGCCTCAAAGCCGTCTTTCATCGGACCGCTTCCTACAGAAATTACGGGTCTTAAGAAAATAAAGGCAAAGTCAAAAATAACGCCCGAGACATCAGAAATCATCAATTGTGCCCGACTTAGACTCTTAAAGCCGTCAGGATTGCGGTCCCATTCAATATTCGTATAACCCTTGAGCTCTTCGGTAAGCTTATCCATGAGCGCTTTATCCGAAATGAAGCTTTGTGGATGAGGGCGCAAAATGACATGGTAACCAGCTTCGGCTAAAAGCTTAGGAATCATCGATCCTGTACGAGTGAGCAGTCCGTTTTTACCCCATGTAGGCGCAATTAAAATTGTGTTCTCATCGGGCTTCATGTCAGGTGTTTTTCTGGCAACCATTCCGTCAAAGTAAGGACATCCGAGAAGTGGTAAGTCCTTGGGTGCGGTGTGACGCTGGGCTTCCAGAGAGCGCAAACTTTTCACTTGAGCGGGCCCCGCACAGTAAACCGCATCATAGTAGTCAAAGCTATAGAACTTATAAGTGTGGATATCGCCCGCAGCGTGCACGATGTGCACATACTTTTTAACGCCAGCTGAGCGGCGGATTTGAAGCACATCGATGCCGGGAGTAGTAAGCACAAACACATCGGCTTCTAAAAAGCCAAGCGCTGTATAAGCGGTCTGACCCTTACCGATAAATTTAGCGTGCACCCACTTTTCAAGACCGCTATTAAAGACTGGATCATTTTCATCGCTGGTGAGGTACGTAACGCGTGTTTGTCTTTTTGCCAGTGCTTGCAATACCGGTTTAAATGTAGACCAGTAGGCGGCTGACTCTGCATAAAAAACAATGGAATTATTCTTTAAATCGTCTTCTTTGCCCTTAATTTTGAAAAAGACTGAGCGCATCATGCCGGGAAGCTTTCTGATTAGAAAGTAGCCGCTGGATGTCAGACCGATCAACACAGAAAGGAGCATACTGCCTGTACCGGGATCCAGGTAGGCCCAGGCGTTAATCGGACAGTAAAGCGCCAGTGCAATGGCAAAAAATTTAAAAAAACGGTCGAGTATCTTCATAAATTATGGAATCAATCTGATCATAATAAAGCGCACAGTCAGAGCCGAGCAAAAAATGAGAGTCGACATGGCTGCCCCTTCGGAAAGAAAGCCACTGTCAATCATCTGAATGGCGGCTACGGCTGCCGGCATCGTTTGCGGAGTATACAAAAAGACAACTGCTGATATGGTTGTCAAAGCCGAGGCAAAGAGATAACAAAATACTTCTCTAAGGCCAGTCCTTGATAGCGGAAGAACAACTCGGTAAAGCGTTTTCCAACGTGAAACCCCTAAACTTAATCCCACGGTTTCATAGCGTGAGTCAATACCCTCCAAGGTATTGACCGCGGTCAGGTGACTTACTGTGAAAAGGTGAATAACGGTATTGAAAATTAAAAGCATCATGGCACCCGCCGTGCCTTCAAAAACGCTTAGCCCAGCAAAACTTAGAGCGAAAGCTAAGCCTAACACCGTTCCAGGAATACAGAGAGGAAAACGAGTAAGTACTTCATAACACTTCGAAAAGAGTGGCGCAATACATAACAATCTTTTTTCAATGAGTGCACCAGCAAAGGCCATTACAGTACCAAAAATAGCCACGCAGGTTGCCAAAATAAAGCTGTTGCCCCATGGACTTAAGCCATAAGTGGAATTTTTAAATTCATAATTGGCCAAGGTAAGCTCAGGCACATAGGGCCAGAAAGTCACAAATGAGCCGTAAATCACGATGGCAATCGTCATGACTTCAAACAGAACAAAACTCCAGGAAAGAATCATTGAGAGAGTGAGCCAGGGTGTTTTGTATCCTACAAGCGTTTTAGTGGGGGTAAGAGCAGACTTTTTCTTAGAAAAACGTGCTGTGAAATAAAAAGCTGTAGCAGCCGGGGCTAAGAGCCAAAGACTTAAAAAGACAGCTGCTGGCGTATTTTGTGTCCCAATAGCTTGATTGTAAATTTCCGTGGCAAGCATTGGGAAGGGGCCGCCTAAGAGCTTGGGAACACCGAAATCGGTAATGGTCAGTACGAAGGCAATCAAGAAAGCGTTAATCAGAGCGCCTCTAGAGTGAGGGAGTAATAAAGTAAAAAATTGTTTTACTGCCCCTACTGACAAGGAACGTGCGGCATCAAAAAGTTTGGCATCAAAGCGTTCCAGCGCCAACAAGCATTGCATTGTAGAGTGAGGTAGCGTAAAGACAAAAGCTCCCAAGAAAATACCCACTGCGCCGTAAAGGGACGTTTGAAAAATAATGCCATTGTGACCGAACAAATAAATAAGGCCGATTGCAGGCATGACTGAGGGTGCAAAAAGCGCACAAGGAAAAAGCGCTTTCATCAAGTAGGCCTGAGGCCCCTTTAAGGAGACAAGACTATAAGCAATAACAAAACCCGCAATAGAGCTTAAAAGTCCAACGCTGACACCCATCAGCATAGTGTTGATGAAGCTTCGCGTGTTATAGCCAGTGAAGAAATCCGCAAGTGTGGGAGCTTCAAAAAGGGTGAGAGCAAGTTGGGCCATCGGCCAGAAAAGGCCAACAGCTAAAAGGAAAACTAACAGCAGGAAAAGTCCTTGCGCGATACGCTCAAGCCTCATGCTGACTCTCCCCAAGAGCATGAACGAGCCGAAGGGATGCGCACAGCGTAGAGTTTGCCTACTGTGAGGCTGTCGGCCACAGAGTTCGTGCGTGGTATCTGAGCCGTGACTTCAGTTTCAAAGTCATTTAAAAGGAAGCGGGCAATGATAAAGTCACCGGTAAATTCCTGACTTAAAAGTTCAGCCGTAAAGGTTTCTTCTTGACTGAGTGCTTTTTCGGTCGCCTGCATTACTTCAATGTCGGCGTAACGTACTCCGGTGAGCTTTCCGCCGTTAATTTTTTTAGACTGAAAAAGATTCATCCCTCCGACAAAGGTCGCAACAAAAGGTGTTGCTGGTTGATCATAGAGGCGGCTCGGAGTGTCAGCCTGCTCAATTTTTCCGTGATTTAAGATGACGATAAAGTCAGATAGTGCCAAGGCTTCATTTCTATCATGCGTCACCATGACGGTGGTGATTCCAGCCTTTTGCTGAATATCGCGCAATTCACGACCGAGATTGGCCCGATTCGTAGGATCAAGGGCAGAGAGCGGTTCATCCAAAAGTAAAAATTTTGGTTCAATCGCAAGCGCTCTCGCGATGGCCACGCGCTGCTGCTGGCCGCCTGAGAGTTCATGAGGAAAACGTTTTTCAAGACCTTCCAGGTGGGTGAGAGCGACTAAATGATCAAGTTTTTCTTTTTTCTCTTTTGCGGAAACTTTTCTTGAAAGACCGTAGAGAATATTGTTTTCAACCGTCAGATTCGGAAAAAGGGCGTAGTGCTGAAAGACAATTCCAATGCGCCTTTTTTCGATGGCAAGCTCCGTGATATCTTCACCTCGAAAAGAAATTTTCCCCTCAGTAGCAGATTCAAGGCCAGCCAAAATCATCAAAAGTGTGGTTTTCCCGCTTCCTGAAGGACCCAGGATACAGGTAAAGGCCCCTTCGGGGATATTCACACTGATGTCATTGAGTACTTTAATTTCGCTAAAGCTTTTAGAAAGGTGCTCAATTTTAAGAAACGGATCCTTCATGGCATCCCCTTTATTTGTTTGCAATGGATTGCCAGCGAGAGAGCATCTGTGCTTTATCTGTTCCGGCTTTTTCAAAGTCAATCGGCAAAAAGTGTGAAGACAAGCTACGTCCTTTTTCGGTACTGAATCGATCGATTGCGGCAATGCCGCTAAATGAAGCGGCAATCTTTGCAACGCTTTCTGAGGCACAGAAGTCAAGAAACTTCTCAGCGGATTGCCGGTGACGCGATCCTTTAGGTATGGCCGAGCCTTCAGCGTCCCAGGCAATCCCTTCTTGCGGTTCAACTGTTTTAACAGGAATTGAAAAACGCATAAAGGGTCTCACAAAGGCTTCAGAAGTCAGTGCGATGGGAATTTCCCCTTGAGCGATCATAGAAGCAGGACGCGCGCCGGAGGCCGTGTAAAAGAGAATATTGTCGTGCAGTTTTTTTACATACTCCCAGCCTTTTTCTTCTCCGAACCCTTGAATCCAGCCCAAAAGAAACATAAAACCGGTGCTGGAAGCTACGGGACTTGGCATGACAATTTTGCCTCTATAGCGGGGATCCGTCAGGTCTTCCCAGCTCTGGGGAATGGGTAGTTTTGCTTTTTCTAAAAGTTCCGTATTGACGCAAATAGATCCTCCCCAAGCATTAATTCCGAACCAGGAAAAGTCTTTGGCTCTCATGAGAGGATTAATTTCTTCAGCATTTTTGGGTTTGTATGAAGTCAGGACTCCCTCAAGTCTTAGTCTTTCAAGGGCAATCGCTGAAAGACCTAAAATCACATCGGCTTTGGGGTGATCTTTTTCGGCTAAAAGTCTGGCTGTGATGGGGCCGGCGGAATCCCGAATATAGGTAATCTCGATATCGGGGTGCTGAGTTTCAAAACTATTTTTATAGGTAGATAAAAATTCTGGTTCAACTGCCGTATAGACAAGAAGGGGCTCTTTGGCACAAGCATAGTTTGCAAGTACCATAAAAAAAGCACTGAGCAGTCCGATGAGCCCCTTTTTTAAATGCATCATTCCAGACGGAATTCTTTTTTGATGGATTCAATAAGAAAACGAGCAACCTTGTCGGATGCTTTAGAGGGCTTAGCATCAGTATTCATTTCAATTAAGCTGTCGAGCACCCGCTCACGCAGAATCGAAGAGCTGATGCCTTCCGTGCGGGGATAAATCACGAGTTTTTCTTTGGGAATGTGGTTGGAGTTATCTGCTCCGTGCACGAGATAGTCGCACTTTTGCTCGAGCATATAGTCGTAAGAAATCAGCCAGGGGCTGGGCACAACCTCTTTAACGTAGCGAATGGATTCCAGAATTTCCTTTCGCTCGTCAAACGTGAGCTCCGGCGTATAGCCCTTGGTGCGCTTGATCTCATCATCGGTAGTCAATGCAACAACGACATCGCCGATCTCAGCGGCTTTTTTCAAAAGACGGATATGACCGTGATGAATAAGAGTGGCAGACATGTCCACCATGACACGAGGGCGCTTTTCTTCTGACATATTGACTCCAATAACTTTGTCTCAACGCAGGTTGTAGTTGAGGGCAAAGAGAACGATTCTCGAAATATAGCCTCCCATTGTAATATTCGTGTCAAATACACGTCAAAAATCTGTCAAGGCGTCATAAAAAAGGAAAAAAGAAGTCAAAGCTCAGTGATATAGAAAAAGCTCCTATTGCTTAGCGCAAAAAAGTTTGTTTCTGCATTCAAGGATGTAATCAATGGCCGCATCAATCGTACTCTCTTGGCCGGTTAAAGGATTGACGTAGTGCGAGTAGGACATGTAGACGATATAAAACATTTCCTCAAGTGTCAGCTTTCTCTTTCTTCTGGAGCATTGCACCTTATCATCAGTCAGTCCCCATCCGGAATAAAAGGGCAGCCCATAAACATGGACTTTCTTTCCGCACATCAAAGCTTCAAATCCGAGTTGAGAGGTTGCGACATAAACCTCATCAACCGTTTCCAAAAGAGTGATCGGATTCACGGGTTCCTGAATAATTTTGACTTCTTTCGGAATAAACTGAATAAAGCCCGAAGCCTCTTTCTTAGTCAGTGTATCGGGGTGAACTTTAAAAATGATTTCGGAGTCAGGATTTTCTCTGACAGCATCCTGAACCATACGCTCAAAAACCGAGTCATCCACACCACCGCAAATGAGAGACATATCACCGTAGCTTTGATCAATAACCAGCACTCGCTTTTTATTGGGCTCTTTAGGGTAATTAAATGTCAGTGGCTGATGGTTATATTTTGAGATTTTGTTATCAACAATTTTTTGAATAATTTTGCGAGCCTGAAGGCAATCATCGTTTGATACAACTTGGGTGTTTAAACGGCCTTCCAGATCGGTTGATACTTCACCGTCATAATAAAAACCTTTGCTATCAATACAAAAACTGATGCCGGCGTTAAGACGCGGATCAACTTTAGCTACCCATGGATACAGGCTCCTGATAAAACCGTCTTCAAACAAAAAGAAAGGCTTATTGAAAATAACTGCTGTCAGCAACAATTTTACGGCTTTTCGACCGAGCCCCCATGTAGCAATCGCTGTAGAAGTGCTGAGCGAAGGGGAGAATTTCAACCATTTTTTTAAATGATCATATTTGGTCCGTCTGAACGGGTCGCTCCAAAAAACATATTCCTGAATGTTTTTAACTGAAAACCTTGCATTATGCTCAAGAATAAGACGGTGAAAGAGCTCGATTTGCGAATGATTCAAACGATTCCTTTTGCCGCTTAACAAAATAATCTTGACGAAACAATTTAAAGCATCTCAGAGCATCTACTTAAACACTTTCTTTATCTGGTTGAATCTTAGGAATATTAACTCAATTGGCAATTAAATCTAAAGGAGGGAATGATTTCAACAGATTACCGGCTGTTTCGGTAAGTTGTTTTCTATTTATTTTAGCCGGAGTAACGAGCTTTAAGTCTTTCAAATCCTCCGCTGCAAGTTTAATGTTAATCGGTCTCTGGACCTCTTGACCGGCACCTAAAAAGTAGTCTTCAAACTTAAAGTTTTGATCATCGTGAATAGGTGAGTCCTTAACGGTGATCCACTGAGCAGGAATTCCGTACGCTTGAGCAACGATCACACCATGCAGCGATGAAGAGAAGATTGATTCGCAGGATGCCAACTCATCAATAAAGTTTTCTATCTCATGCGGAGTGCTTCTCGCGACACTGATGACCTTGAACAGATCACTGTCAAGATTTTTGAGTTGGTTACTTTGTGTATGGTGCAAAACAAGACCAATCTTATGTTTATCAGCCGTCAGAGGCTTAGGCTGATAAAAGCGGGGGATCAGAATAGCGGGATCACCATAAACCCTCGGAACTTTAAATCCGGCTTTTTCGCAGATACTCTCAGTCAGCGGTCCCCGAAGCGCATAGATAATGGATTGTTTAAAGCTTCGTTTGTACCAATTTTGTATGTGCTTATGGAGGCTGTAAATGGGAACTTTCCTAAAGGGATCTCTAGTCAAAGAACCGGATCCCCAAATATGACTCTGACTGAATAAGGTTGATGAGCGGATCAGGCTGCCGATAGCAACTAGTTTTTCTTTATCTTTGAAACTGGCTCGCTTTACCTCACAACCAGTTATTTTGGAAATAAGGTAAGGAGAGAGACTATCTCCGAAATTTGAGACAGTATTCCAATAACATAAACTGATTGTCCTGTGACGAGTTGAAGTTGAGGCAATCATATTCTGACCGGTGATCTTCTAATTCTTTAAGAGTATAGCAAAGAAATCATTGCGCTATAACTTTTAAATAATCAGAAAAATGCTATTGGTGAGGCTAAATTTTTCAGTAATGCTACAACGCTCCATGCAGTAGACGTACTGGATTTGGGATTGGCAGGATCGGGTCGCCCGGCAACCGTCAATTCAGCACGCATGAGGTTATTTTTTAGGACGATATGGTGAATATTTTCTGTAGTGTTCGGATCGCTTGTGATTTGAACAGTAGCCTTTTTTAAGGAATCAGCTGCAAGCGCAGCTGCGACAGCAACGTTCACATTTTTTGGGAAACCGTCAATAGCTTCCTGAACTGATCCAGTAAAGACAATCTGCTCACGATCTGCGGGTAATGTTTTACCTTTAAGATAGGGGGCACCTTCGAGACTTTTCGGAGCTTTTCTATTACCGATTTCAATTTGTACATCACCCATTAATGCAAATGTTTGCATTAAATCAAGCGCCCCGATGGCGCCGTTCGGAAGATAAACCTTTCGGTGATTTTTTTGAGCATATTCCGTTAGATTATGACGAAACTCATCATCAGCCAAGGCACCGATGGAGACGATGATTAGATCTGAGCCATGCTCTAAAACTGGCAAAGCATATTCTTTGACAGCGTCGCGTCCTGCAAACTCAACAACGATATCCGGAAAGCCAGATAAAAGTTCATCAATACTGGTGCAGGCATCAGCATCCAAAGTTTGCGCTAAGGCATTAGCGTGCTCAGGGTTTCTCGCCATGACTGCAACAATACGATAATTATCCGCTAAAAGTTTTTGGGTTTGAGTGCAAAAAATTTTTGCAAGCGCACCGGCACCGATCACAGCAATAGTTTTCATATTAAGATTTCTCCAATCTAACCGAAATCATGATTGAGTTTAATCTTTTTGAGCCAATAGCTATAGTAAGACGGTAAAAAGGTTTGAACATCAATGCCGTAAGCCTGAGCTAAAGCCTCAGCTATTTTGGGGGCATTCATAAATTCAGGTTTGGTTTCCGGCATACTGTCCACTATCCAAATAAATGAAGCAAGGACGCGACCCAGATCTCGCACAATTCCTTTGAGCGGGGCGTTTGTCGAGTAAATCAGGGCGGAATCGAGATCCCAAAAACCCATTGATGAACCTTGAACATAGAAATTCGCAAGTTTCATATCACCGTGAGTGATGCGGGCATCATGCAGACGTCTGAGAAGTTTTCCGGCATTCATAAGTAAGTCAAGAGAATTAGGCTGTTGTCTTAAGACTGAATCTGCCGTTTGAGCATCCTTCAGAGCTTCGGTGATGATGTAGGAGTCAGAGATCAACTGTATTGTTCGTCTTTCGCCCATCGCAAACACTTTGGGCGTTCCGATATTGGCTTCTTCGAGTTTCTTGGCAACTACAGCGGTCCAAAAACTTCTTGAGGGTTGGATAAAGTAACGGAACCGTAAGCCGAAAGCTTTTTGATGAAAGCGAACGTGTTTTCCAAAAAACGTTTGATTGTTGACAGTAAATAAGCTCGCGGTTGACTTTTTGGAGTGCTTCTGAATTTTGCCTTGTTCAATAATTTCATCGATATTTGAAGCAACAGACAACAGACTGTCCTGAAACTGACCGCACAAAACGTGATAGTCAAGATTGTTGATTTGGACGGACTTTGTACCGGATGCAGCATCTAAAAGTTCAGTTAATTCAGGACTCCAACGGGTATACATTTCTTTAACTCTCAAATAGTTATCTTCAATGAAGTTAGTAAAAAATTTTGTCTAACCAAATCGCTTCTCTACCCAATTGGCTGGGTTGCAAATGATCATCATCGCGGTACCATTCCAGAACATTGCATTTGTAGTCCTTACAAATGTGATGTTCCGTTTCTATGATAGTTGCAACATCTCCAAGGGCGGTCTTGACTCCATCATTACCTTTCTTCCACAAACCTTGATCGTCGTAACTCACAAAGTAATGTTTGATATCCGGATCAAATCGATTAAAGTGTCTCATGGGATCAAAATTCCCCTGAGCTCCGCCAACACCTTCATCCCAAGGGGGATCCAGTACGACATAAGCTTGTAAGTCAGGGCGTTTTGAAAGAACTTGTTTGAATTTCTTAACGCCTTCCTGGAAGTAATCTTTATCGTAATTTGATCCCCATTTGTTGAAGATTACGACTTTCTTGACCTTTGGATTTTCAATCAAAGTGTAAAAGGCTTTAGCTGCTTTCTGGCATTTTTCTTTCCCGCCTTGATACAGAATGAAACAGCCGGAAGTGTGAATCATTGCGGCAGGCTTAGCGAATTTTTTGGAAAGCACTTCCATTCGGTAGTAGTACTGATTAGCATGAGAGTCGCCAGCGAAAACGATTTCAGGCATTCCGGAAACAATACCGTAAACGTCAACATTTTCAATACTGATTTTGGGTTGTTTTGACCAATCAATAACTTCACGGATTCGGGTGAGCTCCGGGAATTCGTGATTGATAGAGCGGTTAGGCAAACCTTCTGTTTTTCTTAAAACGTACCCGAAAGAAGAAGGCAAAATTAAGGCTATTAATAACAAAACCGCAACCGGAACTTTGAATTTTCCAATAGAAAGCTTAAATGTAGAACGCCTGATGGGATTTTCCACGTAGTAGTAAACAACAGTGGCCAAAACGAAAGATAAGGCAATGGCTAACAAAGTATATTGATAGGCAGGCGATGGTAAGCAAATATATAAGAAAGACAGTAAAGGCCAGTGCCACAGATACAACGAGTAACTGATCAGCCCGATGAAGATCATCGGAGACCATCCAAGAAGATATTTATTGACCAAAGCATCAGGATGAGCAGAAATTAATAAAACAGCTCCCAGGACCGGCAAAAGCGTTATGGCTCCCGGATGTGACCAGGAGGGGTCGTAAAAAAACATTAAACCTAAAGTGACTATCAATCCAATGATTGAAATCACATGACGAAGTCCTAACGTAAGTTTTTTAGGATCAAAGAGCTGAAAAGTTTCTAAATAAGCAAGAACGATGCCGGCCCCTAATTCCCAAAATCGTGTTAAAGGAAAATAGAAAGCGAAATTTTTATCAGTAACAACTAAACAGGCAGCTAAAGAGGCGATAGTAATACTGAAAACTAAGATACCCATCAACCGGATGGATTTCGCCAATTTCCACATTAGAACACAAATAATGGGAAATACGATATAGAACTGTTCCTCAATAGCCAGACTCCAAAGATGCAGGAGCGGCTTTCTGATTGCGTCTTCAGTAAAGTAATCAATTTCACTCAGAAGGCGGAAGTTTTCAATAAAGACAGCACTGGAATATACGTGTCGGCCTAAATTGTTATAGTCATCTTCAAACAGCAGGAAGTATCCGGCAATTAATACAAACGATAAAAGAAGGAATAAATTCGGAATAATTCTTTTAATTCGCTTGGAATAGAACTCTAAATAGCTGAAAGTTCCCCGGTAGATATTTCTGAAAATGATCCCGGAAATCAAATAACCGGAAATGACAAAGAAAATATCTACTCCGAAAAAGCCTCCCGGAATAAGAGAGGGGAATCCGTGATAAAAAATCACCGGCAATACCGCTAAAGCACGCAAACCGGTGATGTCATTGCGCCAAAGATGGTCACTTTTATAGGTTGAGTGATTTGAAGCCATGACCGAATAATTAATGTTTTATAAACCTCTAATTATTTCAGTTAATCCTTTTCTTGAAAAGAAATCCAGTAGGGAGTGTGGTCACTGGGTTTAGTCCATTTTCTCGGAGCTTTGTCAATATCAACCGCTTTAATACTGTTCTTTAAAGCTTCGGAAACCAAAATATGATCAATTCTTAACCCGTGATTTTTCTGAAATCCGAGCATTCTATAGTCCCACCACGTATAGCGTTTCTCGGGCTGATCAAAAAGTCTGAAGGAGTCATTTAAGCCCAGGGAAAGCAAATTCTGAAAGGCTTGACGCTCTTGCGGAGAGACAAGAATATTACCTTCCCAACCCTTGGGATCCCAGACATCTCTATCATCAGGTGCAATATTAAAGTCTCCTAACAAGGCTAAATTCGGATAGTTCTTCAGTTCTGACTTAAGCCATTGTATGAGCGCTTCTAACCATGCTAATTTATAGTCGTATTTTTCAGAGCCCACTTCAGAGCCGTTAGGAAAATAACCGCAGACAATCCTTAAATCTTCTGAACCAGACTTAAATGTTGCTGCAATTAAACGCTTTTGCTCATCGGGAAATGAAGGAATGTTTTTTTGAACTTCTAAGGGCTCCGAAATTTTGTCTTTGCGATAAAGAATCGCCACACCGTTATAAGTCTTTTGTCCCGACCATATTGCTCCATAGCCATCAGCTTCAAGCGCTTCAATAGGGAAAGCCTCATCGGTCAATTTCAGTTCTTGTAAGCAGAGAATGTCTGTTTCGGAGAGCTTTAACCACTGCAAAACATGAGGCAGTCTCATTTTGAGGGAGTTAACATTCCAGGTGGCGATTTTCATTACAAACTCCTCTACTTAGCAATGGGTTTAATTCCGCTATGACGCAAAAGTGCATCAATTTTAGGAGCTCTTCCACGGAAAGCGATAAAAGAATCCATTGCAGGGCGAGAGCTACCAACTGCTAACACTTCGTCAAGCCACTTTTTGCCTGTCTGTGAATTTAAAACACCGGTCTCTTCAAATAAAGAGAAAGCATCACTGCTTAAAACCTCAGCCCATTTGTAACTGTAGTAGCCTGCAGCATAGCCGCCGGCAAAAATATGGCTGAAAGAATTGGGGAAGCGGTTGTAGTCCGGCTGATGAGTAACAGCTACTTCTTTACGTACTTGAAGTAACAAACCTTGGATCGTGTCTTTGGTCGGATCAAATTCAGTATGAAGCAACATGTCAAAGAGCCCAAACTCCAATTGACGAACCATCGCCATAGCACTTTGGAAGTTCTTTGCAGCAAGCATCTTGTCGTACAAAGAGCGGGGAAGCTTTTCGCCGGTTTGAACATGCGAGGTTAGATTTTCAATGACAGTCCAGTCCCAAGCAAAGTTTTCCATAAATTGGCTCGGGCACTCAACAGCATCCCATTCGACTCCGTTAATGCCGCTTGCTGCAGGCTCCTCAATGCGGCTTAGCATATGGTGCAGACCGTGCCCGAATTCATGAAAAAGTGTTAGTACATCATCATGAGTAAGAAGCGCGGGCTTATCACCAACGGGTTTTGCAAAGTTGCAGACTAGGTAAGCGACTGGAGTCTGCAATTTTCCATAAAGGCGATTTCGCGTTCGGTCATTATCCATCCAGGCGCCGCCTCGTTTGTTGGGTCTTGCATAAAGATCCATGTAGAACTGTGCAATCTTTTCACCTTGTGCATTTTCAATGCGAAAGAACTGAACGTCAGGGTGCCAAACTGGTGCGTTATCTTTCACAATGCGGATATTAAAAAGCGTTTGCACCAGTCCGAAAAGTCCTTTAAAAACGGCAGGCAATGTGAAATATTGCTTGACCTCTTGATCAGAGAATGCATATTGAGCTTCACGAAGCTTTTCACTGGCGTAGGGCAAGTCCCAGCTTTGAGGATCATCAATACCGAGTTTTTCTTTAGCAAAGGTTTTCACTTCTGCCATATCAGCTTTAGCTTGAGGCAAACTCTTTTGAGCAAGATCTCTAAGAAAACTTACGACTTCTTGAGGGCTCTTAGCCATCTTCGTTGCTAAGGACACCTCTCCGTAGTTGCGATAGCCCAACAATGAGGCTTCCTTGGCACGCAACTCAACGATGCGGTTCATCACATCGTTATTGTTAAATTTTCCTTCAAAATCTAATTCTGAGGCACGCGTAACATACGCGTGATAGAGCGTTTCGCGCAGCTTTCGATTGTCTGCGTACTGTAAGACCGCTAAATAATGAGGAATTTGAAGGGTTATGCGGTAGCCTTTTTGATCGGCAGCTTCGGCCGTTTCTTTAAAAGAAGCAATGTCATCGGCGGGAATTCCTGCCAATTCTTTTTCATCTTCCACTAAAAGGCCATAGGCATTCGTTGCATCAAGCAGATTTTCAGAAAACTTTTGGCTTTCCTGAGCAAGACTTTCTTTGACCTTTTTAAGTTCTGCTTTTTTGTCTTCCGGCAAGAAAGCACCGGCAAGCTTAAAGTCAATCAATTCTTCATTGACAATGCGCTGGCGGACAGCCGAAAGATCTTTAAATCCTTCACTTTCTCTGATTGCTTTGTACTTTTGAGAGAGATTGCTCTGAGAAAGTCCGATCCAAAATTGCGTGACAATGGGTAGCGCTTCGTTATAGGCCTTGCGCAATTCAGGTTCATCGCAGACACTCATTAAGTGACTCACGGCACCCCATGCACGAGATAAAGCGAGCGTTTTCTTTTCAAGAGGAGTGATGACGTCTTCCCATGTAGCAGGAGTGGATTCCTTTGTGACGTTCTCAAGCACTGCTTGAGCCTCAGCAATTAAGGTTTTCATGCCGGGGACAACATGTTCAGGTTTAATAGAAGGAAAATCAATCAGATCATTAATAGTTAAAAGCGGATTCATACTTTTAATAAAAAGCTGTTCATTAAATAGGTCAAATATTACAAGATTGAATGCAGAAAGTATGAAACCATTGGTTAGTTTTGAAAACCATATCGGGACAACTTAATCTAAAATATTCCCAATTTTTAAATATACAGCTCTAAACTGATGAATCCGCAATTTGTCCACCTTCGTATGCATTCTGAGTATTCCGTTACAGATAGTACGGTAAGACTCGACTCAGCTATTAAGAAAGTAAAAGAACAGGGGGTAGGAGCCCTCGGTTTAACTGATTTAAATAATATTTTCGGGGGACTCATTTTTTATACCCATGCTCGTAAAGCCGGTGTTAAGGCTTTAATGGGGTGCGACCTAGTTATTCAGAATGAAGCTGATAGAGAAAAGCCCTTCAGGATGGCTGTCATTTGTCAGAATCATGACGGTTATAAAAATCTTTGTGAAATTTTGACCCACGCTTGGCTTAAAAATCAGTATATGGGGCGCGGTGAAACAAAGATGGAGTGGCTTTTTAAGCACCATGAGGGGCTAATTTTTCTTTCTGGTGGTCCCGAAGGTCAAATTGCCCAGCTGTGTTTGGCTGGGAAAAAAGATGAGGCTATTTCTTTAGCCACGAAGATGAAAGAGACCTGGGGAGATCGCTTTTTCCTCGAATTGCAGCGTGCAGGGCGTCCATCAGATGAAGCCGTCGTTCGCTATCACTTAAGTATTGCGGATGACTGTGATATTCCCGTTGTTGCAACGCATCCGATTCAATTTTTAGAGCCTCAGGATTTTGATGCCCATGACATCCGTGTCTGTATTGCTCGTGGTGAAGTTTTAGCCGATAAATCCAGACCAAAACTTTATTCTCCGGAGCAGTACTTTAAGAGCCCGGAAGAGATGATCAGTCTGTTTGCTGATGTGCCCTCAGCCATTGCAAACACGGTTGAAATTGCCAAACGCTGTAATCTGGAAGGCGTTTTAAGTAAGCCACAGCTCCCGCTTTTCCCGACTCCTGACGGAATGAGTCTGGATGATTACATCGACCAGCTTTCTCACGAAGGCTTAGAGCAGCGTTTAGAGTTTCTCTATCCGAATAAAGAGCAACGCGAAAAAGAGCGCCCTCGTTACGAAGAGCGCCTTCAGTTTGAGCTCGGCATTATCAAGAAGATGGGCTTTCCCGGCTACTTCTTAATCGTGCAGGACTTTATTAACTGGTCTAAACGCAACGGTGTTGCCGTGGGACCGGGGCGTGGTTCCGGTGCAGGTTCTCTTGTTGCCTATTCGCTGCGTATTACGGATATGGATCCGTTGCGTTACGACTTACTTTTCGAACGTTTCTTAAATCCAGAACGCGTGTCCATGCCAGACTTTGACGTGGACTTCTGTCAGTACAACCGTCAGCGCACAATCAATTATGTGAAATCTCGCTACGGTGAAGATGCCGTTAGCCAAATCGCAACCTTTGGTACGATGGGAGCAAAGGGTGTCGTACGTGATGTGGGACGCGTTCTGGGCATTAGTTACAGCCTTTGTGATAAGGTCTCGCGCCTAATTCCTGCGCAACCCGGAAAGAGCGTCACCTTAGCTGAGGCTGTTAAAACTGTTCCAGATTTGAAAGATCTTATCGAAAAGGATGAAACGGTTGCACAACTTGTTGATAAGGCCTTACCTCTTGAAGGGCTTGTTCGTAATTTAGGGATGCACGCCGGTGGTGTTTTAATTGCACCAGGGAAATTGACAGACTTCTGTCCTCTTTATTCCCAAGACGAAAATCCCGATAACGTGATCAGTCAATTTGACAAAAAAGACGTGGAAAATGTGGGCTTGGTGAAGTTCGACTTTTTGGGTCTGACAACGCTGACTATCCTTGAATTTGCCATGCGCTTTATTCGTCAATTGGATCCAAAGACCACGCTGCGTCTTGAAGCAATCCCGATTGATGATCCGGAGACCTACAACCTTTTCCAAACCGGTAACACGAGTGCCGTCTTCCAATTTGAAAGTGACGGTATGCGCAAGCTACTTCGTGACGCAAGACCGGACTGTTTGGAAGACCTCATTGCCTTAAACGCTTTGTATCGTCCGGGACCGATGGATCTGATTCCGGAATATATTGCTTGCAAGCACGGAGAAAAGGAAGTTCATTATCCGGATCCTCGTCTTGAGCCTGTTTTGAAAGAAACCTACGGCATCATGGTTTATCAGGAACAGGTGATGCGTGTGGCTCAGATTATCGGCGGCTATTCACTGGGCGGCGCTGATCTTCTGCGCCGTGCCATGGGTAAGAAACAAGTTGATGAAATGAAAAGACAGCGCGCCGTTTTTGTGAAGGGCGCTGTTGAAAGGGGAATGGCTGAGGATAAAGCCGGAGACCTTTTTGACTTAATGGAAAAGTTTGCGGGTTATGGCTTTAATAAATCTCACGCTTGTGCTTACTCTTATGTTGCTTACCAAACAGCCTATTTGAAAGTGCACTATCCCGCGCCTTTTATGGCCGCCAATATGTGTTTGGTGATGGATTCAGGTGAAAAGTTAAAGCATCTGATTGATGACTGTTTTGCCAATGACATTTCGGTACTGCCTCCTGATATCAATAAGAGCGACTGGGAATTTGTACCGACTTCGATGCATGAAATTCGCTACGGCTTAGGAGGCATTAAAGGTATTCCTAAAGATGCAGCAGAGGCGATTGTGAATGAGCGTAAAGCGCACGGCCCCTATAAGGATCTTTTTGATTTGGTCAGACGCGTTGATCGAACGAATTTCTCCAAGCGCACACTCTTATCTTTTATTCAGGCGGGTGTTTTTGACAGTCTAGAGCCTAATCGAGCAAAGCTTGCCGCCAATATCGATAATGCGATTGCATTGAGCGAAAGTGAGTCTTCTAATGCTGGGCAGGAAAGTCTTTTTGCTGATGTCATGGATGAGGTTCAGCCTGAATATATTGACGCGGAACCTTGGAGTGCTCATAAGGAGTTAATCGGAGAGCGTGACGTGATGGGGTGCGTGTTCAGAGGTCACTTTTATGGCGGCGTTCAGGAAGAGGCAGCCGCATTGCATCCGACACCTATTATCAATGTTAAGCCTTCGCCCAAGAGTGTTAAACGCCGCGCGCCATCAATTCAAGTTGCGGGTATTGCTTCCAATATTAGGCAAAGCTTCAATAAAGAAGGCCGCTTAATGGGTAGTTTCACTTTGGATGATGGAACGGCGACGATTTCGGTGACGTGCTTTGGCGATGACTGGCTGCTTTATCGCAATATCGTGAAAAGCGATGAATTAGTCTTTGTGCGGGGCGGTGCCAGAGAAGATAATTTTTCAGCAACAGGCGTCAGCATTTCTGCGCGATCAATTGAAGTTCCAGCAACGATTCGTGCAAAGAACGGCACGGTATTACAGATTGAATTAACCGATCCTAATTTTGATTTTGATCTTTTGAAGACATTCTTAGAGGATCATCGCCCTGATGTTGACGATGCGGGTTGTCGGGTAGCAATAAAAGTCATGGATAAGGGACTGAAGGCATCCTTTGTGTTATCAAAAGATTGGGAAGTTTACTTAGATCAAACTTTACTAGATACACTTCGGGAAATCCCTAGTATAATGTATCACTTAGTCGATAAAAAGACGCAATAAAAATAAAAATTATGAGGATGCCCAAAATGATTGAATTACCGAAGGATTCTTCTGATCCTTCGGTGGTTGGCGTTGGCCACCATCGAATCTGCTTCATTGATCCGGAAGATAGTCACAAATGTATAAAAGTCATCTACAGTCCGTCAAAACATGCATCAGAGGAAGTGCGTCGGGAAGTTGCTTACTATAGGCGTTTACAAAAATCTTTGAAAGACTGGTCAGGAATACCAAAATATTACGGGGAAGTCGAGACCAATTTAGGAACTGGTTACGTCTATGATCGAATTATTGATTTTGATGGTAAGCCTTCGCAAACAATGCAGGAGCGCTATCAGGATTTAAAAGAACCATGGCAGCGTGAAGAGATGACCGCGTTGGTGAGAAAGTTAGAAGAGTATTTGACTAATAACCACATCGTAACAATGTCGCTGAAGCCGTTTAACATCCTGTGTCATCGTATTAGTGAAACAGAAATTGAGCCTGTGATTTTGCGACAATATCGGAACTGCTTCGTTTATCCCTATTGAACTTGTTTGTCCGTGGTTTGCTAGAAATAGAGAAAAGAGAATGATAAAGAAAATGATCCGGCAGCAATGCCTATTTCTTAATGATCGCAATATGTAATTTATTCCCAGAAAGAGTCTGCTCTGGTTGTTATTTTTGTCTTCTTAGCCCGTTGTTTAGCATACGAAGAAGCCATTTGTTTTCCCAAAAGATACGGAAGAGCCAGGCGGATGGGAACTTCACTCAAGTGGTTGAGAAGTACTTTTCTGAAACGATTGAAAGCACTGGTTTGATCTTGAGTCAGCAGTAACTGCATCAATCTTAACAAACAAATAAAGCGAGCGTAGTCGAGCATTCGGTATTCATGCGAGTCTTTCGGAAAGTCTCGAAGTGAACGGCGTTGGAATTGATAGAGCGAGAATAGGCGTGCGCTTCTATTGGTGTTCATTAGACTGGAGAGGCGTTTGCGGTAGCAGTAAAGCTTCTCATTAATGGAAATGATCTTTGTGTCAGGTTTGAACGAGCGATATACACGGAGGAAAAACTCCTCATCTTCGTAGTAGCTCATCATTTCGTTGAAAGCGATGTTTTCAATCAGCGATTTTTTGAAGACCCTCAGCCAGACATAGCCGCCTGTATAGTGAGAAGATTTATCCGACTTATCAAAGATTGAGCGAAAGAAGTCAAATTTCTCCTGAGAGTGTTGCTCACAGTTTGGTGATGAGGCTATAGGCTGGGCTTTGCTTTTATAGAGCTTTTGATACCGAAAGGTGACAATATCCGGCGATGATTTTTGTATGACGTTGGACAAAGTTAACAAAGCATCGGGGGGAATTAAGTCATCGGCATCGACCATCCAGACATAGTCTCCGCTTGCTTTCAGTATGGCAGTATTTCTGGCAGCAGACACTCCCTTATTTTCAGAGTTGATGACAACAATTCGTTGATCTTTATCTGCATATTTTTGAAGAATCTCTGCGCTTTGATCTGTTGATCCGTCGTTGACGGCTATGACTTCAAAGTTGGTGTAACTTTGTGAGCAGATGGAGTCTAAGCAGAACGAAAGATAGCGATCAACGTTGTAGACGGGGATCAAAATTGAAAATTTGATGTCTGTCATGGCAGAGGCTTCCGGCTAGTTTCTTTATGTATATCAAATGTGTGAGTAACTTTCAATAATCAACATTTGACTGACGTGTTTTGAGAAGCATTCTGAGCTTTTTTCTGGAGATCTTCATTGTAATAACGTCTGAATTTATTCCATTGGCGTTCTATTTTTTTGGCTCCTAAAAAAGGAATAAAGTTCGGAAGCGGTATGAACTCCGGCGTACCGTAACCATCAAAAATCATAATTTTGAAAGGTTTATCGTGATACGTTAACACCAAAATATTGGTGGTTCTCATATCGCTTACGATGATATTGAGCCGGAGCATTTCCTCTCTGAGGTTTTCAAGCAGTTGCTCCAATTTCACCATTTGTTCTTCAGAAGCGTTAAGGACAAAATCCCGCAGAGTTTGGGTTTTGATTTCTTCAGTGTTTCTTACGCACTCCTGCTCCAGGATGAAAGAGTCCTCGGTCTCATAAAGCCCGATAAATTTGGGCATAAAAGAGGGGGAGATGTTTTTCTTTTGGAGATATTTAAAGTACGCCCCTTCTCTTATCGTTTGCTTTGAGTGTTCTTTCCGGCTGACTTTAAAGCAGGTATTGGGATTATCCATGTTTTCATAACAGGCTCTTTCCATACCTTGGCCGATGAGCTTTCCGAAATGAAATTCCGTCATCATAACCCCTTGCGAATCGTACGTTCGCGGATTTTGTCAGCTTTAGTCTGAGCAGTTTCAATGAGTTCTTTCTCGTCTGCAAAGATCTGTTTGAGCTTCTTATTTGGGAAATAAACTTTCAAAAAACGCAAATAGTCCGAGGGCTTAAGACCGATATCCAGGCAAGAATAATAAAGCGCAATCAGATCCTTATTTCTCCAACGAAGGGGAACAGCATCGCGAATTTGGGCTCTGTGTAAGTCAATCACGGAGAGCTTGAAATCAGTTGTGTCCGTAAAAGGCAGTTGCAAAAGGAAGTGGCAAATGTAGCAATCTCTGTGATTAATACCCAATCGGTGCATTTCACGCACCATAAAAGCTACACGGGTAATCAATGCTTTCTTGATACTGTAGGCAGGGGGATTCATCGCCCAATCTGCGCAGTAATCTTCCAAGCTGATCGTAGGAGAAAGGTCCTCAGTGACAATAAAGGATGTCTGACGAACAGGGTTGAGTCCTTTTTCACCGTAGGCAACACCTACCATCGTATCAATGCCGGCAGCATTGAGTTTTTCAATGGCTTCCCATTCATTTCTGGCACCGAACACCGGCATTCTGAAAGAGAAAATGTTTTTAAAAAACTCTCCATAGGTAATCCCATGATGCAGTTTTAAGTAAAAACTTTTCCCCTCAACCTCAAAACGTATTGTCTTACGGGTTGCTACGGATCGATAAACCTCACCGGAAAGTTTTTCAACTTCTTCAAAAGCATCTTTGTCTTTCCAGAGATGGTCAAAAGGCGCTCTCAGTATCAACATAACTTTATTCCAGAATAATATCCGCAGCTTTTTCGGGTAATGAGTAAAGGTCCTGAGAATCGGCGTAGTGACAAGCGTTATTTCGCCATTTCTGCAGTAATTCCCGATCAAGACTCTTTAACAGATAATCGTTGAATTGTGCCTGATTATAAGGGCTTGTTAAAACAAAACCGGTTTCAGCATCTTTGACAAAAGGCGCATAACCGCAGACATCCGTAACGATTTCAGGCAATCCGCCTACTAAAGCCTCGAGGATTGCAGTACCGGTATTTTCTGACCGTGCAGGGTGCAGAAGCAGATCACTTCCGGCAATAAAGTTCGGAACATCATCTCGGCCGCCCCAGAAGCGAACTTGTTTACTGACACCCAGCTCCTGAGCACGTTTCTCAAAAGGACCTTCTTTATCCAGACCGATGACATACAGGTAAGTACGGCTTCGCAGCTCTTGTGGCAATGAAGCCAAGGCTTCGATAGAGCGGTCAACCCCTTTTCGTTTGAAGTCTGAACCGATAGCTAATAGCACAAAATCGTCATCGTTGAGTTGATGCTCTGACCTAAATTTTTCGCGGGCGTTAATAGGAAAGTTTGAATACTTTCTGTCCGCAGAAATACCGGGAGGCAGCAGATAGAAACGATCATCCTCCGTTTGATAATGCTTTTGAAAATCTCTCTTTTGGTTCGGCGTAATGATCATCAGTTTTGTCTTAAGACCTCTGCCGACAGTCAGTTTTTCAAATTCTGTGTAGTGCTTATAACGACCGGATAACTTGTAGAAAAAGTTTTTGTCTTGAGTCTTTTCTAAAAAGCAGACATCCGCACCGTAGTAAACATCCAGATTGGGCATTTTGTTAAAGCCCACCACTTTGTCAACCGGGTGGTCTTTCAAATGATTCTGGACCCAGTTGTAATATTGAGCGTTTTTTGAATGATTGCTGAATGCAGAGGTGGGAACAAAAACAATATCGAGCCATTCCGGTTTAACATCAGCATCCCACTTCCGGGTATAGACACGGACGTGGTGACCTCTTTTGACTAAAACTTCAGCAATTCTTAAAAAATCTCGCTGCAGTCCACCGTAAGGAAAATAGGTATATAGGCAGATAGCGATATTCATAGTCTTTCAATCAATATAACCACTTCAGATATTTTACTTGAGTCTAAATATCACCATTGACAAAGGCTCGGAAACTTGAATCTTTATGTGATTAAGCCGTAGTAGCAGAGTCTGAAACAGATTTTTCTCCTGAACCGACCGGTGCAGAAATATATAAAAGAGTCCAGATTGTTACACAGGAAAACAACGTCGTGCGCTGAAACCAAAACTGCTCCGTCAGTCCGACGGCTAAGCAACCGACCAAAAAGAATAGGCGGGCAGGATCTTTGAAGGCCTGTTTTGCCAGCAGTCCAACAGTTGAGAGCCATCCGGCGATTCCAAATAAGCCGCCGATAGCCAACCAATTTAAGAAGTCATTGTGGAAATGGTAGTACTTCGTAACCTTAATGCCGATAGTATGTCCGGTTTCCAGCATGGCATTTAAAGGATTTTCACCCCAGCCGAAGAAAGGAGAATCCAAGAAGCCTCGTAAAACAAATTTCCAGAGTTCTAGACGAATACCCCAGGAGGAATTCGCATTACCATGATTGTAGTTCTGGAGATCAACGATGCCCTGCTGCATTCTGCCGGTTAAAAAAGACAGGGCTAAAAGAAGAATGGCCGACAGGACAAAAATAAAGACAATGGTTTTATTACCTTTGTACAAATATAAAACAACGGGAATCAAGGCTAAAAACGGCAAAATAGCAGTACGAACCTCAGCCAGAATAATTGCGGCGACAGAAGAAATGATTGAAGCAACGAGAATGATTTTTGTTTTACGGCTATAGGTTTTGCCGTCAAACAGTAATGATCCGATGCAACAGACAGTGAGCGCTGAGGCAACCGTAAGAACCTTGTTTTTGTTAGCTCCAATGACATCGTTGCTGACATCACCGGCGCTTAAAACCTGAAAATTAATACTGAGCGTCATCAATAACAACGCAATACCCAGACAAGCCATCACCTGTTCTCTGGTGATGTCTTTGGCGTAAAGTGCAAAGAACAGACAAGCTAAAAGCAAAAAAGAGTTCAGGATTTCTTTATAAGCCGGAACGCCAGCGAAGAAGCAAACCAGGATGATCGTAGAACAATACCAGGGCAGCCAGGGAATAAAGAAATTGCGAATAGTCGTCCAATTAAAGTACAGACTGAAATTTTTAGCTCGAGCTGCCAGAACGATAGTGATTAATGAAGCAGCAAAAATCAGGTATTTAGGAATGTGAGAACCGGTTACAAAAAAGAACCCCCCTGACAAAGCAGCAATGACCAAGGTGATAACGACGGAGATTTGCAGAGAGGAGAATCTGGAATGCATTTCTAATCTTGGAAAATACTTAGGTCGTTAAAATTATCGTTGTGTCAAAGAATTCAATAAAGCTTCCCACTTTCCCCAAACAACTTCAGGAGAAAATTCTTTCATCGAGATCTTGGCATTTTTCCCAAATTCGAGGCGCTTCTGGGGATTAGTTATTAAAAGCTCTAATTTTTGAGCAAGGTCATCAGCATTGCCTTCAGAAACCAACCCGTTTTTGCCGTCATCAATCAGAGCACTCACTGCAATACAGTCTCTGCAGCCGATAACCGGTAATCCCATGGACATAGCCTCTGTAAAGGCCAAGCTAAAACCCTCATATTCAGAAGGAAACGCAAAAATAGAAGCTTGCTGAAGCTTTTCAGTAATTTGCTTTGTTTCTCCGCACAACTTGATTTTGGAGCTTAGCCCTAATTTTTCAATACGTTCTTTTAATTTATGAGCGTATTCGGTTTGATCAAACCCCCAAAGTTCAACCGTCCAATTGGGGTATTTTTTTTCAATCTTTGCAAAAGCCTCAACAATCAAATGCTGGCGCTTACGGTTGGCTATTTTTGCAACGTTTAAGATGATGTTCTTCTTTTCACCGAGATATTCGGGGTACTGAGGAACCACATTGGGGATATAAACGATTTTTTCTTTATCGAGATAGTTTTCAGCCTCTTGTACATACTGAGGCATTAAAACTTGTACATAAGCACATTTATTGAGCGCCGGGCGATAAATTTCAAACTCCGGCCGCTCAAAGTAATACGTCGGCTTATTGTGAATCATCGTCACAACCGGTTGCCTGACTTTAATAATCTCTTCTAAGAGGTAAGCAATCTCCTGTTGAAAGACGACAATGACATCAGGGTTAATTTTATTCAGGGCTTTTTCAATAGAAGCCCTTTTGCTTTCAAGCTCCAGAATGGTTCTCTTAATTCGGCGTACTTTTCTATCCGATATGTAGAAGGTTCTCAATTTGGCCAGATTTTCATTATGAAAGATTTTTTCGTACCAACCGGAACAGCAATTTTTCAGATGTACGCGGCTGTCAATCGTAAAAGCGGGTTCACCGTCTTTTAAATCGTAAAACAAGCCCGTTACCTGATGCCCTCTTTCGACCATGCTGTTCGCCATATTGGCAAATACTCTGGCAGTACCGCCGAAAGAGCCTGCAATTGCATCAAAATTAATGAGAACGATATTCACGGAACTCAACTCCGATGGTTAAAACCGATTTATTTAAAAATCTCTTTAATCTTATTGATGACTTCCTCTTCCGTTGGCCACCGATTTTCTTCACCTAATACAATCGCATTGGGATTCCAGGGACCGGTACGCTTGGGATCGGTTACGCCGACCAAAGTAATCTGACGAGCGCCGACAGCAGCCGCTACATGGCTGATACCGGAGTCGTTAGCGATAACTAACTGTGCTTCCTTACAGAGCGCGGCGTAAGTACCCAGGTTAGTAGGAGGTAAATGAGTAGCATCTGGACAGGCAACTTTAGCATCAGCGGCTTCATCAGGTGAGGGCAGAACGATGGGTTCAATGCCTAATTCACGCAAAGGTTTAACAACGCAGTTGATATGCGTCCAATGCTTAATCTTTCCATGATGCACACCGCGGGCAATTGGAGCGATTAAGGCAAATTTTTCAGGAATATTGAATTTTTCTATTAAGTTTTTAGCTCCAGCTGTGTGACGAGTAATGAGCTTTAACCCCAAATCTTTTGTAGGTTCAGTCCATGCGGGTTCTTTTCCCCACGCTTTAATGGCTCCCACAGTTGCCGCAAAAAAGCGTCTGACTTCATGAATGTTTTTCTCCGGTTCTGGCACCTTTTGATCCAAAAGGAGAAAGCGTCCGTCAGTGGGGAAACCCGCAGCACGAATCCCTGCTAAACGAAATTGCAGGGCAGAGCCGAAAGAATTAGGAAATAGGAGTCCCAGAGGTTTGTTTAATTGTTCCGAAAGGTAATGAAGCCTTTGCAGATCTTCGCTTACATGTCCCTCAATAGGATCAAAGCGCCAGCCCATGCCCAACATTAAATCTTCAGCAAAGCGTTTGCCGACCAAATAGGGCGTAAAGCCACTAGCTTCTAGTAAACGCAAGGAAGGAAGGGTCATACAGCAGTCGCCAACATGGTTGGGAAGGCGGCAAACAACAATGGGATTCATAACAGTCTCGTTTTAATAAGCTGATACAGAAAAGCAAATAATGACACATTTTACTAGAGTTGCTCGCCTAAAATACAGTCAATGAAGGCTATTTTTATAAAGGGGAAAACTCATGGGAAAAATGACTCAGATAGCTGTAGCAGGTGTAATGACAATGACGATGTCTGCGGCGATGGCTGCGAACTCAATGAATGGAACGACATTATCAGAAAAGGGTATGACGTTGGCCGTGAACGGTACGGCTAGCATCACGGTTCCTAACGACGAAGCTCAAATGTATTGGTCGGTTTCGGCACAGGCAAAGACTCTCAAAGAAGCAACTGCTCAGGCGATCAAAACGATGAATTCGGGTTTAAGTCAAATTAAGGCTGTAAGCGATAAGCTTCAGCTTCAGACCCAATCCATGAATTCTTATCCGGTGTATGGCGAAACCAAAGGTAATCAAACGCCAAAGATTGTTGCTTGGAGAGTTTCTCAATCTTTGGAAGTGGTCGCTCCCAATATTGAACTCGTTCCTAAGGTGACTGAAAATGTTAATGGTGTTCTGGCGTTAGAAAATTTAAATTTCCGTGTCTCAGATGCTGCCAAAGCGAAGTACGACGAAACTCTGTACAAGATGGCCGTAGCTGATGCTACCCAGCGGGCTGTATGGATTGCTGAATCCGTAGGAAGCGAAGCGGGGAAAGTAGAAGTGCAAAGTTTACGTTTTAGCGGAGCATCAATGCCTCGCCCGATGAATATGCTCATGAGAGCTTCGGCAAAAAGTGTTATGGATGAAGCCATCCCAGCTCCTGGCATTGAAGCTGGTACGAGCGAATTAAATTTAACTGTCACTGCGGAAGTACAGATTAAACGCTAAATGTTCTCAACTCAGAAAAAGCCCGCTTCGGCGGGCTTTTGTGACAAAAATGTTACAGAGCATTAACTTTTCGGTTTTTTTGACTCGTTTGCGGTTAAGATGGCAAAAAACGGAAACATTTTGCCAATAGCGTACAATTAGCTGTTTAAATTTAGTCACGGAGATTGAACTCATGAATCAAAAGTACCCTCACCCCATTTTGGCTCGTGAAGGCTGGCCTTTTATCGGTGGTACTTTTTTACTGGCACTTTTGTGGACAGCTTTTGCCGGATTCGGTTTTATAGCAGCCGTGTTGTGGATTTTATTTTTAATTGTTACGCAGTTTTTCCGCGATCCTCCGCGTACCGTTCCCTCTATGCCTGAAGCGGTGCTTTCTCCGGCTGACGGTCAAATCGTTAAAGTTGAAAAAACGATTGATCCTTTCACCAATGAAGAGGCGATTTTAATCAGCGTCTTCATGAATCTTTTTAATGTTCACTGCCAGCGCTTCCCTGTGAACGGAACTGTGGAAGACGTTCAGTACTATCCCGGTAAATTCTTAAATGCTGATTTAGATAAAGCCAGTACGGAAAATGAACGTAATGCGGTGATTGTTCGCGTCAATGACGGCAACCGTATTACCGTTGTTCAGGTGGCTGGCCTTGTTGCCCGCCGCATACTTTGCTACGTCCAAAAGGGCGATGAGCTCAAAAAGGGTGAGCGTTATGGTTTTATCCGCTTTGGCAGTCGTTTGGACGTGTATTTGCCAACTGATGCCACGCCTTGTGTCACGATTGGTGAAAAGGTGTTGGGTACTGAAACTATTCTGGCTAAACTGGCTCCCAAAGCCGAGTAATTGAGACTAAACAAAAAAGGTTTAATCATGCGAAAGATTCGTCGTTCTCCTCGAGCAAACATCAAAGAACGCATTCAGGAGGCTCGTGCCCGTAGTATCTATCTTTTACCCAATTCCTTCACGATGGGCTCAATGATTTGTGCTTTTTGGGGCGTCACGCAGGCTATGGCTGGTGACTTCGGTATTGCTGCAGCAACGATCTTCCTTTCGATGTTGCTCGATGGCATGGATGGACGAGTAGCGCGCTTTACGCACACTCAAAGTAGTTTTGGAGAGCAGTTTGACTCTATTGCAGACATGACTGCTTTCGGTGTTTGCCCGGCTTTAATTGCCTATGAGTTTGCGCTCAAAGACATGGGCGGTCTTGGTTGGGCTGCGGCCTTTATTTTCTGCGCCGGTGCCGGTGTTCGCTTAGCCCGTTTTAATGCCAATATCGGATTTATCGATAAGGGCTTTTTCCAAGGTTTGGCAAGCCCTGCCGGAGCGGCTTTAGTGATGGGTTTTGTCTGGCTTGCTGTTTCCGGTCACTTAACGGAACAATTGGCCCAATACACTTCTCATATTACCGCCGTACTTTGTATTTATGCAGGCGTGACGATGGTTTCTAATGCGCCGTTTTTCAGCGGCAAGAACATGGGCTTTGTGCGTACGATTCCTTTCTGGGTGGTACTCGTGGCGGCCATTGCCTTTATCTGTTTCTCAAGCAATCCGTCGCTTTCTGCTTTTATCCTTTTCTGTTGCTATGCAGTCAGTGGCTACATTTATCAGTTCTACCTCTGGGTACGCGGCCTGCCCAATCCGGTCCGCCCCGTAAGAGACGAACAATAGGTTTCAAAGTAAAGGGGATGATCCGTATGGATTGTCCCCTTTTTTCGTTAAGGTATAAAAATGTCATTTTTATTTGCTCCTTGTGCATTGCCGGTGCTTCCTGTTGAGGGCGAAGCTAATCTCTATTTTCCGATTCACCGTATCTATGGTGTAGCACGCAATTACGCGGCAGCCAATGCTGCATTAGGTGAAAAAACGCCCCCTAGTATTTTCTTAAAGCCCGCTGATGCAGCTGTTTATGCAGCAGCGGACAAAACTTTGGAATTGGATTTTCCGGCTGCAACTGATGATTTACAGCACGAAATTGAACTTGTGGTGGCTATCGGCAAAGCCGGCCGCAACATCAGTGTTAAAGAGGCTATGTCTTATGTTTGGGGTTATGCTGCGGGACTGGATCTAACGCGGCGGGATTTGCAAAGAGCAAGTGCAACAAAAGGACAACCTTGGGATACGGCTAAGGCTTTTGATGAATCTGCTCCTATGACAGCACTAAAGCCTGCGCATCGAACGCCTGATAATGAGCCGATGAAAGTGTGGCTTTATGTCAATAACGAAAAGCGTCAGGAAGGAACGACCTCAGAAATGATTATGAGTGTGCCTGAAATTATCAGCTACCTTTCTACTTTATATGAATTAAAACCAGGTGATTTGATTATGACGGGGACACCCGGAGGTATTGGTACTATTCATCCAGGTGACGTACTAGAAGGTGGCGTACAAGGTGTTGGTGTTCTCAAAGTGAAATTTAAGGAGCAATAACGATGGCCATTACTGCTCAAGAAGGAAAAAAGATGCTCGATGAGTTGGGCGATAAAGTGCTTCTTTTAGATGTTCGCCATGCTCACGAGTACGAATGGGGTCATATCCCTGGTGCAGTGTTACTTGATAACGATGATATTGAGGAAGGGGTGAGACCTGAATCGTTGCCGGAGGATTTGGATCATCCGATTATTATTTATTGCCGATCGGGTGTTCGGAGTCACTATGCGATGCTCAAACTTCAGGCGGCGGGCTACACGCATGTCTATGATATGGGTGGCATTATTGATTGGCCCTATGAAATCGAAAAGTAGCCTTTTCTAAGTAAAAGAAAACGGGACTGATTGAAAAACCAGTCCCGTTTTTGTCTTTAGAAGACTTTAATTAGGCCATTGCCTTAATAGCAGCGGCCAAGCGGCTCTTATGACGAGCAGCAGCGTTCTTGTGCAAAACGCTCTTACCGGCCATCGTGTCGATAACCTTTTGAGCCTTCACAAAAGCGTCGGTAGCGGCGGCTTTGTCGCCGGAAACGATCAACTTACGCACAGCCTTGATAGCGGTGCGGTATTGAGAGCGTTGAGCAGAAAGATGCTGGTTGCGCGCAACAGCTTGACGGGCGCGCTTACGAGCTTGTTTGGTATTAGCCATTGTTAGTTCCTTGCCTTATATAAAAAGTTACGGCTGTTAATTACAGCCGCTTTCAAAGGCATTGAGCATTGAAATACGCTTGCAGCACAAAGTCGGAAGCGGCTGGTGAATCAGTTCATTCCAACGGATTTTTGCGGTTCTTTCGGGCATACGAAAACGTCCACGAAGAACACTCCCTTGGAAAAGTCCCCAAGTTTAGCAAAAAGTTTAAAACCTCTCAAGCTTAAAACATGCTTTGGGACTTTAAAAATAAAAGAGTTAGGTAGGGTGGTTGAATTAGGCTTCTTTAATAGTGCATGTGTTTAAGATAAAAATCGCTACAATACACGAATTCTGTCAGTCTGATCAAAGCGTTGAACAATTTATCGGTAGGAATCTTAATCAGCTCTCGAAGTGCTCATCCTATCGTTTAAAAAGATTTAATCTGGATTTCCTATGAGTTTAATTAAAGCGGCTGCGACCGTTTCCTCTTTGACATTATTGTCCCGCATTACCGGTGTCGTGCGTGACATGTTAATAGCACGTTACTTTGGTTCGAGCGCAGCCACCGATGCTTTCTATGTGGCTTTCCGATTGCCAAATATGCTTAGGCGTCTTTTTGCTGAAGGGGCTTTTCAGCAGGCATTTGTTCCGATGCTCTCGGATGTTAAAGCAACCAAGTCAGATGACGAAGTCAGAAGTTTTATTGATCGAGTCTTTAGTCTCTTAGCCAGTGTCTTAGTATTAACAAGTGTCGTCGGGGTACTGCTTGCACCGGTGTTGGTTTGGTTAATTGCAGGCGGCTTAGCAGAAAATCCTGAAGGTTTCGACTTGGCCACTGAGATGACTCGCTGGATGTTCCCCTACATCTTCTTTATGAGTCTTGTGGCAATGAGTGCCGGAGTATTAAATACCTGGAAGCATTTTGCGATTCCTGCTTTTACTCCCGTACTCTTAAACATTTCATTTATCACATTTACTTTGTTACTGACGCCTCATTTGGACCGTCCCATTTTTGCGCTTGCTGTCGCTGTGATTGTAGGTGGAGTGCTGCAACTTGGTATTCAAATTCCGTCTTTGATGAAGTTGGGTGTTTTGCCTCGGCCGGTCAATCCCATTAAGGCTATGAGAGACTCAAGTGTGATCCGCGTGATGAAACTTATGATCCCGGCGCTTTTTGGCGTTGGTGTAGCTCAACTTTCATTACTCATTAACACGAATATTGCCTCTCGGCTTGGAACGGGTTCTGTGACTTGGTTATCTTTTGCAGACCGCTTGATGGAATTTCCGACAGCTCTTTTGGGAGTGGCACTGGGATCTGTTTTACTGCCGAGTCTTTCTGCGGCTTTTGCTAAAAATGAGCTCACGCGTTACAACGCGCTTTTAGATAATGGCTTGCGTTTGGTTGTTTTGTTGGCTATTCCGGCTGCAGTGGGTCTGGGTCTTATGGCTGAAGCGTTGGTGGCTTTTTTGTATCAAGGCAAAAACTTTTTAATTTCAGACGTGCACCAAACGAGTCTTGCAGTGATGGGTTATTCTTTTGGACTCTTGGGACTTATTGCAATCAAAATTTTGGCTCCTGCTTTTTATGCAAGAAAAGATATCAGGACACCTGTTAAAGTCGCAGCGGTGAGTTTAGTATGTGTGCAGCTTTGCAACTTGATTTTTGTTCCTTACTTTGCTCATGCAGGTCTAGCATTATCGGTAGGCGTGGGTAGCTGCATTAATGCGGCAACGCTATTGGTGATTCTTATTCGTCGTGGGCAATACGCGCCGGTTAAAGGCTGGGGGATATGGTTTGCGAGAGTGATACTGGCAACATTAGCTATGAGTGTTGCCATTGTCTACTTGCAAGCCGGCGTTGACTGGGCCGGCATGCAAAGCGAGTGGGTCAAGCGCGCGGGTCTTGTCTTTTTATATATCGGAGCAGCGCTTGTTGTCTATTTCGGTATCCTAGTGATTTTAGGATTGAGACCCCGTGACTTAAAGCCTCGCTACGATATCTGAATTGTGTCCTCGCGGTCAAAAGGCATACACTCGGGCCACTGAATGAGTTCATCGTGGTCTGTTGTGTCAATGGCTGCGGGACCGGTTTCAGCAGTGTTGACAGCAAAATTCAATTTTGCATAAACATTGGCCAAATCATCGAGCATGACTTCTTCGGGGTCAAGCCTTTCATCTTCGAGTCTTTCGATTGTTTCCGAGAGGGTTTCAAGCGCGTCACTTAACGCATCAATAAGCCATTGGCGGTCTACAGACATTTTTTCGTTCCTAAAGGTTAAAAAGTCCCAAAAAGGTTATTTGACCCTTTAAAATGCGAACAGTATACGTCAATCATAACCGAGAAGGATTTTGTGTACTCGGTTTTTGTACGAAAAGCCTGTCACTGTTGGCAGTATCAAGCATGGTAAGTGACGGCTTTCGGGAGCCTAAGATGAAGAGTTTTTCCAAAAAGACATGTGTGTTGGCTATGATGCTTGCAGTGGGCTCAGTTGCTCAGGCTGCTTATCTGGGGCAACTTCAGGTCACTAGTCAAGCCAGCCAAAATTTTGAAGCAACTTTTTTAGTCCATGATGTCTCTCCCACAGGGACGTCCCTCACTGCTCGTTTGGCTCCTGCTGAGACTTATGCAAAGTATGGCATTACGATGCCGGAAAGTGCCAAAGGAATGAATCTCGCACTTATTAAGAAGTCTCCGCTTACGCTGCGCATTTCCTCTAATCGCCCGGCAACTGAGCGCGCTTTTCCGCTTTTAGTTGAATTAAATGAGGGCGGAAGGATCACGGTGCGTCAATACAACATTCATATCGGTGCCGCGGGGACAGTGGAGCCGGTTGAAGTGGTGGCAATGGGCGGGGCAGCTCCTGTAACAGCTGCGCAGCCTGTGGCTAAAGAAAGAGCGCCTGTTACGCAAAAGGCACCTGTCGTTTCTGCTCCCAAAGTCAGTGCAGAATCTCAGACAAAGACCGAGATGTCTCCTCTTGAGCGTATGCAGTCCAGACACTATGACTTGAGTAAGCCGGTGTTGGTTGAATCGGGGTACACACCGTGGTCATTGGGTGTGCTCTATCAAAAGCTCTTCCCGAAGGCAAGCGTCAATCAGGTGCTTGTGGCTCTTGCAATTGAAAACCCGGAAGCCTTCCCCGCAGGCAATGTGAGACAACTAAAGGCTGGAGCTCATGTGAGTGCACCGTCGGCACGTTTGGTGGAATCAATTGATGCTCAAAAAGCCCGCGAAATTGTTCAAAAAGGTTTAAATATCGAAGAAGTGGCTCGTGAACCTCAGCCGATTAAGGCAGAACCTAAGAAACCCGCTTCTGTCACTCAAAAAGCCAAAGAAGTCCGTCCGGCCGTTAAAGCTGAACCGAAGCCTACTTTGAAAGTAGAGGAAAAACCGGTTGAAACCGTGGCTCCTGTTGAACAAACTGCTACGCCTACCCCCGAGGTTTTGCCCACTCCGGCTCCGACCGATGTTCATCAAACACCAGAACAATCCGTTGAGTCACCGGCTGTGGAAGAAACAGTGCCGGCTGATCAAAACGTTGAGCCTGAACCTCTTACGCCTCAAGAGGCAATGCCTACGCTTGAAATTATGACCGAGGAGCCCCCGGTTCAAGAAGAGGAATCAACTTCTTGGTTCTGGTACCTCTTGATCGTGTTGATGTTGGGTGCTGCCGGGTTTATTTACTGGCGTACAAAGCAAGGCCGCTATGTTGACTTCCAGTCCTTTAAGCGCGTGATGAATAAGGGACAGCGTGAAGAGCCCGTGACGCGTCAGGCGCCTGCTGTTCGTCCTGCAGCTCCTCAACCGCAACAGGCTACGAGCCACACAGTTGAAACCATTAACCGCATGCCAGTTCGTGAAGAACCTCGTATGGCACCGCGCCCAGCACCCGTTCAGGCTGAGGCTCCTAAGGCAGCTGAACCTGTTCAACCCGTAGCTTCTACTCAACCAACGGCTAATGTGTTTGATTTGGTGGCTGACGATGAACCGGTGCAAGTTGCTCCCCAACCGGCAGTCGCTTCCAAGGCTCAGGTGGAGGCCGCGGATGACCACAGCATGAAGGATTCGCTTGATATGGCTCGCTCCTTTATTTCGATTGGGGCTAAAAATGAAGCGATCACGCTTTTGCAGGAAGTTGTTCAAAAGGGTAGTGCTGCCGATAAGGCTCAGGCCGAAGCCCTTTTAAAGCAAATCCATGAGCGCGGCTAATGCGAGTTGCTTTAGGGATTCAATACAACGGTTCGGCATTTTGCGGTTGGCAGACCCAGCCCGATATGCCGAACGTTCAGGACACACTGGAATCGGCACTGAAAGCGTTTGCTACGGTGCCGATTTCGACTGTATGCGCAGGGCGTACCGATACCGGCGTGCATGCAACGCACCAGGTAGTAGATTTTGAGGCACCAGTTACTCGTCCGATGACCGCTTGGGTTAGGGGAGTGAATACCTTTTTGCCTTCATCAGTAGCTGTGCGTTGGGCACATGAAGTGCCTGAAGATTTTTCTGCCCGTTTTAGCGCAACGGAGCGCATATATGAATACTGGATTTTGAATGATGCTGTGAGGTCACCATTGACCGAAGGGTTGGTCGGTTGGGTTTTTCGGCCGTGCGATGAGAAAAGAATGCAAGAAGCCGCTCGCTTTCTTTTAGGTGAGCACGATTTCACAAGCTTCAGAGCTTCGGAATGTCAAGCAAAGAGTCCTATTCGAGTCGTGCATGAAGTGAGTATACGCCGTGTTGGAAAAATGATTGGCATTAAGCTTCGAGCCAATGCTTTTCTTCATCATATGGTTCGCAATATTGTAGGCAGTCTTGTCTATGTGGGAACTGGCAGAGAAAGTGTGCAATGGTTTAAATCAGTATTAGAAGCTTGTGATAGAAAAGTCGCGGCACCCACGTTTGCCGCAGGCGGTCTTTATCTTGTCGGGGTAAAGTACCCCAATCATCCCTACTTGCCGTCTTATAGTCAGGCCCCCTGGAGTTACCTAGGATCATCCTGAAGCTCTTTTTAATTAAAGCTCAGTCTATTAGGCGGCTAAAAATACCTAAAACATGTATAAGAATGGTGGCTATAGTCTGATAAAATCACCAATCGTATTATTTGCGTGAAATGCATTTGAAGGATATTTTTTTATGAGTTGGATCGATCGGTTATTGCCGCGTATTCATAAGACGGAATCGGAAAAGGCGGAAAAGAAAGAAAGCATGATTCCGGAAGGCTTGTGGACGAAGTGCCTGAGCTGTGAACAAGTGCTCTATACCGAAGAGTTAAAAGATTCGTTAATGGTGTGCCCGAAGTGTGGTCACCACATGAGAATCGGTGCACGTGAAAGAGTGGAAAATTTCTTAGATGCTCAAGATCAAGTGGAAATTACTCAAGAAGTGCAACCGACAGATCCGTTGAAGTTTGTGGACAGTAAACCTTATCCCGCTCGTTTGGCTCAGGCTCAACAAAAAACCGGTGAAACCGATGCTTTGGTTGTCAAGCGCGGTACGCTTCGCGGTCTGCCCGTAGTGGTTGCTGCCTTTGAATTCAATTTCATGGGTGGTTCTATGGGCTCTGTTGTTGGAGAAAGATTCGTGCGAGGTGTAGCTGAAGCTACGCGTATGAAGTGTCCCTTTATCTGTTTTGCGGCCTCAGGCGGCGCCCGTATGCAAGAAGGTCTTTTGTCTTTGATGCAAATGGCCAAAACTACAGCAGCGATTGCGGGGCTTGCTCGAGAAAAACTTCCCTTTATTTCCGTTTTAACGGACCCGACTATGGGCGGGGTTTCCGCTAGTTTTGCCTTTATGGGCGATGTGGTTATCGCCGAACCTCGCGCATTGATTGGTTTTGCCGGACCGCGCGTTATTGAGCAAACTGTACGGGAAAAGTTGCCCGAAGGTTTTCAGCGCTCGGAATTTTTGTTAAAGAAGGGTGCGATTGATATGATCGTCGATCGTCGTGAGATGCGCGCCAATATTGCTGAAATTATGGCTATGCTCATGAGAAAGCGCATCACGGACGCCGATTGAGAGCACTTTTAAAATTAAGTTAGAATAAACAACGTCAGACCACGCTTTTAGGCGTGGTCGCGCTGTTTTTGGACTGGAAAATGTCTCAAAGTAAAGATACTTTAAATGAGTGGTTGGACTATATCCTGGCTTCACACCCTGAAAATGTGATTGAGCTCGGACTCACCCGCATGAAGACAATGATCGCTAGATTAGGCATTGCCTTTGACTGTCCCGTTATTACAGTGGCGGGTACGAATGGCAAGGGTAGCACCTGTGCAATGCTTGAATCTATTTATCGGGCAGCAGGTTACCGGACAGCCATGCATACCTCTCCGCACATGTTGCGTTTTAATGAGCGTGCCCAAATCAACGGAAAGATTGTTGAAGATGCTTTGCTCATCGACGCTTTTAAAGAAGTGGAAGCGGCCCGAGACGGATTGCCTTTGACTTATTTTGAATTTACGGCCTTAGGTATCTTAAAAGTCTTTCAGAAGGCAAAACCTGACGTAGTGATTCTGGAAATCGGACTCGGAGGCAGGCTCGATGCGATTAATGCGTTGGATTCTAGTGCTGCCATTGTGACCACAGTGGGTATTGATCATGAAGCTTATTTAGGAAACACTCGAGAGGCCATAGGTTGGGAAAAAGCTCATATTTATCGTAAAGGGCGTCCTGCCATTTGCGCAGATTCCCAACCACCGGTGAAATTGCTTGAGTACGCTCAGGCTTTGGGTTGCAAATTGTCTGTTGCAGGGGTTGACTTTAAGGTCGAAGCGACGTCCCAAGACCGGATGCACTTTCAAATGGCTTCATATGACTGGGATTTGCCTAAACCCGCTTTGGCAGGTCGTAATCAACTCGATAATGCCGCTGGGGTTTTGGCTGTGGTGGTCTCTTTAATGGATAAGCTTCCTGTGCAAATAAGCGCCATTGAAGAAGGACTAAAAACGGTTCGCATCACCGCTCGGTTTGAAAAAGTGGCCGAGCACCCGCTAACGATTTTAGACGTTGGCCACAATCCTCATGCAGCGCTTGTTTTGGCCCAGAATGTTAGAGACTTAAAGACTGAAGGTCGCACAATTGCTGTTTTTGGAATGCTCGCTGACAAAGACATGCTCGATGTGGTCAAGATTATGAGTCCGGTGATTGATGAGTGGTTCATTACGGGTCTGCCGGGTCCTCGCGGAGCCGATAGTCAAACGCTTTCCCGAGTGATGTTGGAAGCGGGGGTAGAAGTCGATAAAATGCATGTTTGTGATGGTGTGGATCAAGCGCTAAATTCTGCCCGTCAGGCAGCCGCGATCGCTGATACAATCATCATCTTCGGTTCCTTTGTCACGGTGACAGCAGCCCTGCCTCACATTTAAAGCTCATGCAAGAATCTGATAAGCCCACAAACGATACGTTCTGGAAAGCTCAGCAAACGGATGCTGAAGGATCGGTTACGTCTATAAATGACGATAATCAGATGGATGTGAGCCAAGTGAAGGCTCGCTTTCGTCATCGATTGGTGGGCGTTGTGGTGCTGGTTGCCGCACTTGTGACAGTGTTGCCGATTTTCTTTGATGAGCCTGCGCTTCAAAGTGATAAGCATGCGCTCACAAAAATTCCTCCTATTGCCAAGGAGCCCTTCTACAAGATGGAGCTTCCTGTTAACGATAGACCTGCGCTTTCCTTACCCAATGACGGTAGTGCGCTCAAAGATCTCTCGAAACCTAACGAAGTAAGCGAAGCGCCTGAGGCTAGACCCACGCCCGAATTGGATGAAAAAAAGGATAAGCCTCAGTCTTATGCTCCCTCAACTGAGGGCTCTCTTTACATTCAGGTCTTGGCAACTTCAAGTGAAGCGGGGGCCATGAAAGAGATGGCAAGATATCAAGCGATGGGTTTACCCGTTTACTCTGTCAAGGTGCAGAAAAAATCGGCAACCTTATGGCGCGTGCGCTTAGGTTTATTTAAAACGCGCGACGAAGCCGAGCAAGTGGCCAAATTGCTTGACGCTCGCAAGATTTCTCACTTACCCGTTCAGGTTGAAGCCAGTGCTAAAAGTGAGCTAAGTCGTATCGCACCTACTCGCACATTAAAGAGTACTGTGCAGGAAGCGCACAGCAAGTCAAAAGAAGTAAAACCTCAAACAGTGGTGGTAACAAAATCCAAGGAGAAACAGCAAGAGCCAAAGGCAAAAAGCACGACCAATGAGAAAAAAGCTCAGGTGACGGTGAAAAACATCAATTCATCTCAGGTGAAAAAAGAGCAGACTAAAACTTCTCAACCGGCAAAGACTCCAGCCGCAAAAAAGCCATCGGCCTCAGCTGATCCTTTAGCGGATTTACTTAAATCCACTCGCGAAGACGTTATTGCACAAAAGCTTCGGGAAGCACGACAATAAAAGGAAAGGATAAACATACATGAATGAATTGGACTGGGCCATCATTATCGTTTTAGTGCTCTCTACCATTGTGGGAGTTACGCGAGGGGTAGTGCGCGAGATTTTGTCTATTGTCGGATGGGTGATTGGTATTGTGTTTGCCATTCGCTTTTCACCGGAATTGGCCGTACATATTCCGCTTGAAAGCTTGGGACCTGCGATTCGAACGATTATCGCGGCAGTGCTTATTTGTGTGCTGTGTGTTTTTGCCATTGGTTTACTTGGCACGATTTTAAGAAAGATGCTTGAAGTCGCCCGAATCAGCGCTGAGGATCGCGTTTTGGGCAGTGTTTTTGGTTTTATCCGCGGAGTGGTTTTTGTTTGTGCGGTGGTGTTTTTAGCCGGTATGACGAGCGCGACCTCAACGGCCGTGTGGCGTCACTCCGTTTGTATTCCTTTGGCTGAAAATGTGATTGATTGGATGATGCCGATGATGCCGGATTCCATCGCCCAACTTCGCAAGTAAAAGCACAGGATTGTTGTAAAAGTTTTAACCTTTTAACCGATGAGGCTAACAAATGTGTGGGATTGTGGGACTTTTTTCTCATGAGCCGGTCAATCAACGGCTCTACGATTCGCTGCTTTTGCTGCAACACCGCGGTCAAGATGCAGCCGGTATCGCAACGCTTGATGGTTTGACATTTCATATGCACAAAGCCATGGGTTTGGTGCGTGATGTCTTTAGAACTCGGGACATGAGAGATCTTTTGGGCAATAGTGGTGTGGGCCAGGTGCGCTACCCCACACAGGGCAATGCTGACAGCAATGAAGAAAGTCAGCCCTTTTACGTCAATGCCCCATATGGCATTATGTTTGTCCATAACGGCAACCTCACCAATGCCGAAAGCTTAAAGCAAGAACTCTATGATTCTGATCGCCGTCATATCAATACGACAAGCGACTCCGAAGTGCTGTTAAACGTTTTTGCCGACGAGCTTTCACGCTTGACGCTTAACACCAAGATTTCTCCTGAAATCGTTTTTAAAGCTGTCAGCGGTGTGCATAAGCGTGTTAAAGGCGCTTACGCCTGTATTGCGTTGATTGCGGGCAAAGGTATGGTTGCTTTCCGTGATCCCTTCGGTATCCGTCCGCTTTGTTACGGCACGAAAGAGACAGAAAAGGGGACGGATGTCATTTTTGCCTCTGAGTCTGATGTGCTGGAAGCCAAAGAGTACGAAACACTTAATAATGTTGCGCCAGGTGAAGCGATTTGGGTCGATATGCAAGGAAAACTTCACAAGGCTCAATGCGCTGAAAATCCCGAATTGGTGCCCTGTGCTTTTGAGTACGTTTACCTTGCCCGTCCGGACAGCGTCATTGATGGCATCTCTGTTTACGGAGCTCGTTTGCGTTTGGGCGAATACCTCGCGCATCAGGTAGCCCGTCGGATTCCGGTTGATGAAATTGATGTGGTGATGCCGATTCCGGACAGTTCACGCCCTGCAGCGCAACAATTAGCTCAAAGACTGCGCCTGCCTTATCGTGAAGGTTTTATTAAAAACCGCTATGTAGGCCGCACCTTTATCATGCCGGGACAAGCTATTCGTAAAAAGACCGTACGTCAAAAGTTAAATGCTATGGCAGTGGAATTTAAAGATAAGAACGTGCTTCTTGTCGATGACTCTATTGTCCGCGGCACGACGATGCGAGAAATTGTTCGCATGACTAAGCAAGCTGGTGCTAAGAAAGTGTTTGTTGCCAGTGCTGCTCCTCGCGTGTGTTTCCCCAATGTTTACGGTATTGACATGCCGACGCGCTCAGAATTGATTTGCGGTGACGGCAAGGGCGATGACGAAGTCTGTAAGCTTCTTGAGGCCGATGCTGTGGTCTACCAGCGTCTTGAAGACTTGAAGTCTGCGTTACACGATATGAACCCTGAAATTGAACGCTTTGAGTGTTCATGCTTTGATGGGGACTATGTGACCGGTGACGTGACCGAAGAGTATTTAAGTAAGCTTGAAGCTCAGGCTCATGCGGCTAAAGCTAAGCCCAAAAAAGTGGATGAAGACTGATTAAAGAGTTGATATTTTTACAAAGGGGGACTCCTGTATCAGGGGTCCCTTAATTTTTGGTATTTTTGAAATGATCTGAGTGTTTAAGAGCATTTGAACTTTCTTCGGCAATTAACAGATATTTTGTCTTTCTTGTTTAAGCTTTTTTAAGCGTCAACCAGAAAAGATCATTTTTTAGTACAACAACGATTGCATATTGCAGTACAAAAAAGGAAGAAACTATGACAGAGCTAACTGTTCGGCTTAATGAGTTTGATGCCGCTTTGCTTGAGGATTTGGTTAAAAATACTGGCGAAAGTAAAACAGCATTGGTTATTGATGGATTACGTTCTTTATATAGTTCAATGAGAGACAATGATCCGGTTACACGTCTATCCGTAAAAGAATTTGACGAATTTCTCAAACAGCTGGAGGAAGGCGAAAAAGATCCTCGTGTTTTAAGAGCGCGTCAGCGTTTAATGGATACGAAACCTGTTTGGGAAGACTGAGATAGCGCTCTTTACCAAACCCGTTCGATTGTCTGAGTCTCACAGAGATTGCTGGAATCTTTTGAATGCGGAGAACGTTCACTTGACCTTTGGCTTAAAACGAGAGCCTTAGCTAATGAGACAACGGGAGCAAGTAGGACTTTTGTTACCTTTTCAACAGTAACGGGAGAGTGCGCCGGTTATTTTTCCTTGGCTTCTCATTCAGTTGATCATGATGATTTGAAAGCCAAATTGAGACGAAATATGCCGGCACCTGTACCTGTATTTTATTAGGGCGCCTCGTCGTCAGTAAGCCTTATCAAGAACACGGATTAGGGCAATCCTTTTTATATGAAGCGGTTAGAATTTCGCAGCAAGTAGCTCAATATATCGGTGCTGCAGTTCTTGTAGTTCATCCAATTTCAGAAAAAGCTACCAGGTTCAACAGAAAACTCGGTTTTTCTGAAGCAAAAACTGAGAAAACCATGTTGTTTTTGAAATAGAGTGACTAATCCGTAACGCTAAATTTTAGGTATGCCCAACAAAATTATTGTCCAATCCGGCTAATGAAAATGAAGGTTTAATGAGAAATCAAAGAGTTAAAGTGGTTGTTGAGGGAGGCTGACGCCTCCCTGTCTTTTAGCGTTACGGTTTAATATTAGTCTTTGACTTAACATCTCCGCATCATCTTTAGTGCGGATTAACTTTATAGAACGCGTTTCAAGAAGGCTCGTGTTCGGGCTTCTTTGGGATTAACGAGCACTTCTTCTGGAGTTCCTTCTTCAACAATAACTCCGCCATCCATGAAAATGACACGGTCAGCGACCTCGCGAGCGAAGGTAATTTCGTGCGTGACCACAATCATGGTCATACCGTCATCGGCAAGACTTTTCATGACAGATAGCACTTCTCCGACTAGTTCTGGGTCAAGAGCAGAGGTTGGCTCATCAAATAAAATGACTTTAGGATCCATTGCAAGCGTGCGGGCGATAGCGACACGTTGCTGTTGACCGCCAGAGAGTCGAACCGGATACTGATCGGCTTTATCAGCTAGACCCACGCGCTCTAACGTTTCAAGGGCGCGTTTTTGAGCTTCTTCTTTTGACTTGCCACTTACGACCATTTGACCGAGCATCACATTTTCAATCACGCTTTTATGGGGCCAGAGATTAAAGCGCTGAAAGACCATTCCCAAATGTTCACGGACTTTATTGATGTTGACTTTACGATCGGTAATTTCTTGGTCGGCCACTTTGATGGAACCACGATCAGCGTCTTCAAGAGCGTTAATGCAGCGCAACATAGTGGATTTTCCGGAACCTGACGGTCCCAGTACCACCACTTTCTCACCGCGATGTACTGTGAGATTGATGCCTTTGAGGACTTCAAGCGGGCCATAATTTTTATGCAGATCGCGGATTTCAACAACCACTTCGTTACTCATTTGTCATCTCCTTTGCCCAAACGCTTTTCCATTTCACGGATAAGGTAGGCCAGGCCCAAAGTCATGACCCAATACATTAAAGAAATGGTGAGGTACGGTTCCCAATAACGAGCTGAGGCACCGGCAACGGTACGGGCGGCATAGGCGAGTTCTGTTAAGCCGATGGCCGAAACCAGTGAAGAGTCTTTCAAAATGGCAATAGCATTATTGCCGAGCGCTGGCAGCATTCGACGGAAGGCCTGAGGCATAATGATGTGACGCATGGTTTGCCACCAGGTCATACCAATCGAGCGTGCGGCCTCGGTTTGGCCTTTATCGAGCGATTGGATACCGGCGCGGAAAACTTCGCTCATGTAAGCACCGGCATTTAAGGTGATAGCACAAAAGCCAGCGATGAAGGCACCGTAGTTGCTGCGAAGTTCTCGAGCAAGTGCTCCGTCAATAATGAGACCGTCAACCGGATGAATGAAGATCGGTAAGACAGCAAAATACATCAAGAAGATTTGAACAAAAAGCGGAGTACCACGGAAAAAACTCACCCAAATCGTCACCGGCCAGCGCACACCGTAATAAAGAATCGTCTTCCAAGGATCGTGTCTGGCGCTAGCCATGCGAGCCATGCCGAGAATCATCCCTAAAATCACGCCGAAAAATACACATCCAACAGTCAGTTCTATGGTGATTTCAGCGCCTTCGACAAATAGCGGCCAATACTCAGCCAATACATCTAAACGAAAACCGCCCATTTATGATTGCCTCTTTTTAATTTCAAAAACCCGACAACGTCTTCATTAACGTTGTCGGGAAATTTTTTGTTATGTGTTGATCAATTATTTAATCGGTAATTGAGGAACGGGAGTGTTTTCACCGAACCACTTCTTATAGACCTTGGCATAAGCACCGGATTCAATGGTCTTCTTCAAACCGGCATTGATTTGGTCAAGTAATTCTTTATTGCCTTTGCGCACTGCAATACCGAAGTATTGATCTTCAAAACTCGGGTCACGAGTCATATTGAATTGTTTGTCCGGGTTTTGTGCAGCATAGTAGGCAAAGACGCCGACATCACCGATTGCGGCATCAACACCGCCCGCAGACAGTTCTTCTAAGGCGAGCGGCGTGTTATCAAAGCGCTTAATATTTTTGCTTGCTTTGCCGAAAACTTTGGTAGCAGCAATGTCGCCGGCAGAGTTTGCGACCACAGAGATGTTCTTGCCCTTCAAATCATTGATCGAATTTACTTTCAGATTCTTTTGCGTAAGGATCAATTGGTGGGCAGCAAAATAGGGTAATGAAAAATCAACAGCTTCCTGACGTTGCGGCGTGATCGTAATACCGCTCATAATCATGTCACGATCACCGTTTTTGACAGATTCAAAAATCACACCGAAAAGCGTATTGATAAATTCCACCTTAAAGCCCTGAGCCTTAGCGATCTCTTTCATCAAATCAATATCAAAACCCACAATCTCTTTATTGGGTGTTTGGAATTCAAACGGGCGATAGGTTGCTCCCGTTCCGACTGTGTAGGTCGGAGCCTCTTTGGCAGAGGCGGTTTGATCGGCCATAGCACCGCAGGAGAATCCGGCACAAGCCAAAGCGATAGAAGCAGAAACAATTAAGTGTTTAAAGGACATTTTGTACTCCGATATTGTTTTATCCATTTTTTAGGAAAATTGCTTTTCCTTTTTTGAATAGATTATTGGTGATTTTCAATTTGCGTACAAGTTGATTTTTTTCAAAAAGATCAAAAAGTTAAGCAAAGTTCCTTAGAGGAAAAAATGAAAACAAAAGCCCTCTTTTTGTCGGCTTTTTTATGCGATTTGGCGCTAAAACTAAAAAATTTTTTAAATGAAGTACTTAACTCAATAAGAAACGAAATGTCTGGAAAATAATCGACAAATCAGATTATTAAATCGGAAAAATCGATGGTTCTATCATCTCAAAATTTCAGTGCCGGAAGTGGAGCAGGTATTTTGACTATATCTGATCTACATCGACTAGGTTTTTCGTAACGGAAGTCGATTTTGTTGTAGAAAAAAATAACAAGGTTTTACCCATTGAAGTTAAGTCTGGTAAAAACTATAAATCCCAGGCCGCCTTGGACAATGTCCTGAAAATCGATGAGTGGAAACTGTCTGAAGCACCCGTTTTGTGTTCGGGCAATATCGAGTAGGTTAAAAAATTCTCTATCTGCCCTGGTATATGGTGATGTTTATTGAAGCTGACACGTCGCCTCAAACATGGTTGCATAAAGTGGATCTCAGTGCACTTAAGGATTCTCAGTGAACAATATCGTCTTGCTTGATGACTTTTAAAACCGTGAGACCAATAATCTTTAGGTCAAATAAAAAGGATTGCTTTCTCAGATACTCTTCGTCAAGCGGTGCCTTATCTTCACCGCTGATGCAGGTGCGGCCGTTTACCTGAGCCCAGCCGGAAATGCCGGGCAACAATTTATCGACACCGGATTCTCTTCTGAGTCGTAGCACGTGACGTTCAATCGGCAATAGGGGGCGAGGACCGATTAAGCTCATGTCGCCGATTAAAACAGACCAAAATTGCGGGATTTCATCCAAACTGGTCTTGCGAATAAACGCACCGACTCGGGTGATATAGTGATCGGCTGTTTTAAATTCTTCAGCGGAAACGACCGGCGCCCCGATACACATGGATCGGAATTTAGGCATTGGAAACGGTTTGCTGTTTTTGCCGATTCGGGGAGACCAATAAAGAATGGGGCCGGGGGAATCAACTTTGATGGCAATGGCTACAATAAGCGCTACGGGCAGGACAACAGGTAACGAGGCCAGTACGAGCACAATATCAAGTAAGCGCTTCATTGTAAGGTACAAAATCTTTAAAACTGAGCCCTAAATTTTAAATCAATTTGCGAATATACGCAGCAAAAATTCTGTCAAAATGCCTGTCTATTGAGGAAAATACGGAGTTCTGCCTCCATTGCCGCTCCGATAGACTCATCAAAAAGTGTTTTACTAAGAGATGGTTGTTGCTTTCTTTTCTGAGCGAATAGGTATGTGAGTTAAAATAAGAAAAAAAGGATATTTTGTGTCTACCGGTCTATTTACTCACGACTCTTGCTATCGACATATTACGGGCTCCATGAGTCCCGAGTCGCCCAACCGTATTCGAGCGATTGAAGAGCGCCTTGTGGCTTCAGGTCTTGAAGGGGCGTTTACGCATAAGCAAACTCACCGCCAAGCGCAAATGGTTGATCTTTTAAGAGCTCATGAAGCTGATTACATTGAGCATGTTCGCTCATCCATTCCGACCGAAGACGGAAAGTTAATCCATATCAGTGAAGACACGGTCGTAAGCAGTGAATCGTGGACGGCTGCGCTAGAGAGTGCTGGATGCGTGCTTGAAGCGCTTGACTGCGTATATCAAGGACAACTCACTAATGCATTTTGCTGTGTAAGACCTCCGGGACACCATGCCCGTCGGGCTTCTGCGGGCGGTTTTTGCATTTTAAATAATGTTGCTATTGCAGCTCTTTATGCCCGAGACGTTTTAAAGATTGAGCGTATTGCAGTCATTGATATTGATGCGCATCACGGAGATGGAACCGAAGATATTTTGGCTGGGCAAAAAGCCATCAGTTTTTTCTCATTTTTTGAAAAAGATATATTCCCGTATCCTGCCTTGGAAAGCCAGGCAGGCAATATTCATAAAAGTGGATTAAGCGCGGGAGACACAGGGGAAAGGGCTTGTGAAATCATTCGTTGCGAATGGGAGCCTCTATTGAGACAATTTAATCCTCAGATCATTTTTATCTCCGCCGGTTTTGATGCTCACAGGTCAGATACCATGACGGGGCTTGAATTTTCTGATCTCGACTATGCTCATATTACGCGAATCATTGATGATATAGCGCGCAATGTGTGTGATGAAAAAATCGTGAGTGTTTTAGAGGGCGGTTACGAACCCCGAAGTCTTTCGAGAGCCGTCATTGCTCATATCAGAACTTTGGCCCATGTTTAAAGGATGAGTTTTCGTGTCGCTTTTTTCCATTGAACACTTAAAAGAAGGGGTCTCTAAACGAGAGGTTTGGTCTTGGGCTGCTTTTGATTTTGCCAATTCCGGCTATACAACGGTCGTTTTAACGGCCGTTTTCAATGCGTATTTTGTGAGCGTCATCTGCGCAGACGCCTCATGGGCTACGCTTTTGTGGACAAGCATCATTGCGGTAAGCAACATTCTTGCGATTGTTTTAATGCCCCTGATTGGTGCAGCAACTGACCTTAAAGGCAATAAAAAGTTTTGGACCGTCTTAATGAGTGCGCTTTGTATTGCTGCGACAGTGGGCTTAGCTTTCACAGGTCCTGGCACAATTGTTTGGGCTCTTTTAATGGTGGTTATCAGCAACTTTGCCTATAACGTTGGAGAAACACTTAATTCTGCTTTTTTACCTGAAATTGCCGATGAGCGCTCAATGGGGAAAGTCTCGGGCTGGGGATGGAGCTTTGGGTATTGTGGCGGTCTTTTGACATTAGGTTTAAGTTTGGCGCTCGTGCTTGTGATGCAGTCAAATGGAGCGGGAGCAGAGGATTACGTGCCATACACAATGCTTATTACTGCAGCTATTTTCTTGTTTGCAGCGCTGCCTTTGGCACTATGGTTAAAGGAGCGAGCAGTTCCCAGAAGTAATGCCGCTTTTTGGCCATTGGTAAAGCAGTCGCAGGCCAGTTTAGTGAAAACATTTAAGAGTTTGCCAGAGCACAAAAATTTTGCATGGCTGGTTGCTAGCGGCTTGTCTTTTCAAGGCGGAATTGCTGTTGTGGTGACGTTGGCTGCCGTTTATGCCGATCAGGCAATGGGCTTTACACCTGATGAAACGATCCTCTTAGTCTTACTTGTCAATATCACAGCAGCAATCGGTGCCTTTGCCTTTGGCTACGTTGAAGACAGAATTGGCCACAAAAATGCCCTCATTGTGACGCTTTTTATTTGGATGGCTATGGTGGGTGTTGCCTATTTTGCCCAAACGAAGCCTATTTTTTGGATTGCTGCTAATTTGGCCGGTATTGCTATGGGATCAAGCCAATCTGCTGGACGTGCTTTAGTTGGAGTGTTGGCACCTGAAAAAGATCGTGCCGCTTTTTACTCTTTCTGGAATATGGCTTTGTGGGTAGCTAATATCATCGGTCCCATGACCTATGGCTATATCACTTGGATCACCAATAATGACCAGCGTTTGGCGCTTCTTTGCACTGGGCTATTCTTTGTTTTGGGACTTATTTTGCTTTTACCAATGAAACTCAATCAAAAAAAAACAACAAATTTTTTTTCTAAAGATAGGCAGACTATCTCATTGTCTGGTAAGGATTTTTTCGTATAAAAAGAAAGGTTTTGCCAGCTATTTCTGATACACTGCAAAGCATGGGGGGTGCCCCATCGCTGTCTTCATTTCTTGTGGGCACTCGTTTTTCATGTGGAGTGGTCGATGCGAGTGTTTCTCTTTTGCGTCACTCTGGCTTTCTCCGGTTTGACGTTCGCCCAAGTTCTGCCTGTCGCTCCTCGTACAGCTGATCGTGATCTGCAACAGTTACACCAAGACTTCGATCGTTATCGAATCGAAGAAGAGATCAGTTCGTTGCGTCAGAATGCTTTGCCAGCTGAAAAAACAGTTCCGAGAAATGAAGCCTCTCAAATGAATGCGACTTTTGAATTTAATAATTTCATAAAGTTGAAGAGTTGCCTATGTAGCCATTATTTGTTTAGAGCTCTTTTCTTTCAATAGAAAGAAGACATTCCAAGGCGGGATTGCCTTTTTGAAGCAAAGCTTTTTGCATTGCTTCTAATACTGTTTTTCTGAGAGCCGGTTTCAGTTTTTCAATCACGATGATGAGCAGTCGAGCAGATGTCTGAATTTGAATGAGTTCTTCTTTTTCAATGATATTAGTAAAGGGGAAGTCCGTTTTTAATCGAGACAGTGTGTATCCATAGTGCATTAAGTCTGACTTTTTAGACGTTAGCCATCCCCAGGCTTCAAAAGGTGCAATACGATAAACACCGAGATTTAAAAGTGTGAGGCTTCCTGCATGAATTCTGATGATTGAAATGAAGTCCTGCTCGGCATTGCGGGTGTATGCTTGAGCGCTCCAAAAATCTTCTCGCGTCTCTTCAGGTTTGGGGATGACTTTTTGAACAAAGGTTTTAGCAATGGGAAAAATCTGTGGCCAAATCGGGTGAGCTCTAGCAGTGTCTAATTGATGTTTAAGCCCGGGATGCATCGCCTGGTAAGTTAAAACCCAAAGACTGGTTTGTGAAGATTTTTCTTCCGGCTTTAGCCAGTTACTCACGTCTTCCTGACTGATGATTGAATCAAATGTTTTAACTCTTGAGGTGTGATTGTCTCTTAAAGCAATGTTTTCAAGAGGAATGCCTTTCTTTTCGGCCAAAGCAATCAATTGCTTTTCTTTGTTGTCCACATACTTTGCCAAAACCGGCATAAAAGCGAGTTCTTCAATGACAACACCACGAGCCAAATGCTGCTCAAATCGCGCCGGCATATTGTTCGTTTTTCCGATGTAAGCAACCTGATTTGGGCGGATTTGCAGGTATATTCCTGAGAGGATCATTGAATTATTAAAGAGGCTCACGACAGATGTAACACCTCTAACATCAGAAATTCGTTCAAAACCCAATTGGAATGCGGCATTCATGCCGAAAGTGGATATTTTAGCCATGTTACATTTTTACAAATTGTTAGACTTTTTTGAGCAAAAGATCATAGTCTAAATCAATTAGCTCATTGATTTTCATAGGAAAAATCAATTGGACAATCCTTCTTTTCCCATGATTAAATACTCACGTTCAGACTAGAAATTTTGGAAAAGAAAAATGAATTTAAGAGACTTTTTCACTAAGCCTCCGGTCCTCGAAAATGAATACGCTAAAGAAGTTTTAGAACAAAAAGTTTCTCCTTCAGAAGTACTCAACACGTTTTGGTTATTCGTCACACCGTTCATTGTTTATTTCCGTAATTTCGTCAAACTTTTGGAAAATACGAGGTTTCACTTTAAGCTGACAAGGCGCAAAAGAGTTCCGCCTGCTATGCGTTGGGGGCATATTCCAAGACGCTACTTTTGAGCAGCTCGTTCAAAATCGACCACGTTAGTTTTTCCTTTTAATCCTGTTTCGGAAAGCTCTTGTCGCATTCCGTCTGATTGAGAAGACATCTCATCGATGTGTTCTTTGTATTCTTGCGGACTCTGGTAAAGCGCTCCGCCAAGGAACGCATTTCTGATAACGGTGTTAACGCCACTTTGTTTGTCTTCGTACAGAAGTTTTGCTGAAAGAACACTTCCTCGTTCAGCTAAAAGTTCTTTTTCCATTTCTTGTTGGTTTTGATTGATCGACTCTCTCTCTCGGTCAACAGAATGTTTAACAGTGGCTGTGGAGGGTGGTGCAGATAAATCCATTCCTCTTGTAAAACTGTTTCTGGCATTTTGTAAGTCAAGATGGTTAGCTGACGTGGTTTCGTCAAAACGCTCAGTAGTCTCAGATTCAAAAGAGTGACGATTGGGCCTAGCCATCGTATCGATATCAACAGTTGAAAGAGGTTGAGGCTGTCCTTCATTCCATCTGAAAGCCCCCATTTCGTCATGAAGCAGTTGCGCAAAAAAGCTTCGGGCAGCAGGGCTGTGAAAAAGAGCATTTTGGGCTGCTTCCGCTGACCCAAAAGTTTCAATGGCTTTTTGCATCGCAGACGGAGAGTTATCCATCAAGGTTTTCATATCCTGATTAGAGATGTAGCCCAATTGCTTTGATGCGCTTTGAGTGGAATTTTGTTCAAAACTTAGACGGTTGCCGTATTGATAGGCACGAGTCAGTTGTGCTTCGAAGTTTTGTGCTGCACTACGGATTCCAGAATCTGTTGTACTTTCTGCAATTTGTCGAGTGGCATTTAGCAGAGACTTATAAGCTTCTTGACGCTGTTTGGAATTTACAGTTCTGTTTTGGGAAGTGACAGTATCTATTAACTGTTGGCCTGTTGTAATTTGTCCAGTGACACCGGCAGTAGTGCTGTTTAATCCATTCTTTTGATTCGAATTAAATGCACCAAGAGAAGATGTAGAGAGTTGGTTTGTGTTTAATTGATTATGCCCAGAAATTGCCTCACCAAAATTTATATTTGGACCTGTTTGTTCAAAGCTGTTCCCATTAGCAGAAAAATTTAATGAAGATTGCACAGTGGCATTTTGAGCGTTATTGAAGTTTCTTCCAAGGCTTTGATCTGTGCCGGAAGACATACTGACCGAACTTTGATTGCTATGACTATCCGTTGACTGAAGAGAAGACTGTTGATTTAAAGTGGTATTCAATAAATGCGTAAACCCAGTCATCGATTTATCAGCCGTTTGAGTGGTGTATGAGCGAAGCGCCTGGACAGAGTCCGAGTACCCGAAGCTGTTATTTATACTGCTGGTTGCACTATGGCTATTCGCTTCATTCAAAGAGACAGCAGACGATACGCCCATCGAAACGGGGGTCATGGACATACCGGTCACGGTTCCGGTCCCCGAACGCGTCACTGACCCATAGGCCGAAGTGGTTTGACTTATTGTTGAATCTGTATAGCCCATTGAGCGGTCACTTTTATTGCCTCCGATATTGTTAGTAGATACATTGCCCCAACTTGTGTTGCCCAAGGAAATATTGCCTGAGGTGAGGCTGGCACCTTGAGACTGGGCTGCGCTTTGAGCGGGTGCCATGACGCTTGCGGCTAACTGAGCCGTTGCGAAGTCGCTTCCCTTAGCAATAGCGAAAGCGATGACCGGGGCAAGGATCGTCAAAAAGCCGGCAATCGCTTGTGAACTGGCGCCTGCCTCGCGAATCAGATTGGCAGCATAGATGGTGTTGGCACCGTATTCATTGATGATTTGGTTCATGGGGTGGCTGTCGGTGTGAATGATTAAGTAATTCATCACGGCCGAAATGGGAGCCCAGAGCTGAATCCAGATTAAAAGCGTGAAATAGCTTCTGAGGATCGTTCCAGCCATGTGCCCGACGGCAAGGACCATGATGAAGACCAAGGGGAAAGAGGCGAGGATGATGAACTCAAGCGAGTTTCTGACTTTAGGCAAAGCGTCCTTGGCAATTTCCGCCATGGTACGGTAGTTAATTTCGGATGAGAGGTTGCCTTGAGCTTTAGCCAGGGCTGTTGCAGTAGCTAAAGGGTGACCCGCTAAGGCAGCGACGTTGTCAATGTCGCTTTGCAGCGTATTCATGAAGACCGAATGTTTAATCGACGAAGATAAACTCTGAGAAATACCCAGTAGCAGACTTTCGGCTTGAGGCAGTACACGGAGAATCAGGGTGCCGGCATCAATCTGATCGGGCAGTAGCTTCATGGCTAAGTGCTTTTGGATGGCCGGTAGTTCGGTGTTAGCCATGTGATTATCAATAAAGGCAATGGCTTCATCGCATCCGATCCAGTTTCCGGCGGTATCCTGCGTCATACGGGCGGGGTTTACCCAGCCCACTTGTGAGATGGTTTGCCAGAGGTTGGCGCTTGTGCTCAGTGCTTCAATCTTTGAAGGCGTGTCAATCAATTCCGGCATCACACAGTTACGGTTAAACTCAGAAATAAGCGTTCGTCCTTGAACGGTGACCGGGCCTGCGGCTAAAACGGCATTGACGGCCCGTTCAGGGAAAACCATCCCGAAGCGAGAAAACCTTTCAGCTTCAACACCGGCAAAGGTATCTTCAAAGATCTCGGTGAGCCAATGTCCCACGTGAGAGGTGGTACTGGCTATGAAGGCAAGACCTAAGGGGACATTGGAGACGACATAAACGGAGCCTGAGCGCTCATCGTTAATAGCGATGCCGGTTTTAGGTAAAAGAGTGACACCATAGAAAAGTAGCACGGCGAAGATGAAGCTGCCGGCATCCAATCCTCTGTATCTAAGAGCACAGACAGTTATCACACATAAAAATCCGAAAAGAATCAGTGTCTTCAAAAGTCCCGTGTAGTCCGCCGAGCCGGTAATGGTGACGACCGCTTCAAAGAGATCGCGGATTTGGGAGCCGTTCCAATAAGCAAAGAATTCAAATGTCATGGTTAAACCTTATTCACGAGAACCCCAACGGGAGGCTAAGTTCTGGGCGGCGTTGCCCATGAGACTGCGTTCGATATGTTCAATCTGTTGCATAAAGCTTCGGGCACGGGACATTTGCTGATAGATCCTGTCACTACGAGCGGAAAGATCCAATCGAACTGAGGCAATGCGGGAGGAAATACGTTTGACATGATCTGCATTGATTTGATTAGCCTCAGCTCCGCTTGCGCTTGTAATCACTTTTTCAATATCAATCGTTAATTGATCCAGTGCCCGCACAATGGCCTCATAGGAGGCAGCCTCGACATAGATTCGAAGAATGTCTTCTGAGAATCCGGCGTAGCGGTGAATCGACAGGGTATTGATAAGCCGAATAAGAGGAATGGATGAAACCGAGCCTAACAGCAAGACATCTTCTTCGGAGACTCGGGAGGGATCGCGGCTTAAAAGAGACTGTCTGTAATTAGTGGCAGCTTCCCAGAGACGATGAGTGAGGTTGATATCATCCAAGGCAACGCGTTCAGGGTATAAGCACTTTGTGTCTTTAGTTGGGCACATAAGCCGTGTGGCGTTGTTGAGACTGACACTTTCAGAGGAACCGAAGAGTTGACTCGCAATGTCCTCCCCCATGATGAATCGCGAGCGGGCGACGGCCGAAGAGTCATCACCGGTTTGGGTGTAGATCGTGGTGCCCACTAGCGTCATCATGAGTTCTTTGAGCTCCTTGGGGTACTTAGACGTTAAGGTCCCTCCGCCTAAAAGTGACCAGGTCAGGTTAATTTCCCCGGCTTCAATAGTGTTGCCGCCGGAGTCTGTACGGGTGGGGACGTTTTTAAAGACGGCAGATCCATCGGTGCGGGTCATGGAGTCGGCTTCATAAGCATCCGACGCGCTACCGGAGTCTCTCAAATGATTGGTGGCTGAGTAACGCAGTTTTTCCATGTAACCCTGGGCGCCCGTCATATCGAGAAGTGTTTGAGCTGCCGTGCAGGAATCTTGGAATCTGGAGCTGTATTCCCGAATCAAATCACGGAAACTTGTCACTTGTTCAGACAAGTCAGGCGATAGAGTTTGTAGGGCCAGCTGAAAGGCTAGTCCAGGCAGGGAAGAGCCGATTGCTCTTAAATAATTTAAAAACTCTTCTTTTGATGGGATACTAAACGCACCCATGAAAAGGTCAATACCTCCGCAGCCCGCAGAAAGTTTGGGCGGCGTGAATTGAAAGGGAGTGAAGTCCGTGCGTGGGGCCCGGTACACAAAGCCTCCTGCCGTAGCGATATTTAGATGGGCAGATTCATAGATACCGGCTGCCGTGACATTACCTTGAGCGATGCCGGAGGAGGAGTCGTAAAAGTCTTCCAGAAAACCGGCATGTGCGGCCGGAATCAATGAAAAAGACACACAAAGGGATACTAAGGTCAAGCGTAAAGATTTAGCTCTCATGGTTGATACTAGAGTCGTGGGAGAGTTTTTATAGTGGAATTCAGAGGTTGAGTGAGGCCCGAGGCCTGAACCAATCGATCTTTTAAGTCTTGCAGTGACAAGGCACCTGAAGCGATCAGCTGAGCCTCATTACCTTGACGGTTCACGAGGAAGATAGCGGGAGTGACGGTCGGCACGGAGCCACTTAAGGTCATTAAGCGCTTCACAATACCGTTATCCGGTTTGGCGCCGGGCCATGTGGAGGTAACATCACCCTTAATAGAAATAGCCAAGGCTTCAATTCCGGTTTCTAGCTGAAGTCTTTGAATAACAGGGGCCATAAGAGAGCAAAAGGAACATCCCGCTTGCACGAGAATAACTAACCCAGCCTGAGAAGAGAGCTGTTTAAGGCTATCTTCCTTTTCTGACTTTGCTTCATCTTTCATAGCCACCTGCGCAAAGTTGGCGTTGGGGTGGACCACCGTATGATCAAAGCCAGGATTGGCCCAAAGAGTTTCTTTCCAACGTTGGGCAAAGACCGTGGACTTTTCAAGCATCAGTGTGTTGATAGCCAGATACCTTTTAAGGTTTTCATCGGTCGGCTCCATTACAGCGGTATTAAGTCGTTTTTGTGCTTCTAAGCGCAGCTCTTGTACCGTTTTAATTTCCTCAAGGTTTTGAGGGGTATCGTCTTTTGGTTCTCCATAGAATAAAAATCCTCTTTTGGGACTTGACCAAACGTCTTCTGTCCAGAAGTTATTGGTTTGTGCAAGTGAGTACTCGACAAAAGTTAAAGAGAGCAGGGCTATTGAGCCAATTTTTCTTATCGTCATCATGTTTAACAGTCAGTTCCGTAACAAGTGTCTTCTTTGCCCGGCATATCGGCATAGGGATCTTTTTTGAGTTCTTCACGTCTGGCCTTGACGCGTGTTTGCACGTTATTTGCGTCAGGCAGCGTAACTTTGGAGGTGTCAATAAGTTTTCCTAATTCATTGGGATCAATTCTTCCAAGGTCCACCCGGCTCATTTCATAAGCGGTGAGCCCCTGGCAGACATACTGGTCAGCCGGGTTCCACCCCAATCCCAACTGATCGTGAGCGGCCTCTTGGACAAGCAAAGCGAGCTTGGAGTTGTAGCAGCAGTAGGACTCTGTTTTGATCATGCATTGACCGAGGTTATATTCCGTGCAGACACTTCCCACATATCGACAGGTATCTGCTCCGCGCTTTAGTTGAAGAGTCTGCTCTTCGGGCGTGCAGGACAGATAATCTGAGGCTACTTCAAGAGCCACCATGGCAAAGAAAGTCCAGGGGTCAAAGGAGAATTGAACGGATCCCCCGACATAGCTTACGGACAGTCCATAGTAAGAGAGGTTAGGGGAGTAGGCTTGTCCGGCAGCTTCCCCATAGAGCTTAGTCATAACAGAAGCAATGGTGTCATTACTCATCAAAATGTCATTGACATAAGGCGAGCCCAGTGTGTGAATGGTTTCTTTAGCGACTTTGCCCGCAAAGATATAGGACACGGGGAGCCCTGCGGCATTGCTGTGAGAGCCTCTTACTTTACCTTTGCAGCAGGAAACACCTCCGAGCTTATTTCGGCAAGTGTTCATTTCACCCGTAAAAAACCGAAGGTTTTGGTAGTCGCCGTAGACGGCAGCCTGACGGACGACTTCGAGTTTGGCGATCGTATCGGCTAAGTTGGTGTTAGGCGCATCGTCAGTTGGAGTGCATAGTCCATGTTGACAGATACTTTCTGTACAGCGTTCTTCTTCAATGACGGTGTCCTCGGTTTCCTGACACTGATAAGTAAAGGTCCAGTAAGAGCAGTTACTCTCACTGCCTGCCATACACTTTTTGTCTATTAACTGGCACTTCGGGTTGGTAGAAAGATCACTACAGGTGCTGATCCCGTCTGAGCTCTCACATTGGTACTGCACTTCATAGCGCCAACAGTCCTTATAGACCGGAACGCCGTTAATGATTCGGGTTTCTGCCCCTTCAATACAGGATTTGCCTGAAACTTCACAAGAGGATTTTGATTGTGTCCTGTTTAAAACCGGATCATTAAACGGACAGTTGGAATCTTCTGTCATTGAGATAATCACTTCTTCTGTGCCTGTCCACTGAATGTTGTCTGGTAAAGCAGAGACAGTGGTACTGCAGGAGTAAAGGCTGCTAGTTTCACTTTCAGTCTCTTTGAGCGTACAGCCTTTTTCAGTAAGGGCGTCACAGGTTTGATTTTCTCCGGTTTCACACAAAAGTTGCGATTCCTCAACCAAACAAACATCGGTAAAGATCGGGTGATAGGACAAACAGGCAGTAGCCGTTACCGGACAAGAAAGAGCTTTACAGGTATTTAGGGTTTCATTAACGGCATCCAGGACATCAATTTTTTCTACAAACTGAATATCCTCATGCGGCCTAAAGAGCGCATCTTCTTTGCAGTCAAAAGTAAGTGTTTCGGTCTGCTCCTTTTTGGGTGAAGGCTTGCAGCCTGCACTTTCAAGATAATTGCAGGAAGGGTTTTCAGGAGTGATTAAGCACGAGAAAGTAAATTCCCTCTCCCAGCAGGGAAGCGTCACTTCAATACCGTCTACAACACGCGTTTCATCGGCTGCCGTGCAGATCATTTGCGTTTGATTGCACGAGGGCTCGAGAGCCGACGGACAGTATTTATCAGTCTCAAATTTGTCTGTGACCGTGTTATGCACCGGGAGTTCTGTGATGCCTTCAGGGATAAAAGAAAGCGGACTATCGCAAGCGTAGGAGTTCTGACGAAGCTCACACTCGCCGGGTTTACTGGCTTTAAGACACTCCGAGCTTCTTTGGGCACAGTCTGATTGGCTCTCTAATGGGCTGCAGTAGTTGACGGTACCGTCGCCAGAGCATTGCGTTACCGTCTCATATTGCCAACAGTCCCGATAGACTCGGGCACCATCAATGATTCGAGTCTCAGGGCCCTGAAGACAAGTCTCCTTTACTACGGTGCAGTTTTCTGCATGGGTAGTAGCAGTGAACATTAAAAGTGAACATATCAGAAGACAACGCATTAACGGCATACGCTCTCCCAATGTTCGATTTCACCGTGCTCGGGCTTGTAGACTTGCATTTCGGTGCTGACTGTCCGAGTACCTTTGCCCGTATCTTGATTAGTGATGGTAATCGTGTAAAAGGTTCGACCACCTCGCTCAAATTGTTCAATGCTGAAAATAAACGGAATGCGGTTTGTCGCTGTAAAAGATGACGGGGCGGAGGTAAAAGAGCCCATCATGCGTGTACCGATCTTGATCGTCACTTTCATCGAATTGCTACAGGCATAGCTCACCATTGCATTTTGATTAATGCCTGTAGCGGTGTAGCCGACATCTTTAAAGTCTTTAAGGCTAACATTGGTTTTTTGATCAGCTGTACACGGGGCAATCACTTCAATGCCCAGCGTTCGAATGCAAGTCTCTGTCGTCGGCGGTCTTGTCTCTATCGTGCATTGATAGGGATAAGTCTTTTTCACGTCAACGGTGACAGGGACTGTACACTTTGCATCGTTATATTCAGCTGAAGCTTTAATGCAGGAGTAGCGGTTTTCTGTGTGTGAGAGCACCTCTTTTTCAATTCGGCACGTTTTAGCTTCTGAAACGGCATTGGTATGACACCGATAAAGCTCGCGCGTGCCCATTTCCATTTTCCAGCCTTCCGAGCAAGTCCCCGTGACGATTCCGCCCGTGGCTTCATCACAGACTTCAATTTCAGATAACCCGGGGATCACTGTAGAAACGGTCTCACAATGTGTTTCAGAACTTACGATGTCACCTGCGCTTGCGATCAAATCATCTGTATTTCCGATGACCTCTTCATACTCGCCCAAGATCTTATCTTTTTCTTCATCAGACAAATCCGGTTTATTGGCTCCTGCCTGATAAACCAATTGAACAGCCAAACATTCAGGATCATTTTTGGAAAGACAACCGTTAGCTTTATTTGAACCCGGAGTAAAAAGATCACCCATGCCGGACTCAGTTCTTAAGTCAGACAAATCAGACGTATCGCCGATAAAGTCTTTGTTAACAACATCATTTCGCTTATCGTTAGTCACAATCGAGCCGTAGTTGGGGCGGGCAACAGACTGTGCGGCAAGTGCGGCATCGTTTACGGAAACGTTGCCGGCCCATGCGTGACTTAAGCCTGAGAAAAGGACTCCCACTAAAAAAGAACGCTTTGTCACGGACGCTCTCCCAGTTTATCCAAAGCACTTTTTATTAACTGAGAGGCTTTTACAAATTGAGAATTGTCTGGATTCTCATTTAAGGCACTTTCGATTTCTTTGTTGAGGTAATTAAGCGCATACCGAAGCGTTACGTCGCCTCTGGCTACAAACAAAGCTTCAGTGTTTTCGCAGGCTGTTTTACAAACTGCAATAACCATAATCTGAGGAACATCGTGGATGGCTTGGCGACTGAATAACACCGGATCAATCTTGACGGAGACACCGGTGTCGGTCAAAAACTTAAAGTCTTTCATATGCCGTGCAATGAGGCCCTTGCCGTAGTGCTCAAGGACGGTGCGAGGTTTTTCATCCGGTTGATTAGTAACTTCAACGCCAACCCCGCGGAAACTTAAAGCTAGTCCTGCGTCTCTTGCGTCAATAGCCAGTCTTTCTAAAGAAGCTCTAGGCATAGAAAGGGAAACTGCCACAGCAATGACTAGCTCTTTTTCGTCGGGTTCAGGTAAATTGTTTACAGACTGCTGAGCCTTAGAAATCACGGTTTGTAATTCAAAAGGCGTTAGAGCATAAGTAGTGCTGAAGCCCAAGGCGGCCAAAAGAACTAAAAGCTTTTTCATGACCCGCCTCCTAAATTTATCCCCTGGCAGCAATCCCGTCTTCTCCAAATCAGAAAAGTGCCGTCTTCTCCTTTAACCGGAGGCGTAGTGCCACCCAAAGCATCCATTGCGGTGGAAGCACCAAAGGGGCGGCAGCAGGTGCCTTGCGTTTGACGCGAGGGCCAGACCATCTGAGTTCGGTAAACATCTTTACTCATTAGAAATTCCAACTGTGGTCCGCACTGACCGTCTTCACCCCATTGGCGCCATAAAAGTCCCTCGCGGTGCAGTTTCAACGTAAAGCGTTGGGTGAGTAAGCTAAAGGCTTGTTCGTCAGTAATGTGGGCATTAATCCAACCGGTTAAGGGGAAAAGGCTTCCGGCACAGCCCGCGCACCAATAAAGGGTATTAATCGGAAGGCTCAAGGTGGCTGAGACGCAATCCAAGCTGCATGCGCCAAGAGCAATCGGATTAGAAAAAAGCGTCACGTCAGGATTGAGTAAAAAAGAACTCATCGAGTCATCCCACAAGGGATCGAGCTCTGTCATGTAGGCTACATCCCAGGGGGAAGCTTCCAGGCACTTCGTGTCAAAGAGCACTTCTAATAGATAGAGCCAAGGCGTGTGGTACCAGTGAATCTGATAAAAACTCGTTCGATGTCCTCGCTTTTTAGGATTAGGCGTTCTGCCATGAGCCGGCGCTGAGAATCGCCCGCCCATGGTAATACCGCCTAAAGAGGGAAAGCAGAAAGGCTCACGCACAATTTCAACGGTACGGATGGGTTCCCAAAAACCGATATTCATACCTAGGGTGACCGAACCGTTAGCAGTGCAACTGCATAAGCCGTCCGCATCGGTAGCCACGTCGGTAAAGCCTGAGCTACTGATGAGGCTCGTATTTTGTCCGACTGTAATCGGAAAAACGCACTCCCAACACACATCCGTTATGGGGTTAGTGATTTTGCCGTAGCAGGCGGCCGGGGCATTAAAAGAGCAAGCCGACAAAGCGACAATGACAAAAGTCTTGATCAAATGCACTTAAGAGTCCTTTAACAGCTGATTAACAGGTGCCTCAGTAACAGTGATACCGTTGCGATCCATCTGAACATAAGCGGGGAGGGCCTCAATTTTGAGGCGTTTAACTAGTGTTCCTCCTTGATCAAACCACACGCGGGTATTGAGAGTCTTTTGTGTTGCCTCAACGGAGCCCGTAACTAAAATCACTCGGCCCATAGGTTTGGCTTTCATAAAAGCCTGGGCTAACGTGACGTGCTCTGAGTGGTGAGCATCGATAAAGAGCCAGTCTCGTTTAAAGTCTTTTCCCAATACTTCGTAAACGTCACCTTTACTCTCAAATCGGAACCGTTTAATTTCTAAAGCTAACGGCAGGGATTGGCCTTGAGGGTGTTTGCTCCAAGACTCTAAAAAACCTTTGTTTCGATTAATCCGGGAGGTGCTTTGGGCTATTTCTTCTTTTGCGTGAGTTTTCAAAAGCGCCAAAAGATCCGGTTCAATCACAGGGTATACAGGGCCAAGGGGTAAAGGCTCTGCTAAAGCCAACGCCATAGCAAGCGAGAGCATCGTTAATGCGACTAAGAAAGAGGTGAATTTTTTAGTCATGAAGGCCTCACCACAATAAATAGGCCCGACCCTTGATGGCATCAGTTGAAATGAGCCCCGGATGTGCATAACGACTATCGAAACTATCCGGGTGGTCGCCCGCAGCAAAAAAGTAGTTTTGGCCAATGACACAGTCACCAATGGCTTCTAAAGACTCTCCTGTTCGCGACGCCTCCTTCGCTCGTCCAACGAAGCTCTCGTTAATAAAGATAAGACGACTTTTTACGTTGACAGAGTCTCCGGCAACGCCTGCCACTCGTTTAATTACAGTGACACCGTCAGGAATCGGAGGTGCGTTTTCCCATTTAAAAGCAACCAGTTCGCCTTTAATAGCGCTTCTGTCACTTTTATCGATCAAAAAAACACTTCCCGAAAGGCTTTCTGTCAGATTGATCGCGAATTGATATCGGCTTACAAAAAGGGTAATCCCAAGTATGAGCACGATAAAAACAAGGGCATGGCGCTTCAAAATCAAAGAAAACGCTCGGATTAAATGCCAAAAGTTACTCATCATTGGGGACGCACCTTTCTCATCGTGGGAAAGTCAGTGAAAAAGTCGCGCTCCAATTGTTGGCGGAGAATGTTTACTTCTGAGACATTGAGGTTGAGCTTTTGCATGACAATAGGGGTGATGTCTTCAATGTCTTCTGCACTGACAATCATTTTTCGGTCAAGAACAATGGTCTTTTCACCGCTCAGTTCTCTGAAGATTTTCTGCAGCTTTAGATGAAAGGCTCTGGACTCATTGATAACTTTTTCGTTGTCACCCTTTTTCATGCCCTGCACCCAAATGAGCTTTTGAGCGTCAGTAATCGCTTCAATATCGGCAACGACTATTCGTTGAGTATTAGAGGAGCCGGCATTAAGCCAGGCAGTCAAAGAGAAACCCAAAGAAATACCGGCTAAAACCATGGTCCAAACAAAGGGGCTCTTTATAAAATCCTTTAATCGATTCATTTCAAAATTTCTTTCAATTTCTTTTGGTAAAGCTTGTTATGTTGAAGACTCACCTGAAGATAAGGTGAAGCCTTTTGCGACCGGCGGGTTTCCCGCCTTTGCTCATTTCGCTCTTTGCGCGTTACGGTTGATCGAACAAGGCGAGACTTTTGCGCCAAATCTTTTTCATAAGGGTCAGTAACCGCATACCACTGAACACCCGGAGGGGCGAAGTTATCAATCACAAAATCGTCTTTCATCAGGTGTCCTTCTTTCCGATTAATTCACTGATTGCTTCGGTGACAGTGAGTCCCTTTTGCATGAGTGCTTCAATTCTTGCTACGTCATTTGCCCGGCTCGAATATAAAAGTCGTGAGAATGGATCAAAACGAATCTGTAAAACGGCCGGTACCGTATCGGGTGAACAAAAAAGACACTCAGAATATTCACCTTCGCACATTCTTAAGTTTTTAATCGCGTTCATCTCCCAGGCGGAAAAAGCCACCTTTTTCTGACTCTGCATGAATCGAAGTGACTCTTCTTTTTGACGCAGAACAAAACGAATGTCTGCGTTTTCAAGCGCAGCTTGAGTGGTAGCGTTTTGATAGTAGTCGGCAAAGGACTGAGTAATCGTGATAAAAGAGGCGTTTTGCTTGCGCGCACGGCGGTAGCCGTTTTGAATAAAGCTTCCTGCGTGCTTGTGACTTAAAAGGTCCCAGGCTTCGTCAATCACGACCATTTTGCGGGTGGACTTTTCACCTAGCGTTAAATCCTGAGTAATTAAGAAGATGAGGCATAAAAGCACCACACTTTGCAGGGTCTTGCGACCTTTAAGGCCATCTAACTCCAAGACAATAAAGTCTTTATGAAAGTTGACGGTTGAGTGACCATCAAAATAGCGCCCATAGGCACCTGTGCGGGAAAATGGCGCCAGTTGAACGGCAAGGTCTAAGACTCTTTGATCGGATTTAGCAGGCTTTTCTGGATTGACAAACCCTGTTGATAGACTTTCAGTGAGATCCGTGACGCAAGCTAATCTTCCTTCTTTTTGAGCCTTTTTCAAAATAAAGATGACGTGTGTTTGAAGGACACTTTGGGCAAAATCACTTAACCCCTCGTTGGGAGAGGCCATTTCAGTGAGAATTGGGATTAAAAATCCCATGTCTTCCTTAATGTCCTTTACAAGCTCAAATGGGTTGATGACGAGCGTTTTTTCAGGTGCATAGTCAATCCATTGGCCGTTTAATAACTGACAGAGCTTTTTATAGGATGCTCCGACATCAATCACATAGGTTTTGCCTCCTGTACCGAGGTTACCAGTGATTAGATCATTAGTGAGTGCGCTTTTGCCCGAGCCCGAAGTGCCGACAATAATTGCGTTGTAGTTACCAGAACTGGCAAAAGGATCAATGGGCGTAATTTGGCCATGAAGACCAGTGAGCAAAAGCAAAGGCGTGAGCGACTCTTCTGCGTTTCGAGTACCGGTGCCTTGAAACTCAGCAATAAAGGGTGAGAGATTGGCGGCATTAGTAAGTGTTTTTGTGCTCAAGCGCTGAGCCAATTCCAAATCTCGTGCCAGAATCGGCCCCATGGTCATAGGAAGCGTTGCCAACACGCTTTGCCAGTGCATGCGTGTGTCTCGAGTTAAATCTAGATGCGCTTCTTTAAAAACTGAGATCGCAGCTTCTGTACACTCCTCTAATGCTTTTTGAGGCGCTAAGAGCAGTACTTGAATAATGAGCTTACAGAGCCCTCCATTTTGAGCATATTCTTCTAGGACAATATCAAAGTCGCGCTCGCGCTTTTTTAAGTAGGGTAGGTAATGAGCGACTTCACTGTCTGCGATTTGTTTGGCACGTGCAGCTAAAAGTTCTGTTTTGGCTTTTGTTTTTTCAAAGTTGGGCATCGTCACTGCACAGGTGACTAAAAATGGACAGGGGATATCAAGCGTTTTGTGTCCGATAAAGCGCGAGGTGAGCGCCAAGGCATAGTCACTCGGAAACCCTGAGACTGAAAGTCCGGTAAGCACCGTTGAATCCTCACTTTGAGCCCCATGAAGGATAATGCCGTCTTCTGTAATACGAATACGTGTATCGGGATCCACTAAGCCAATAGAAAGCGGTTCCAAAGAATTGGGCACAGCGCGTGAAGTAAGCGCCTCATTTTTATGAGCATTGAGAATAGCGCGAAGCGTTCGATAGAGGTCAAGCGCCGTCCACGTATGACTATATAAAAACTGCGATTGAAGAAGCGAAATGAGTCTTTCGCGTTCTTTTTTAGCTTTTTCTATGGTTGCGAATAAAGCTTTATCACTTAAAGGAACAACCACTGAAACCCAGGCACGGAAGTGTCTTACACGAAAGTGAGACCCTTTAGAAAGACTATTTTGAAGTCCTTCTTTTAAGTAATGTGTGCGCTCTTTGGCTAGGTGATTAAGCGTTTGAGCACATTCCTTTTGTGATTCGGGAACAAGGAAATAAGGGGTACGGCTAGCCTCATAAGCGTTAGTGGCCCAATTGATATTAGGTTCGCCAAAAAGCGTGACTTGAATACCCGTGCCTGATGGTAGATCCGCAGAAAAAAGGCTAGTGAGATGGCTTGCCATCTCAGGAGTTGCTCCTGTCTGGGGTGTCAATTCCAGCGTAAAACCGACCGATTCCATTGCAAAGTGCTTTTCATCCATAATGGCAAAAAGCCCTTCTTCAAGTTCTTTTCCATAGGGAAGAAGCGAAGACAAGCGGTCAATGACCGTTTGTGAGCCTCGACTCAGTAATAAAGACTCCTCATCAGCTACGAGATTGGTGAGATAGTGATTTAACCTCAGAGCTTTTTCTCGGAAAAATTTTTGAAAGACGTTCATCATGAATCTTGTCCCTTAGTCCTGAGTTTTAAGGGGCGTAATCATTTTTCGAGAGGCATCCTTTATGGGCTTAACATCGAGAGTTTCCGGCGCCCAGTGTGCTTCACGAATGGTCGTGAAAATCATATGTTCTGCATGCAGATCACCCTCTTCGTCAATGTAAGGCGCAACCCATACGCGCAGAATTTCTTCAGGTGAGCGCTTCGGAGCCATCAAAGGTGTGTCAGTTATTATCGGATCGCTAAAAGGACTCGCCTTAGAAATAACAACAGTTGTTGAAATCGTTTCATTTTGCTTCAACTCTTCTTTATCTAAGCTTTCATGCACTGAAGACAAAGAGGCACAGCGAGGAGACAAATCCACTGAACAAGCAAAATCGGACTTAGCGTTTTGTAAGCCCGTGATTGATCCGCAGGCCGTTAAAAGAAATGGAAATGAGCTCATAGCCATCACTAAAAAGGATCGCTTCATTAACGATTCTCCTTCGCAGAATCTTTGACGGCTTTTTTAATCTTGGTGATAGCTTCAAGTTTTTCTTTAATGGTTTGAGCGTTTATTGCTCCTGTGACACGCTCGCCATTTTCAAAGAAAATCGTGGGCGTACCTTTGATACCAAGTTTTTTCATGAGCTTTTCATTTTCTTCGATGGCAGTAGTGCATTGGGCAGGAGTAGTTAGCTCAATGCCATCAATCATGACCCTTTCAAAGGCTTTGATCTTATCTTTGGCGCACCAAATGCGGGCAGAAACTTCTTTGGCATCCGGATGCAGACTTGTAAGAGGCGTTAATAAGGTATGGATACGGATATTGTTCAGACCGGCAAGCGTTTCTTCTAACTTTTTACAGAATGGGCAGCGGGGATCGGTAAAAACGTAAAGCGTGTGTTGAGGTGTTCCTTTTTCACGAGTAATGGCATTTTGAAGTGGGAGCTTTGTGACATCGATCATTTGTGCAAGTGTCTTTAACGGTGCCGTGAGATCAACTTGCTTTTGCATATCGTAAAAAACTCCGCCAAAGAGCCAATGACGAAAATACCGGTCGCGATTTTGGGTATTGATGTTTTCTAATTGACTGAGCGTTTCAGAATCAATAAAAACATAGCTTACCCCGTCACCTAAAATGACTTCGTAAAAACCGGCAACAGCCGTTTCTCTTGCAAAACGGATATGGTTTTGGGGATAGGCTTTTTGAAGAGCTTCTAAGACCTTAGTATCTTTGGCGCTTAAAGCAGTCTGAGAAAATCCGAGGCTATAGGGCTCCTGCTGAACTTCAGCTAAAACATCAGTAATTGAAAAATTCATAGATAAACTCACAACAATTGAAAATAAAAAGTGTTTTTTCATAAAAAGAGTTTTAGAAAAGAGATTTTTCAGTGGCAATGGAAGCGCTTTGTGTGATGACAATATCCACATCGCGTCCTGCATCGACTTCTAAAACGGGGAAAATTTTGTCGGCTAGTTTTAGGTAATAGTCTGCAACGCGGTCTAAGGCATCTTGCATCCCTTCGCCCAAGCCGGCTCGCCAGGGGTTATTGACGGAATGGGTGACAGTGCCTGCAAAATTCGTAGTGGAGTCTTGTGCGGCAAGACTCACAGCTTCCCCTAATCCGGAAAGCGTTCCCACCAATAAGGCATTGGCAATGGCTTGACCGGAGCGCGTCACCACTCGGGCTTTAAGCCCCGTTTTTCCATCTTCTCCTGTGACATAGCCCGTGAGCTTTACATCAATGGCGCCTCTTGATTCAGTGATGCAACTTAAACGGTCTAAACGTACTAAGACTCGTTCGGAACTTAAGTCACCAGTGGCGTTTGCTGTCACCATGCAACGCTTCACATCAGAGCGGTAGCGATTCGGTAAAAAAGCCGGATCCCTAATTTCTAAAAGCATAGGAACGGGGTTGCCGTTGGCTTGCCCTCCAGTAGGGGCTTCTACGCCGTTTAAAAGACGGGCTCTCGCAAAACTGCCTGTGATCAATAAATCATCAGCTTTTCGCTCTTTGGTTCGGTTTTTTGCGATTTCGTCTTTTTTTGCCGACTGGGGTTTATTAACGATTTCAGCATCACTGACTTTTTTAATTACAAGCCTCGGGCCCTGAGCCTCAGAGCGTTTAGCTTGTGGGTAAGTGTGATAAGCATTGCTGGCGGAAAGAGAGGAAGCCGAACTCTCTAATCCGATATTGGTTTCAGAAAACTCATCATTAAACTGGGCAGTAGAGTCTTTGGTCTTCGCTTCACGCTTTTTTCGCTCTTCTTCACGTTTTAGTTGTGCAGACAAGGCCTGAACTTCTTTTTCAAGCGCACTCATTTGAGCACCATAGGTTGTCACAAAATGCTCTTCATTAAATGAGTCGTTATCTAAATGAATGGTAGTAGCGGGCGCTTCTTTTTTTGCCTTAGGTTTTTCTTGCGTAAAAATTGCAATGAGAATGGCAAAAACAACTAAGACAGTTACAAGCACGGCTAAGATGATCCATTGGCGAATATGAATCTGAGTATTGGTCATCGTACGAGTCCTTTGTCTTCGGCTTTTTCAATGACATAAACGCGCGTCATTGCTTTGGGTTCAAGGTGTACGTTTTCGATCGCTACTGCTAAAACGCCTTTTTGATAAAAGAGCTTTTCCTCCAAAGTGATACTTTGCTCAGAGGTGTTTTGATGAACCAGTACTTTGCCAATTAAGCTCTCAGAAGTGAGACTTTTTAAGCAAAAGCTCCCGCAGCGGTTAGTTGCGTGAAAGCCATCAGGAAGCTCATTTCTAGCTAAAGCTCGGATTAAACGCGTGACTTTTTTATCTAAATCAGGCGCAGAGACAATCGTTTCTTTAAACGTGCGCGGAGCATGTATCTCAGTTTGTCCGTCCTTTTGTTTTGTGTTTCCCAACACAATTTCTTGACTTCTTACTGATTGCGGGATGAGCGTTAAGGAGTGTGTTTCTTTGTCTTCCGTTGTGAGAAACAAAGCCACAGCATCTTTGGTTTTCGGAAAGACAAAGACTTGCCCAGTGACGGCGTCAGTTTGCACTTCAAGTTGCGAAGCCTCGTAAATGGCATTGGTGATTTTTTTACCAGTCACTGCAATTCGATTGGGTCCAGTGAGGCTTACCGGATAGGCAGGTGCGCTTTGAGCTTTTACTGTCGGGTTTTTAACCGAGGATATAGCTTCATGAACCGGATCATCGAGGAGAAAATCATTGCTTGGCGCCATGCCCGCATGAGCGAGCGGGACGACCAGGGTACAAAAGCAGACAAATAGACTCTTAGTCCTTAGTTGTTTCATAGGAGTTAACAAAAAATTAGAGAGAGTTATCTGGAGCAGACGACTTTTGATTGTCCCCATCTGATTCCGAGAGCATCACTAATTGAAGCCTGCCCGCCACAAGAGAAAACTGCATAAAGACCGATGTTTTTTGTCTTAGCGTTTCGGTTTTCCCGATGTAGTGGTGTTTAAAGCCCTTTGCTTTAACAGTTAATTCTTGGGTATTGACTTCAAACGATTCAATGGCAAATAGGCTGGTAGCACGTAGTTTTTTAATGACACGAGCTTTTTCTTTTAAAGCCTCATCAATACCTCCGAATGCTGACGGGGCAACGTGCTTTAAAAGCGCCTCGCGGTTAAAGTCAACATTGGCTGGCGTTACATTCATCGACAGTGACAAAAGATCCCGGGCAACCAGAGTGAGGTAGCTTTCATCAACATGGCGCTCAGAAACACTCAATGGGTGCGTGGTTTCATTGATGCCGATTGGAACTAAAACGGTTGTTATTGGACTTTCTTTAAAAAGAAAGCACCCTGTGAGAAGAAAATTCATGGCAAAAGAACCCGCCAGAAGTCCAAGTGTCAAGCGCTTTAAACCCAAACGTGCGGCCATATCGGCAGACAATTGTTTATAGGTATTCATAGTCTTTTAGCCCATGAATTCACGTCGATAAGAGGGAGGTGAGCGTCTGAAAGGCTTTCCAGGCAAGTACCAGTAAAGCGTATGAATGCCAAAGCCTTTAGCTCGGCCCTGCCGTACTCGACTCCAGCCCTTGGCTAAAAGAACGCCTAAAATTGTTCCCAAAAGCAGACTTCCCACCATCACACCAATGGCGATGCCGGTCAAAAAAAGCGTTGCCACATCAAAATCCCAAATAAAGATTTTGGCGTTGGCATCCAACTCTCTCGGAATGGGCACAAGTCCCAATTCATTTCGACGCGAATTCATGAGAGTCTTTCTTTAGATAAGAGCAGTCAGGATGCCTTCAATGACACTCGGTGCAATCACTAAGCACATGGCAGCAGCCACACATCCCACCGCCCCCATAACGGAACCTCGGATAATGCCCATGCCTAAACCGACTAAAAGAAATATCAAGGCGATGGCACGACCGAGGTAACCCGTGGCCCAGGATTCCACGATGGTGTAGAGCTCTTGGAATTCTCCACCCGTTTCACCGGCGTAGACGGCAGAAGAGCAAAGTGCTAGGGTCAAAAGTAAAGAAAGAGTCTTTTTCATATATATCCTTTATGAAAATTGGAAAAGACGTCCTATGAGTAAAAATGCATTAAGACGTAGGGGCGCAATCGTGCATGAAAAAGAACCTTGCAACCATTAGAAATTTCACGGTCTTGAAAGCCGCTAAAAAACACCTTTTGAAAACTAAGTAATTGATCTTTGATGCGGTAAATCTGAAATTTCAATGAATAACGCTTGAAATGACGCAATGAAAATTTTTTAAAGATGGATTTTTAATGTCTTAAAGTCCGTTTAAACAAAAAGCCCGAACATTTGTCGGGCAAAAAAGATTTCATTTTTAATATTGAGAAAAAGGCTTACTTATACGCGTGTGTAACCACGAGATAAATACAGGCTGAAAGGGAAATAAACCCGAATAAAATCCAATAAGGGTTTATAAAAAATGGCATAAAGCTCATCACAATAACACCTTGCACCATGATGCAGGCGGTAACGAGCGCTGTTCTTAATAAAAAGGAGCTTGAAGGTAAGAATCGAGCGTATCGGATTTTTCTGACACACAAGGCATCTAAAATTACAACGGCAATGAGGGGTAAGAGATTTAAACCTAAGAGACACGTGACCAAAATTCGGCCAATAGCCAAAATGGTGATGGCGTAGGTTGCTTGAAGATAGGGAATGGCAAGAATCCTTGAGACAGCGCCCTGAACCTCGCTGTCAGTAAAGTGTTCAGAATATTCCAATGAAGTTTGATCACCGTAAGGAATAGGGGAAGTCGAAAGGAATTGCTCAACCCCCACGAGTAGTTGATTAACGCGCTCAACCAAATCAAAACCAAGATACTGAATTTGCCAGGCTCGTTCCCTTTCAATTAAATCAAAAGTAAAAGCTTCATTATGTCCTGCAGACCACCAAAGGATCTGTACGAGAATGCATCCCCAAAAAATGCTCCAAAGGGTTTTATACATGGATTAACGTCCTTTCTTTGCAACAAGAATCGGGCATCGGGTTTTATAGATGTAGCCTGCCGAGACCTGAACAATGGCTTCACAGTTGGGGAGCTTTCCCAAAAAATCAGCTGGAAAGATCGGTTCTAAATCTGAACTCATCTGACGGGTGAGCCCTGAGTGATAGTCAGGAGACAAATGATCTGGCGCACGATTATTAATAGCGAGGCTTTGATTGGCAATGTAGGTCTTTCCCAGCGTCTCCACGACAAAGCGTTGCGTCATCTGATCTTTGGTCCTAAGGGCAATGAGGTTATTTAAGTTTCCTAAAATAACATGCGCAGCTTCTAGACTTCCCATTCGATGTGCGAGGTCGGCAATGGTTTGCATAGCACAGGTCGTTTGAATACCTGATTCTGCACCCTTATTGAGTATCTCAATTAAAGGGACATTGATGACGTTTGAGACTTCATCAATAAAAAGGCTGATACGTTGAGAGTTTAGTGCCGAGAGACCTAAGTTATATCGGCGACCGGCAATATTGGCAAGGTCTGCGAGCCAAATCCCAGCAAGAGTTGAAGCAACCGTTGGGTTGGGCATGGAATCAAGCCCAATGTAAAGTACATGACCGCCGTTAATGACTTTTTCAAGGTTCATCACCGGGCGCGTGTCGTGCATGTCAACTAAGGAAGGGGAAAGACTATCGGCTAACTTCCCGGTCGTGAGCATAGAAAGGATCGGCAAAAGGGAGGCCGTGATTTTTGAATAGTGCTCACGGTTATGCCGAAAGACCTCAATTAAGCCATCAATTGCAGGGTATGGCATCGTTGTGTGAAGTTCTGTTTCATAGAGTGCCACTAGTACCATTAGGCGCTCAGACACAGTTGGAGCTGGTGGTTTTCCAGCTTTTTCTTTTAATTCAAAGTAGTGTTTTTGCCAATCAGGATTAGCATAGCTTTTTGCATGGCGCTCCAATAGAGATTCTAGTAATTCATAAATCCCAAGTTTTACATACTTGGCAATTAAGGGAAGGGTAGGACGAATTTCTAGAGCTATTAAGCCTTGTGCGATGGCATTGACAGCCATCCAGGCAAAATTGGCAAAACTTTCATCCATATTGGGCGGAAAGGCTTGACGGATGCGGGAGGCAATTTCAGTGGCATTTGTGAAACTATGCATGGGGTCGAGCCTAATTCCTATGTCAGGAAAGGCCGGATGAAAAGTTAAGGGATCTTTTCTCCCTGAAGCTCGGCAAGCATGGAGAATATTGTCTTTGAGTCTTGAAGAGTGTTTAGGATCAATGACGATTACAACATCTCCTCGTGCAATAGCTTGAGCCACCAAATGGCTTAAATAAACACCCTTACCGGCCTGAGTCGTTCCACAAAGACAAAGCCCACCTTCAAAATTTTTAAGAGGGCGGAAAAGAGACTTTTCACTGTCGCCTACTCCGTGAATTATGGGTAAACCTGCAGCCTCTTTAGGTAATGATGAATTAGATAGAAGAATTTTGGTGAGCACTGGGTGAAGCGTGAGTTTTGTCCAATCAAGCTTCATTAATTCGTAGAGCTTTTGAGAGTGTTCAGGCCACCAGCGAAAACCTAATCCAAGCCACAAATCATTCGGGTGCCCCTTCATGATTTTGGCTAGATCCTTAAATGTCATAAAAGTGAGTTGAGAACCTGATAATCTGGCTCTTGCATGAAGGACTTTGAGAGCTTCAAAAGCTCGTTTGATGAGCATAGCTAGTGTTAATGTCCAAAGGATAGCACACCAGGAAAGGGGAAGGCGCCCGGCAAAATATAGCCAGGTTGTCCAGCCAAAAGCTAAAGCCCAAGCAATAACCGCGAAACTTTCAAAAGCCGGTCTCCAACATTCATAGCGCTCAAAACTTTGAGAGGTTTCTTCTCTTTCATTCATGATCAATCACCTTCAAAGTTAAAACTTAATTGATCGCCGGCATCAATTTTTTCTTTGAAAGAAAAGTTTGGATGAGGAGTTTTTTGAAAGACATACCTAAAGGCTTTTTCAAAGGTCAGTACCTCATGATTGAGTATTGCTTCAAACAGATCAGGTTTTAGGATTACGCCTCGCTGAAGGGTGGCGTTTTTGTCGGTGTGTGTAACCCACAAAGGTTCGTTGCGCTCTGTTTGGTAAATAAGGTTAGAAGTCAGAAGCGATAAAACCAAGCGTTCAAAGGAAAGAGAAGTCTCTATCTGATGGTATAGAGCCTCTGAAAAGAAAAATCCTTCATCAATCAATGTTTCCGAAAGGCATTCTTCGTGGGAAGTCATAAAGCTTGTAAAAGAGTGAAGGGCATCTTTGAGATCATTTTGTTGGATATCTATGGCTAATTGCCAAATAAGAGTAGGTTGCGAAGGCGTTTTTTCAGGTAACTGCTCAGTAAAAGCTTTATTACTAACTTGCATCACCTCTCGAGTTAACTGAGAAAGCCCTGCAGATTGGTCAAGAGTGAGTTTCACTTCAAAATCGCGCTTAATGGTTTTAGCGTACAAAATGCGGCTTGCTGTTAAGAAGTAGGTATCTGATAATTTAATTGCCTCACGGGGTTTAGCATTTGGGGTTACTGCGATCATGCAAGTTGCAGTCCCCTTTTGTGAGATCATGGAAATTCCGCTTGAAAGAAGGCATCCGGCCCATATATCGGGATCAGTCGGTAAATCAACAAGTCCGAGTTTCTTCATATCATCGATGAGAATCGGGCAGACATCTGGCCAAAAAAGAAAAAGACCGTCTGCGCCTTTTCTTAAAGGGCTGTCTTTTGCATTTATTTCCCAATCATTAACGATTCGTGTCCGAAGGATGCGAATAAGCGTTTCTTGCCAACCGTCTGGAGCTAAAATTTCTCCTAACTCTTTTCCCAGCCTTTCGCGCTCTAAGAGACAGGTTCGATAGACCCCTAAATCACGAGCCTTAATCACTGATGATGGAATATCTGTAAGAGGAGCGTTTCCAGAAAGACAATTCATGAGTTCCAAAAGTGGTAAAGGCCCCGCATCGGCTAACCAAGCTAGTGTTTCTGGACAAAGTACATGTCTGGCTAAGAAAAGCCTTAAATTTTCTTTTGAATGATTTAAGGGATGAGTTTGTGTATTCCAATGAAGTTGTAATTTAAGATCAGAATTTTTTGAAAGTTTCTTTTTCACCCATTGAATGTAGGGCATTGCAAGAGGTTCAAAAGCAACGTTTTTGATGTGGTTTGCCTCACTAATATGGAAAAATGAATCATCGTGCTGAGGAGCAACTTCAGCAATCTGAAGATTTTGAAAAGCATCCAAAAAGGAGCAAAGGCTTGCCAGAGAAGCTGTGGCTTTAAGTCTTCCTTGCAAGAGATGCTGAGCCATGATGTTTTTCTCGAGTTCCACTGTGCTTTCCATGATTTCGATAGCATAAGTGGCTGCAGTGAGGCTTGCCCTGAAAAAATCGCCTTCAGAGCTAAAGATTCCCTTTGGACGATAGGGTAATCTTCCGGTTACAAGAGCCAATTGTCTGATACAAGGCAGAATTTTTGATTCCCAACTTGCTTGATCGGAATAAGCAATCTCAAGGCGCTCAATCAAGAGTTTATTTTCCTCAAAAAATAACTCGATTTCGATTGGTTGCAATATTTTTGGCAAATGATTACCTGAAGAAGCTCTTTTGATCAGGTGAAAAGAAATCATTTAAAAGCCCCTTCAATGTAAGCATTAAGCACTGTTTTAAAGCAGAGTCTGTGTTTGATTGCACTATTGATTGCTTTAATAAGCCGCTTATGTTCCTGATCGAAATGATGAGGGATTAAGAAAGGTCCCATTCTTTTTATTTTGGGAATTATTGGAGTGCTTTCATCTTCAAAATAAGCATGAAGGCTTGAGGGGAAATCGCTGGCTACAACAGATTTGGGATTGTCAGAGCGATAGGGGATTAGCCCTTTAGCATTAAACCAGTGATAGAGATTCATCACTGGATGGCAATCTTTGGAGTGATTGGCTAATACAGTTGGTGAGTGCTCGAACGCTTCGACAGTTTTTATAAAAGCTTCCAGTCTGTTTAATCCCAAATTAAGCAGAAGCTCAAAGAATCGAGTTGCGACATAGAGAAAATAACGATCAAAGGAATATCGCTCCAAAAGGTGTTTCTGAATTTTAGTTTTTCGAAGGAATTCAATCTCCGGAACACTTCCTTTGCGAAGTTGCTTAACACGATAAACCGTTAGACCGGTTAATGCTGCAATACAATCATGAGGGAGTTTTGTTTGAAAAAGTCGATCATAGAAAATCGTTTGATTGCTGTTTAGTCGGGGGGGGGTAAAACACCTGAATGATGAGATTTTTTGATCATTTTAAATAATGAATCAACAATAACAAAGTGATTTTTGCTATCAGTATTAAGTAAGCTCCAGTGTTGATCTTTTAGGCACAATGGTCCATGTAAAGTTTCTGGATCGGAGATTTTTGAATTTAACGTTACCCCAGTGTGTTCTCCCAAAATGAAACTTTGAAAATGAGCGTTTAACCAAATGTTTTTTATAGCCGAAGTTTCTTCAATGACAATATTTTGGTCGCTGGCATGAAGTGAAAAGAATGGCAGAGGATATAAACCAAATGCTTTGATTGCGTTTTCAATGATAACTTCTTCAGCGTCTGCAGAAATGTCATAGAAACCACAATGGCGTTTATAGTCCTCTTTCATTAATTCTCTGATTTTTAGGTAGTTGAAAAAGGTAATGACGTTATAAGAAGAGAGATTTTTCATGATTTCCTTAAACGAGCAAAAAGATAAAAAATCAGGCTTCTAAAGCCAAAAGAGTCGCGAATTGTAATGAGAACCCTTTGATAGTTATCTGAGAAAAATCAAAAGAAATTTAAATTAACGATGCTTAAAATTAGGTTCATCTAGTTTTAGGATTTCAGAGAGGCTAAAGTGTCGGTTTCCAGTATGACGGGTTTTGCCCATTACCAAATTCAAACGCTTTTAGGTTTATTGGCTATTGATGTAAAGAGTGTTAATTCTCGATATCAAGAAATCAGTATCCGGTTGCCAGAAGAACTCCGTTTTATGGAAGGCGAGATCCGAGCAGTTTTATCTAAAAGTGTTGCTAGAGGTAAGATTGAATGCCGTATGCAGTGGGTAGGAGAAGCCGTTATTGAACAAACGCTAAACCAAGAGGCGATGAAAAATCTTTATTCACTTCAGGCAGAAGTTATGTCGGCTCACCCGGATGTAAAACCACTAACTGTTTCGCAAGTGTTGACTTTCCCGGGAATTTTGGAACCGAAGAGTGTAGATTTTGAACAACTTAAATCCCAAGTTTTACTTGGCCTAGACGAGACATTGACTATTTTCCTGCAAGCTAGAAAACGTGAGGGTGAAGCCCTTTCAGTTGTATTAAATAGTTATTGTGACCGTATTGTCGATACCGTTAAAGAGTTGGAGCCGAAGATCCCAGAAATTATTGAGAATATTCAGAAAAAATTGGAAGAACGTTTGAAAGAGGCTTTGTCAAAGACCCTTGTAGAACATTCGACATTAACTCGTGAAGAGGTCAATGATCGAATTCGTCAAGAAGTTATACTTTATGCGATTAAGCTTGATGTGGATGAAGAGATGAATCGTCTTTTAACTCATGTGGAGGAAGTTAGAAGATTATTAACTGAAAGTGGAGAAGTTGGGAAGAAATTAGATTTTTTGATGCAAGAACTTAATCGCGAAGCAAATACTTTGGGTAGTAAGGCTGCTGCTATTGAAATGACGCAGACTTCTTTAGCATTGAAAGTGAATATCGAGAAGATGCGAGAGCAGATTCAAAATTTGGAATAGTTATAATCACGTAATCTTTTTAAATTCATCAAATTATGCTTAATGAAATTGGAATTGCTGTTGCTGATTTGAAAAGAAGCCGAGCAAAGATTTATTTGGCTTTAATGTTAGGTTGGCAAGATATCAGACAGCGCTACCGTCGTTCTAAGTTAGGACCATTTTGGTTGACAATCAGCATGGGAGTCATGATCGGCATGATTGGCATCGTGTTTGGTCAGGTGCTTAACTCTCCCATGAAAGAGTATCTTCCTTTTTTGGCGACGGGGATTATTTTATGGACATGTTTTTCTACGAGCGTGATGGAAGGAAGTATGTCTTTTATTGATGCTCAAGGAATGATACGTCAGCTTAATTTACCTTTGTCGCTGTATCCAATTCGAGTGCTTTGGCGAAATATCGTAATTTGCGGTCATAACATTATTATTCTTCCTCTTGTTTTTCTGGCAGTTGGCCGGGGTATTACATGGGATATTTTTTGGTTGATTCCTGGCTTTATAGTATTTAGCTGGAACATGTTGTGGGTTTCTCTATTGTTGGGAACATTTTGTACTCGTTTCCGCGATATGCCTCAAATTGTCAACAGTTTGATGCAAGTTTTCTTTTATGTGACACCAATTATTTGGATGCCAAATGCTTTAAATCCGCGTTTGGCTAATCTGCTTGTTGAGCCCAACCCCATATATCACTTAATTCAAATAGTTCGCGCTCCAATTTTGGGTGGAAGTCCAACGTACATGAATTGGGGAGTGTCTATCTTAATGGCTACATTGGGATCTGCCTTTGCATTTTGGTTTTTCGGGAAATATAAAAAACGTATTGCATACTGGCTTTAGAGGTTCATTATGGCGCATATTATTTTTGAGCACGTCAATATTGATTTCCCTATTTATAACGCTAAAAATCGCTCGTTAAAGAATAAAGTTATGCAAGCGGCCACAGGTGGCAAGGTGAGTTTTGGCGCAGATGGAACAGTAATCCGCTCTTTAGAAGATGTTTCTTTTGAAATTCACGAGGGTGAGAGAGTTGGATTGGTAGGACATAATGGTGCAGGGAAAAGCACATTATTAAGAGCGTTGAGTAACGTTTATGCTCCTACTGTTGGACGAGCGGAGATTGTTGGTGAGATCGGTTCCTTAGTGGATATAGGACTCGGAATTGATGGGGAAGCGACTGGCCGTGAAAATGTATTCATACGAGGAGCGTTGCTTGGACTTAAACGAAAAGAAATTGAAGACCGATTTGATGAGATTGTTGAATTCTCTGAGTTAGGGGAGTTCATTAATATGCCTGTGCGAACATACTCATCTGGTATGCACTTGAGATTGGCTTTTGCTGTTGCAACAATCATTCGCCCTGAGATATTACTGATGGATGAATGGTTATCCGTTGGAGATGCGGCATTTAACGAAAAAGCAGAGCAACGGTTAAACAACTTGGTTAAATCAAGCAGAATTTTGGTGATTGCCAGTCATTCAAGGGAGCTTATTGAGCGAACATGTAATCGTGCAATGTGGTTCGAACATGGAAGATTAAAGTTAGACTCTGATCCTCATACAGTGTGTCAGGCATATTGGGGAAATTAATAGGAAGTTTATATATGTCAAAAATTAGTGAAGTTATTTTCAAGGCTTATGACATCCGCGGCGTTGTTGATAAAACATTGACGCTTGAAGCTGCCCGAGCGGTAGGACAAGCGCTCGGTTCTTTGGCCCGTGAAAAAAATATCAGCACTCTTTGCGTGGGCCGTGACGGCCGACTTTCCGGCCCGAAACTCTCTGAAGCACTCATTGAAGGCATTACCGACATGGGTGTTAATGTCAAATCCATCGGCATGACGCCAACCCCTGTTCTTTATTTTGCAACGTTTCTGACAGAAACCGGCTCCGGTGTCGCCGTGACTGGCAGTCATAACCCTCCGGAATACAACGGCCTGAAAATGATGATGGGCAAAGACACGTTGTATGGTGAAGGAATTCAAGCCTTGCGCCAACGCATTGAAGCCGGCATTACAGTTTCGGATCAAAAGGGCAGCGTTGAAGAAATTGATGTTGTTACCCCCTACTTAAAGAAGATCACCGACGATGTAAAGATCGCCCGCCCCGTTAAAGTTGCCATCGACTGCGGCAACGGCGTAACCGGCCCCATCGCCATGGAGCTCTTTAAGCGTCTGGGTTGTGAAGTGACGCCCCTTTACACGAAAATTGACGGTCATTTCCCCAATCACCACCCGGATCCTTCCAAACCCGCCAACCTTAGGGATTTGATTGAAACGGTCAAAAACACGGACGTGGAGTTGGGCTTGGCCTTTGACGGCGACGGTGACCGTTTGGGCGTGGTGACGAAATCCGGACAAATTATCTACCCCGATCGTCAGATCATGCTTTTCGCTGCCGACATTCTCAAGCATAATCCCGGTGCGCCCATCATTTATGACGTCAAATGCACGCGCCGCTTAGTGCCTTGGATTAAAGATCACGGCGGCGTTCCGACGATTTGCCGCACGGGTCACTCGTTGGTTAAGGCCAAATTAAAAGAAACGCAGGCACCCTTTGCCGGCGAAATGAGCGGTCACCTTTTCTTCAATGACAAGCGCTGGCCGGGTTTCGATGACGGTCTGTACGCAGGCGCCCGCATCCTTGAAATTCTCTCCCGCTGCTCGAATCCCTCTGAAGTATTGGAGGCTCTCCCGACGGCTGTTAACACCCCTGAATTGCATATCGAAATGGCAGAGGGTGAAAACAAGCGCTTTGTGGAAAAACTGCAAAAACAGCTTCATTTTGACGACGCCACCGATGTCATCACAATTGACGGCATACGAGTGGAGTGGGAAGACGGTTTCGCGCTGGCTCGTTCTTCAAATACGACACCCGTTGTGGTTCTTCGTTTAGAAGGCGATACAACCGAAGCTCTGGAAAGAATTAAAAAGCGTTTTGCAGAAGCGCTCAGACAAGTCGAACCCGATATTAAATTGCCTTTCTAGTACATTTGGAACCTGGGAGACAGGCTGCCTCTGAGACTTGGGGAAAGCTTCAATAACTTCTTTTGCTATTCATGAGAAACCTCTATAACGATTTCATGTTATAGAGGTTGTCCTGTTCTATGTGCATATCTCTTTTTTCCGTCCACGGACGATTATGCGAGATTAACGGACGGTTATTGGGATTATGTGCTATGGTTGATTTATCACTTTCTTATACAGCTTGACTGTATCATTCACCATTTTTTCAAATGAAAAAAGTTGTTGGGCTCTTTCTTTAGCTTGATGACCTAGTTTCATGCGTAAAGGGGGATTGTTTTTTAACAAGAGCAACGCCTCAGCATAGGCATTGATGTTTTTATTTTCTACTACTATTCCTGTTACGCCATTCTGGTTAACAAAAGTTGTTCCGTTGTGCAGCTCAAATCCAACAACGGGTTTTTCTAGAAGCATGGCTTCGATTTGCGTGATACCATAGGCTTCATTTTGAGAAACAGAAGAAAAACAAAAGACATCACACGCATTTAAGTAAGAGCCTAAATCTTCATCTGGGATGTACCCCACAAAATGAACTTGATTTTCTAAATTTAGAGATAGTACAATTTCTTTTAATTTTGCTGTTTCAGGACCAACTCCACCTAAATAGAGAAAACAATCCTTAGGAAGTTTTGAAAAAGCTTTAATTAGGTAGTCATACCCTTTATATGAGACATGTCTTCCCACGGCAAAGAGTATGAATCCTTTAGGCATAGTATCCTTTAAATTTTTTATTTTTATGGATGGTTGTTCTACACCTATGGGAATAACATGAATTTTGTTTTTTGGAACGTTGGCCAACTGTTTAGAGGCTTTTAGTGCTTCGGAATGCACTATCACTGCATCAACTTTTTTAAAAAAAGCATTTAAAAAAGGTTGATAAAACTTAAGAAACTTCTTTTGTCTAACTACATCCGAATGCCATGAAACAATTAACTTACTTTGGCAACAAGGACAAAGCAAGTATGAGAGGTGTGCCATGGGGTCAGGAAATTGAATATGGATAATATCTGGTCTTTCTCTTTTGAGTAATTTGTAAAGAATAAAAGGCATGCTGGGACAGATACTTGTTGATGCTAAACGTCCCAAGGAGCGTGCTTTTATAATGTTATTGTTACAAACAGTTTTATTTTCGATATTGGAAACCAAATTTATATGTTGAAAGCCAGAAGGGAGATGCATTCTTAATTGATAAACATAACGCTCAATTCCACCAACTAGGCTACTAAAGTCATACTTTCCAAAAAACAATATTTTCATATATCTTTGCTAAAACCACGCAATAATTATTTCTTATAGAGAGTACAAAATGAAACTCGTTCCGGTCATTTTATCAGGTGGGATAGGTTCTCGGTTGTGGCCATACTCAAGATCGGATTTTCCCAAACCATTTATCAAGTTACCCGATGGAGAGTCGCTGTTTACCAAGACTATTGAAAGAGCCTTTGGTTTACCTGATGTGCAGGATGTTATCATCGTTTGTAATAAAAAGTATGCACATTTGACTAATCAAACGTTAGAGGCTCTGGATAAGAAATCAAAAACACATTGTATTTGGGAACCAGAGGCTCGCAATACTGCAGCGGCTATTGCTGTTGCAGCTAAGTTTGCTCAGGACAAATGGGGAAATGATACTCTGCTTTTAGTGTTGCCTTCGGATCATTTGATTCAAAATGAAATTGCATTTAAGGATGCTGTGAAGGCGGCGATCGAATACGCCGGATTAGGGAGACTGGTGACTTTTGGGATTAAACCGGATTCTATTGAGACGGGTTACGGTTACATTGAGCATGAGAATGAAAACGTTGTTCGCTTTATAGAAAAGCCAGATTTTGAAACAGCCAAAGCGCTAATAAATACAAAAAAGGTGGTTTGGAATGCTGGTATGTTCTGTTTTACAGCGTCTCAAATTCTTAATGAAATATCTTCTCATTTTAACGAGTTGAGTATTGAGCTTGAAAAACTTCATTTGAGTGTTGATGGTAATGAACTGGAGTTCAACGCTGAAGAGTATTCTAACCTCCCTGAACAGTCCATCGATTACGCGGTAATGGAAAAAAGTTCTAACCTGGCTGTTGTTGCATGCTCAATCGGATGGGATGATATTGGTTCTTGGACATCCTATGCAAAACTTTTAAAAGATGTTGATGAAGAAGGGAATGTTAAACAGGGGAATGTTGTTGCAATCAATTCTCAAAATAATGTAATTTTGGGCAATGATAGGTTGGTTGCTACTGTAGGAGTTGATAATTTAGTTGTTGTGGCTACAGAAGGTGCCATATTGATTGCTCGCAAAGATCTTGTACAGGATGTAAAAAAATTAGCAAAGTTACCACAAGTTACGGAAAATGAATTTGCACAAACACAGCGACCTTGGGGAACGTATCAGGTTATAGATCGGGGTAATGGCTATAAGGTAAAAAGAATAGAGGTTTTTCCGGGGGGAATGTTGTCTCTACAGTTACATCATCACAGAGATGAGCACTGGACGATTGTTTCTGGTGAAGCTTATGTGACCAAAGGGGAAGATGTTCTTTTATTAAAGGGGAATGATTCAGTTTTTATTCCAAAGATGATTAAACATAGGCTTCACAATCGTGGTAATGAGGCGTGCGTGTTGATTGAAGTTCAATACGGTGACTATCTGGGAGAGGACGACATTGTACGTTTAGAAGATAAATATAAACGTTGCTGAGGTATCCCATGCGCGCTGCTCTTTTGACCAATGCTATCAGAACTCCTTTAACGGGGATCGGTAGGTACACTCTAGAGCTTGCAAAACAGTTTGTGGCTCTTCAAGCTGGGGTTCAGTTTGTAGGAGGAACTGATCCTCTTCTTTGGTCTGAGGTTGCAGAGAGGGAAAGAGGATCGCAGGCTAGATTTATTTCTCAACTCAAACAAATCGTTAAGTCAAGTTCGATTTTGTCTTTTGGTTATCCATATTTGAGGGCATTAAGGGAGTGGTATTTTCTACGTAGTTATAGAGATTACGTAGTGCATTCCCCTAATTTTTATTTACCTAGTTCAAGATCTTGCAGACGTATTGTTACGATTCATGATTTATCGATGTTTTTATTCCCTGAGTGTTTTGATCCAGGGACAAGATCGATGATGCAATCGGTTTGTGAGAAATCAGTGAAGAATGCTGATGCAATTATTACGATTTCCCATTCAGTTAAAAAGGAACTTTGTGACTTTTTTTCGTATCCAGAGGATCATGTGTTTGTGACACATCTGGCAGGGGATTCAAAATTTCATCCCAGGAACCAGAGAGAATGTGTATTAGTTTTGAAAAAGTACGGTTTGTCGTATAAGTCCTATGCATTATTTGTAGGGACTATAGAGCCAAGAAAAAACTTAGTTACGTTAATACACGCGTATAAACTGATCCCTGAAAAAATCCGACATAAATATCCCTTAGTGGTAATTGGTTATGAAGGTTGGAGAAGTGAGGCAGAGCACTCTTTGTTTGCATCTGCCTCAGATTCTGGTTGGTTGAGGTATCTCTCATATGTACCGGAACATGATTTGTCTATTTTGTATTCTGGAAGTAAATTGTTGTGTTTCCCTTCACTTTATGAAGGCTTCGGTTTACCGTTGGTCGAAGCAATGAGTGCAGGTATACCCGTGGTGTGTTCGGACATATCAGTTTTGAGAGAAATTGGAGCGTTTGCGCCATGTTATGTAGCCTGTGAAGATGTCAAATTATGGGCAAACACAATAAGTAAGTGTTTAAGTGATGAGAAACTCAATCTAGATATGGGCTTTAGGGGGTTGCAAAGAAGTCGGGAGTTTTCTTGGTTAAAATGTGCACAGCAAACTCTTTATGCGTACGACCGAACACTAAAAATTTCTAGCTGATTTTAATTTTCATATTGAGGTTAACAAATGAAAAAAGCAATTATTACTGGTATCACTGGTCAAGATGGTGCTTATCTGGCAAAACTTCTCTTGGAGAAAGGATATAAAGTATTTGGAACCTATCGTCGTTTATCTTCAATGAATATTTGGAGAATTAAAGAGTTAGGTATTGAAAAACATCCCAATTTGACTTTGGTTGAATACGATTTAACTGATTTAGGATCATCTATCCGTTTGATACAAAACTGTGAACCTGACGAAGTCTATAACCTCGCTGCGCAAAGTTTTGTAGGGGTTTCCTTTGATCAACCGATAACAACAGCGCAAATCACAGGATTAGGACCGTTAAATTTGTTAGAAGCAATTCGTATCATTAATCCAAAAATTCGTTATTATCAAGCCTCTACCTCGGAGATGTTTGGTAAAGTTCAGGCAATTCCCCAGGCAGAAACTACACCGTTTTATCCTCGCAGTCCTTATGGCGTTGCCAAGTTGTATGCTCATTGGATGACAATCAATTATCGGGAAAGTTATGATATCTTCGGCTGTTCCGGTATCCTTTTTAATCACGAGTCGCCACTCCGGGGTTTGGAATTTGTTACCAGAAAAATCACTCATCAAGCGGCATTGATTAGTGCTGGTCAAGCAGAATGTTTGGAGCTTGGTAATTTGGATGCAAAGCGAGATTGGGGATTCGCAGGAGATTATGTCGAAGGGATGTGGCGTATGTTGCAAGCTGATCATCCCGATACATATGTCCTTGCTACCAACAAAACAACTACTGTCAGAGATTTTGTAAAAATGAGTTTTAACGAGTTGGGAATTAGTCTTGACTTTAAGGGCACTGGAGCAGAAGAGGTTGGTGTTGATTCTGCTTCGGGAAAAGTTCTGGTTAGAGTGAACCCTAAGTTTTATCGACCTGCAGAGGTTGATTTATTGATTGGTGATCCTTCTAAAGCAGAAAGAGAATTGGGGTGGAAGCCGACCGTGCAGCTTGAACAACTTTGTTCAATGATGATCAAAGCTGATGTTGAAAGAATTGCTCTTAATAAGGGAGTTTTCTAGATATGGTTAAACGCATTCTGGTTACAGGATCAAGAGGATTTACTGGTCGTTATGTTACTGAAGAGCTTCTAAAGTTGGGGTATGAAGTTTTTGGTTTAACTGCTGATTGCTCCACTACAGGGAAAACTATTGATCTGAATGACCAGAATGCTGTTAGGGCAGTTGTTGACTACGTAAAACCGACATCAGTTATTCATTTGGCTGCAATTTCTTATGTGGATCATGGGTTTGAGGCAGATTTTAAAAAAGTTAATGTTGAGGGCACTTCTTGTCTCTTATCACAATTAAGAAGAGCCTGTGCGCCGATTGATACTGTTATTATCGCGAGTAGCGCAAATATCTATGGCAATTCAGTGGTTGGACGCCCGATACCAGAGAATGCTGTTCCTTGTCCTCAAAACTTTTATGCTGAAAGTAAATTACTGATGGAGGAGATGGTTAAGCGTGATTTTGTGGATTTGCCTATCACGATTGTGAGACCATTTAATTACACAGGTGTTGGACAGTCAGTTGATTTTTTAGTCCCCAAAATTGTAAGAGCCTTTAAGGATAAACAGGCAACTCTTAGATTGGGGAATCTAGATGTTTCTCGTGATTTTTCGGATGTGCGTTTTGTAGCTAAGGTTTACTCAAAATTGGTCTCAAATTCTATTTCGGGGGAGCTTCTTAACGTATGCTCAGGTCGTTTTTATTCAATCAACTGGATTTTGAACTTCTGTGAAAAGGTTACTGGGCATAAAGTAGTTATCAAATCAGATGAAAATCTTAGGAGAGGTAACGAAATAAAATTGCTGTGGGGTGATCCCTCACATATGGAAGACGTAATAGGAGAGGCTTCCATGTATACTTTGGATGATACTTTGTCTTGGATGTTAGGGAGTTACGGGAATGATAAGAGTGTGGAAAAAAATAGTTAAAAAGATAATTGTTTGGGGATACCTCTTTTTTGCGAGATTTCCGCGCTTGTTTACATTACTAGTTGCAATAGTAAAACGTGCGCTTCCTGTTAATATTAGGGAAAAACTTAAACGAATCATACGTTCAGGAGTTGGTAAAGAGACTCACGTAGGTGACGCTTCGGGGGTTGTCTCGGTGTCTTCAGTGGCCTTTATTGAAGAAACTGATTTATTGTTTGAAATACTAAAACGATTGGAGACTAAAAGTCGTGAAAATTCTCATTGATTGCCAAGGCATGCAAACGGGTTCTGTATATCGAGGAATTGGAAGATATTGTCATGACTTAATTGATGGTTTGATTTGTCAACAGCCCGAAGACTTTGAGATAGCACTTTTAATAGATGGCTCTAGGCAAGAATCTGCCGCAAGGATTTTTGATGACTTTAAAAATAGGAAAGTTAAGTTCGTATATTGGTACTCCGCGAGTTTGGCTTCATTGTCAGCATGCCAAGTAAATAATGCAGAGATTAATTCTGAACTACTGTATGAAGCAGCTGTTATAAACTCAGGGGCAGACCTTTTATTCATAGGATCACTTTTTGAAGGAATTGGCGAGACCTTTTGTTTGCCGGTTGAAAGGCTGCATGGGAAAATAAAAATTGCCTCTATATGTTACGACTTTATCCCTTTTTTAGAAATTTCGTCTGCTCCAACTGAATTTAGATATTGGTACGCTCGTTGTTTGATAAGACTTCGTTTATGTGATCTACTTTTATGTATATCTGATTATGTGAAACAAAAAGCTGAACAGTTTTTGGGAATTAAGGCTGTAAATATCAGTGGTGGAGTTAATTTGAATATTTTTTCAAAAAACTCTTCCGATCCTGCAACGGAGGGGCTATTTTTAACTTCACAAAATATAAATCAGCCTTATTTTTTTTACGCAGGTGGATTGGACGCTCGTAAAAATGTCGCATTGTTATTGGATGCATTTAGTGAGCTTATTAAAGAAAATCTAATGGATGATTTTGAATTGGTGATTGTGTCAGGTAGCAATATCCATGGAAGGATTTTTTTGACTGACAGGATATCCAAGTATGGCTTGTGTAATAAAATAAAGGTGCTTGGGTATGTAACTGACCAAGAGCTAGCTACCTTGTATCGAAATGCGTACATGTCTGTATTTCCCTCTTTTGAAGAGGGGTTGGGAATGCCTATTCTGGAGGCTATGGCGAGTGGGATTCCTGTTTTGTCCTCTAATACTACATCAATGCCAGAAGTCCACGGAATGCCCCAGGGACAGTTTTCCCCGCATGATAAAGAATCTTTAAAGAGACTGTTATTGCGATCAAAAAATGATAAAGCTTTCTATAAAGATTTATCTGATCATTCTCAACGCCATGTTAAGCAGTTTACATGGTCTAACACGGCAAAAAGAGCCTATCTATCTTTGTATGATCTTTGTGAAAGGGGTTCTGAACAAGGATATAAATCGACGATATCTTTGGAGCAGGTTTTAAACCATTTTTCTTTAAGAAAGCAAACGCAGTTAGAAAGACTATCTTTTGCTCAGGCTGTGACCTCTCAGTTTTTCCGGAGAATTTACGTTGATGTTACGGGTGTTGTATCTAGTGATTATCTCAGTGGTATTCAGAGGGTAGTTAGAAAGCTATCTGATGCCTTGCCTAATTGTGTTCCTGAGGATTATGAGGTTGTATATATTGGTTTAGATGGAGAGGAGTTTTATTCTTTCAAGTATGAGAATGGAAATTGGTTTAAAAAATCTAAAATCAACCCTAAGCCTTTTGATGTAGTGTTATTTTTGGACTTGAATTATGCATTACCAGATATGCACACTTTTATATCCTCCCTTAAATTTCGCGGAGTTATAGTAGCGACTATTGTTTATGATTTAGTGTATGAACTTCACCCAGAGATGGTTGTAGGGAATAATGTAGAGCGTTTACAAAACTGGCTCAATTATATTACAGATATTTCCGATTATGTTATTTGCATTTCAAAGTCTGTGAAAGATGAGCTTATTAATTGGTGTCATGAACATAAGAAAAAAACAAACAAATTTCATATTTTCACTTAGGTTCTAACATTGCGGAAGTTGAAAATTTGGACGTTAGGAAGTGCAGTGCTAAAGGAGAAAAAATTAGATTTATAGCAGTTTCTACCATTGAACCCAGAAAGGGGTACGACCTTTTATTACGTGCATTCGAGAGAGTTTTTAGTTTAAACGCTTCTAGAGTTGCACATTGTTGGTAAAAAGGGGTGGAACGTAGAGCAATTATGCGACGATATCGTAAATTCTCAGTATTACAACAAACAACTATTTTGGTATGATGGCGTGGGTGATGAGAAATTAGTTGAGTTAATGTCGTCTGCGGATGCCTATGTAAATGCGTCAATTTATGAAGGTTTTGGCTTGCCGGTGGTCGAAGCAGTAAAATATAATCTCCCCTTATTTTTAAGGGATATCCCTGTTTTTAGGGAGCTTGCTGGGGGGTATGCAAACTACTTTTTTGCAGAAGATGATTTGGTGGATTTAATTGAGAGTTTTGTTAAAGATCCCAGCTGCTATGCTCCAATGCCAAGTAATTTGGTTTTAACATGGGGGCAGAGTGCTGAGTGGTTAATTAGGATGCTCCCTTTGCGAAAAGAATAAATTTGACTGAAAATTGTAATATTAGTTTAGAAGGTTATGAGCGTTGAATTTTTCGAATAACATAGGGACGATAGTGTTGAGCTATTTGTCTAGTGCTATTGCTTCTGGACATTGCAGATTTTAATTGGATGCTAATGAATGCTGCACGAATATCATGAGACTCCCTAAATACATTTTATCAACAATTTCGCTTATTTTTTTGTGCGTATTGTGTACCACTGACTTTTTTTCCCTTCATTTCACTTCGACGACAGCTGATTGGATCAATTTTATATTATCAATATGTTATATTTTTTGGATCTTTAATCTATATTGCTTATATGTAGTCTTGTCAAAGAAATGTGGATCTAATTTTTTTATCAAATCAAGTAACTTTTTATTCCTAGTATTAATATTTTTTTTGCTACTCCCATTGTTTATTAACTCTGTTTATGCAATTTGTGAGCACAAAACATTTAGCGATACTACAGTCTTTCTGATTTTGCAAAGCAATATTTCTGAAGCGTTAGGCTATCTGTATTCAAAAGTTTCTTTAGTTTTACTAATAACGCTTTCAATATATATTATTTTGTTTATATTTCTAATTATCAACACGTCCAAATTAATCAAAAATAGTCTTCAATGTAGTAATAAAAGTTTGTTCATTGTTGTAGTAGTATTTGCCCTTACTTCATGTATTTTATGCGTAAATAAAGAGCATTTGCTTTTTTTTCAGAGTATAAAAAAAGGCTTTGGATTATATGACGAATACAGGGTTTTGCGTCAGCCAGATCTGGAACATCTGCAAGTTGATCTTAACAAACCTTCTTTGGGCAAGCATCTAATTGTTATTGGTGAAAGTTCTAACCGCGATTACTGGAGTCTTTACAATTTTAAAGAAAAAACTACACCGGCCATGGATAGTTTATTTCAGAATTGCAAAAGCTGTGTCTATGTAAAACTAGCATACTCGACAGAAAAAATGACAGAAACATCTTTAGCTAAAACTCTTACCAATTATGGACAGGGGGGGCTGAAACTTTTTCTAAGAGCTATTCCATTATTGATCTTTTAAATAAACTAGGTATGGAAACATACTGGTTTTCAAATCAGAATGTATGGGGTAATGAAAAATCAAGTTTTAATTCTATAGGTTTATCAGCCAAATATTCATACTTTCACAGCCCATATCAATATAGCTATTTGGATGAACGTCCACTAGATTCTGAATTAATAGAACACTTAGAGAAAATAGATTTTTCAGACAAATCTAATGTAGTTGTTTTTGTCCATTTAATTGGATCTCACGCTCCATATAAGGTGCGTTATGACAAAAGTCATAACATATTCAAAGAAGACGGAATTAATTCGATTGGAGCATATAAAAATTCAATTTTATATACAGATTTTTTGTTAGGAAAGTTATATAAGGTAGCATTATCAAATAATTTTGATTCAATGATTTATTTTTCTGACCATGGTGAACTACCAGGCGTAGGAAGGGATTCATTGAGTATCGAAATGTTCAAAGTGCCTATGTTATTCATGTTTACTCATGAAACGGAACTGTCAAGAAGAATAAGAGAAAACGTCAGGAAACAAATTCCTTTCACTCTAGATATGCTTTTTAGCACACTAATTACTATATTTGATTTGAAAACGAATCTCTACTTCAGCAAGTTTGACTATACAAAACAAACTCAAGCAAAACCAGTTTGTGTACTAGATTCTACTTACTGTATAAATAATGACACAATAATCAGCAAAAAAACACCTCACCTAAGTCTTGGACAACTATATGACGTAAAACATAATAAAAATGATTTTGTTTCTACTCTAAAAGAAAATTGGTATCAATGTGAAGATTGGGGAGTATGGTCGAAGGGGAGATCCGCCAAATTATCAGTAAAACTACCCTCAAAAACAAAGACAATACTGCTCGAGCTTGTTCCGTTACTTTCTAAAACGAGAATAAACCAGTCTGTTGAACTGTATGTTAACTCAAAATATGAAAAAAAGATTGATTTGTCATCGCCTGAATTCACTGAGTTAAAAATTAATTCAATTTCTGATATGGACAAAGAAATAGAAATAACACTTAACGTAGAGCAATCAATTTCTCCTAAACAATTACAAATTAACGATGACGATAGAGATATAGGTATAGGCTTAAGGAGTATTAGGATTGAGTAATACACTATGAGGTATAAATTGTGAGATTATTAGAAAGTGAAGTTTTCAAATTTGAAATAGATAAAGATGGTACTGCTTTATTAAAAGTGTTGGACGACAAAGTAATATCCCCCTAAATGAACTGACCCCCAGAAAAGCGACAATTGCGTACTGGAGGTCACATGGGAAATATTCGCTTAAAAGTCTTAGCTGGTTTTAAAGCAGGAGAATCAGCCAGCCATCTATCAAAAATTTATGCCCTTTCTTTGGATCAAGTGCTGGAATGGAAACGCCTGACAACTTGTGGTCATACGGATTGGGTTGATGGTACTAGACGTAAATACAGCATTGAAGAAAAACGATTGATTCTGGGAAAGTATTTTTCCCAGTCTTTAGGTTATAAACGCTTTGCTGCTATAAACAATCTCAGTTGCCGTCTATTGAAAAACTGGATCAGAAAAGTTAAAAAATCCGGGAGTATCGATTTAGCTTATCCCGCGATACAGGTTCAGCTATCTAGTTGTAAGTCAAATTTCGAAATCATCGCATGGGCTGTATATGAAGTTAAACAAAATCAACGCTCAACTAGGGAAGTAGCTGATCAACTTGGATACAACATACGATCTGTGCAACGTTGGTGCCGCCAATATTTGTTGAATAAAGATTTTTGCCATACTGTTAACTCTGCCTATCAACAAGGTACAACCATGGCAATAACTCGCAAAACAAAATCAGAACGGCAAAATCAAGCACTAATGCGTTGGATAAAAAACAACTTTGATTTGAAGACTAAAGATACTGCTAAGGTCATTTCTCAAATTTCGGAGTTGCATGGCTACGGACTGTCTATTTAAGAAGCTTGTTCGCTATTTGGAATTCATAGAAGCACTTATTACAGAAAATTAAAACAGAGAAAATCGCCAGAGAGTCAATATTTAGTTGACGCAATAAAGCTATTTCAAACCCAACATCATTATTCATATGGAGCCAAACGCATGGCTAAAGAAATGAGCCGTCAATTCAATCAACCTATCAATTACAAAAGAGTCGCTCGCTTAATGAAATTAAATGGCCTTAATGCAACAATCAGGAGAAATAAAAAGCTATTTTCACGATCAAGCTACTCAAAAAATCTGGATAGTCGACCAGTCAATAATTTAATCAAAAGGAACTTTGTTTCTGATAGTCCAAGAAAAAAATTAGTGTCAGACATGACTTTCTTTCATACTTCAGAAGGATGGTTAGTTCTAAGCACAATAAAAGACCTTTGTACCAAAGAAATCATTGCTTGGGATTTCGATACTGGTGCAACAGTTGATCTGGCAATAAAGACACTTGATAAAGTTGCTTACTGCAAAGACGCCATCCTTCATAGTGATCAAGGAGGAACATATACAAGTCCGATGTACAGGGATAAAGCAGAAAGTTACAACTTGGTTTTAAGTTATTCCAGAAGAGGGAATTGCTACGACAATGCTTGCATGGAAAATTTTTACGGACACCTTAAATCAGAGACAATCTACCAGTTGCCCATAACTCAACGTTATTGCTTAAGAAGGGAGGAGCTTAAAAATATTATTGATAATTACATTATCTGGTACAACAATGAAAGAATCCAGGCAAAATTAAACTATCTTTCCCCTCTGGAATTTTGCCTTAAAAATTATCATCAAACTGTTGCAATTTAAGGGGTCGGTTCATTTTGAGGGTTAACTCTTTTGTCGCTTGACACCAAAATAGAAATGTCCTATTAGGAAAAAGCTAGAAATTAAGAAAAAAAATATTCTGTGCATACTGTTGCTCCTTTTTCACTAAGGAGCAACAATGCAATCTCCAAGCAAAACCATCAAAGACATAGAAATACGCGTAAAAGTTCTGGAGCGTGTTCTATGCAAAGAAATTACCCAAAAGGAAGCGGCAGAAGCTTTAGAGGTGTCGGAAAGACAAATTCGCCGATTGCTTCAACGCTACGAACAAGAGGGGCCTAGCGGACTCTTGCATCGTTCAAGAAACAAGCCTTCCAATGCGGCTTTAAAACCGGAGTTAAAGGCCAGAATAATTGAGCTCTTGTCCAATCGTTTCCTCAACTGGGGGCCTTCGCTCATCACCGAATATCTCAAAGAGCACTATTCGATTAAGGTTTCTAAAGAAACCATTCGTCGGCTTCAATTTGAAATGGGACAAAGGAAAGCGAAAAGGAATAAATCTCAAAATGTTCATCCGCCTCGGCCAAGACGGAACCAATATGGCGAACTGATTCAAATAGATGGAAGTCCTCACCATTGGTTCAGCCGTGACAGAAGACACTGTCTAATTGCTTTCATTGATGATGCGACCAGTCGAATTATGATGGCGCGCTTCTACGAGGCTGAGACCACTCAAAACTATTTGGACATGATCCACGATTATGTTTTGGAGCATGGTTTACCAATGGCCATGTACAGTGATCGGCACTCAATATTCACCAAGCACGACAAAGAGGATTACGTGCCCACACAATTTCAAAGAGCTCTGGAAATATTGGGCATACAAACAATCTTGGCTAGTAGTCCTCAAGCAAAAGGGCGAGTCGAAAGGCTGAATAAAACGCTACAGAATCGTTGGGTTAAGGCCTTTGAGTTTCATAAAGTCAATTGTTTGGAGCAGGCCAATGCTTTGGTTCCTGAATTGATTAAAGCTCATAACCGAAAATTCGGCGTTATCCCTCGTCATCCGGAAAATGCCCATGTTCCTTACTATTGCGAGAAACAATGGCTGAGAATGGTTTGTAGTTAATGGCAAAAAGGCTTCTGAGCAAAAATTTAACCTTTAGTTATCGCTCTCAGCTTTACATCATTCAAACAGAAACTCAAAAAGCCAGTCTTCGTCGCGGTCTGGTTAACCAAGAAGTCACCGTAGTCGGTCACAGAGGAAATATCTCGGTGCTACTGAGTAAGACCGGTGAGCCATTGCGTTTTAAAGCTTTTAATGATCAAAGAACGACATCAACTCAGTTGAGTGGAAAGGATCTGGACAATTTCTTCCATCAACTGTCTCGTAATGCCGTTATTACTCAAAAGCAATTCGGTCAGTACTTCAGTTTTTCCCATGAACGCGACGAAGACATTCGTAATGCTAAAGCTTTATCAAAAAGAATTGGCTTGAAAAATACTTTTGAAAAGAAATAACGAATAGATTGGGATAATCGGTTAAAGATCACTTCTTTAGCCGATTCCCATAAAAAACTCTAAAAAGCGGACATTTCTATTTTGCCCTAACATATTAACAAATTCATAGATTGATAGTACGCCTAAATTGAATTAAACTACGTCGGTATAACTTTAGATTGGAGAGAAAGATGTCTAAACAAATCGCAGTATTTGGTCTAGGGTATGTAGGTCTATCTAATGCGGTTCTACTTGCCCAGCATAATCATGTTACGGCCATCGACATTAATCCAGTTAGAGTAGAGATGACAAAAAATCATCAATCGGCAATCGTTGATAAAGAAATTTCGTCATTTTTGTCCGAAAAAGAACTAGATTTGACAGCAACATTAGATCGTAAGCAAGCGTTATTTGCTGATTATGTTTTGATCGCCACACCAACAAATTACGATGAAAATACAGGCTGTTTTGATACCTCTTCAGTTGAAGAAGTTATTGATTTTATTAATAAAAACACCCCCCCCCGAGCTCAGTTGCCTCTCATAATTGTTAAATCAACTATCCCTATCGGTTTTATTCGTTCTCAGAAAGCTAAGGGTTACGAAAATGTTTTATTTATGCCTGAGTTTTTAAGGGAAGGGCGTGCTCTGTACGATAATCTCCATCCTTCCAGAATTGTTATTGGAGAAAAGTCTCAAAGAGCTAAAGACGTAGCTCAACTTTATGTCGAAGCTGCTTACGACAACAATATCCCAATTGTTTTAACCGGACCTGACGAGGCTGAAGCCATTAAGCTTTTTGCTAATACATACCTAGCCATGCGAGTGGCCTACATAAATGAACTAGATACTTTCGCTGGAGTTTATTCGTTAAATACTAAAGAAATTCTTGACGGTATGACATTAGATCCTCGAATAGGAACTCAGTACCGCAATCCCTCCTTTGGTTACGGGGGCTACTGCTTACCAAAGGATACTAAACAGCTTTTAGCTAATTGTTCAGATGTCCCTCAAAAATTGATTAAAGCTATCGTTGAAGCAAATGTAATACGTTTAGATTGGATCGCAGGAGAAGTATTGAAAAAATCTCCAAATACTGTGGGATTTTACCGTTTAATAATGAAAAGTGATTCTGATAACTTCAGAGCTTCTGCGATGTTGCAACTTCTTGAACGTTTTAAACAACACAACGAAGTTCAATTAGTAATTTACGAGCCAACATGGAAGGAAGACGAATTTCAAGGTATCAAGGTTGTTAATAATCTTGATGCCTTTAAGAAAATGACCGATGTAATTTTAGCGAATAGAGTCGGAAATGATCTGGCCGATGTTGTTGATAAGGTTTTTAGTAGAGATGTATATCATATGAATTAGGTCGAATGGAAATGAGTATAAACTACCAATTTGATAAAAAACGAGTTCTAGTCACAGGTGGAGCCGGTTTTTTAGGCTCTCACTTGTGTAAACGTTTACTTGACAAAGATTGTCAGGTAATTTGTTTAGATAATTTTTACTGTAGTTCGTTTGACAACATATATGAATTAACAAGAGACAAAAGATTTTCTTTTATTCGTCATGATGTAACAGAACCTTTATCTGTGTTTGTTGATGAAATATATAACTTAGCTTGCCCAGCATCTCCTATTCACTATCAGCGTTATCCTATTCATACGCTCAAAACAAGTGTATTGGGGGCAATGAATGTGTTGGAATTGGCACGAAAAACCAATGCACGAGTTTTTCAAGCGTCAACTAGTGAAGTGTATGGAGACCCCGCTATTCACCCCCAGGTTGAGACGTATTGGGGAAATGTAAATCCGATAGGTATTAGAAGTTGTTATGATGAAGGCAAACGTTGCGCGGAAACCCTCTTCTTCGACTATCACCGCCAGTATGGTGTGGATATCAAGGTAGTGAGAATTTTTAACACTTACGGTCCAAAAATGCATCCTGCAGATGGTCGTGTAGTTTCTAATTTCATCATTCAAGCCTTAAAGAATGAGCCATTGACAATATATGGAGATGGGTCTCAAACAAGAAGCTTCTGTTATGTGTCTGATCTGATCGAAGGTTTTGTGCGGATGATGGAATCAAATACTGGGTGTATTGGGCCAATTAATTTAGGCAACCCTGGAGAGTTTACTATTAAGACATTGGCCGAGATGGTTATTGAAATGACGAAAAGTCGTTCCATACTTACCTATAAGGATCTGCCACTGGATGATCCTAAGGTTAGGCGCCCCAATATTCAAAAGGCTAAAGAGTTGCTCGGTTGGACTCCTCAAGTTGATCTTAAGGATGGCCTACAAAAGACAATTCCCTACTTTAGAGCCTTTTATCATTAATAAGAGTATGTAAAATGTTCAGCCCTAGTAACAAAGAATTTTTACGACAAAAAATAGCTAACAGCGGTAAAAATCCTAGAAGGTATAGATTTCTGGTTAAATTGATGAGAAGAGTACTCTGGCCATTTATGAGACCATACTTTTATACGGTGTCTGATTACCTATCGGATTTGGAGGCGCGATTGAATACAATAGAAGAGAAAATCAAGGCCAGTGGCATTGACACAGGAAGTGGCGTAACCGACATTAATTGCTTAAAAACAGATTTAATTTCTTTGAAGAATAGATTGTCAGTTTTGGACAAATAATAACAGTGCCGTTATGTTAATTTTACACGTTAGCCCAACGTATTACTCTTCTGACTCTGTGATTGGAGGTGGAGAGAAATACCTTCTTTACATGATTAAAGCTCTAAACAAAGAAGCTACCAGCGTATCGTTGAAGCTACAAAATCAAATTTTATCCTTCTCTGATAAAGAACGAGGGGACTGTAACTTTCATGGAGGAGTGTATCATATAATCAAGGGCAAGCCTTGGGATACGAATACAATTGATTTAGAGCCTTTACTGAAGTATATTCGTTTGGCGGATGTCGTTGTTGTTCACCAGTGTTTTAGTCCTGTGGGTTTATTTGTAGCTAGCCATGCTCAGTTATTAAGTAAATATGTAATTGGAATGGACCATGGAGCGGGTGAGCATTCTATAGTTAGACACTCCCCAGAAAGTAAGTTGATTTTTAACTTGTTTTTAGCTTACTCTGACTATGGAGCAGGTGCGTTTCGTAATTCTTCAATACCAACACTTACTTCATACGGTCCAGTCGATACAGATTACTTTACATACTCTTCTGATGCTCAAAGACAGGAACGCTTGGTTCTATCTGTTGGCAGGATTCTTCCACATAAAGGTTTTGATCGAATTATCAAAGCGCTTCCGACCGAGTTAGATTTAATAATTGTTGGTGGAATTAAAGATACAGAGTACTTGGAGTATCTTAAAAAATTAGCTTTTAAAAGAAATGTATCACTCAAAATTATGGAGGGATTAACTGATTCAGAAGTTCGACATTTGATGCAAAAAGCTTCGCTTTATGTTCATGCGTCAACACATATAGATTACCGCGGAAATATGTATCTTAAACCTGAATTGCTAGGGTTAGCTCCCTTGGAGGCGCTTGCTTCTGGTACTCCGACTTTCGTAAGTGACGCAGGATCCCTATCTGAGCTAGGGAAAATTAATGGTTGTTATGTTTTTCACTCGGATAATGAATTGAAAGAGTTGTTTGAGCAATTTATTTCCAAAAAATTACTCACTCCTTCACCAGAAAAAATTCATTTATCTGTAGAACAAAATTATGGTTTATCATCCTTTGGTTATCCTGTAATTAATCATTTACGGAACATATTTGAAAAATGAAGATATTATTACTAAGTAACATTTTCCCACCTGGATTCATTGGTGGATATGAACTTGGAGCGTACGATGTTGCTAAGGGTTTAGTAGCTAAAGGGCATTCTGTAAAAGTTTTGACATCTGACTATTTTAATGATGAAGAAAAGATATCTAATCCCTATTTTGATGTTGAACGAAATCTAAACTTCTCTTCACCGTTGCAACATGAATTGACTCAAATTGACAATTATTCCACTAACTATTATGACTTCCATAATATCCGGACAATAGGAGCTACTTTAAGAACCTTTAAACCTGATATTGTGTTGGCCTTTAATTTAAATGGTCTTGGGGTCTTTTCAATTCTACATTTCCTACAAAGTATTAAGATACCGACAATAATTTATCTGATGGATAATATTTTTTCAGGAGTCAATGCAGAATCTGATTTACATTTAAAGTTTGAGAGATATTTTGGGCATTTTTCTCCAATTGAGACAACAAGTTTTATTTCCATGTCAACTATTGTTGCTCAAGAAGTTGAAAAGACTATTAAATCTCAATTAAACAAAGTCACAATTGTCCCTGGTTGGGTAGATTTTAGTTTATTTAAGAATACGTCTTATCAGCGAAGAAATACTGAAAGACGCTTTGTATTTAGCTCTCGTATTGCTCCCCACAAAGGTATTGAAATTCTCTTAGAGGCTGTACGAATCTTAGATCAACGAGGAATTAATAACTTTACAGTAGATGTGTATGGAGATGGTGCTGTAATAGAACTTATCCAAAAAATCCATATTCAGAAGCTACAACATCTTGTTAAATACCGTGGGTGTGTAAGTAAGCGAGAAATGATAAATAACTTTTCAGAGTATGATGCACTCCTATTTCCAACTTGGGAAAGAGAACCCTTTGGCTTTATTGCTAGTGAAGCAGCCGCGGCAGGAACGATTCCGATTATCACTTCCAGTATTGGGGCTGCGGAATGGTTTTTAAATGGTTTTGATAGTAGAAAGATTATTCGTTCTCCAATATGCTTGGCCAACGCTATAACAGAGTTAATAACAATGGATAGTTATCAATTGAACATTTTAAAACGTAATGCTCAAAATACCGCGAGAAAGTATTTTGACTTTTCTTACTGGCTAGATGTTATAGAAAAGGAGTGCCTGCAACAATCTGCAAAATTTTCCCATTCCAAAAGAGATCTAGATATTAAAAAAAATGAAAGTGCACTATTTTGCTTAGATTCACTTCTTAAAACAATTAAGTGAATTTGCCGATAAAAGGTGAATTGAAACTCGGGAGACAGGACAGCCTCTATGATTTAGGGTAAACCCCACAGTTTATCAGAATCAGAGTAGGTTTGAAGTAAGGTCGTAGATTCGTAATGGCGAAAACAAACAGGTGTTGCCAAGAGCTCAGGAATTAGCTCCAAGACGGTTAACAGTTGGTGGATGAAGGCTAAGAACGAGCTACCTCTAGAACAGTAGTCGACTGATCAAGAAATTGCCCGTTTGAAGAAACTCCTTCGATAAAGAGAAGTTGAGATTGACTTTAAAAAAATCTCTGGAACCCGACTCTTTGTCAAGGGGTGGACAACAATATTTCCCGATTACTCCATTTTTAAATGGAGTAGCCAAGCCAACTTTAGCTATGAATAGCTTTTAATCCTGAGCATCTTATCAAAATCAATTAGATCATGTGAGGGGCCTTATCTATCAATCTCTCCGAGCTGTTGTAAGCGCAATATTCTGCACTATTTGCTCACCATGAACTTCAAGAAAGAATGAAATAAGGTCGTAGTTTCGGAATTTTGATCCTCATTTCAGTCAAGTATTTTGGGATTGTAAATTCGTTTGTGTAAATTCCATTTAGAGATATTTGGTGATTCTGTCACCAAACTCAATACTAAAACGGTTTAAAGCCAAGCGCCAATTCCTAATCGGCATGGTCCATTTTTTCGAAGCGGCGTCAATGGCTAAATAAACCACCTTTAAAGCGGCCTCATCGTTTGGGAACATCTTATGACGAGTGGTCGCTTTTCTAATAACGCTATTGACCGACTCAATGGCATTGGTTGTATAGATCACCCGACGGATATCCTCTGGGTAGTTAAACATTGTGATGAGATGATCCCAATGTCGGCGCCATTGCTCGGCAATCACCGGATACTTATCCTTCCAATCCGCTTCAAACTGCTCCAGGGCTTCCAAGGCTTGTTGTTCGGTTACCGCTTGATAAATCGTACGTAACTGCGCTGCTACACGCTTGTAGTCTTTCCAACTGACAAAGCGCATGCTGTTGCGAACCATATGAACAACGCACAATTGAACTTGAGTGTTTGGATAGACAGCCTCAATGGCCTCCGGGAAGCCTTTCAAACCGTCAATGCAAGCAATCAAAATATCTTCAACACCCCGGTTCTTAAGTTCGGTTAAAACCGATAGCCAGAACTTGGCTCCTTCATTTTCTGCCAGCCAAAGACCCAATAGTTCTTTGTTGCCGGATAAATTGATCCCCAACGCGTCAAAGATGGCTTTGTTGACCACACGTTGATTGTCACGGACTTTGACAACGATACAGTCCATGAAAACGACTGGATAGACCGCATCCAAGGGACGATTTTGCCACTGGATAACTTCATTGATGACTCGGCCGGTCACATTGCTAATGAGCGTGGCCGACACATCGACGTCGTAAAGTTCCTTAATGGTTTCACTAATTTCACGAGTACTCATCCCTTTGCTGTAAAGGGCAATGATTTGGTCATCGAGCACGCCCGTTCGCGTTTGTCCTTTGGGGACGATTTGCGGTTCGAAACTGCCATCTCGATCCCTTGGAACCGAAATGGCAATCGGTCCCTTCTCGGTCTTTAACGTCTTCTTGCTTGAGCCATTTCGGCTATTGGTGCCACTATGACGCTCATATCGGTCATAGCCAAGATGAGCGTCCATCTCGCCTTGTAAGGCTTGCTCAATCAGATGCTTACGTATCTGTTGGATGAAAGGTTCAATTTCATCACTTTTCAACTGGTCGGTTGGAATACTGGCGATTAGGTTTTTAAGCTTGTCTTGATTCATTGGTAAATCCATTTTCTTCACTCCTAAGAGATTAGCAAATATTGGATTTACACAAAGTTATTTACAGTCTCAATTTTTGTGCATTTGGGTGAGGCTTGATATTAGAACTACCTCCGTCCTGAGATTGAGAGATTGTGTGAGCAATACTTATTAAATATTGGAGGATCTTAATAACAAAGTGTTATTTCTGAGCAATGAATGTAATCAGTGGATAAAAACAGTTAGAATTGATTTGTTATTTTTTAAGACTAAATGGAAGGTTAGGACATGTGCTCTACGATCGAAGAAGATCCCGCTACGTTAAAGGAAAAATTTCCCGTTCAAAGTAAAGAAGCTGATGAGATTACAGAAATCATAGCTAGTTCTTTCATCTCTTCTGTCGCCATTTTTTCTCCTTTCGCATCAGTGTTAAAAGAGTCCGCTAATCAATTCGTTAAACTGAAAATTAGGCTTTTTAAATTAAAGCTTCAGGCTTTTGATCAGGGATTGAATTTAGAACAAGATAAAATAAACAGATTTTTTTCAGAATTAACTCAAGAGCAACAGGATTGGTTAGGAGAGTACTTAATAGAAACTTTATATTCAGCTGACGAACGAGAAAAATGTAGACTCTACGGTTTTATTTTTCATGAGATGATTTTAAAAAACATTCCAAAAACGCAGGCTAGACGATTAATCTGTGCAATTCAGAATACATTTATTGAAGATTTGAGGAAACTTGTTACATACGTACCTAATAAAGTTGGAGAAGATGAAATTTCTATACCTCTACAGAATGTGGGGTTGCTGCTAAATGTTGGTTTTAATGGAGGGGTTCTTGCTGATGAGTCTGAACAAGGAGAACCCTCAGGAACCGTGTATATCCTATCTGCACGTGGGGAGTTATTGCTGGAAATCTTGAAAAAACACAAGTGGTTCTGTAATGGCAATTGATAATCAATAGATACAATGTGTTGTAAGACAACACTGGGATAAAAAATACACTTGATGAGTATGTAGAGATTACGATTGGATTAGTCTGATCCTTAATATCGGTTTTTGATACTGTTAAAGAAGATTTATTGATTTCGCCAACAAAGGATTCTTTTGATTAATCTCAGGCAGTAAAACGTTTGTCATAGTGTCTTGAACAAGATCTTTTATGTAGTAAGCAATGTCTTCGTATTTGTTGTCTTTGTAGAGCAAATAAGCAAAACGTTTGCCTTGTTGGGGAGAAACTAACTTAAAGCAGACTCCATGGAAAAACTTCTCGCCGGACCATATGTTTAATGTGGGCATGAGAGACCAAGCTTTTCCGAGAGAAACCAGTCGCAGCGCCGCCTCAATACTGTTTACGGAGATTTTATGGTTTGTGATTCCCCATTGTCTTAAAACCCGAGTCGTATGCTGTGCATCCATCGTTGTTGGATTGAACTGCACACAAGGCAATTTTTCTGCCAAGTTTAAAAGTTCATGCTTTGTATTGACGGCACTGTTAAATTCATCGGGAATGATAGCCACATAGTCTTCGTTGTATAGGGGAAGAGAATAGATTTCTTTTTCAGTCTCAAGGGTCTGCGTCATCAATGCGATATCCAATTCATTGCTCATCAACATACCGCAGATTTTAGGAGTTGGTCCGTTATATGAACTAAGAGAATGAACTCTGTCGACCAAATCCGGAATGATGTAAGGTGAGAAGGTATTAGTAATTGAGGTCGAAGAACCCAGCCTCAAATCCAAATTTTTATTTCCCATTGGATTTTTTACTTCTTCAAAAAGAAGCGCAAGTTTTTCCATTATAGGTATGGATTTTTGATACAAAACTCTACCGTAGATCGTGGGAGTGACTTGCTTAGTGTGCCGCTCTATTAACTTTACGTCCAACACTTCTTCAAGATTGGATATTCTGCGGTTGACAGCAGAGGCAGTAAGCCCCAAGTCTTTGGCTGCGATGGTCATGTTGCCGGTGTCAATGACTTTAATAAAGACCGACAAACTTTTAAAAGTTAATTCTTGAGTTTTGTTCATTTTTGAGTCTTATAGTCTAGTTTATTGAACATATGTAATGCTAAAGAGACCCCTATTGTTAAAAATACTACCCCGGTAAATAAAATTAAAGTCGGGAATTTCTGGGATACGATGTGTCCAAAAATGACTGCAAAAATCGTTTCAAAAACCATCATCTGCCCAACTAATGAAGTTGGGACATATTTTGAAGCAACATTCCATAGCGACATGGCAACAATGCTGCAGAAAAAGCCGTTTAAAAGTAGAACAATAATGAAACGATATGGGGTATCACCGAGTATGGGTGAACCTTCAGGCATTACCCAAATTCTGAAAATAATGAAAGTCAGCAATCCTACCGGTAAAAGAGTTGCGCACTGTAAGGTGGCCCATGTAGAAGAGCTGAAGTTGGGGTGCTCTTGAAGCCAATCAGCATTAACAATGGGGTACCAGGTCCAAAGTAAGGTGTGTGTAATCCCTAAAATGACTCCGAAAATAAATTGTGTTTCTCCGCTTTTTGAAGACAAGGATTGAAATTCTGAGAAATTACACAAAATAAAGCCTACGCAAAGTAAGCCTAGAGGAAAGAGAAGTTTATGTAGTGAAAGAAAGGGTTTACCTTTTCGACGATCACGTTCATTTGAAATGATGGCAACTAAAACCGGTATTGCACCTGTGGTCATACCTGAAACAGAAGGGCCAGACCAAGCACTGCAGAAAAGCTGCGCCAGAAAGTTAATAAAACTTCCGATAACGCCTAATTCAAGGACAATGATCCAGTCTCTTGTCTTTAGAACTTTCAACTGTTTATAGACTGGGATCGTAATACATATCGCACAGGTGCCAACAATAATGCATCGTACAAGGCCGGTATGCAAAACATCATAATTAGGCAATAGGGCAGGCAAGACATACGTCACGCCCCATAAAGCACAGGCCATTAGTGCTGCAACAATTCCAAGCCACATGATGCACTCCGCCAAAACTCAGGCAAAGCTGATTCTCTACAACCTTAAACCCAACTTAACTTTATGAATAAAAATCAATAAAACAAACCATATTGAAAAATTTGCATGATGGTTATTGAGATTTCAGAAAGTAGATTGAGTCTATTAAGGGAAAACCTTACCTTTTAATAAGGTAAAGGTAGCTTTACCAATCTGATTATTTTTAGTCGAGGTTTGCTATGTCAACGACCATTCAAAGAGGCAAAATCAAAAAAACATTGTCACCCAGTGTGATTCGCAATATTGTGGAGCCAAACATTAAAGGTGATATGGACCATTCATATCAGACCTATTTGGATCTCAATAAAGCCCATGTTGTGATGATTGCCAAACAAGGGATTATTGATAAAGCGGTTGCTAAAGAAATTTTGAAAGTCACTAAAGAAATGGCTGACATGGGGGATCAACCGAATTTTCCTATAGATCCGGCTTTAGAAGGCGTTTATTTTAACCTCGAAAAATATCTAATCGATAGAACAGGTATTGAAATTGGGGGACAGCAACATACCGCACGGTCTAGAAACGATATGAACGCAACCATGTCAAGGATGGACGCTCGTCGTTTTTATTTAAAGCTATGTGAAAAATTTAATTTAATGCGTCGTGCTATTTTGGAAACCGCACGTAAAAACACTGACGCAGTAATGGCTGGCTACACGCACTTGCAACCTTCTGAACCGATTACTTTTGCTCATTATTGTTCAGGGATTTTGGCGGGTCTTGATCGCGATTACTCTCGTTTGAGCCACGTTTTTGCAAATATGAATATTTGCCCGATGGGTGGCGGATCAATGGGTTCGACTACATGGAATATTGATCGACAATTGATGAGTGACTTATTGGGTTTTGATAAACCTATGGACAACTCGGTCGATGCCATTGGCAGTCGTGACTTTGCTCTGGAGCTTTTAAGTGCTCTTGCTATTTTAGGTAATACATTATCTCGTTTCTGCCATGATCTTTACGTTTGGGCGACTCCCGAGTATGGGTATATTGAAGTTGACGATTCCGTTGCAATCTGTTCTTCCATCATGCCTCAAAAGAAAAATCCGTATACCTTGGAATACATTAAGGGTAAATGTGGGAACATTGAGGGTTTTTATGTTGGTTCCTATGCAACAATGAAGAATACCCCTTATACAAACGTTTGCGATGTGTGCGGAGAAAGTACCCGCTACATTTACACAGCTATGTCTGAAATGCAGGGGTGTTTTGAATTAATGATTGACACAATCAGCACTTTGAAAACCAATAAAGAGCGCATGCTCAATAACGCTAGAGGAAATTTCTGCACAGTGACCGAGTTGGCTAATTCATTAGTGCGTCATGATCATATTTCATTTAGGGCAGCTCACGAAATTGTTGCATTGGTCGTAGATCATATGATCTCGACAGGAAAGCGTTCCAATGAAATTACGAAAGCCGATGTAGACCAATTCTTCATGCAACTATTTGGTAAGCAAACCGGACTAAGCAATGAAGAAATTCAAATGGCTTTGGATCCGCTTAAAAATGCAGAATCAAAGAATATTTTAGGTGGGACTTCTCAGGCTGAAGTCAACCGTCAGTTAGATGCACGTCTGAAACAGATTCAATCTGATGAAATTCAATTGGCAGCCTGGATAAAACAAGTTGAAGGGGCGAAAGCACGTATGGAGGAAGAAGTCAACAGTTTGATCCAATAACACTAACAGCGGATGATCCATATTTTGGCCTATTCTTATTTTTGAATAGGCCTTTTTTGATTTTGAAATAGTTAAAAAATACAGAGGAATTCAAAGTCTAGTTTGCAACATCTTTTTCAGGGAAAATAACCATAAAAAGCACTGACATTAAGAGGCAGGCAATACCTATTAGGGTCATTGGACTGGAGGCCTCTCCCAAAAATACGATTCCTATTGTGGCAGCACCTAATGGTTCAGCCAAAGCAATGATGGAAGCCATTGTTGGAGCTGTGCTTTTTAAGCCAATAAACTGAAGGATAAAGGCTATCCCGCAATTGAAAAAGCCAAGCATGCCCATGCAAAACATTCCTTTTGCTGAGAACAGCCACTCGGTGGGGAAAAGAAAGAAAAAGGGCAACATCATCAGGGAAGTGAAGATCATGACAATGAAAATTCCTTCCGTGGGTGTACGGTATACAGAAACGTGTTTGGCTGACACAAAGCCTGCAGCAGTTAGAAATCCGGCCAGCAGTGCGCAGGAAAAACCAAAAAAGGACGCATTAATTTCTTCGACCTGATTGACTAGTGCCAAACCGACAATACCAATAAGAGCTGCTACAAACCAGGTTTTTGTAGGTCTTTTTTTATAAATTAAATACTGTAAGATCCCTGCAAAGATAGGCACTGAACCTTGTGCAATAACAGTACCAACAGCTACCCCAATAATTGAAACTGCATTAAAGAATGCTACCTGATAGGTGGATAGACAAATGGCGTAGCAGATAACCCAAAACCATGGCCAACCGCGAAAAATAACTTCTTGTCTAGAAATCAGACACCACAATCCAATCGTTATCGTTCCGATAACTACTCTAGAAGCCCCAACTACAAAAGGTGTTGCTCCATCAGGTGCGATTGCCATCCACATGCCATTAGTAGAAAACAAAAGCATGGCCGCAAGCAGTACAAAAGGGCCTTTTAAATTTGTCAGGGGAAACATTCTTTAATCCTCAAAAAGAGGCGGACGAGGAAAGGAGTTTAATTTTCCATTAACCTCATCCGCCTACTTCAGGCTACATACTCTTCTATCAGAACACCATTTGACTAATCAGGAAAGCAACCAAGCAGTGCATAAACGTCACCACTAGCCCCGGAATCATGTATGAGTGATTCAACACATATTTCCCGATTCTCATCGTTCCCGTACGGTCAAAAGCCACACACGCAATGATCGCTCCGCCCGCAGGAATGAAGAAGTAACCGTTGACTGCCGGGAACATCCAAATCGTATCCGTCGGCACAATACCCAATGCCAAACCCAGAGGCATCAAAGCCGTTACCGTTGCACCTTGGCTAAACAGCACTGCTGACAGCGCAAACAGAACAAAAGCAAACAATGCCGGCATCGCACTGAGCGTTTCTCCAAACGCTTCAATGAACATGGGCTTATAGGCCGTAAAGAACGTATCGGTTAACCACGAGATACCAAAGACAGCCACCATTCCGGTTAAACCCGCTTGGAACACCGACCCGGTAGAGAGCTTCTTCTTATCCACATTGGCGATGATCATGATTAAGCCTGCAATCAACAGCATCAGAATCTGCACCATGTGCGGAATCGACAAACGGGTCACCTTACCGGAAGCGTCCGTCCAGGACGGCAATAAATCAGGCAAAGCACCATAGAAGACGACCAAGACCAAGCCCACTGCAAACACAGCTACGGCTCGCTTGGCATTACTCGGGAATTGACGATCGGGGATCGTTGCCGTAGACGGTTGGAATTCTCCAGTTTTAACTCTGCGTTGGAATTCCGGATCATCGGCCAATTCTTTACCCCACTTGTACATCAAAGCACAACCGACTGCCACTGCAATTAAACCGGCTGGGATCGTGATGATGAAAATCTGAAACGGTGTGACACCATGCACAGCCAACAGACCGATCATGCCGGCCGTGGCAGCACTCATCGGAGAGCCGACAATGGCGGCCTGAGCACCGATCACAGACATGGACAGAGCCCGTTCTGGGCGCACCATAGCGCCAGAGGCCACTTCGGCGATCACCGGATACAGGGCAAAAGCCACATAAGCGGTACCGCAAAAGAGCGTGAAGCAGTAGCACAAGAACGGAGCAATGATCGTGATGTACTTCGGATGCTTACGCAATAGTCGACTGGCAATATTAACCAAGAAGTCCAGACCGCCGGAGCCTTGCAAGATAGAGCAGCAAGCAATCACTGCGGTCATAATCATCAAAACACTGATAGGAGGAGCGCCGGGTTTAAGACCGAAGCCAAAGACTAGAACGCCTAGACCGATACCGCCGGCAGCGCCCAGACCCAATCCGCCCCATCTTGCACCAATGGCAATCGCAATTACCAATATGAGCAATTCCATCCAGAACATCATGTCCATAAAATCCCCCTCGCTAGTCTTATGTGACTAACTTCGAACTCAAGTTTTGATCCATGATTGGCTAGTCTTTTGATTGTCTGAAGCTCTTATGAGTTCCCGATAATTGGGAATCACAATTGCACCGACTAGCAATAGCATCCCTAGCGTTCTAATCAATGTGATGTTTTCGCCCAAAATTAATGCACTGAACAAAATCGTAAAGATTGGTTCAAAAGAGCAAAAAATTCCAGCTTCTGTTGCACCTAATTTGTCAATCGCTAAGAACAAAAAGACCGTAGCCATTATGGTCGATATAACTCCGTAAGCAGCGCATACTGACAACTGAACTAAATTCAGGGAAAGTAAGGACTGCTCAGAAGGGATGAAAAAAAGACCGGCAGTACATGTCAATAAGGTCCAAAAGGTCATGTGAAGAGGATTTCCCCCGTTTCCCAATCCTTCAAAGGCCACCATATACAATGCATAAAAGAGCATTGCTATTACAGCAATGATCAATGTTGTTGTCTCTATATGAACCATCAAAGCATCGGAAAATACACAAAAGCCTCCACATACAATCAAGCCAATACTGAGCGCCTGGTTTTTCCTGATTCTTTTACCCAGTAGGAAACGACTCATGATCAACACGGCTAAAGGATACAAATATGTAATCAAGCTCATTAAGGAAGCCGGGATACCCTTAAGCGAGAATACATAGAGTAAATTCATGGGTACTAGGATTAGCAACCCAATGATCAAACTAGCCTTTATTTCACTTAATGAAGGACGAAAAATTGTGCGATCAATGAAAGGGAAAACCAGAAGAATGCCGATAATTGCAAAAAGAAAACGTCCCTGAAGAATAGTGACAGTTGACAAACCATTTGCGTAGGCTAACTTTCCTAGCACAGGATTAACTGAATAGGAAAGTGCACACAATAGAGCAAACGCAACGCCAACTAATGAAATCTTCTTCATGACAGTCCTCTCGCTTGGGAGTGATTTATCACTCCCAAGTTCATCATGTTTTATTTTTCAAAAGCTTTATCCAAGAAGGCCTCAGCATGTTCCATTTGCACTTTCACTGCCTCTGGAGCCGTACCACCGTAGGACTTACGGGCACCTACAGAAGATTCCAGACTGATTTCGTGATAGATATCTTCGTCAAAGAGTTCGGAATGTTGCTTAAATTCTTCCATCGTCAACTGATCGAAGGTCTTGTTGTGATCAACACAATAACGAACCGTTTCACCAACCACGCGGTGGGCTTCACGGAAGGGCATGCCCTTCTTCACCAGATAGTCAGCCATGTCGGTTGCTGTAGAGAAGCCGTTAGAAGCAGCCTTATAAGTCTTTTCATAATTGATACGCATTTTGCGAATCATCGGAGCCATAACTTTCATTGTGTCTTGCCAGAGGTCAATGGCTTGGTATGACAAGAATTTGTCTTCTTGCATATCCTTGTCGTAAGCCAATGGAATCCCCTTCATCATGGTAAGCATGGACATGAGGTAGCCGAACATACGGCCCGTACGACCTTTAATGAGTTCTGCAAAGTCACAATTCTTCTTTTGAGGCATGATGGAAGAGCCCGTTGTAAAGTCATCGGACAATTCCAGGAACTTATATTCTTGGCTCGCAAAAATAATGATTTCTTCGCAAAGACGAGACAGATGCATATAACTCGTGGCAGCGATTGAACCAAATTCAATGCAATAGTCACGGTCTGCTACTGTATCGATACTGTTTTCAGTGGGCTTCTTAAAGCCTAGCTGTTTAGCGGTTGACCAACGATCAATCGGGAAATCCGTACCAGCCAAGGCAGCAGCACCCAAGGGGCATTCGCACAGACGGTCAATGAAGCCTTGGAGACGATCATAGTCACGCTTTAACATCCAGAAGTAGGCCATGATCCAATGGGAAACCAACACGGGCTGAGCCGTTTGCAAATGCGTAAAGCCCGGCATGATCTTTCCGAAATTCTTTTCTGCTTGCTCATAAATGGCTTTCTGAATTTCAAGGATAAGGTGTTGGCATTCCTTGGCAGCATCGCGCATATAAAGATAGCTATCAATGCAGCATTGATCATTACGGCTACGCCCCGTATGAAGACGACCGCCAGCGGGCCCGATAATTTGTGTCAGGCGCTTTTCAATAGCCATATGAATGTCTTCATCTTCAGCAGCAAAAGTAAACTGGCCGTCTTCGATTTCTTTTGCGACTTGCTTTAAACCCTTTTTGATAAGTTCCACGTCTTCCATTTTGAGGATGCCTGTTTCCCCCAACATCGTAACGTGGGCTAAGCTTCCTTGAATGTCATACGGGCAAAGACGAGTTTCTACCTTGATCACCGCCCCGAATTCTTCAACAAATTTAGAGGGAACTTCACTAAAACGTCCACCCCACATCTTGTTTGACATAACGCTCTCCTTACCGATTAAAGAAAATTCGACAGAAGATTAAAAAATCTCCTAAATATGTCGACATATTTAAGATATTCTTAAATCTTATTTTTGTCAATAAAGATTTTTATTATGTTTTTATTGGGTTACAAAATTTATCTTGGAATTACTGAAGATTTATTTGGCGACATTTTAAGTAAACAAATATCTAGAGAAGTCGCAAAAAAGACTGAATAAATATTCACTTTTGATTTTAAAAGTCTTAGTCAGAAATCAAAGTTTGTTGATAAAAAATCAATGATCCGTTGGAAATTTCATCATTTCGCAACACAGCTAAAGAAGGCTGAACACACAATTAGATTAAGTTATATCGTCTAACTATGCCTAAGTGTTTGATCCGGAGGTTCTATGGCACAAGTTCACATGAGAGGCAAACTCAAAAAAGATCCAGCTCCAAGTTTAATTAAATACATTAATTTGCCTGGCATTGAAGAAGATGCCAAGTATTCTTATCAGACTTATTTGGATCTAAATAAAGCACATGTTGTCATGTGTGCAAAACAAGGAATTATTGATCAAGAGTCTGCAAAAATTATTTTGAAAGTCACCAAAGAAATGGCAGACATGGGAGATCATCCTACTTTTCCTATTGACCCGGCTCTTGAAAGTATGTATTTCAATCTAGAAAAGTATCTAATTGAACACGCAGGAATAGAAGCCGGAGGCAAAGTCCATACTGCCCGTTCTCGAAACGATCTCGTATCAACAAAATTTAGAATAGATTTCAGAAAGGTTTATTTTGAGATCTGCACCAAAGTCAACGATCTAAGAGAGATCATTTTAGAAAAAGCCGATGAATATAAAGATGTTGTACTTGCGGGCTACACACATCTTCAACCTTCTGAGCCCATTACTTTCGGCCACTACCTTGCATGTATGTTAAGTGCTTTGGAAAGAGATTATCACAGACTTTCTGAAGTCTATAACTCTTTAAATATTTGTCCTTTAGGCGGCGGCTCCATGGGGTCGACAACATTCCCAATTGATCGCGAATTGACCAGTAAGTTGTTGGGGTTCGATGCGCCGGTAGACAATTCATTGGACTGTGTTGGCAGTAGAGACTGGGCACTAGAAATGCTTGCTGCAGTCAGTATTATGGCCAATAACCTTTCACGCTTTGCTCACGATTTCTACGTTTGGGCCACTCCCCAATTTGGCTACATTGATCTCGACGATTCTGTGTCTATTTGCTCATCAATCATGCCGCAAAAGAAAAATCCTCAAACACTTGAGCAAATCAAAGGCAGAGCTGGAAATGTCGAGGGAACTTTCGCTGCAGCTTACAGTGCAATGAAAAATACGCCTTACACCAATTGCTCTGATGGAACGTCAGTCAGTGTCAGTTTTGTTCGTTTGGGATTACATGAAACAGCAGCAATCTTAGATTTAATGATTGACACAATGAACGCTATGACTCCTAATAAAGAGCGTTTACTGCAGGAAGCTTTGACGGACTTCTGCACAATGACTGAACTGGCAAATACGTTGGTTCGCGTTGAAAAAATTTCTTTCCGTGAAGCCCACGAAGTCGTAGCAATGGTTGTTGATCATATGCTTAAAACAGCAAAGAAAGCAAATGAAGTTACTGCTGCTGAGGTAGATCAGTGTTTCAATAGCATTTTGCAAAAACACATCGTTTATCTCACTGACGACGATGTCGCTGGAGCTCTTGATCCAAGTAAGAATGTTAGAAATAAAAACTGCATCGGAGGGACATCAGAAACTGAAATTAAACGTCAATTATCTAATCGCGCTGCCAAACTCGCCGATGATAAGAAATTATTGTCAGCACGAGTGCAAGCAGTCCATCAAGCCAATATTGAACTCAATAAGGCTGTTGATGAGTTGATTGGTGCCTAACCGGTTCTGATCTCAGTATTGAAATAGAAGTAAGGAGATCTTTTATGGACATGATGTTCTGGATGGAATTGCTCATATTGGTA